>Ga0207952_1000099_pt1 | contig 89503 bp, 61 predicted proteins | sample SubbioR12Aug_8Ca_FD_184831 | JGI IMG/M metagenome (GOLD analysis project Ga0207952, IMG submission 184831) | Serpentinite rock and fluid subsurface biosphere microbial communities from McLaughlin Reserve, California, USA - CR12Aug_8Ca (SPAdes) | ecosystem: Environmental > Terrestrial > Deep...
CCAATCCGTAAACTTGCTTGTTGATGATTAAAAATGTATGTTTCACCCTGACATTTTTATCGAGTCGAAACCCTGACATTTTTAAAGAGTTATAACAGGTTTTAAATCGCTCTCCCACTTCTCTGTTGTTGTATTGTTTTGTATTTTTACGGAGAAAAAAATGATGTAAGTCAAAAGATTATAAACGTAGTTGGTGAAGAAGATTTAGCTTGATAACAATGTAGGTTGCACAAGAACAAATCAGTAACAAGAAAAGCAGAATAGAAAATGATTGTCGATAAAGTTTTAGTTGAAATAGAAGATTGTATTCTCACGAATCAATACAGGCGTATTGAAAGTGAAATTATTGAACTTAAAAATTATGGACACAAAGGAACGGTAAACTGGGATAGTGTGATGGAATCGGTATGTGCATTTCTCAATACCGATGGCGGAATTATCATCTTGGGAATTAAGGAAGATGATAAAAGCGAAAACAAACATTATGAAGTCAAAGGATTTAATTTCAATAATGAATCCTCATTGAAAGAAGCATTGAAAACCTTTAGAGATGATGCAGACCATCCAAAAGATATTATGCGTTTGATTCAGATTGAACAAAGGGAGTTCATGAATCAAATAATTATGATAATGTTTGTTGACCCTTTGGCTTATGATGAGAGGTATGTTTTTTATAAAGGTGTAGCATACCAAAGAATAATGCAAAGTGATGAACATATTACACAATATGAAATAGAAAAACAAAAAGAAGAAAAACAGGATTACATTAATGCAAGAGAACTTCAACCGGTTCCTCATGCTACACTTGATGATTTGAATATTGACAAAGCGAATTTTTATATCAATAAATCGAATGAAGAATCGCAAACAATCAATAATTTAAAATCGGTTGAAGAAGCAATACCCTTTTATACTTTCAACGGATTTTATAGGGATAATAAACCGACTTTGTTAGGTATGCTCGTTTGTGGCGAAAACCTTTCCCACTTTTTAGGTTTCAGAAGTCAGGTTGATGCGTATGTAGATATTCCGGGAAATTTACCTCAAAATAAAAAAGTGATTAATGACAATGTTATTCCACTTCTTTTAGAAAGCGAAAGATTTATTTTGCGAAACATTCAAACCGGATTGTCGCTTGAAAACGGAGGAACAAAAACGTATGAGTACCCTTTAGAACTTATTCGGGAAAGCTCAAACAACGCATTAGCTCACCGTGACTATACTATTGACAAATATGTCGGGATAAACATTGTTCCGTTCAAACATATTGAAATACGAAACCCGGGAAGGTTTAAAAAACAATTGTTGATTCCACCTGACAGCAAACAAGAAATTCAACTTAGGAGAATCATTACGAATAATGCAAAACCTAACAACCCAAAACTTGCAAAGGTTTTAAATGTGTTTCAAAAATGGGAAGGCAAAGGAAGAGGCATGAAGAATTTAGTGAGTTCTTGTCTTGACGGTTACATTGACTTGCCTTATTTCATTTTTCATTCTCCCGATGAACTCTCCTTGTTCATTCCAAAAGGTAAACTTGTTGATGAAAGGATGGAAGCATTAATAGATTCCTATTCAAAATACATTACTGAAAAATTAGGCGGTGAAGAACTGACGGAAGAACAGAAGAGAGTTTTTAGTTATTTCTATAAATCAGAAGTTGCTAATAAAAATGAAAAATGGACTTTATTACTAACCAAAAATAATAATCACTTCAATGCCATCAACACACTTGAAGATGCAGGTTTGATATATAAACACCCGCAAAGCAATGAAATTTATTCCATCTATATCACCGACAGAATTTTTCAGAAGAAAAATTTCTATCCTGAACTTACAGAGTTTTTTGGAAACAGATTTGATGAGTTACGGCAGGAACAAAAAGAAGTTTTAAATGCAATTTATTTACACAAAAAGTTTTCATTGAAAAGTAAAACTACCGCCTACCTCATTTCTAATTATTTATTTCACAAGCAACACGAGGGCATCTTTGAGAAAAAGGAATATGATAATTATAGTAGAAGAATTAGAAATCAATTTAATAAGTTGGAAGATGCTAATTATCTTATACCGGTAAAAAATATTACTGCTAAGGGAAATGCAAGAACTGTTGACTATCTCCTCAACGAAAAATTAAAACAAACCCAAACGCTATTCGATGCGAGGTGACAATACCAACTTTCATTGAGTAATGAAAAATAAAAGATAAATTCCCCCGCAATGTTCTTGTAATGTTGCGGGGGAAGTGGTTTTAAACTCCCCAACACAAATACCCACTTGTTTTCATCACACCTTCCTTTTATATTCTGCCCGAAAATCTACAATAAGAAATAAACTCATGAAAACAGGAATAAAACTCCTTGATAATTCTTCAATCGATTATCAACTCGGTAGCATTTTGAAAGAGTTGATAAATGATAAAACCTATTCGCAAATTTCAATTGCGACTGGGTATTGGGATTTACCTGGAATGGTTGAGATATATGAACAACTTTCTTTTTTCCTTAAGCGGGAGAATACTTCGTTTAGACTTCTTCTTGGTGAAGAACCTTCAGTTAAAACATATCAAGTGAAGAATCCATCAAAGCAAGATCCGGATTTTCCAGAAAAATATTTGAAGAAAGATTTAGAAGATTTACAATTGAAACCTGAATTTCAAAAAGTAACTGACCTTCTCTCATATTATTTAAACAAGGAAAACCTTAATGCGACAAAGAAACTTCAAATAAAAGTTTACAAGAAAAATTTCTTACATGCCAAGTGTTATATTTTCGGAAACGAAGAAGAAAATGCTGTTGGTATTATTGGTAGTTCAAACTTTACGAAACAAGGAATGTCCGGAAATCTTGAATTGAATCAAGTAGAAGATAATAATGCGACAGTAAATTATATCCGAAAAAATCTTTCTCAATACCCCTCTCATCGCACATGGTTTGAAGACTTATGGAAAGAAGGTGAAGATTGGTCTAAGTTATTCAAAGTAGAAATTCTTGATGTCAGCAAACATGGAAGTTTATGTTTCAGCGCGTACGAAATGTATATCCACGCTTTGTACCGGATTTATGGGCAGGAATTATCTGATGAAAAAGAAAACAAAGTTAGTGTTGATGAACCTTCCTCTGGAAAACCACAGTTATTAAAATTTCAAATTCAAAACGCTAATTCAATTATCAAGAAATTGGAACGTCAAAATGTTGCAATGCTATCAGATTCTGTTGGATTGGGAAAAACATATACGGCAATTAAAGTTATTGAGTATTTCAAAGAAACATTAAATCAACGAGTGGTTGTTGTCGTTCCGGCAGGGCTAATCCCGCAATGGAGAAAAGCATTTGATGATTTTAGAGTTGTACATATTCCTGAAATTTATAGTTTGCAAGACATTGCGAAAATTGAGGATGTAAAGGAAAATTTACGTTCTATTCCGGTTGGGTTATTTGTCTTTGATGAAAGTCATAATCTTCGTTCGGCTGGCGGTGAACGGTTTGATGTGTTTATTAAATGGAGGCAAGAAAATAAAAACGCAAAATCTCTTTTGGTTACTGCTACGCCAATCAATAATCAACTCTCGGATTTGACCAACCAAATAATGCTTGGTTCGGGCGGTGATATATTTAAACTTGGTAGATTTTATGACCGCACAAGAGGTAAATATTTTACACTAAAAGAACGACTTGAATTACTGCAACTCGATATGAAAAAACAAGTTCGGGAAGTTGGTTTTATAAATTATAATCAGATAAAAGAACAACTCACGCCATTACTCAATCGCTTTATTATACGAAGAACGAGACAAGGAATTGAAAAAGAATATCCTGATGGATTAGAAATAAATGGTACACTACAAAAATTTCCAAAATCATATCCCAACAATCTCGAATACGAAGTTTCAAATCAATTTAAATCTCAATTGTTATCAATTGCAAGTAAATATATTCGGTTAACGGAATCCTACAATTTTACCATCAGCAGTTTGGCAGAATTGGAATATCTTGCTCATCCATTAGATTTATTCCATCTGTATCAACAACGTGAAAAACCAATTCAATCAACTCTTGAAATACTCTATACCGGATTATTATCATTAGGGTTTCCTTCATACAGATATAATATTTATCAACATAGATATTATGGCAAAAAACGAGGCGAATTATCTTTAAATGTTGATGACAATCGTGAATTATCAAGGCAGATTGGTATTTATGGTATTTTCAGAACAATCTTTCTTAAACGTTTAGAGTCCTCACTTTATTCTGTTCACTTATCAGTCGGCAGTTATGAAAAAAAATTGGTTGACTTCAAAACCACGCTTGAGAAGTATGGGAAAATTGTATCGGTAAAAAATCTTGCCAAATTAAATAAAGCAATTGATGCGTACAATGAACAAACAGCAAATGAAGATGAATTAGATTTTGACATCGATTCATTTGAAAAAGAAGACAATGAGTTTATTTCGCTTCAAGCAGACCCGAATGTATTTAACCTTGTTCAACTTAAAGCAGATATTGATAAAGACCTTGCTATTGTAGCTATCTTGAAAGAACAATTTGCTGTACTGGTAAAGAAAGACGACAAAATTCAGGAACTGGCAAAGTATCTTAATCAAAACGAGGAAAGTAAAGTTTTAATTTTTACATACTTTGCCGATACGCTGAAATATCTTTCTGAAAACCTTTCAAAGTATTTAGTTAATGGAAAGAACCTTGAGTTTGCTCTTGGTTCAAAAGGTGAAATTGAAAATTTTGCCAAGCGATTTGCACCTATATCCAAAAAATATGAATTAAAACAAGGGGAAAAAGAAATTGACTTTTTAGTTGCAACCGATAAACTTTCAGAAGGGCAAAATCTTCAGGATTGTGGCATCATTATTAATTATGATTTGCATTGGAACCCCGTACGAATGATACAACGGAACGGTCGCATTAATAGGTTTGGAACGAAACACGAAGAAATATTTATTTACAATTTTCGACCGACAGAGCAATTAGAAAGTTATCTTCAGTTAGTTCATAAGTTGGAAGACAAAATTAACCTTATCAGATATACCATTGGTTCCGACCAATCAATATTAGATGAAGAACCGATACCGCAAGATTTTACCGAAGACTTATACAGCCGTGATGAAAAGAAACGGCTTGAAGCATTTCAGAAAATTTTTGAAACATCTGAATTGCTTGCCGCGGAAGATCTTTTTATGGATGATTTACGGGAATTTGACAGGAGTGAACAATTCGGTATCATTTATAAAGATAAAATTAAGTATCTGCCAAAAGGCAAATGGGGGAAAGTGCAAATGCGAAAAGAAGATGATGATTTTATTCATCTTGCACATTTAATGGATGATAAGGGAGAAGCAGGTTATTTTGTCGTATTTGATAAAGAGAAGGTAGGAGAATTACTGACCACAGCAGAAGGATTACTCTCTATAAAAGCAACGAGCGAACAAAACAAACGATTCATTGACATATTTAAAAATAAACCACAAACGGAAGAATACATACTCGATTTTATTCAACGATACCAATTTGCCGAAGATGAACACAGTAACCGTTATAACGAACCACAAAAAAAAGCAATTGATTATTTAGTAACTAAAATGCAAGAATATGGTTACCCTGTAATTGACATTGAAAAAGTGTACAACTGCATTATCTTCTCAAAAAATGCCTACATCAATAAACAAAGTATGAATCTCGTGCGTTTGATTAATCGTTCCATTCGGCAGCAAAAACATATTGGCGATGAAGTAATAAAACAATTTATGAGTCTTGCTCACCAATACACACCCGAAGAAAAAACAGAAAAAGCACCGTTAAGTGAAATAGTACAATTATTTGAGTAATGAATTTACAAGATCTCAATAAAAATTTAGACGAGTTGGCTCAACACCAAAATCGCGAAAAGGTAATAGAGTTTGCTTTTGCATTGGTGCAGTGGATGGGATTAGAGTCAACGCCAAACTACACACCACAACTACTTGCACCAAAAACTCAAAAGTTAAAAGACTTTTTGTGTCCCGCTCCCCAAACTGTACAACCACAATTGTATAGGTTAACAGCGGATAATCAGAATATCCGTATCAGGTTTGCAGTGTTGAAGAAATTGAAAAAAGAGTACATCAGTCAATTAGTGGATAATGACCCGGGATCTGAAAGTTTTCAAAATACACCAGAGACACTGCAAACAATTACGAAAGCACCATACTTTATTCATTTTGCAACTACACCAGAGTATAATAAACTCATTCTCATTTTTAACCACGGCGATCAGAAGCGGGTACTTTCTTTTCGCAATAGATTAACCAACACACAGTACAATAAAATCATTCAACAATGGCTGAACATTGGCACAAAATCAAAACCTGAAATTGCAAACCTGCTTTGGAAATCGCTTGACATAAAAGAAGTCAATACTGAATTTTACAAACAAATAAAAGAACGTTTTGATGCGCTGATAGGAATCGCCAAAGCAACCAACGTACAAGCAAACCAAAATCAATTGAAACAATTTGCCGTGCGACTCATTGGCAGATATATTTTCTGTTGGTTCTTAAAAGAAAAAGAAATTATTCCGCACGAATTCATACGGAGCGCAACAATAAAGGCAACGGAGAATTACTATCAAAACACATTATTGAAATTATTCTTCGATACGCTCAATACACAAATTCAAGACCGTGTTCCGTTAGCGCTTTCAATTTTGTTTGAAAAAATTCCGTATCTCAACGGTGGATTATTTGATGAGAGTGAAGAAGACCGATTATTCAGAACATTACAATTAGATGATTGGCTTATTCCTTTTGTCGAGGTGTTGGAGAATTACGATTTTACTGTTGATGAAAGCAACAGCACATACCAACAGGTAGCCGTTGACCCTGAAATGTTGGGAAGAATTTTTGAAAACCTACTGGCAAGCCAAAATCCCGAAACAGAAAAATCAGCAAATAACGAACGCAAAGCATTTGGCGCATTTTACACTCCACGCGACATTGTGGATTATATGGTCAACGAAAGTTTAAAAACGTATCTTGCTTCAAAACTTAATGTTTCTTCCGATGAATTATCTCCTGCGTTTTTAGCGAATCCCGTGTGGCCTGAAAAATTGAACAAACGAAAACAAGAAGCATACATTGCCCTGCAACAAGTAAAAATTCTTGACCCTGCTTGTGGTTCGGGCGCATTTCCAATGGGCGTTTTACACCGACTTGTTAGTTTACGGGAATTGCTTGGCTTACAACCCAATACGTACCAACTCAAAAAAGATATTCTCTCCGATAATATTTACGGTATAGATATTATGCCGATGGCAGTTGAAATTGCGCGACTCAGAGCGTGGCTTTCCTTAATTGTTGAAGAAGATTACAAAAGCGACAAATCCGGAAGTAATTTTGGTATTGATGCGTTGCCGAATTTGGATTTTAAATTTATGCAAGGAAACTCGCTGCTTGAAACGTACGAAGGCATTAAACTATTTGATGAATCATTACTTGAAACCAAAACGGCAACTCAACGGCAGGAGAATATAGAAAAGACACAAAATAAACTTTCCGAATTGCAACGGCAGTATGTATCGTTGCTGAATGATAATAAATTGAAGGGAACAGAAAAAGGAATTCTGGAAAAAGAATTAAAGGAAAACAAAAATCTGCTCGGTAAAATGTTACGAGTAGGTGAACCGAGCGTTGACTACGGATTTTTTAATAACGGAGAAGCCATCGGTAATTTATCCGATAAACTCTTTAACTTGCACAAAAAATTATTTAACACTTCGGAGAAAGAACAAAAGAAAAAAATAAAAGGAGAAATTGAACAGTTAGAATGGAATTTAATTGTTGCAAGTTTACAGGAGAACGGTAAAACAGAAAAGTTGAAAGAGTTGGAAAACTTGCGGAGGCAAAATATAAAACCTTATTTTTTATATAAACTCAATTTCCCGGAGGCGTTTACTGATGGAAGAAATGGTTTTGATATTGTGATTGGAAATCCACCGTATGTACGACAGGAGGCGATTGACCCGTATTACAAACCACTCTATATACAAAATCATCCCGAAGTAGGAAGCGGAACCGCAGATTTGTATGTGTATTTTTTCGATTCCGCTTTAACTGCGGCAAATACGAACGGCATCATTATTTTTATTACGCTGAATAAATACTTAAAAACAAAATACGGTGAAGGACTGCGTAATAAACTAAAGGAAAAAAACGTTGACCTGATTATTGATTTTTTTGAACTCCCCGTTTTTGAAGCAAGCACGGATACCGCAATTACAAAAATTATAAATGCACCGGATACAGACAGCACAAAGTATTTTCCGGTGAAGACATTGGACAAACTTGATTTGAATGTATTGACAAAAACTGAGCCGCTAAAAGTTATTAAAGATGGAACGGAATGGAAATTTGTTGAACGCTCGGCAAACGCTATTATTGAAAAAATCTATGCAAATACTGTTTCTTTGCAAGAATTTACGAACGATAATATTTATTATGGAATCAAAACTGGAGATAATAAAATTTTCATTGTTGATGAGGAAACGAAGAATGAAATAGCAAATGATGATAACAATAGTTTAATGCATGTTGGAAAATATGTAACTGCAACTGAAATATCAAAGTGGTCTATTAATTATGAAAACGAATGGCTTATAACGACATTTCCAAGCAAGAAATTAAACATTGAGAATTTAAGTGGATTGAAAAATTATTTAACGAAATTCAAAAAAGAATTAATGCCCAAACCCAAGAATCATTCTGGAGAATGGATAGGAAGAAAAGCAGGTTCCTATAAATGGTTTGAAACACAAGATAATGTTGCATATTATGAAATGTTCGAAAAACCAAAGATACTTTACATTCATACAGCCAAAAGACACGAATTCTATCTTGATTATGATGGAGTTTATGTTAACAACAGTTGTTATATGATTGCATCCGACAACAAATTTCTTTTCTTTTTCCTCAACTCTATTTTATTTGATTGGTTCAAACGTATCAAGTTTGTTGCGTATGGCGATGCCGACGAAGCAGGACGTGTAAAGTTGGATTATAATAAAATGATTACCGTTCCCATCAAACAAATCAGCGAAAAACAACAGAAATGGTTTGAAAAAAAATACGATGAAATAAAGAAATCGCTTTCAGATATTTCAAAAGTAAAACTATTGGAGAATGAAGTAGAAGTTACATTGTTCAAACTCTATGAACTTTCTTATCGGGAAGTAAAAACAATCTGTCCGGAGTTTTGGTTGAGTGAGGAAGAGTATGAGAAGAAATGAAAGATGGAGTCCACTTTACCCAATAGAAACCGTGAAATATTTCCATTACTTGTAGATTTTAGAGAGAAGTGGACTCCATCTAATGCTTTACAACGATTTCAAATTACTAATAACAGAATCCGTAGGATTCTAATGTTTGTAGAAAAGAATTTATAATTTTTATACAACTCCTTTGGAGTTGAACAACACGAGGTTCAAAATATTTCTACAAACATATCATCCTCCAAAGGAGTCCTTTGGACCTACGGGACTTTAACTCCGTCAGGAGTATTCTGTTTGTAATTACGTACACAAAACGATTTTGAGTTCCGTAGGAACGGTATGTTAAAGTTGATCTCATTGAGAAATCTTTTGAGAATATCCCGAAACGAGTTCGGGATGACAAGCATTTTTTTGCAATCTGGAGTTTCGCGTTAAACGTTGAGGATTTCCCACACATTTTTCACGCTTCCCCAAAAAAGAGCGCAGAGCATTTTCAGAAATCCCACGCCGGTTTTTGGAAGTCCAGAGAGTAGTTTAAGGAAATAAAAAAACTGTTTCGCTTCTTCTATAGGGTGGACAGACATTCTTGTCTGTCAGTTTTTAAAACACAAAGGAGAGACAGAAATGTCTATACTACCAAACGTAATTTATTTCCTCCAAGAGAAAGTGTATATTTTCTGTGTCAAAATTATTAAAACGATTTTCTTATGACATACAACGCAATTACCATTGATAAAGAAATTCTTGGAGGAACTCCAGTCTTTACCGGAACGCGTGTTCCTATTCAAGCGTTGTTTGACTATTTGGAAGACAGCGAACCGCTCGAAGAATTTTTAGAAAACTTTCCTACCGTTTCCCGCGAACTGGCAATTACTGTTTTAGAAACTGCCGGACACCTTACTACTTCAGAGAAAACTTTGAATGAAAATTTTGCTTGATGAAAATCTTCCTACAAAATTAAAATACAATTTTGGGAGTGAGAATGAAGTGCGAACCGTGCGCGAAATGCGGTGGAACGGAAATAAAACGGAGAGTTGCTGAAACTGCTTTCCCAGGAACGATTTGATGTGTTTGTTACGATGGATAAAAACTTGCGGTATCAGCAGCATCTTGAAAAATACTCGGTAACAGTTTTCCTTCTCCTTCCACCAAATAATAAGCATCAAACTATTCAGCCATACATTTCACAAGTAGAAAAACTGTCGAGGGGAAGATTGCAAAAGGGAGTTATCAAGGTTTCATTGTAATCTACAATAGAATTGGACAGCCAGAAATGTCTAACCTACCAATCAAATCAACACTCCCCAAATCTCCCTTGTAACGTAAGCAATTCCCTAAAAAGAGGCGGAGCATTTTAAGAAATCCCCCGCCGGTTTTTGGTAGTCCGCAAAAGTGTTTAGGATTCCCTGCATACTTTCTACACTTCCCCCCATTATGCGAGGGTTTTCCGCAGAGGATTAGCAACTAACATATCACTCCTACGGAGTTAATACTTTTGCTTTTTTTTCTTTCTACAAACATTTCGTCCTCCAAAGGAGTCCTTTGGACCTACGGAACTTTAACTCCGTTAGGAGTATTCTGTTTGTAAGAACTAACACAAAAATATTTTGAGTTCCGTAGGAACGGTATGTTTAAGTTGTTATCCTCCCAATAATAACCAACCGTGTCATTTCGAGGATCCGACTTGTCAGGAGACGAGAAATCTACTTTCCTTTACCTTTCACTAAAATTTTCATTTGCATTTTTTTAGGTTCCTCGTTCAAAGAAACATTTAGCAACCATCAGGCATGATTCCTCATCCCGCTAAGGCGAGATTCGGAATGACAAGCACTCTTTTTTTCTTACCCCTCACACAAACAAGAGTTTTCTAAAAAGTATTTAGGATTTTCTGCACATTTTCCACCTCTCCCTAAAAAGAGCGCAGAGTATTTTCAGAAATCCCTCGCCGGTTTTTGGAAGTCCGCAGAAGAGTGCAGGAAACAGAAGAACGAGTTTACCTCTTCTATAAGCATTCTTCTGCCACAGATTTTTCACGAACGCCCGGGATGATAAAACTGTTACTTCACTCTCCACAACAAAAACTTCTCTTCTTCACTATGAGCCATCGGCAAATCCCTTCAAATTTGTGTCTAACGATTTTTATCTTCAAGAAAGAAAATTCTACCCATTCGTTAAGAAAATAAGAAAGGCGTTACAAAATTTATTTGCAACGCCTCATTATACATAATGATAATTTCTATTTTTTCTTTTTCGTTCTGTTCTTTTCCGTTCCAAAAACATACGGGACGGCGTCTTCAATCCGTTCAATAGGAATAATCGTGAGTCCCTCTTTCACTTTCGCTTGAATTTCCGTGAGGTCTTTTTCGTTGTCTTTCGGAATCAGTACGGTAGAAATTCCATTCCGTTGTGCGGCAAGAAGTTTTTCGTTCAGCCCTCCGATGGGAAGAACATTTCCCCGTAAGGTAATTTCTCCCGTCATTGCAACGTCGGAAGATGCAGGGGAATTTCCCACAGCGGAAACAATCGCCATCGCCATCGTTACCCCCGCCGAGGGACCATCTTTGGGAATTGCTCCTTCCGGCAGGTGAATGTGAATTTCTTTTCCTTTGTAGAAATCCTCTTTCAACCCAAACCGCTTCGCGTTGGAACGAATGTAACTTAACGATGCTTGCGCCGATTCTTTCATCACATCGCCCAACTGACCGGTAAGTGTTAATTTTTCCGTTCCGCGCATTACGGTAACATCCACACTGAGGATATCGCCGCCGGATTCTGTCCACGCCAGACCAATCACCGAACCGATACGTTTCCCTTTTTCTTTTTCCCGTTTTCGAAACTTCGGAACGCCGAGATATTTTTCAATATTCTCTCCCGTTACTTCGATGCGTAGAGTCTTTACGCTGGATTTCTTTGCCTTTCCATTCTTCTTCGCTTCGCCATTTTCCGATTGTTTCACGAGGACGATTTCTTTCGCGACTTTTCTACAAACCGAAGCCATCTCCCGCTCTAAATTGCGCACACCTGCTTCACGCGTGTACTCGCGAATTATTTTTGTGAGCGCCTCATCGGTAAACTGAACATCATCGGTCGTCAGTCCATGCTCGCCAAGTTGCTTTAAGAAGATGTGACGTTTTGCAATTTCCCGTTTGTCATATTCTAAATATCCCGGGAGTTCAATCACTTCCATTCTGTCTTGGAGCGGAATGGGAATGTTATACCGGATATTCGCCGTCGTAATGAACATTACTTTCGATAAATCATAATCCAAATCGAGATAGTGGTCACTGAACGTAATGTTTTGTTCCGGGTCGAGAACTTCAAGCAATGCCGCTGATGGGTCGCCGCGGAAATCCATACTCATTTTGTCCACTTCATCCATTAGAATTACGGGATTTGTTACGCCCGCTTTTTTCATAGACTGAATGATTTTTCCCGGCATTGAACCGATGTATGTTCTCCGATGACCGCGAATTTCCGCTTCATCACGGACACCGCCAAGGGAAATGCGAACAAATTTTCTTCCCAACGCGCGCGCAATGGAACGACCGAGTGATGTTTTTCCCACGCCAGGAGGACCAACGAAACAGAGTATTTGTCCCTTGGGAGAAACTGTTTTCTTTTCTTTGCTGTGATACTTCAATAAATTCAGAACGGCAATGTATTCCAATATTCTCTCTTTCGGTTTTTCCAATCCGTAGTGGTCTTCATCGAGAATTTCTTTCACGTGTTTCACTTCAAGATGGTCTTCCGTCATCTGATGCCACGGAACGCCGATAATCCAATCGAGATAGTTGCGGCTAACGGTTGATTCCGGCGATTGCATCGGAGTTTTCTTTAACTTATCGAATTCCTCGATTGCTTTGTCGTACGCTTCTTTGGGTAATTTTGCATTCTCGATTCCTTCTTTCAATTTTGCCAATTCGGGTGAAATATCGTCACCACCGAGTTCATCCTGCAGAATGCGAATCTGTTCCTGTATAAAAAACTTGCGTTGATTCTTTTGTATGTTCTCGTGAACTTTGGAATCAATCTCTTTTTCGATTTTCAGAAGGTTGAGTTCGCTCGTGAGAATGCGGACGAGTTCAAAATACTGTTCGCTCAACGATGCGCATTGCAACAACTTCTGTTTCGTTTCAACATTTTGCGTAATGTTTGCAGCAATGAAATACATTTTTCGCCGGACGTCGCGGATATTTTGAAATGCAGCAAGAACTTCCGGCGGAGCATTGCGGCTGAGTTGTATGTATTCGGAAAATAACGATGTTGCGCTGCGCACTAATGCATCCAAATCCGAAGAGGGGTCGTGCAAGGGCGTGGAAATAAACACCTCCGCCTCAAGATACGAGTCGGTTTTGGTAAATTTTCCGATATCGGCTTCCACGATGCCATCCACGAGAATTTTCATCAATCCATTCGGAAGTTTCAGGTATTGAAAAATTTTCCCGATGGTTCCTTCACGGTAAATATCATTCTGCGTCGGGTCTTCAACATTCGAACCTTTTTGCGCTACAAGAAAAATAAATTTCCCACGCTCAAGAGATTCATTCACGGCTTTCAGCGATTGTTCCCTTCCCACTAATACCGGAAAAATCATATGAGGAAAAATCACAACGTCACGTAGCGGAAGTACGGGAAGGATCGTGGGAATTTCTTCTTGCACCGGTTTAGTTGTTTCAGGGGATTTTTCGGGAGGATTTTCTGAACTTGTGTGTTCTTCAGATTTTAATAACTGGGTGTTTTGTTTTGTTTGCTTTAACATAAATTATTTTTTTGCGGGCAAAATATACGAAGAAGGGCGGGAATGTTTGTTAATTCGTTTGTTGGTTTATTCGTTAATACGTTTAATCTGCTATGAATTTGTTCAATTAATAAACAGAAAAACTCATATCGCAAACCTCAAACTTCCTTGTATTCTCCCCACACACTTCTCAACGTATCTGCAATTTCTCCAAGTGTGCAATAGTTTTCAACGCAATTCAAAATGTGCGGCATTAAGTTTTCGGAAGTTGTTGATGCGGATTTCAATTCTCCCAATCTCCTTCGTACTTCATCTCCGTTTCTTTTTTTCTTCACATCATTCAAACGAGCAATTTGTTTCGCGCGAATACTTTCATCAATCTTCAAAGTGTCGGTAAATTCCTTTTCTTCAATTTGAAAATCATTTACGCCGACAATAATTTTTTCTTTCCGCTCAATTGCTTTTTGATATTCGTACGCGGAAGTTGCAATTTCATTTTGAATATAATTTTGTTCGATTGCTTTTACTGCGCCGCCGAGTTTATCAATGGTTGCAATGTATTCCCACGCCCGTTTTTCAATTTCGCTTGTCAAATATTCAACGTAATAACTTCCGGCAAGCGGGTCAACGGTTTCGGTAACGCCGCTTTCGTTTGCGATAATTTGCTGTGTTCGTAATGCAATGCGCGCGGCGTTTTCTGTTGGCAATGCGAGCGCTTCATCAAATCCGTTACAATGCAAACTTTGTGTTCCTCCAAGAACTGCGGAAAGCGCTTGCAATGTTACGCGCGAAATATTTATTTCCGGTTGCTGCGCAGTGAGTGTTGAGCCAGCAGTTTGCGAATGAAATCTCAACTTGAGCGAGTTTTCATTCTTTGCGTGGAAACGTTCTTTCATAATCGTTGCCCACATTTTTCTTGCGCAGCGTAACTTTGCAACTTCTTCAAAAAGATTATTGTGAATGTTGAAGAAAAAAGAAACGCGCGAAGAAAAATCATCAACATCAAGTCCCGCATCAATCGCCGCTTGCACGTACGCAATTCCGTTTGCAAGCGTGAACGCAACTTCTTGCACAGCAGTGCTTCCCGCTTCGCGCATGTGATAACCGGAAATCGAAATCGTATTCCAACTCGGAAGTTCCGCGCTGCACCATTGGAAAATATCGGTAATCAAGCGCATGGATTGTTTCGGCGGATAAATATATGTTCCCCGCGCGGCGTATTCTTTTAAAATATCATTCTGAATTGTTCCGGAAAGTTTTTTGAGATTTGCATTTTGTTTTTTTGCAACGGCAACATACAACGCAAGAAGAATGGAAGCGGTTGCGTTAATCGTCATTGATGTAGAAACTTTTTCCAATGCAATTCCATCGAACAATGTTTCCATATCGGCGAGCGAATTAATTGCAACGCCGACCTTTCCCACTTCGCCTTCACTCATGGCATTATCGCTGTCGTAACCGATTTGTGTTGGTAAATCAAACGCAACGCTCAATCCTGTAACTCCTTGCGAAAGTAAATAACGATAGCGTTGATTCGATTCTTCCGCAGTTCCGAATCCCGCATATTGACGCATCGTCCATAAACGCGAGCGATACATTGTTGGATATATTCCGCGTGTGAATGGAAATTCTCCCGCGCGGTCATTGCCAAGTTGTTCGGGAATTTCGATGTTGGAATCGGTGAGAATTATTTTCTGCTGCGAAGACATTTGAACTTGACTTGAGATTTGTGATGTAATAATTGTGATATGCGGATTAATAGTAAACAGACAAACCGAGTTTTACTGATTCATACGAAATTCCATAAGAAAAAGTTTTGGTTCTCCTATAGATATCCTCATCATATATCTTGTACGTTAATTTTCCAACACCGATATATTCCCCGGATAAACTCATACTATTATGAAAAAACCATTCAACTCCAACATTTCCTACTGGTCCAATTGCCCAAGTATCTGAGTAATAGTAACTGCTACTGTACTCGTTATTTTTATAATGGTCTAAACTTACCAATAATCCATACGAATAGTAAAAGTTTATAGAATTTTTAGGAACTAAGTAGTATTGTTTCAAGGCTCTTATAGAAATATTGGCACGCGAAACAGGAGTTTGTCCAATACGACCTCGTTCAAATTTAATGTTTGAATGCTGGGCATTTAAACTGATACCAACACGTAAAGCTTCTAAAGTTGAATATTGGTGCTTCCAAGAAAGTAAACCTCCATCAAATCCGTTAAGAGAAAGACCCTCAAACTGAAACTGCAACGCATTTGCACCTTCAACAAGCGAATTTTTTGCTGAATCACTTTGCGCGTGAAGTGTAGGAAACATTCCGAGCGAGAGAAAAATAAGGACGAGAAGTTGGTTAGTTTTCATATTCATTTTTTTTTGTTAAAAAAGTTGCGAGGAAAATACTTATTTGCTTCGTTATATTCAAGAAACGTTTGTCGGCGTAGTTTAATTTTGTAAATTCAACACGCTTTTTTTATATCAGAATTGAGAAATGGCTTCGCTTAAACAACTTGCACACTATTCTATCGTCCGCAGACTCGGCTCAGGCGGGATGGGTGAAGTGTATCTTGGCTTCGATACAATCTTGCAACGTCATGTTGCGCTGAAAGTGCTTTCGCCGCAACTGAGCCGCAACATCGAATTTGTAGAACGATTTCGTAATGAAGCCGACGTGCAGAGTAAACTAATTCACCCGAATATTATTCGCTTGCTTTCGTATGCAAAGGAAGACGATGTGTATTATATGGTTTTGGAATACGTTGAAGGAACGCCGATTAACAAACTTATCGCTTCGTCCGGTGCTATTTCCGAACAGCACGCGCTTTTTATTTTCAAACAAATGCTCGAAGGCATTGACTATCTTCATTTTCAAGGACTTTTGCACCGCGACATCAATCCCCGAAACGTCATACTCGACGAAAATGAAATAGTGAAACTTCTGGATTTCGGAATCTCCAAAGGCTTCGGCGATCATTTTCTCGATACAACGGAACGGGAAATCGGAACACTCTATTACCTCGCCCCGGAACTCTTTGCCGGAAACCCTGCTATTGACGCACGCATAGATATTTATAGTCTCGGTATTACTTTGTACGAAATGCTGACCGGCAGAGTTCCATTCAGTATCAGTATCAACGAAGAAAGCGACGAAAAAATAAAACGAGAGATTCTCAAAGGAACGATTCCCGACCCACGCGTGTACAATCCTCTCATTTCCCACCAGACGGTAACACTACTGTGGAAAATGATTGAAAAACAACCGAGTCGGCGTGCAGCTTCCTGTAAAGAATTATTGAGTTGGATTGAAACGAATTATGCGCATATATTCGCGGAAACAACAACCGTGCGAACTCCGCAACCTACTATTGCGCAGCAATCTTTGAAAGAAAAATACATTAGAAACCTCACGTTGCTCAAAACCATCTCGCCTGGAGAACAATTGTCCGCCCGCTCATCAGTAGCAATTTCGTCTCTTGCATTTTCTCCTGAAAGCAGTCACTTTGCAAGCGGAAATATGAAAGGCGTTGTTCATTGTTGGGATGTAGCGGGCGGCAACATTACAAATTCGTTTTCGTTGCACACCGATGGAGTAACATCGTTATGTTTTTCGCCGGACGGACAATATCTCGCGAGCGCTGGTTTGGATAAAAATATAATCCTCTGGTACCGGGCAAGCAGCCGCGCTAAAGCAATTTTACGCGGACATACTTCGCCAATTATGGCTATCCGATTTTCCAAAGACGGAACACGAATTCTCAGCGGAAGTTTTGATAATTCGGTAAAAATATGGGACGTTGAACTTGCGAAAGAGTTGAAAACCTTGAAGGAAATATTCCGGGGAGGCAAACAATATCTCACTTCGTTTGCATACAGTTCAAAAGGAAATCATCTTGCCGGCGGTTGGTCTGATGCAGGAATAAAAATATGGGAGCTAAATTCCGGGAAGGAAATTATGCATTTGCAGGGACATACTAACGCAGTCTATTCGCTCGCATTTTCCCCCGATGATACTCTGCTTGCAAGCGGTGATGTTCAGGGAACGATAAAAGTGTGGGATACAAAGTTAAAATCGGAACTGTTTACTATCAAGCGACATACCAGCGCAGTGCTCGCGCTTTCTTTTGCGCCGAACGGAAAAAATCTTGCGAGCGGAAGCACGGATAATTCAGTCAAAATCTGGAATATTGAATCTCCCGCCGAAGTGGTCTCTCTGCAAAACCATTCTCACGATGTAACTGCTTTAACATTCTCACACGACGGAAAACACCTTGTGACAGGTGATGCGGGAAGTACTATTATTTTTTGGGAAGTTGAGTACGAATAGAAGAGGGCACTCTATTCTTCATCTTGATACACGGTAATACCCCAATGTGAACGGTCATTCGGCGGGTCATCATTCCAGCCATCAAACGAATGAGAACCATCAGACTCATAATGTAGTTTGTATTCCCCTTTTTGCAATTGAATTTTGGTTATTACTTTCCGGTTTTTTTTCGCTCCGCCTGCCCGTTCTGTTTTTTTGTAGGTCATCTCCCACACCGTCTCTCCCGTTTCCATACTCTCTATCCAACCGTAATCAGCAAGGTGATGGTCTTCGGATTCACCGAGTGCGTAAATCCGAACAGTCATCGCCCTATCAAGTGTAAACGATTTTTCAATATACTGATGGTCGCGTACGCGAATAATTTGTGCGAGAACATTCTCTTCATCACCTTCCTTGAATGAAGAAACAGAAGAAGGGTCAAAGAATTCATCCGTTGAAAAAATTGTTAGCCCGTAATACTCTTTATCAAAAGGAGGCGAGGAATTCCAATCGTTATAAGTATGCGAACCATCGGTCTGATAATAAGCGATGTAATTTCCTTTCGGAAGAGTTATCACTTCATTGACCATTCTGTTTTTTTCTGCGCCGCCTGCGTGTGATGTTTTGTTCCCAACGTCTTCAATTTCCCAAACGGTTACCCGTGTTTTTGCGTTGATAATCCATCCGCAATCCGCCATATTCTCTGCATAATCCCGTTCCCCGATTACATAGATACGCAGTTTTGCTTCTTCGTTGAGAGTAAACCCTGCACTTAAGAAGTCATCATTCCGCGGGTGAATAAGGCTCACGATTGTTTTTTTTTCTTTCGGCAGAGAATCGTGGACAATAATAAAATTTTTATCCGATTCATTGTACACGGAAAGAGTGATACCATAATTGAATGGGTCATACGGCGGTTGAGCATTCCAGTCATCGCAGGAGTGGGAACCATCCGTAATAAAAAACATTTCATAATTTCCTTTTTGCAATTTTACCGTTCCATCGAATTTCACGTTCTTTTTTCCACCCCCGCCTCGTTTGGAGTTTTCACGTTCCAACCTCCACACTTGCTGGCGGGTATCGCTGTTGATAATCCAACCGTAATCATCCATTTCATCATTACTCATACTTTCGCCGATTGCAGAAATGCGAACAGGCATATCTATCGAAAGCGTAAACGATTTTTTTAAGGAAGCATCATCGCCTGCACGGATGAGAGAGACAATCGCCATATCGTTTTTTACCGGCGACTCAAAATTCTCAATCCCCGAAATGTTGGCGGCAGAGAGAGTAATCCCGTATTCTTTTGCCCTTTCCATAAATTCGTCGCTAATATCTTCATGGTCAAAAAAATCAAAAAAGTTGTCGCCATGATGAAGCCCTTTTTCCGAATCAGTTCTCCGATCTATGTTTATCCAGATATGAGAGAACCAACTTTCCCGCGCATAACCAACCGCAGCATAATACACTTCATACGAACCTTTTTTCAATTCTATATCATCATCAAATTTACACCGGTCATATTTTCCTGACGTATTTTTTGTTGTCATCTCCCAAACCACGTTTCGTGTCTTCGCATCTATTATCCAGCCGTATGCATACATTCCTTTGGTTTCTCCGAACGTAATGCCAATAGAAACACCGCCGGTTTTTCCCGCTCCGCCAAGCGCATTGATGTGGACGGTTCTGTCTTCACTCAACGTAAACCCTGCGCTTTTAACTTCCTGTTTCCGAAAGTCGCGTAACTCAACGAACTTCTCCCCTTCCGAAAATGAAACCGAAATTGCTGAGAGGAGATAAAGAACTAAAAATGAAAATTTGTGCATTGTTTTGTCTTTGTGGATAATCGTAACAAAAAATTGTTATTCGATTAGACTAATTCTTTTCTGAAAAGGTTGACAGTTCATTGAAAATTGTTGACGACTGGAGGGAAAAAATAGAAGTATTATTTTCTTAGATTCGCATATTGAAAATAACTCTCTGTTCGCACAAATCCTACTTTTGCGAGCCCAATTGTGCGTCGAGTGATTTCAGCGTCTCTTTCAATTCCTGTATTTTTCGTAAAACAGTATAGGTATCTTCCTCTCCGCCGAATTTCAGAATGTTTTGTAATCGTTCGAGTTCTCCCTGCACTTCCTGTTTTCGTAACGAAATAACAGCCGCATAAGCAAGATGTTCCAAATTGGCTTCCGGTATTTCCCTTCCGAATTCTTCCCACCGTTTACTAAAGGTATTTTTTTCAAACAGTATTTCACCCAACAGTCGTTTATTCTGTTCGTCTTGCATTGCATCGAGAATTTGCTGAATATTTATCGAATGGAATTCTGTGAATTGTTCCTGCAACAGAGAAAAAATTTCTCGCGCTTCGGTTTGTAATAATTCCACGCTCACATTTTCGACGAGGTACGTAACAAGGTCGTTATCTCCTTCTATCATAACGCGGAGAATATCACGCTCAGCCGCTGAAAGTTTTTGCGGAGATTTTGGTGCGCCGTTTTCTTTTGTAACCTCCGGAATACTCTTCGCGGGAGAATACGAACGTTGAGATTGCTGCCGAGGAAAAAGTTTTTCCATCTCAACCATCAGCGTTGATTCACGGATATTATATTGGTGAGCGATGTGCTTCATAAAAAATTCCCGTTTTAATCCATCGGGAATTTTTGCTATCGAACGAATGAGTGTGCGTACCGCTTCCGTCATTCCTTCGGGCGAAGAAAATTTTCCCTGTTTTTCTAAAACCGATGCGACAAACTCGATAAACGAAACCGCGCCGGAAATCTTTTTCTCGATTTCATCCGAACCGAATTTTCGCACGTAGGTATCCGGGTCTTCTCCTTCGGGTAGTTGGACAATCCGAACATCAAGGTTATTTTGCAACACTAAATCCACTCCGCGAACTGTTGCTTGCGAGCCGGCGGAATCGGCATCATAGAGAATCGTAATCGTTCTGGAAAAGCGTGAGAGCAAATGAATCTGTTCCTCCGTTAATGCAGTCCCGCTCGAAGCAACAACATTTTCAATTCCGTTTTGATAGAGTGAAATATAATCCGCATATCCCTCGACGAGAAGAACGTTCTCTTTTTCCCGAATTGCATCTTTGGAAAAATTTAATCCGTACAGAATTTTACTTTTACTGTACACCGGCGTTTCGGGAGAATTGATGTATTTGCCAAGCGAGTCGTCCTCGTATAATTTTCTTGCGCCGAAACCAACGACTTTTCCCATCGTATTGAAAATGGGGAAAAGCGCACGTCCCCGGAAGTAATCATAATACGTTCCCTCTTCTCTCTTCCTGATAAGACCTGCTTTTTCTGCAAACTCGAAACTGATATTCTCCTCACGAAATTTTCCGACCAGAAATTCCCAGTTGCGCGGCGCATATCCTAACCCGAATTTCCGAATCGTCTCGGCTGTAAACCCGCGCTTGTGAAGATACTCCAACGCAAATTTTCCTTCGGTGCTGTGCACGAGTTGGTCGTGAAAATGTTTTGCGGCTACCTTCAGCACTTCATACATTTCCTCGATATCGGAAGTTTCGTTTTCTTTTTCATACGAAAACTTCGGAATGGGAATTCCGCCGCGCTCCGCTAACTTTTGTACTGTTTCGGGAAAGGAAAGTTTTTCATACTCCTCGACAAATTTTACGATGCTCCCCCCTCTTCCGCAACCGAAACAATAGTATAATTGCTTCTCTGCCGATACGGAAAACGACGGTGTTTTTTCGGAATGGAACGGACAGAGTCCGAGATAATTTTTTCCGCGTTTCTTCAACGGAACAAATTCCGAGATATACTCAACAATATCCACGGACGACTGTACTTGTGAAATAAATTCTGGTGTGAATTTCATTGGGGGAGAAAAAATTTTCGGCAGAAGTTACGATTTAAAAGTTAATCGGTGAACCGTTTGCAAGCGCCGCTTAAAAACAAAAAAACCCGATTCCATTTATTATGAAATCGGGCTTGTGAAAATTTTGGTGGGTCGTTTACGGCAATTGTTTACCAATACTCCATAAATAATCTCTCAACGCAATCATCTGTTTGACCGGGTCACCATCGAGATACTCCGTATAAATTGCTGTTGGTTTTCCTTTTTCATCCGGCGGGAAAAATTGCGGCATTCGTGTTCCCGGTTGTATGAGTCCCGGGTCGCGCATCCAATCAATCACCCATTCGGGTTTTAAACGTGTTCGTGCAAGCCGTAAATCGGGCGCAAGGTCGGAGGGTTCTTTCCCTTCGGGGATTGTTCCGGTGGTATGACAACTCAGGCATTGGTTATCGTCGAAGAGTGATTTTCCAGCCGGAAGCCACTCGTGTTTGAGTTCTGCATTTGCGTAATCGCGAATTTCAATTTCTTTTTTGGAAATGCCGTTGAAATATTTTGTGATGATATTGATTTCATCATCGCTTAATTGAAATGTCGGCATTCGTAAATTCAGCCACGGGCGAATAGTGGTCGGACTGTTCAGGAACGAGTGTAGCCACATTTCCTGTACTTTAGCGCCTTCTCCCGTTATCGGAGGGGGAGCAAGACCCGCATCTTCAAATAATGCTTTTACGTATCCGCCGTTATCTTCTAAATTATGGCAGCCGATACAATTATATTGCACGGTCAGTTTTCTGCCTGTTTGTATTATTGCCCGTTGCGGAGTGAATGCTTGCTGGTGAATTGCTTCGGCAGTATCTTTTACCATTCCCCGTAAAGCGGTACGGAGAACAACAATTTCCGAATCGGCAAACGAAAAGACCGGCATTTTGGAAACGATTCGTTCCGTCGTAAAGAGTCGCGCATCTTTAATTTTATTATACGTCCATAAATCCCACGACTGCTCATGATGGGAAAATTTTGTGTCGCCGAAATCGAGTTCGTCAACGCGCTTGCGTCCGAAATTTGAAAGGGCAACGGAAACTCTTCCCTCTTTCTCCATTCCGCGAATATCGTGACAGCCATGACACCCGTACTCACGCACGAGTTTTTCTCCAAACTTAATTTTCTTTGCATCATTGAGAGCGAATTCCCGGTGTTCGAATGTTCTATCATCTTTCAGCGTCATCAAATAGGCAACAACGTCTTTGGCTTCGCTTTCTGTTAAGCGTAAACTCGGCATTCGGGCAGAACTCCGGAAATGGCGGGGATTGCGAATCCAATCGTAGAGCCAATCGGCATTTACTTTACTTCCGATGCGGGAGAGTTCGGGAGCGATATCGTAACTCGTACCTCGCATTTGGCGAACACGTTCATCGCCATCAACAACGTGGCACCCTTTACATCCAACATCATTCACGACTTGTTTCCCCCGTTCGCTATTTCCACCGCTTCCTGCATTACGCACCATATCGAACTGAACATCTTTTGCAATATCCCACAGAAAGGCAGTAATTGCTTCGGCGGAATCGTTCCCAAATTTAAAATTCGGCATCCGTGTATGGGGATTGTAATCTTTTGGATTCCGCACCCAACGATAGGTCCACTCCGGAGTTGTTTTCACGGAAAGTTGATTTAACTCCGGCGCAATTTTCGGAACATCGGTGTACCCTTTTATTTCATGACAGCCGAAACATCCAACTTCGAGTACCATTTGTCTTCCGCGATTATACGTTCCCCCGTTTTTCAAAAACACTTCCTGTGTATGACAGGTCGCACACGAGGAATAAACTTCTTTTCCAACATACTTTTCACCATTTATTTCGTAGGTGGCATTGAAGAGCAAAGTTTTTTCCCAATAATGGTCGCCTTCTTCGTGGTCGCCGATTTTACTGTGGGCGGTACCTGCTTCAAGTGCCGGTCCTTGTCCGTTATGACAGGTCGTGCAGCCGTAAATTTCCGGATTGTGTTGCGCAAGAATTTCGGGGACCGGATGAGCGGTAAATGGTTGCGGTGCATCAGCCATTGCTTCGGTTTCGCGCCAACCGAGATGGCAAGTTTGGCAACGGTCTATACGCGCTTTCACGGTTCCGAAATTCGTTCTCTCGAAATCATTGAGCATCACCTGTTTTATTTCGAGGAGCATTTCCTGTGCATTTTCAACTTTCGTTCTCCACTTTTCAATATCGGTAAAGAACACATCAACTTTTCCCTTTGCAAGTTTCACTTCCAAATCTACACTCATAATGTAATTCCGGAGGGAATCACGGCGCGCTTCCATTCGGGCAACTATTTTTCCGAGCGAATCCATTTCCATTTCATAACCGCGCAATTTCTTTTCCTTTGCCTCAACGTCTGCACTTCCCTCTTTCTTTGCTGTTTGGTAGAAATAATACGCTTCATCTCCCAGACTTTTTGCAAAGGTATAATCGCGGCTCGCATCCACCAACTCTTCTTTTACGAGTTCCAGTTGCTCGCCTGCACTGCGGTATTCAGCAGAGGAGAGTTTTGTTTCAATTTCCATATACGTTTTCTGCGCTTCAAGATATCCGGCAGAATCGAACATCGCAACTGCATCATTCATTTTATTTGTGAAGCGAACAATGGCAGTATCGCGGTACGCGTTTTGGTACTCTTTCCACGGACGGCGCACGGTTACTTCGTCCACGATGGAATACATCGTTCCAAGAAATAAAATACCGGAGAGCACGAGATACAACTTGCTGTAATTGCGCGCTTCTACGGGAGTTTCGTAACGTTTCTTTAAAAATCCAAACACAGTGTTCTCCAAAAATTAAATATTAAACCACGGAGTGAGCCAAACATTTTTTACGTTCAACGCCAAACGGAGAACGATTTTTATCGGCAATGCCATCATCGAGAGAAAAAGGAATGCAGTAATGCTGTAGCGCAATAATCCGTACTCTTTCAAAAATTCCGTTTCGCGTTTCCAGAACCAATACACAACACCGAGCATAAAATACCCTATCACTACAACACCGCCGAAAATCATTGCCCCCATCGTAAGATTTCCATTAGCATCGTATGAATGAATACCAAACAATTCCGAAAAATCTACATTCGTAATTGCAACGACACGGTGCGTGTCCCAATATTCCCAGGGCCAGAACCAATACCAACCGGGACCGCGTAAAAATGTTCCCAACACAATCAACGCAACCCACAACACGATAAACCCAAAAGCAAACGTGATGTGCGCAAATTTTCTTTCTTTAAAAGTATAGTAGCCGTTCCCTTTTTCGTTTGTATCTATGTACGGAATAGCGATTAAACCGACGATAATCAGCGTGGGAAGAATAACCCCTGCAATCCACGGGTCGAAATAGACGAGCATTTCCTGCAAACCAAGAAAATACCACGGGGCTTTGGAGGGATTGGGAGTAAGCGTTGGATTTGCGGGTTGTTCAAGCGGCGCATCAATAAAGATTGACCAAAAGACTAATATCACCATCGTGACTATTGCGCCGATAAATTCTACTTTCACCAGATAGGGCCACACCTGAATTTTGTCGCTCATCTTCATTTCTTCGGTAACATCTTGATTATCGTTGCGGCGCATTTTCGTCCATGCATACCAGGCATATCCGAGCACGGTAACAAGCAAACCGACAATCGGAATGTTATCGGGTTTTGAAACAATTAACCAAAAATTTTCCATAGTCTAAAACTTTTAATTTCTAATGTTTAACTTTTAATTACTAAAATTCTTTCTTCGTTGTATCAGGTCCGGAAATTCCGCCATCTTTTCTGATACGCCAAAAATGTACCGCCATAAAAATTGCGGCAACGAGCGGAAGAAAAATGCAGTGCCCGACGTAAAACCGCAACAGCGTTGGAGGTCCTACTTGTGTTCCGCCGAGTAAAATAAACCGGATGTCGTTATTGATTTGCATCCCAAGTTCCGGACCGAACGGACCTTCGTGACCCATAATCGGTGTTGCGCGCGCCATATTTGTTCCCACAGTAACTGCCCAAATTGCAAGTTGGTCCCACGGAAGTAAATAGCCGGTAAACGAAAGTAAAAATGTTAGCACGAGAAGAATAACGCCAACGCCCCAATTAAACTGACGCGGTGGCTTATACGAGCCGGTAAGAAAAACACGAAACATGTGTAACATCACTGTGATGACCATTGCATGCGCTCCCCACCGATGCATATTCCGCATCAGTGGTCCGAATGGTACGTCATTCATTAAGTACTTCATATCTTCGTACGCATATTCTGCGGCGGGACGATAGTAGAACATCAGGATAACGCCTGTTATCGTGAGCACGATGAAGAGGAGAAACGTAATTCCACCCATTCCCCACGTGTAGCCGACGTTAGTAGCATGCCGTGAAATACGAACCGGATGTAAATGCAAAAAGACATTGTCCACAATTTGCAACGCCCGGTTACGCGCTGTATCCTGATATGAATGACGGAAAATGGATTTATAAACTTCCGTCTGTTGAAATTTTTCTTTCAGTTTTCCCATAAGTTAGTTAGTTCATTCTTTCGTTAGTTCGTTTGTTCCCAATGCATTACTCTCTGTTGTTCAATCTAAAATCTAAAATTACAATCATCCCCAATTCACAAACGCATCGGGCTTTGACCAATCGCCAAGTTCAAATCGGAATTTGATATTCCTATCAACAAGAATTTGTCCATCATCGGCAAGTGTAATTTTGAATCGCTCTAACGGACGCGGAGCGGGACCTTCAAAATTTATTCCGAAATCCGGCGTTCCACGGAATCCGCTTCCGTGACAGGGACATTTAAATTTATTTTCCGTTGCGAGATAACGAGGCGTGCATCCTAAGTGCGTACACGTTGCCGAGAGAGCGATAAATCCGCTTACGTCACGGATTATCCACACACGATATTGGTCTTTATATTTCTCGCTTACTTCGCCCACAACATAATCCTGAGGAAATCCCGCTTTGAATGTTGAGGGGGGTTCGTACAACACGCGCGGAAACATAAACCGTAATGCGCCGATGGTGGAAGTAAAAATAAAAATGAAAAACGAAGCCCAACCCGCGAGCGAAAAAAAACTACGGCGATTCATTTTCCAGATGCCGCGGTCATCTTCGGGCGGACGGTCCTGTTTTGGTTTGCGAACTTCCGTTACAGATTTAGGAATTGGTTTTGCAGCCGTTTGCGCTGATGAGGGTATAGGAGTAGGTTTAGGCGCTTCTGATGAAGTTTCCATATCAAAATGTTCGTACTACTTGCTGAATAAAAATACTTGAAACAAAATCATACCTGAAATTCTTTTGTTCACTATAAAAAGCGGGCGAAATATAGAAAAATATAAAAAGAGGAAAAACGAATTTGAAAAATTTAACAAAAAAAAGAAAGGCATCACCAATTTTTTGATGATGCCTTGAAAGCGCTTTCTTCTCTTTGGTTTTCTATTTTATGAGCAACATTCTCCGTGTTTGTACGAAACTCCCTGCGGTGATACGGTAGAAATAGATTCCGCTCGTCAATCCGTTTGCATCAAATTGTATTTCGTGTTCGCCTTCTTCCATTGTTTCGTTGTTGAGTAACTTTGCAACTTCTTGTCCGAGCACGTTGTAAATCTTCAACGACACCAACCCCGAACCTCCAACCACAAACCTAATAGCCGTTGTCGGGTTAAACGGATTGGGATAGTTTTGCAACAACATTATTTCTTCAGGAAGTGATGAAGTGTTTTGTAACGCAACAGATTCCATCACTTCTTTTGCTGTTCCGCGACGCAGAAATGTTACGCTATCAATACGAACTATGTCTCGCAAACGCAACGGTTTTACAGAAATTGTATCTATCGCCGCTTCGCTAAACGCTTCGTTGATATTCCGTAATGCAATCGCCATTGTGTTATATATTGCTGATGGTGTTACTGTGTAGTAACGTTTATAATACGTGAGCGTGGTATCAACAAATCGAACAATTGCGGTAAGTGTCTTTCCGGTGAAAATATGATTGGGTTGAAGCGGGTCGTCAAAGATTAGGTTTCCCAAATCGGGATTGGTAATACTATCCAAACTTGCTCCGAGATTCATCTTCAACGCGAGGAGTTCTCCAAATAGAATGTTGTTATACCGTTCTACTTTCGGATTTTTGATTTCCTTGAGAAAAGTTTTTCCCTGTATTTTATCGAATCCCTTTGCTGCGCCGGAATGTGGAAAAGACTTTTGAATATCCTTTCCCTTCCCGGTCATCCGAACCCAACCATAAAACTTTACGCTATCCTTTCGTTGAATACCGAGTACCACACCGCCGGGATAATTCGGGTCGGTTTTCACTTTGAGTTTGGGATAGACATTTGCCATTACTGCATCAAGCACATTCCCTGTCGTTGTCATTTTTCGCACTCCTTTTTTCGGAATTTTTACTGCGGGGGTGATGAATCCTTCCTGAGTAAATGTTCTGAACCGTGTAGAATCAATGTATTGATACACGGTAATAGCAAACGTTGCTGGCGCGCTTTCAAAGTTTTGCGCATCCTTTACACTATATGTAAATGTATCTGTTCCTGTGTAAAAGAGTTCGGGATTGTAAATGACTGTGCCTTCTGCGCTGTTAAAACTTTGAAGAAATCCGTGCGACGGAGTTGTTTTGATAACAAACGTTGCTACACTATCTCCATCATCGGGGTCGCTCCCTTCGAGCGTGAGTAACTTAGCCGTGTTACTTTTTACCGAATCCGATTTTGAAACTGCTGTTGGCGGATTATTAGTAGTGCTTAAAGTGGTGAACGAAATATCCTCACCGTAGATAGTTGCGTTGAAATCATTCGTAGCAACAACGCGGTAATGATATGTTGTCGTTTGCGACAATCCCGTAAGCGATGAACTTACTGCAACGTCACTTGTTCCTGTAATTGGACTTGGCGTTGCGGCTATGGTATTTCCGTATTCCATTGTTGTTCCCCATTGAAATGTTACGGTTGTGCTTACTCCACTTGGATTAACAGAGCCGTTAAGTATTGCGCGTGTTCCGCCTACATTGGTTGCAGAAAGCGTGGTTGCTGTTCCCGATTGCACTTGCTGAAACGTTGCTGAAATTGTATGATTACTTGTAACGTTTGTAAAAGTATATTCGCTCACCGCACCAAGCGAAATTTCTCCATCTTTCAGAACATTTCCTATTGTGTAACCTTCGTTCGCAGTTATGGTAAATGTTTGGCTCGCTCCGGAATCCACACTCACTTCTCCAGATGGAGAAATACTTCCGTTTTGTCCTGCGGTGGCTGTGATAGTAAATATGCTATTAACATTTTTAAGATAATAATATTTGTTGTTTGAATATGTCAAATAAACAATATCATTTGTTCCGTTATTATCGAAGTCATTGATAGAGAGCCCTTGAAGTTGAGGTGCTGTTGAATTTATATCAATACGAGTTGCAAATGTTCCATCGCCATTATTCTTAAAAATGGAGATCACATCCGAGGGATTACAGGCAATAGCAATATCTATATCACTATCCCCATCAATATCTCCTAACGCAATATAAGATGGAGTATTGACATCATATGTTGCCGGAGAAGAAAATGTCCCATCTCCATTTCCTAAGAAAATTACTAATTGATTTGCGCTATTATTTGCTGCAATATCTTGGTTTCCATCATTATTGAAATCAGCACATTGAATACTTCCATGATCTGCTCCAGATGTAACATCGCTCCAATCAGTAAAATTTCCTGCCCCATCATTTTGCATCGTTTTGATGAGATTTGTCCCTCCACCATTTCGATAGAGAAAATCAAAATCACCATCATTGTCTAAATCCGCAAGTTGAGAATACCCAGGATCATACGCAGAATATTTTATTTTAGAACTAAATGTGCCGGTGCCGTCATTGATAAATAGTTCATTCCCTTTTGATGTAAAATCCACACCAACAAAATAATCGAGGTCCCCATCTCCGTCAACATCTCCTACAGAAACATTCCCAGATAAATCAGTTATTCCATTGAAACTTGTGTTTGTAAAATTTCCACTTCCATCATTCTTAAATATCCACGTTGCATCGGGTGGACTGTTGCTTCCACTTGGTATAAAAGCGTCAATATCCCCATCAAAATCTACATCTCCAGTCGAAACGGTATTTGTTGGACCTCCAATACTGACATTGCTGACATTAGAAAAATCTCCTGAACCGTTGTTTGCATACGAAGATAAACCGGTAGAACTATTCGTGATTAAATCAACATCGCCATCATTATCAATGTCAACACCTGCGACAGAATACGAACCCGAAGCAACGGAACCACTATCAACCAAAATAAAAGTTCCATTTGATGTTGCTAATCCACCAACAGTAAAAGTATAATGATAACCATAAGTGAGTGTGTCACTTGAAATTGATAGAATTGTATTTGTCAAATTTACAGCAACTACTTCACCTTCATTAAAATCTTTAGTCGGATTGAGGGAAACTGTTTGACTATTGAGAAAAGAAATTGTGCCGGTATGTTTTCCACTTTGGCTTCCATATACTATAATTGATGTGTCAGTAACGGTAGATTGATTGACCTCACTGGTAAAAGTAATGGTGATGTTTGTGCCTTTTGCAACATTGAGTTGGTTTTGTGACGGTAAAACAGAATACACACTGATTCCATTGTTGCCAATAGTATCAAACAAAGCGTAATATGCAATACTTTGGTATCCTTGAGAATTTTCGCCACCGAGTAAATACACTGCATTATAACTTGCTACCATTTGATGTACATTCAATGCTAATGGTAACTTGCCAACATATTCCCACTGTGAGAGAGAACCATCCAGATTAATCAATGATGAAAAAATTGTGTCTTGTGTAATATTTCCATCATTTCCTCCTCCTATATAAACTCTATTATTTTGGATAAAACCTTGATGCCCCGATAATTTTTTAGGGAGGTTGTTTGCTCGATTCCAATTTTGAAGTGTACCATTGGAATTTATCTTAGCATAAAACACTGAATCTGTAATTGAGACACTTCCTAAGTTATTATTGCCTCCAACAACGTAAAGATATTCGTTATAAGCAAAACAATATGAATTAAGAACCCCAAAGGGAAGCGCTGATGTTGTTTGCCAAGAGTTAAGTGTTCCATTCGAATTCCGGTTCGCATAATATATCGTTGGAGTAGTAGAGTTACTAAAAGCATTTGCTCCACTTATACTATACACATAACCATTATGATAGACACAACTTTGACTGTTTATACCTTCAGGCAAATTGGTTGTACTTTGCCAAGCATCAAGGGTCCCATCAGTTTTAACTCCACTATAGAATACGTTTGGCTCTGGACCACCATGAGTTCTACCTCCGACAACATAAATCCATCCGCTATCTGCATCAAACGCTCCTCCAAATTGGTATAATGAACTTGTTACACTTGACGTTGAGTTCCATGCACCCAATGAAGAATCTCCATTAATGTTTGAATAATATGACGAATTTAAATCTCCAGGTCCTGCCCCTCCAATAATGAATACACGTTGTTTTGAGATTAATGAATAAAACATAGAACGTGCATTGGGTAAATTTGTTGTTGGAATCCACTGGAATGATTGCGGAAAGTTACTAAGGTTAAACTCACTCGGTTGACGAGCTTTGTCAGAAAAGCGCACTTCATCAATTTCACCCCTAAAATATACATTGCCTGTTGGAGTATACATTGACCCAATTAAAGTTGGAAAATTGTTAGATGCGACCGTTTTTGTAGTATCTCCAAATTCTTGATGCCAAAGAACTCCATCAACGTATATTTTTACGATTGTACCATCCCAAACTCCCGCCAAGTGATGCCATTCGTTAAATCCTGTGAAATATTTAGGAGGATTCGCGGTGCTACTATTCACTCCAAATACCGTATTTCCAGCAGCATCTGTGGCTTCATTTGCAGAAAAGTGGAAATTGGTCAGCCCATTTTGATCAGTAAAAAGTCCAAAAAGATAACCTCGGTAAGAAAGAAACTGATATAAACCGTGGTCAATGACTGGATTTGCTTGTTCTCCTCCCAAAGGAGTATTAGCATTCACCCAAGCTTCAACCGTAAACGCTCCCGTCGGGTTAAATGCTGAAACTTCTACTCTATCAGACCCGCTATAACTTCTGGCTTTTCCGAATTTACCATTTATTATAGACGTTCCAACAGCCGTTCCATTATTGGCATTTCCGCTCGCGTCAATAACGGTAGAACCAGTCGTTTCGTCGAAGTGGTATAATGCAACGGTATTAATATCAGTACTATATTGTGCGATAGAAACATTCTTTGTTATACTCACAAAGAATAAAAGAGTAAGGACTAATGAAATAAGATTTTTCATAAATAGATTTTATAAATGAGTTTGTTAATAGTTCGCCAGAAATGGCGTTGTTAATTAATTACATTTTCTTTATCCTCGCACTCACACATCTTTGCAGAAAATTTGTTTAAAATAATTGTAGGTCAACTTCCAAAGTTGTCCTACAAATCTTATATTTGTCCAGCAATTTCGGTTACAAACACTGTTATTTTTTCCCTTTATTATGAACGAAGTCCTTACAGAGCATATTCACATTTCTTATAAATCAAACACCGGAGAACCCGTTATTAAAAACACAAATGTTTCTGTTCGCGCAGTAGCAGAATGGTGGTTAATGGGCGCGCAACCGGAAGAAATTGTGCATCATTTACCCCATCTAACTCTTTCACAAGTATTTGATGCGTTGAGTTATTACGGCGACCACAAATTAGAAATAGAAAAGTATATCGAGGAAAATTCCATTGTTGAGGAACTGAGTGGTACGCGTTTATCTTGACGAGGATGTCTCCGTTCTTATCGCTGAACTTCTGCGAGCAAGAGGCGTTGATGCTATAACTGCTCGCGACCTTTCAATGTTAGGTAAGAGTGATGAAGAGCATTTTCAAAAATCAGTAGAACTCGAAAGAATTATTCTTACGCATAACAGGGTGGATTTTGAAAACCTTTATACGTCGTTTATTGAAGAAGGAAGAGACCACGAGGGAGTAATTGTTCTCTCACGGAAAAGAGATGTGTATAATACCGCTCACCGCTTGATTCATTTTTTTGCACATCATAAAAACACTCAAAATCAACTTTGGTATTTGTAATTTACATCGGCAGTAACTTCTTCATCCTCTCTACATACCGTTTATTCATTGTTACGGAGTTCACAAATTTGTCTCCATCCCAATATTGAATTGTTTTTATATACTCTTCATTCAAATATCTGGAGTCTCCTCTTCTTGAAATTTTCCCTTGACTAAATAACAGTTGTTCCGTTTTATCATAATCATCACCGGTAGTAATTCGCTGAGGGGTAAAATTTAAATCGAAGTAGATACGAAAGGTTGCCCTTAAATTATCTACATCTGGCTCATATACCGTGATAGAAATGAATTTCTCTATGTCTGAATAATTTTCTATTCCACAGCTATTCCACTCATTCAGCGCGTAAGGAACAAGCGCATCCCCCACAATTGTTTTCGGAATAATGATATACATTTTTTCTGTTCCTTCGGGAGGAAAATAATTTTTCGTGTCGTATCCTTTCACCCAAGGAGAATGACCTTCAATAAAACGCGGGTCAAACACTGCTACGAAAGAGTTTTTCAGAGCATTGTTAATTCCAGCAATGACAAGTTCTTTTCTTCCTTCTTGTCCGGAATTGATAAATCCAAGTGAGGCAATATGTCCCGTGTGTAAATATTCTGAAATGAGTTTCCCGGTTTGAGCATCATATTTTCTAAGAAGCGACGGAAAATTTGAAAGGCTGAAACAAGCAACATAGACTTCCGGTTTATTATCAAAATCATAATCACCGACAATAACTCCTCGAAATCCAAAACCTTCACCACCGATTTCTTGTCCGGTTACTTCAATTTTTTTTCTTAACGAATCACTCCAGAGAATTTTTTTTGAAATAATTGATTTACAAAAAATCATAGAAGAGTAATTGTTCAATGCTCTCGCGTTATCTCCCCAAAAAATTTCATTTATGCCGTCATTATCAAAATCATAAAATGATACTTTTTGCTTAAAGGGTTCCTGGTTAAAATCGAAATCTTTTCCCACCCATTGTTCATCCAACAGTTCGCCGCGGACATTTTTAAATAGAAGCATCTCTCCTTTATACTCAACATTTGTAGGGTTGAAATCCGTAATTTTGTTTTCGCTTGCCTTCGGGAACATCATAAACATCGCAGCAATCATTCCGAGAAATCCCGCAAATCCTCCGGTTGCAACATACGGATGGTGAATAACCCACCGGGCAAAACGTACCGGCAAAGCGATTTCTACACGACGAAATCCAAGTGGACCGGAATCCTTTTTCCACTCTTCGTTTTTTGCTCTCCACCCAATGCTCTCCGCGCTTGGCTCTATGCTTTGGTGCGCAACAACTAAAGCAGTATCATTCTTGAAATGCGTTTCCACATCCGTATAGTATGCTTTCATTTCCTCGAACAATTCAGCACAGCCATCACATTCCTGCAAATGTTGTTCGATTGCATTTTTTTCGCCTGCAATTTCGGGCGCGTTCAAAACGAAGAGTTCTATTTGTTCTTCGGTTAAATGTAATTGGTCATTTGTCATTAGTCAATTGTCAGTAGTCAGTTGGCGAGCGTTATACAAAATGATATTGAAATCTAAAATCTAAACTCTGAAATCTAAAATCATTACAATATCCTTGCATTTCCCTCTACATTCAGAAAGCAATCGTTTTTAATTTCTCTTTTGCTCGCTCGCGGGAGAGTTTTACGAGATATTCGAAAATAATGCGGTGATGTTTTGTGTAATCCGCTTTCGTTAAATCCGGGAGGATTTCCTGCAGTCGTTCATAATGTGATGGTATACCATTCCTCTCGTCAAGAAACTCCGATTCTAACAGTTCACGAATTACCTCGAAGTACAGGTGAAATTGTTTTTCATCCATTTTCTTTTTTTGCACATAACGGGGTTTCATCTCCGCACAAACACTCTTGCACACACTCAGAATTGTCTCTTTAACATCATTGACTAAAAATGTTGAATGGATTGAGTCGGAATACGCTTCAGGACCGGTGAATATCCGTTCAAAACCAATCTTTAACGCGACGGCAAGGGATATGAGTTTTACTTTCCGTTGAAATTGTTCCTGCGTGGTTAATGTGCCGGCGAGCCGCGTTAAAAATTCCGGAACGTCATCACCCGTTTCGAGATTGCTTTCGACCACAATTTGCAGTTCATCCGTATCAATGGTTCGTTTTTGTAATAGCGGCTCGGAAGAATGAACGACCAGAAATTGTTCGCCAAGAAATTCTGCGAGATAAAACTCTTTGCTTTTTTCCACGGCGAGTTTTAAGTTGCGAAGTATTTTTCCGAGCGCGGGGTCAACTTCATTGTAAATGCGGAACACATTATCGGTAACAACACGAATGACAAGCCGCCGTAAACTCATCATCAGTTTTTCTTCGGAACATTCTCCAATTGTTATGTGTTGTCTCTCAAAATAATTTGCAAGTTCGACGAGTTGATTATTTTCATTCCGGCGAAAGAGTTCGGCAATACAATCCAGAACAATATCGCTTTCGGAAAGTCCGACATAGTCAAGGGAAAGTTTTCCCGCACGCACTTTGTTGTGAACGATGGGAAAAGCAAACGCACGAAACAAGCGGGTGAGTTCTCTCAGTTGCAGTTCACTGATTGTTCCCAAAAGCGCATTAAATATAATTTCTTGTAAAGGAAACCGTAGAGATATTTCCATTATTTTTAAAAAACGTGTGTGAAGATAATAACAATACGGAGAAATGAAAAATTAAAAATGTAAAGTGAACCACATTTTGCCTTTATCTTTTCTTATATTTTCCGCCGTGAAAAAAAATTTCTTGTCAATTTTTCTCTTGCTTTCGGTTGTATTCAATTTTATGAAAGCGCAAGATTCTATTTCTCCGAAACTCCAACACTCCGACACTCCATCACTCCTTTCTACGTACCAAGAAAATATTTCCATTACAAATGATTCAACGTACAAACTTTCTCATCAATTCATCGAAAAAGGCAGCGAAGTAATTTTTCTCGATTCAACGGTAAAACTTCAACACGGAAAAGATTATACGCTCGATTACCGAAGGGGAAATTTGCATTTACTTTTCCCTCCCAACGAGGGACTTCCCCATTCTCTTTCTATCAGTTACAAAGCGTTACCGTATCGTTTCAAAGAAAAATATTTTCACCGCGAACTTATTTTTAGGAAAGACACGCTGGAAAACACAACCATCGGTGAATCAAAAACGGAAATTGAAAGCGATAAACGTTATTCCCTTGATAATTTATTCGGAAATACGTTACAGAAAAGTGGAAGCATTGCGCGCGGATTTACGCTTGGCACCAACAAGGATTTTTCGCTGCAATCGGAATTTCAATTACAGTTGAACGGACAGCTCTCGGATGATATTTCGCTTGTTGCCGCTCTTTCGGATAACAATATCCCCATCCAGCCGGAAGGAAATACGCAGACACTTTCGGAAATTGATAAAGTGTACATCGAAGTTTTTCATCCGAAATTTTCTGCAACACTTGGCGATTTCGATTTGCAGTTTTCCAATTCGGAATTCGGTTCACTCAATCGTAAATTGCAGGGAGCAAAAGCAAATGCAAAATTTCAAAAAGGAAACGCCACAGATTCACTGATTATCGCTGCTGCAATTTCACGAGGAAAATTTACTACGAATGATTTTGCCGGCATCGAAGGAGTGCAAGGACCCTATCGGTTGTTTGGAAAAAATAATGAACGAAATATTATCATCATTGCAGGAAGCGAGCGCGTGTATGTGAACGGGGAAATTATGCTCCGCGGGGATGGCAATGATTTTACGATTGATTATTCGACTGCGGAATTGACATTTACATCGCGCAGGTTGATTACCAGCGTTTCAAGAATTGTGGTGGATTTTGAATACAGCGACAGGAAATATTCCCGCAATAGTTTTGCCGCGAGAACGGAAAATAATTTTTTTGATAATCATTTGAACGTTGCACTGCAATATTACCGCGAAGGAGATGATTTCGACGCTCCGCTTGATGTGAGTTTGAGTGATAGCGATAAAGCAATTTTACGAAATGCAGGAAACAATCGTGAACAGGCGTCGAAAGAGGGATGGAGAATTGATTCGCTCGGAAATTATGTTCGTGTTCCCGTTTTTACGGGAATGTCTACTGATACCTTGTTTATGTTTCGATATAAGCCAGATACCGTAGCACAAAAATATTCCGTAACATTTTCGTTTGTAGGTAGCGGTAGCGGTGATTACGAACGCAAAAGTATCGGTGTGTTTGAGTATGTCGGAAAAAACCTTGGCTCGTATTTGCCAAAAATATTTCTTCCGCTTCCGGAACTTCATCAAATCGGCGTTGCAAAATTTTCCGCTTCTATTACCGATAGTTTGAAAATTGAAAGCGAATTTGCAACAAGCAATTTTGATGAAAACAGATTTTCTACGTTCGACGACAACTACAATACTCACACCGCTACTAAATTTTCTCTGCGTTATGATTCAAAAGAAATTAAAAACTTCGGTCGAGTTTCTTTTTACGGAAAGAACAGAATTATTGCTGGCGGTTTCGTTTCCCCGGATAGAATAGATAACACTGAATATTTTCGAAAATGGAATATGCAGAACACGACAAACAACGATGAATTTCTCTTGGAAGGAAATATGGTCTATTCGCCGTCTGAATTTCTCAACTTCAATATCGGTAGCGGAAATTTAAGTCGTGGTGTTTATTCATCAACGAGAAAAGAAGCAAGTGTAAATTTTTCAAAAGAAAATCTTCCAATGCTTTATTACAATTTTGAAAATATAAACCGAAAGCAAACATTTATTCGCGATTACGGTTCGACAAGTAGTTCTCAACGACAGAAAGGCAATGCACAATGGAATATTGCAAATATAATTCCAAGTTTCCGTTTTGAAAACGAAATAAGAAAAGATGATGATTCTTCCATTACAGTGATTACTCTGAGTAAAAACAGTTTCCGATTCAATGAATTTGCGCCAAAACTTTCACTGCAAAGATTTTTTGGCACTGATGTTTCCGGAGAAGTGGAAGTAAGGAATGAAGATTCGGTTTCCTCAAATATCTTCTCCCGTGCATCAAAAACTGTAACGCAAAAATATTTTTTCTCGTTGTATGAAGCGAATAATTTTTCTTCTTCTGTGGATGGAACGATACGCGATAAAAAATTCACAAATGAATTTCTCGCAAAAGGAAATCGTAACATACAAACAACTTTACTTCGCTGGCAGGGAAGGTATGCACCGTTCAATCGCGGCGTGGAAACAAATTGGCTCTACGAAGCAACGAGCGAACGAAGCGCAAAACCGGAGCGGGTTTTCCTGAAAGTAAAAAAAGGAACGGGAAATTATCTTTACCTCGGCGATAGGGACTCCAATGGAATTGTGAACGATGCAGATTTTAGTTTAACGCGATTTGACGGCGATTATATACTCACGTCAATTCCGAGTGATGCGTTGTTTCCCGTTGTTGATGTGCGAACAAATCTGCGCATACGACTTTCTCCGGTAAAAATATTTTCTCTATCAGAAAATTTATTCTTCTCAAAAATTTCCAGCGAATCATTTTTCCGTCTTGAAGAGAAAAATTCTTCCCCAACGACAAGTGATGTTTATTTTTTGAGATTGAGTAAATTTCTTGGCGATAGTACGATAGCCGGGAATCAACAACAGACGCACGATTTGTTTTGGAATGAAGGTGATGAAAAATTTTCATTACGATTTCGCTTTCAACAGAGAAAATCGTTAGCACAACTTGCAACAACGATTGAACGCGGCTACAATCGTGAACGCTCGATTCGGTTGGGTATTCAACTCGATGATGAAATTGGAAACCAAACGGATTTTTCTAACGTCACTGACAAACTTTCCTCGACAGTCCCTAACAGTCGTGTCAGGGATATTGCGGGAAATGCCTTTGCAACAGATTTTTCGTATCGTCCGAAACAACAATTTGAATTTGGTTTTAAACTTGAGTTATCGCAAACCACAAACCACAAACCACAAACAATTATTGCAGATATGAATTCGCAATCTTCCCGCTTCACATATTCATTTGAAAGCAAAGGGCAGGTGCGAATGGAATTTACGAGAGAAGAAGTTCAACTTTCGAAATCGAGCATTGATTTTCCGTATCAACTTACAAACGGGAAAGTTTCCGGAATTTCGTGGCTGTGGAAAGCTTCGTACGATTATCGCATTACCGATTATTTGCAATCGAGTGCAACGTACGATGGTAGGAAGGAAGGAACGCGGGAAGTTGTTCACACTGCACGCGCGGAGGTGAGAGCAGTATTTTGAGATTGGAGGAATGGAGTTTTGGAATGATGGAGTATTGGAAAATAAAAATGAACCCTCCTGATACCTTATTGCTCTTTTCCTGTTTTCTTCCTCACTTCATTCAACTTCACAATCTCTTCCACCAAATTTTCCAACTCACTCAACGGCAATTGACTTTCCGCATCGCTTTTTGCTTCTTTCGGATTCGGATGTGTTTCGAGAAAAATTCCATCAACGCCAACAGCAACAGCCGCGCGAGCAAGGGGTAAAATAAATTCGCGGTTGCCGGAAGTTTTACCTTCGCCTGTTCCGGGAATTTGCACGGAATGTGTTGCATCGAAAATTACGGGATAACCGAGTTGCCGCATAATCACAAGCGAGCGCATATCTACAACGAGATTATTGTAACCGAATGTTGTTCCGCGTTCAGTGAGCAAAATATTTTTGTTGCCAACCATTTCCACTTTCTCCGCAGAAAATTTCATATCGTACGGTGAGAGAAATTGTCCTTTCTTGATGTTCACCACTTTTCCTGTTTTTCCCGCAGCGAAAAGTAAATCTGTTTGTCGACAAAGAAACGCGGGGATTTGCAACACATCTGCAACAGTCGCGGCAAGTTTCACTTCTTCTTCCGTATGAACATCGGTGAGAATCGGAATCGAAAATTCTTTTTTCAATTCGGAAAGAATGTGCAGGGCTTCATCCATTCCAATTCCGGTGAATGATTTTCCGCTTGTGCGATTCGCTTTTTTATACGATGATTTGAAAATAACCGGAAGCGAAAACTTTTTAGCAACCGAGAGAATTTTATCTGCGGTAATTAAAATCATATCACGGTTTTCTACAACGCACGGACCTGCGATGAGAACGAGAGGATTTCTTTCTCCGATTGTTATGTTATTGAGTGTTACCAAAAAATTATTTGTTATTAGTTATTTGATGTAGAATTTCGGAGAGAAATAAACGTAAAACTTTTTTGAAGGACAACTGAAATCAAAAACAAGCGTACAATAAAAAACCTCGACTGCTTTCGCAATCGAGGTTTTTTGAATCAACAAATGTTGATGAATAATTTCAGAGGTTATTTAGAAACCACTGACATTCAATCTGCCACCGGTAACACATTTACCAGAGAGTGAGGAAGTTGCAACAGCGCTGCTCATAATTGCAGATTTAATTTGTGCTGCCGTTGAACCAGGATGCGTTGATGCATAAAGTGCAACTGCGCCGGTAACGTGTGGTGTTGCCATTGATGTTCCACTGTATGAACCATATTTATTTCCTGCATTATTAGGAAGTGTTGAGTTAATTGCAGAACCCGGCGCACCGATATCAACTGTTGTCGCGCCATAGTTCGAGAAACTTGATATCGCTCCGGTAGAAGTGATAGAAGCCACTGCGATCACGTTTGCGCTTGTATAACTGGAAGGATATCTCAACGTCGCATCATTGCTTAAACCATCATTTCCAGCGGCTGCACAGAATAAGATGTTTGCAGCATTCGCTCTATCAATAGCATCTTTCAATGCCTGAGAGAAACCGCCGCCGCCCCATGAATTATTGGTGGCAACAATATTTAAACCGTGACGGGTTTTTAAATCCGTTGCATAATCAACTGCTTTAATTGCATTTGCGGTTGTTCCACCTGCACGACCTAAGAACTTCAAGGTGATCATTTTCACTGACCAAACGACACCGGCAACACCTTTTGCATTACCGCCGACTCCGCCGATAGTACCAGAAACGTGTGTTCCGTGATCATCTTGCGTACCATCATACGTGGTGTTGTCGTTTTTATCGAAATCCCAACCACGGGTATCATCTTTATATCCGTTACCGTCGTTGTCTATTCCATCAACGGCATCGTAAGGATTCGACCACATATTTGCGGCAAGATCTTCGTGTGCCCATTGCGCACCTTCGTCAATTGTTGCAACATAAACAGTGTTGGAACCGGTATTTCCGGCTGCCCATGCTTCGCCTGCTTGACTTCCATATTGATTCGCCGGAGATGTTGCGTCGCCGTACATTCCCCAGAGTGAACCATTGGTATAGTAAGTATCGTTCGATGTTGCATCGTGATAATAATAATAATTTGGTTCTGCATAGACAACTTCGGATGAACCCTTCAACGCATTAATCGCGGTGAAAACATCCATGGAAGTTTTTACGATTGCAATACCTTCGTTATCACCGGAAGATTTCATTGCTTCGGTAACAACCTTTTCTGCTATTGTGCCGTTAACCATACTGAGAGCGGCATTGAGTTTGGAAGTTGAAACACCGGAAGCAAATTTTACGAGTATTTCACCTGAAACGTATTCAGGGCGCGAACCAGGGACAGCAATTTTTTCTTGATTATTTTCTTGCTGAACCGTTGGAGTCGTTGATAAATTTTGACCGCCATTATTACAACCGGTCATATAGGAAATTGAACCGGCAACAAGAACAGAAGCAAAATATTTATACACATTTTTCATAAGTATTTGTAATTATATAAAGTGAATAGAATATGTTAATTAAATTTGGTGGGCAAATATATTTGAAATTTTAATACGAGTCAAGCATTATGAAAAATTAAATGGAAATTTCTGCTTTTATCACAAACCAGTATTATTACTTGGTTTTTTAAATTTGATGACCTCACTATCCAATGCTCATTTTTTTCCACCACTAATTTTAGTTTGATTTTTATTTCTTGAACTCAATGCTTTCGCTATATTTAGTCCGCTTTTTTTAAAATATTACTCAAACATTATCACTATAATAGGAAGTTAATATATCGTGCAAAATAATTTGAATCGTATTATCGCATTGGGAGTTTTTCTTATTGCGCTCGTTGTTTATTCTATCACGCTGTCGCCAACGGTCGCCTTTTGGGATGTTGGAGAATTTTGCGCAGCCGGATACTTGTTACAAGTCCCCCATCCTCCGGGTTCTCCCCTTTTTCTACTTCTTCTCCGTATCGCTTCAATGCTTCCGCTCTCGCCAGACCTTGCAGTTCGAATGCATTCTGTTTCAGCATTTGCAAGCGCATTGAGTGTAATGTTCACGTATCTCTCTGCTGTTAAAATCATTGCAAACTTTCGCGGCAAGCCGGAATTACTCTCCGATAAAATAACTGTTTACGGTGCATCAGTAATTGGCGCCCTCGGTCTCGCGTTTTCCTATTCTTTCTGGTTCAATGCTGTGGAAGCAGAAGTCTATGGTTCGGGTATGCTTTTTGTAAGTGCTGTATTATGGCTTACACTTCGGTGGTATGAGCGCGCCGACCTCCCGAAAAACGAACAATATCTTTTTCTTATTGCCTATCTTCTCGGACTTTCAATCGGGGTGCATCTCGGGGCAGTACTTCTTCTCTTCGGAGTACTGATGTTATACTATTTTAAAAAAGTTACTATTGAAGGCGATTATGAAAAATTTGGTTTACGACTTGGCATCCTTGCCTTTGTAAGTCAGGTTTTTATTCTTTTCGGTTCAACAGAATTTATGGGTTGGATTTCGGTAATGTTAATGATTGCTTTATTCTTTTATATTGCTAATTTCATAACATTTCAAAAATTCTTTCCATTTTTATTTTTAGGGCTGGTAATTTTCTTTCTCATTTATTCCGGAATTGTTCAAGGATTCCCGCAATTGTTTGACGGAGAATTCGGCGGTATGAGAAGCCCTGCTTTTCGTATTCTTCCCTTTCTCATTATTATCGGTTCCATCATCGGATTGGTGTATGCAGAACGAACAAAGAAAAAATACTTACATCTTGCATCACTTACGTTTTTGTTAATTGTTCTTGGTTATACTTCCTATACACTCGTCATCGTTCGCGCAAATGCGCCAAATATGCCGATGAATGAAAATGACCCAAGCGATTTTGCAGGACTTGTTCGCTACATCAGTCGCGAGCAATATGGTCAGCAGCCAAAATTTATGCCGCGAAGATGGAGCCCCGAGCCACAGCATCAGGGAATTTATACCAATTACAAAACGGATACCGAATTTATGTGGCGGTATCAAATTGACCATATGTTTAATCGGTATTTGACGTGGAATTTTATCGGGCGTGGAGGAGACGAACAGGATTCCGGCATTTCGTGGAAAGGAACGTGGGGCATTCCATTATTACTCGGTCTGTTTGGAATGTTCTACCATATTCGGAAGGATTGGAAAATGGGGATAACTTTTTTTACACTCTTTCTGATAACTGGAGTTATTCTCGCCTTATATCAAAATCAGCAGCAACCACAACCTCGTGAACGCGATTATTTTTACGTAAGTGCATTTATGATTTTTGCTCTCTGGATTTCCGTCGCAATCGTCGGTATTGTTGATTCATTGAAAACCTACCTGAACAAACAATCGTTATCACCGGCAATTGCTTCGGTTACGATTGCGGCTTGCACACTTTTTGTTCCCGTCAATATGATACGGATGAACTTTCATCAAAATAGCCGCGCGGGAAATTATGTAGCATGGGATTATTCGTATAATATTTTACAGTCGTGTGAACCCAACGGTATTCTGTTTACCAACGGAGACAACGACACATTTCCGCTTTGGTATTTACAGGATGTGGAAGGGGTTCGCCGCGATGTTCGTATTGTAAATCTCAGTTTAGTAAATACCGATTGGTATATTAAACAGTTAAAGAACAACACACCGCACGGCGCATTGAAAGTCCCCATCGAATTTTCCGATGAAGAAATTACGCAATTACAACCGATACGTTGGGATTCCCGCGAAATGACTCTTCCGGTTACCGCTGATGCACTCACCCGTTATAATGTCGAAGAGACGTTAAAGTTGCAAGGAATCACCGATGCTTCATCTTTCCCAAAAGAAATTAAGTTCACGATGACTCCAACGATGGAATCCGGTGATATTAAAGCAATCCGAATACAAGACATTATGGTTCATGAAATTCTTCGAGCAAACCGATGGCAGCGCCCCGTTCATTTTGCAGTTACCTGTTCACCGGATAGTAAAATCGGTCTCGATGATTATCTTTGGTATCAGGGATTGACGTGGGAATTGAAACCAATTAAATCGAATAGCGAAGAAGAGGGATTAGACATCGGCATTTTAGAAAAGCATTTAATGACCGATGCTCCTCCATCCAAAACGCAACAATTCGGTTATCGTTTCCGCAATCTCAATAACCCCGATGTCTTCTTCGATGAAAATACAAAACGGATGATAACGAATTACCGGTATGCATTTCTCCGACTTTCGATTCACTATAACCAAACAAAACAAGAAAACGAGAAAGCGCGCGCAATCTTAAATAGAATGGAACAATTACTTCCACGCAATGTGATACCGATGGATTGGAGATTGATGGGTGATTTGAGAACATTCCATCAACGAGTTGGAAATACTGAATATGCTAATGATTACACACGGGAATTAGAAGCAAAATGCTGGGCGTTGATTAACGAAGGAAGCGACGATTTATCCGGTTATTACAGTCCGTACCGATACCTTCTCGATATCTATAATGAAACACAACAGTTTGATAAAGCGCTTGATGTGTTGGGTGTTATGAAGCGACAACGTCCCGGAGATAAAAATATAGAAAACCAAATCAAAAGTTTCGAAGCGCGCGTCGCCCAGAAAAATGTCGGAAAAGATTCTTCGAATCAGTAATCTCTTTTCATACACAAAACGAATTTGTCGTAGCACAGTTATTTCGGTGTGAACATTCTCGTTTTTAACTGGCAGGATATTCGGAATCCACTCGGCGGCGGCGCTGAAGTGCATTTTCATGAAATATTTTCCCGCATCGCGAAACGTGGACATTCCGTTACACTTGTTTGTTCTTCTTTTGAAAAAGCGCCTCAAACAGAAATCATTGACGGAATAAAAATCCTCCGTTTCGGGCGAAGGGAATTGTACAATTTTTATGTTCCTTTCCTGTACAAAAAACTCGCACGAAAAAATCAATTCGATATCGTTGTTGACAACATCAATAAAATCCCGTTCTACACTCCCCTCTTCGTAAAAGAGCCGCTCGTGGGAATAGTTCATCACCTTTTCGGAAAAAGTATTTTTCTCGAAACGGGATTCCTTGCGGCAACGTACGTCTCAACCGCAGAAAAATTTCTTCCTTCCGTCTATAAATCAACACCGTTAATGGTTGTTTCCGAAAGCACAGCAGCGGAATTGGAAAACGTCGGCTTTTCCCGAAACCAGTTTTCCTTCGTTTATAATTGTGTTGACCATACAAAATACAAACAAACAGGTGTGGAGAAATCCGAAGTCCCGCTCATTGGATTTCTTGGGCGATTGAAAAAATATAAAAGTATTGAACATGCTATTCGTGCTTTTGCAATAGTGAAAAGAGAAATTCCTAATGCAGAATTCCTCATCGTCGGCGATGGAGATTATCGTGCTGAATTGGAAAAGGTTGTGAGAGAAACTCAATTGCAACAGAGTATTCGTTTTGCGGGATTTGTTTCCGAGTCTGAGAAAGTACGCTTGTTGGAGACAATGCACGTTGTAGTACAGCCATCCTCGAAAGAAGGATGGGGATTAACGGTACTCGAAGCCAATGCGTGCGGAATTCCTTGTGTTGCGAGCGATGTTCAGGGGCTGCGAGAAGCGGTTGTTGATGGTGAAACCGGATTGTTATTTGAGTATGGAAATGTGCAACAATTTGCAGAAAAAATTATTCTCCTCCTGAAAAACGAAACGTTACGCTCGCAAATGGAACGAAACGCAGTTGAGTGGGCAAAAAAATTTGATTGGGAAAAATCCGCCGACGGTGCAATTGAAATGATGCAACGAACCATAGCCGAATCAAAATGAGGGCATTATTTCACAAGCACCATTTTTTTCACTTCCGAAAATTTTCCTGCCGATAAACGATAGTAATAAATTCCCGAAGAAAGTTTACCCGCATCAAACGCTATCTCGTGTTTGCCCGCTTCCATCGCTTCGTTATTAAGAAGTACCGTGATCTCACGTCCAAGAACATCGTAAATTTTTAGCGTTACAAATTGAAAATGAGAAATCTCAAATTTCAAATTGGTAACCGGATTGAATGGATTGGGATAATTTTGTTTTAATGCAAAACGCAGAGGAATTTCTCCATTTTCTTTTACGCCTGTTATGAAGGGAAAGTTATCATTGTAAATTGATTTTGCGACATCGGTAATCGAACGAGCGACAGCAACACTATTCCTCGCATCAGTTCCTCTGCCGACAATATACGCGACGATAATATCTACCGGTTGATTTTGTTTTAAAGTGAACGGACCAACATTGACCATTTGACGCACATCTCCGTGAACATCATTTATCCATCCTTTTCCAGGAGCAATAACAGGATTTCCAGAGTACCAACTTGTAGAATCTATTTGCGCACAAGGAATTCCCATTGATGTTCCATAAGGATCAAAGCACGGACCTAATAGTTCCCCACTTGGCAACTTTCCCAATAAATAATTTCTACCCGCGATATATGTTGCAGGATCCCCTCGTACTGGATCGGAGCTAACATAATTCACAAAAGAAGACATTACAAGATTTTTTGCTCCCGGATAATTCCGAACTCCTAAAAATTGACCTCGAATATTTTTGGCTGTATCGAGCGCAATTTCACCATCATCATACTCTCCGTTTCCATTAGCATCAATAAATGTTTCGCCGGGAAGATACACGACAGGACCCTGAATAATCGGTACAAAGTATGTCGGCGCCTCCACACCAAATAGTGGGTCTGGTCCATCATTCCAAGTATAACCAGCATTCCGTGTTGTATCGCTTCCAACCAAATCATCAGTATATCCTTCCGACCCGCCGAGATCTGCATCTGCCCAAACACCGAAATACGTGGAATCTTGCGAAGCAATAGTTCCGCGATTGATAATACGATAACGGATAAATAAAATATTTCCTATTTCATTCGTTGAACGATAACCAAATAGTGACTGCTGAATGTCAATTCCTTGCGGTTGCACCGTACTCCACCTGCGACTTGTGTCAGGAACTCCATCATTGAAAACACACCAAGCGGTTTTATCTCCGAGTAAATCGGGCGCATCTTCGTTTTCATCCCATTGTCCGTTGCCGTTCAAATCAATCGGGTTATAATTGCTATCACCATTTCCATCATAAAAATCTGCGCCGAGTTGAACGGCATTTTTCCATCTTTGCCATGCCGCTCCAAATGCTGAATCATTTTTATCAAGTAAATAAATTCCGGGTAAATCATTACCAACTGCACTTACCCTCCCAGGTACATAATCTTGTATTCTTGAAGCAGATGCCACACCATTTGACCAGAGCGAATCATTTGACCTTCCGCTTAACATAAATCCTCCTGAGAAGAGGAAACCGAACCCAACAGTTTGATAGTGCCCTCCCTCAACACCTCCCACTGAAACATCGGCTAATACTCCTTTATCATCCATCGGAAGAATCAGATTATTTATATGAAATATTATTCCATCGTTTGTACCAAAATTGAGCAAGGGACCAACAAGAGAAAGTTGTTGTGAATCAATATCTGTTACCGTAAATGAAGAAGTGAATCGTCCCATCAAAAACGGACCTAACGTTATACCCCATATATTATCATTCGGTTCGCCATCGCCGTGTTGCCCATCATCGAACATTGGTGTCGGTCCGAAATGAGCGCTATCAAGAACGAACTCAATGGAAACAGACGCAATTCCGTTATCGTCTGCAACTAAGGTCGTAATATTGAACGGCTGGTTATAGTAAATGGTAGAATAATCATAGTCTATAAAAAACGGTGGCGGCAAACTATCCCTTGTTTGCCCAATAAACCCATACCAAATTTTGGGTTGAGTCAAATACGATAGTTGAGCCAACCAGCGTTGAGAAGAAAATGAAACAAACGGAAAATTATTTACGAGTGTTGCATTGTGTGAATGGTCATTGCCGATGAACTGAGTAAATTCCTGAGCAGAATTCCAGGTCGTTCCTCCATTAGTACTTGTTGAATAATAAATATCCGTTTGCGAACTGGTAGTATGCGGAATGTTTTTAACTACCTCATAAATTATCCAAAGTTTTCCATCCGTTTGTCGCAAAATACGAGGACGTTGTTCGACAAGTGAATCTTGAATGATAATTGTTGCAGAAGACCAAGTTGCGCCGCCATCTGTGCTTTTACGTTGATATATCGAGTTGATATAATAAAGAGCAAGTAAATTGGTACCATTTCCCGAAACAATTGTGCAATACGTGCCTGTAAAATTCAGCGATTGTTGCGCACTCCACGTACTCCCATTGTCCGTACTAATTTTATATTTGTAACCTGTACCGCTACGATAACACAACCACAATTTTCCATCCGTCGTTTGAGAAATTGCGGAAGCATAGAGAGAGTATCCGGCATTGATTACGCTTGGCGTTGACCACGTATTCGCATTATCGTCAGAATACATCATCTCCAAGTTTTCATCGGTTTGGTAAATGACAATGATGCGTCCTGTTTGTGTTCGTACACCTGCAAGATTCATAATTGTATCTTTGTCTAAAAGGACCACAGGCGAACTCCAATTGATTCCAGTATCAGCGCTGATACTCATTTTCAATGTATCGCGGAATAGCTCTTCCTCCATCCACAATAATAGAATATTTCCATTGCTCATTTCGATGGGAAGCGATTCGGTGTACGTGCTGGATTCGTTTTGATAGGGAAAGCGAAGCGGCTCGTTTATTGAGGTAAAATTCTTGTTAGAAAAAGAAGCACTGCGTTCCTTTACATACTCGTTTTTATGTTTTCGTAACGTTTCACGTTCAGCGTTCGATTCTTGGAGCGTGATGAATAAAATTACCAAACAGCAAAACGTTTTCGCAATAACTGATTCTTTAAACATACTTCCTCCGATAAAAAATGAATAATATTGTTATTGGCTCTTCGTAAATAAGAAAGAGAATCAAACCAAAAAAATCTGCGCCTAATTTCTATAAATTATTTTTCAATTCCAAGTAGTACCAATTCAAAACTATTCTGTAATTTCTCCCCACATTTTTTTACTACATAATTTCAGAAATGTCTCGCTCAGAAACATACCCTTCTCCACAGGCAGAAGCAATTCCCGCAAAGACCGACCCGGATAGAAAATATATTCTTGAGCGTGTCGGTGCTGCGCGTGTTGTACAACTCTATGCTGACGGTTTTGAAATTTTGCCGTTACGGGAAAAAATATTTGCGTACTATCTCTCTCAGGCAGCAATTGCCGGAAGGGATATTGGTATTGACCAGCATCATCGTAACGCGCTTGAAATCCGGGATTTACTGGAAAGCATTGTGAATCACGCGGATGGGATTGACCCGAAACTTCTCGAAAAAATTTCAACCTATCTTAAATTGTTTTGGTTGAACAATGGATTTTACGATAATCTCACTTCACGAAAAATCACACCGGAATTTTCTTTTGAAGGGTTGCGAGCGGCAACGAAAATCGCTTTATCAAATGGAGCGCAATTTCACACCACAACGGATGATATTGACACAAAACTTTTTCGTTTAAAACGAGTAATCTTCAACATTGACTCGCAACCGATGCTCACGAATAAAACACCCGGAGAAGATTACATCAAAGGAAGCGCTGTCAATTACTATCGCGGCGATTTAACGTATGAAGAAGTTCGGCGTTGGACGGCGTTGGGGTTTGAAAAATATCCGCTCAACTCTACTGTCGTAAAGGAACACAGCAGAATTGTTGAACACGTTTGGCGCGCGGGTGGCGCAGGACATCCCCCCGGTCTTTATGCAAATGAATTACACCGCGTGATTTACTTTCTCGAGCAGGCGATTCCGTATGCATGTTCTGAACATCAGGTGAAAACTATTCAATTGCTTATTCGGTATTTCCGTACGGGTGAACAATCTGACTTTCGCAATTACAATATTCATTGGATTAAAGATTCATCCAATGTTGATTTTATAATGGGGTTTATTGAAGTCTATCTTGACCCCTGCGGAAAAAAAGGGGAATGGGAAGCATCAGTCTTCTATACAGACCCTGAACTAACCTCTGTGATGGAACGACTCGCACAACTCGCGCATCACTTTGAAACAAAAATGCCGTGGAACAACGAATACAAAAAAAATATTTTACATCCGCCGATTGCAAAAGTTATCAATGTTGTTGTGGAAACGGGGGGCACCGGACCTATCTCCCCTATCGGAATTAATTTACCGAACGAGCAAGCGCTCCGGCAACAGTTTGGTTCTAAGAGCATTTTACTTCGCAATGTAGCCGATGCATACGAACAATCAAGCGGTAAAGACCTGTTGTTCGAGTTTGCGTGGGATGAGGGAGAAATATCCAATCAGGAAAAATATGGAACCAAAGCAGATAACTTACACACGGCGCTCCACGAAGTTATCGGTCATGGTTCGGGAAAAGTAAGTAATCATCTCGTAGGTGACCCGGCAAACTATCTTCCCGGATATTACAATACGTTGGAAGAAGCCCGCGCAGACCTTATCGCCTTGTGGTGTGTTTTCGATTCAAAATTGTTAGATACAGGTATAGCAAGCGATATGCAGGAATTACGTAAAATCGGTGAGACAATGTTTCAGCAGGCGGTTCGCGTTGCGCTTACGCAATTACGGCGTATTGGTGATGCAGACCAGCTCGAAGAAGACCATATGAAGAACCGGCAACTTATCGCGCATTATTTGATGGAAGACTTTCGTGCTGTTCGGAAGTTAACCCGCAACGGAAAATCATTCTATCGGATTATTGACTTTGAACGGGCACATAACGGGGTAGGGAGACTCCTCGCTGAAATTATGAGAATAAAAGCGGAGGGAGATCTTAAAGCGGCAAAATTACTGATTGATAAGTACGGTTTACGTGTTGACCAACAATTGAGGACAGAAGTTCAGGAGCGTGTCCGTAAACTCGATGCTCCCGCTTATACTGGATTTGTACAACCTCACCTCGAATTGGTGAAAGATTCAGATAACAACATCATTGATGTAACGGTGAATTACCCTCTCGACCTTTCAAAGCAAATGCAAGCATATTCATCATTCAACAAACAAGAATTACATCAGGGGAAAACTCACGAGGAAAAAACTTCACGGTTTGCCACTGTTCTCGCCGAGTAACGCATAAAGCAAAAATTTCAATGGTTCTGAATATACCATTGAACTCTCTCGTTATACCACATATCGATATCTATTTTAATTCTTCCAGCAACTCACCTAATCGCTCCTGAGTTAAGTTTTCTACAAAATCGTTGTTCATTTGCATCATCGGAGCAGTGCCGCAACTCCCGAGACATTCTACTTCGGAAATTGTAAACCGCCCATCTTTCGTGTTTTCGTTTAACTTTACGCAGAGTTTTTTACAAGCTTGCGCAACCAAATTATTTGCACCCCGCAGTTGGCAGGAAACATTCGTACAAATTTGTAAATGATACTTCCCCCTTGGCTGCTGATTATACATTGTGTAAAACGTAACCACTCCGTAAACTTCACCAACAGGAACGTCGAGTAATTCGGCGACAAATTTCATCGCTTTCCCGGAAATCCATCCCTCCTGTTCCTGAATCATCCAGAGCACGGGAAGCGTCAATGCTTTTTTCGTCGGATAAAATTTTTGAAGTCGTTCAAATTTTTTAAGATTTTCTTGAGAGAGCATTTCAATTCAATACTTAATTCAAATTACTTTTTAAAAATTATTTTCCCGTCTATCGAAAAACCTTTGAGCATATTCGAAGAGATTTTTTTATCCTTCTCATTATCGAACATCATTACTTCCTCATAACGATTTTCTTTCAGTACTAATTTTTGGATCGTCTCAATATCAGGGTCAATAATCCAGTATTCCTTTACGCCGTGCAACTCATATAACGCGCGTTTCTTTTTCAAATCAATAACCCGATTTGAGGGAGATAGAATTTCAATTATGAAATCCGGAGCACCGACAATATTATCAACCGTAATGATGTGTTTGTTCTCATTTAAAATTACCAAAATATCCGGTTGCACTACATCAGTTTCCGAAAGAATAACATCCATCGGTGCAGATACAGCAACTCCAAGCGGATTCGTTTCAAGAAAATTCCCAAGAGAGCGTAAAATATTGAATACGATGTGTTGGTGAAAAAACCTGGGTGAAGGACTCATAAATAATTCTCCGTTGATTATTTGATAATGTTTTCCATCATCGGGAAACGAGCGGTAATCGCTGTACGTAAAAATAACAGAACTCTTTCGCTCGTTCATCTCTCCATAACGATGACGAGAAGTTGTTCTTAACGATTTAGCTATTGTTGTTAGGGTACTCATAATTCATTCTTAATTCTTAATTCTTAATTCTTAATTCTTAATTCTTAATTCTTAATTCCACATTTTTACTTATCCGCTTCACCCATCACAGGATCAACGCTACCGATGATTGCAACGATGTCGGAAATCATATTTCCCTTTACTAATTGCGGCATCAATTGTAAATTGCAAAATGAGGGAGAGCGAATTTTCAAACGCCACGGAGTTGCATCGCCATCACTGACAATATAAAAACCGAGTTCACCTTTTGAACCTTCGATCGCGTGATACACTTCGCCAATTGGTGGATTGATTCCGAAGTTGATGAGCATAAAATCGTGAATGAGTTCTTCCATTTTGGAATACACCTTTTCTTTATTCGGAAGAACTTTTTTTGGTTCGGGAGGTTTTACGTCCCCTTGCGGAATTTTTTCTAAACACTGTTGTAAAATCTTTATGCTCTCCTTCATTTCATTCAAACGAACATAAAACCGCGCAAGCACATCACCTTCATTGAAAACAGGAATATTGAAATCGAGTTCGTTGTACACTAAATACGGTTGGTCGCGGCGTAAATCGTGGGCAATCCCGCACCCTCGTAAAATTGGTCCCGTCGCACCGAATGCAATTGCATCTTCTTTGGAAATATAACCAACACCCTCACATCGGTCAATAAATATGCGGTTCGATAAAACTAATTTTTCACATTCATGGATTTTTTCCGGAAACTGTTTGACGTAATCTGCAATCATTTTTTTTACTTCGTCGCTCATATCATTTGCAACCCCGCCGATTCTTGCAAAACTATTAGTGAAACGAACTCCGGTGAGAACATCCATTATGTCCTGTAATTTTTCCCGTTCACGAAAAGCCCACAGCAAAATCGTAAGCGCTCCAACATCCATACACATTGTTCCCAAAAAAACGAAATGCGATGCAAGACGTGCTAACTCCGCACAGATTACACGTATGAATTGCGCACGCCGTGTGATTTCAATTCCTGCAAGTTTTTCTACCGCAAGTGTGTACGCAACATTATTTGCAAGCGGCGAAAGATAATCCAGACGGTCGGTGTGGGGAATAAACTCGTGATATGAACTTGCCTCTGCTATTTTTTCATAACCGCGATGCAAATATCCCAAATCGGGAATACAAGAAACAACCGTTTCCCCATCAAGCCGAACGAGTAAACGCAAAACGCCGTGTGTAGCCGGATGTTGCGGTCCCATATTGAGTACCATCGTGTGCTCAAGCGCGTTGTCAAGAACAAAACTTGTGTCTTGGTCGTTGAGCGCTTGCAAAATACGTTCAGATGGTTCTGTAAAAATAACTTTTTCCATTGTCAATGTTTTGGAAGTGGGAGTGAACCGGGAATTCCCATAAGAGGAAATTCTTTTCTGAGCGGATGAAATTCAAATTCTTCGGGCATATACATTCTTCGCAAATCGGGATGTCCCTCAAATTTTATTCCGAACATATCGTACGTTTCGCGTTCAGCCCAATTAGCAGATTTCCAGATTGATGAAACTGTCGGAATCGTTTCGTCTTCCTCCAATTTCACTTTCAAACGAATGCGAAAGTGATTTTTCATTGAATATAAATTATAGACAACTTGAAATCGTGTATCAAATTGCTGTTGAATTTTTTCCGGAACGTGAATATCGTGGTCGTGGGGAATTGGATTTTGTAAAAAACCTGAATAATCCACAGCCGTAACATCGCGCAAGGAATCGAAAGCAAGTTCGTTATCATCGCGAAGAAACGTGCAAACGGAAATCAAAAAATCTTTTTTGATGATGATTGTCGTTTCATCACGAAAATCATTCACTGATTCGATTGCAGAAGAAAATTGTTCGTTGAGTTTATTGAGAAGTGGTTCTCGAAGGTTATTCATTTATTTTTCCAACAACTCGATAATATCTTTCACTGCTTTCAATCCTTCTTTTACAAAGTTCACTGAAACGATACCTTGATAATACGCGCCAATGTGAAGGTTTTGATAGGCAAGAGTAAAATTAGAAGTGAAAACTCCGTTATGAGGAATTTTTTTTCTGAGCGACCAATACTCATCAATAGATGTAGGAAGTTTATCCGAATCGTAGCCCTTGCCGATAAGCCACCCATCGAATGCTTTCAAAGCCGCAAGATATGCAATGCCTGCGCCTTCACGTACATATTTCGAATCTTCATACAATTTTCCGGTGGAATCAATCGAACTTTTTGAAATTGTTTCCTTTGCGCTCGCTAAATAACGCTTTGCTTCGGCGAGCGCTTGTTCTTTCGTAAGAATTATTTCTCTATTCTTCTTTGACATAATGTTTATCGAACTCCATCTTAATAATTTATGAATGAAATAACTTTAGCCATAACTTTTATTTTTCATCTTTTGAAAATATTTATTTTGTTCGTGGAGATTCCTCATTTTTTTCGGGTGAAATATATAGATGTATTACTTTGAAAGCAAATAAAACTTCAGGGCTTGCTCCTAAAAATAATAGGAGCGGTTTTTATCTTTTTGATATTGACGGATATGGCGGGAATCATTCCGATACTTTCGAGTGGGGGGAGATTTACTTTTTTATCGAAAATAAAAAGGTCAAGCATCTCTACTTGACCTTGCGTAACAGACAAGAATGTCTGTCCTACTAAAATTTCAATTTCATATTTACCACAGGATTATATGAAATACCATAGGCAGTTCGTTCTTCCTGAAACTGGAGTTGCGAGGAAAATTGGTTATTAAAAACATTTGCACTGATTGCCGCATCTATCGCGCTGAGAATATGATTTAAAAGAACGAGATTAACTGCACGCTTTGCTATTGTATAATAATCATTTGCTTTGCCACGTTCTTTGCTGTAATACGTGAAGTTCGGAGAAATGGCTGCGTCTCGTCTGTTAGGAATCGTGTAATCGGCAAACGTGGAATCATAATCGCTCCATCCTGCGCGGAATTGATGATATTTTCCGATTAATTCATAGTACTGCTGTTCAGGTCTGCGGGGAAGCGTATGCGAAAAACTTCCCCCGATTGCGCGTTCCAATTCGGTAATCTTATTCCAATTTACCCGTTTCCATGGATATTGGTTATTTGCAATTATTATTTCGTCAATCGTTGGATATTCGTTCGTGATTCCCCACGTAGAAATATTTTCGTAAATCCACTCGACATATTTTACGACGTTCCAATGTTTATCAGCATAACTTTTAAAAAAAGTGGTTTGGTCAATTGCTTTATTGTTATACACCAAACCGACCGTTATTCCCGTAACTTCTGCAGCAAAAAAAATACCAGATTGCCAAAAACTCTCTGTGTAATACTCTCCTGCTCCCGGAAGAAGAAACGAAAGTCCCGCCGCAAGCATCACCGATTTTTTTCCACCGGACATCATAATTGTTTCCTGTGGCGGAGAAGAAATATTTTTCGCCGCAAATAAATCTACTTTTTCATTCCCGGTAAAATGTAATTGCTTTTCTTCTTTCACTTGCGAATGGGAATTCTCATCAAAAAGAAAAAGTAGATTGAGTATAAGTGCGCCCCTATAAAATGTGGATAGAGATAAACCACAAAGATCACAAAGACCACGCAAAGTCCACAAAGAATTTATTGCTTTATTCTTCGTGTACTTTGTAGAAAAACATTGTGTTTTTTGTGATTTTAAAAAATGACAGTTAACTATTTCCAACATTATGTTTCTCAACTCTCTCTTCATATCAAAATCTTATTATCTCAACTACTCACTCAATCAAACTCGAACCCGAACAACACGCCGAAATAAAATCGCCACTCTTTACCATACGTTACGGTTTTGTTATTGCTCGTCGTACGCTGGAACTTATCAAGTCCGTATGCCGCGTTAAAAAATATCCGCGTGGGAAATGCATACCACGAAAATGCATCAAGACGGAGTTCTGCACCGACATCGCGCTTAAATTTTTGTCCTTTCAACGTACCGCCCGTCCATGCATTCCCTGCATCGAAAAACAACGAGCCATAGAGTTTATCGAAATACAAATGCGCAATCCGAATATCCATATTTTCCCAAATTGGAAATCGGTACGATGCATTCATTGCGGCAATTTTATTTCCTCCGATTGCATAATAGGGATACCCTTTCATTCCCACTAATCCGCCGAGATAAAAATCAAAAAAATTATCTTGAGCAGGACCGAAAATTGTTCCCGCGCGTATTGATGTTGCGAATGTGTGTTTCCATCCGGGAAGTTTCGTGTACTCATTCCACTTCAGTTCAATGCGATGGAATTTCGGTTCTTCAAAAACGCGGACGAGTTCTCCCTTCTCAATTACGTACTCCGGATTAAATTTAGAAAACTCATAATCGTACTGAAGAAATATTTTTCTTCCTTTGGGATTGATTTCGGAAATACGGGATGGCGCGATTGCTTTGTAATTCCATCGTAGGGAAAGAATATTTCCAAAATAGTATCCTTCGCGCGAGCCGGGAACGATAAACGAAATTGCATCCGGGTCATCGGGGTCTTTAAACGGAAAACTTTCAATCGCGCTTGTATAACGGCTGTGGGTATATCGGATTTCAAAATCTAAATTTTCTGCAAATAATTTTTGTTTGAGTGCGACATCAAATTCAATGAGGTCGAATGAAACATCTAAATCAAGGAGAATCGGGTCATCCGGGCGGAGAGTTGCAGTGAACTCTGTCGTACGCGAAATGTTATACGCTTCGAGCGAAAGAATCGGGTCCATTCCCAACTGAAAGAACAGTGGAATCTTATCTCGGTATTCAAAAATGAAAAACAAATCGCGTTCCATTCGGGTATTGAGAGCAGCGCCGCCAAACAAACCGTATTTATCAAGCACATCATTCGAAACAAAATAAATGCCGGGTTTTATGAGACTGATGCCTTTCGCTTTCTCGTTGTAATTATCGAAACGAAAAAACGGATAGAACGTCATCGAAGTAAAAATGTTTTTGTAGGAACGGGACTTTCGCTCGGGAAGTTGTGTATCGTCGTACGAACGGAGTTTTTCCCAATCAAATTTCGATGGAGTTCCATTTGTCCCGAGTGAAAGAAGTTGCGGAATAGGTTCTTCGCGAACATACGTTGGCGCATCCTGTTCGACTGTTTTCACAGAATCAAGAAACGCAATTTTATATCCACTCGAAGTGTAGGTGGCATACGCAAGTTGCCCTGTTGCATTGACGGAGGGCATAAATGCGCCGCCGAGAACATTCGTCAATTGCGCGGTTGTTTTTGTTTCCCGGTTATATTCGTACAAATTAAATATCCCGGTTTTATCGCACGAGTAAATAATTTTTTTCCCGTCGGGAGAAAATACAGCGTTGCGTTCATCAAAACTTGAATTGAAAAGAAATTCGACGGAATCATTTTCAATATTCAGCTCTGCAACATCTCTTCCATCTTTAATGGAATAATCGAAAAGAATTTTCTTTCCGTCGGAAGACCATTTCGGGTTATAGACTTGTTCGCCGTTGGTAAAATTTGTTCTTCGTTTTACATTCTTTCCGTCGCTTTGCAATGTGAACAAATTTTGCGTTCCATCTCCTCCGGCAACATAAGCGATAGTATTTCCATCCGGGGAAACAGCCGGAGTGTTAGCGCGATGACCATTTGTCAAACGTGTTTCGTCTTCTGTTGTAATATCGAAAACATAGATATCGTGTTGCTTCGACCAATGGGGGTTATCGGAACTTGTTTTTGCGTACGCAATTTTCTTCCCATCGGGAAACCACGAAATGTTTGAACGAACGCCGCTCGTTACTTGTTTTTCTTCTTTTGTTTCCACATCCCAAACGTACAACGAAGAGAGTCCGAAATAATCCGCCTCTTTGTTGGAAATGTACGCAAGTTGTTTTCCATTGGGCGAAAACGTGGGATAAAAATTTCCAAAACCGACATCTGCAATTATTTTTCCTTCGACACGATTTTGGCGGATGGATTCAGTGCGTTCCTTGTACGTGTGTTGCAATGATTGTTTCCATTCATTATACACCTCTTCCCCGTTTTTCCCAGTTGCATTCTCAATCGCTTTATCAATGGTGAGCGTGGAAAATTTTGAAAGCGAGCGCGAAATCTTTTCAACAACATCATGTCCGTATTTCTCACTGATGTATTTCACAAAATTAAAACCGGCATTGTAGGATGATTCATTTCCGAGACTCGTTTTTCCAAACACCGACATTTCATTCCACGAAAGCATATTGCTATCGAGCGCATACATTCGTAAAATCATATCGCGATGCGCATCCCAATAATCATACGAAAGTTCGGGGCGATTATATTGCGCAACTCCTTCGGCAAACCAACTCGGGATAATGAAACCGGAAACCGGATACGAAACAATCACGTTCGGAAATCCGTACAGAACGTCATTGCGGCGTTCTTCTTCATACCCCAACCACTGAAAATAAAATGCAGGAACTTTTCTCCCGAACTTCATCGCCGTTTGAATTTGAATGATATGCGTGAACTCGTGCGTGATAACATTCCGTAACCAATTATGAGAACCGCGTAAATCGTAATCGAGTGAGGTTGCCCAAATTTCTATTTTGTTATCGTAAAAATATGCAGCGCCATTTGAGTAATCGTCAAAATCTTTGATAACGAAAGAAACTTTTTGGTCGGGTTCGTGATGGTAGAGCGAGGTAATCGGTTCGTAAATTTCTTCGGCGACTTTTGCTATGACGTTTGCCGTTCGCTCCGTTCCGTTATGATAATGTACAAAGAAATGTTTTGTCTCGATTGTTTTCCACTCGAGTTCGGGATGATAGAAATCGTCGAATTGAGCGAAGAGCGAAGAGCAGGGAGCGAGAAGCAAGGAGAAAACAAATACACGAATGACCGTCATTCGTAATTTGTAATTCGTAATTCGTAATTTTTTCATCGCTTATTTTACAACTGCGATTTTGATGATTGTTTCCGCAGTTGCTTTTGCCCCTTTGGCTTCGATGTGCGCAAAATAGACGCCGCTTTGAATTTCGCTCACATCCCATTTCACTTCATTATCGAAACCACCGTTCCCGGTACCGTTCATTTCTTTGAGCATATCTCCTGCCAAATCGAAAATGCGGATTTTCACCGTTGCATCGTCTTTCAGATAGTAGCGAATGATGGTGTTGTTTCCATACAGTGGGTCGTTGCCATACACGGGATTGGGATAATTGTACGCGCGCTCTTTCGGGAAAAAAGAATTGGAAATCGGTTGACCGGAAAGCGGAGAATCAATCAATCCCGAACCTTGCGCATCGTGTTGATATTGCGTCCATTCGGATTTCCACGTCGTGGGATTTACAGTTCCTGTTTTCCACGCATACACATTACCATCATCGGAAGCAACGACAAGCGCGATTGTATCTGCATATAAAGAAATTGCAGGAGTTGCGCCGTTATTTTTTCCACTCAACAATGGAAATCCGTTTAAAAGTTTTCCACGGTTATCGTACGCAAAAACTAATCCTTCCTGCGAAACTGCAACGATATCCATACTTCCGTTTCCATCAACATCGGCAGCAAGCGGTTGAGCAAGAAAACGAGTCGTGGAAGTTGTTTGAACAGGAAAATAATCGAGCAACGAACCACTTGCATTGAACGCAAAAAATTTTGTTCCACTTAAAACAATAATATCGCGTTGACCGTCGTTGTTGAGGTCTGCGAGAATCGGGGAAGTGTAAATGGAGTCGTAGGTTTGCTTAGGAAAACCAGAAGTGTTAAGAAAAAAAGAAGTTAAAGAAAACACTTCACCATCACTTGAAACAGTAACAATTCTATCATCATTGGTTGAAATATTTCCAATGATAGAAGAATTAGAAATATTAGCACCAAGATTTGTTCCACCATAAGGATCAACACCCGCAATGCCAAAAGTTGGTGAAGCAAATATTTTAAGTAAAATTCCTTTTTGGCTTGTAATTAAAAATCCATTTGTTGCATTGAAGTTAGAAATACTAACTATTTCATCGGTAGAATCGGTGAGTAATTGCATACTATCAATCAAACTTCCATCAAAGCGAAGAAAATACACGTACCCTTTTTCTGCTGGAATCGCGATTACGGAATCTGAGACAACTGGAGAAGCAACAATTTTTTTGGCAAATCTTTTAGTAAATAAAGTATCTGCAAAGCCGTTTAAGTTTTCCTGATTGAAAAAAACGTATAATCTATTACCGAATATGCTTCGGTCTATTGAGAGTATATAATTATTGTTAGAATTTAAGTTAGATATTGTAGGGCTTAGTAATGAGCTTGTATTCAAAAATGAAAAAAGACCATTTGTAAAACCAGTTGAAAATACTTCAGAACCATCAAAATTCCATGAATAAATTTTTGAGTTATCAAACGTCATTGGAGAAATTCTCCCGTTTGTTAACACAACAATTTCATTCTCTCCATCATTGTCAATATCCGCAACCCGTACAGAATTTTTCCCAAACTGTTCTCCAACATATTTTGGAAATCCGGCAAGCGGTTGTACTTCTTCATCGCCAATTTGTACATCAAACGTCATCACAGAATCTCGCGGAGAAAAATTAGAAAATGAAATATGCGAGTTCGCTCCATAGTTACTTTTTGAATTGGGATACGATGTTGGCGTAAATTCATCTTCAAAATCTTTTCGTTCTCGCAACGGGTTATCCTTAAACCAAAAATCAAACGCGCTTCCGCTTCCAATGATGGGACCAAAAACGGTATTCAACACTTCGCCAATATCCTGCGCACCATTCGCTTGTTCCAACTCCACGCCGCGGCGTTTGGGGTTTGCGTTCACTTCATTGGTCGCATACTTTTCTTCAATTACATTTTCATCAATATGCCAAACTAAAATTCCTCCGTTGTGCCAGATATCGTCTTCATCAAAACCGCCGGGCAAACTAAAATCAAATTCGTCCACATCGAGAATAGTGCCATAGAGTGAATCCTGATTGCTCGAAGAAAAATAACGTTCATCGCGCCAAAACGCTTTTCTGATAATGTTTCCGTTGTAACGCATCCAAACAATCGTGCTGTCGTTTCGGGCATCGCGAATTCTGTTTTCCACAAGAAAATATTCTTTCGCCGAAATGGGAACACGCAGTATCGTATCATTCAAAGTATCTAATGAAACAGCGGGAAGCGGGAAAGTGTTCCGCGATGATTGAAGCGTTGTTGGCTCAACCCATCCGAGAAAATATTTTTCCCACGCCGATGGTTCGGGAGGAAGAAATCCATTCCACGCAAAAATTCCTTCGCCATCCATCAATCCAAACCGACCAATGCCCGAACGTCCGTTTGACGTATTGAACAAATCGGGAAGTCCCAAATGACTTGCAATGTTGGCGCACAACATTCCATTGATACCAAACTGCACAAACACATCGCCGCCAAACGATGAAGGTAAATCGCGGCTTTCTGTTTCGGGAAGAATGATGGAATTAGCGATAAAGAATGAACTATCTTCTACGGGAAATCCGCGAAACGTGTTGCCGTAATTTTTCTGCAAACCGGAAAAACTTTTGTAGAGCGACGGAATATCGTGCGGTCGCGGGTCGTAACCGTACGCGCTCGCCAAATCAATATCTCTTCCAACGCCTGCATGGAAAATCACGAACACCCAATTTTTCGTCGAGTCAAAAGAAAAAGTAAAGAGCGAATCGGCGCGATGCCATGCTTCCGCAATCAGGGTATCGAGTTCATAAAAATTGACGCTTGTCTTGGACGGCGAATATTTTCGCATTGGTCTCGATAAACGGATGACGGAATCGAAAAGCGTATAATCGAGGAAGAGTTTTCCGTTCGATACTTTCCGAAAATAATTTTGAGCGAATTGCAAATGGTCTTCAAAATACGTTTTGTTATGCGGCGGCGGGTCGAGAATCTTTTCAGTTGTATGAGAAGTATCGAACAAACCGTTTCCTGTTGTCGTTTCAATGGAGTCCGGTTGAAACTCTACCATTATCGCCGCAACGTGAAGAGTTTCCGGAACGGAAGTAACCGTTTTCAATTCACTGAATGGTTTCTTTCGGTCGAATGTTAACGGATGGTCAAGTGGGAAAGAAAGTTTCTGTTGTTGGGAAAAAAGAGGTACAACAGCAAAAAAAAACAGAAGAAGGTATTTCATTTCTTGAAGATATGAGAAAAAAAATTTCGCTGAACAAGGTGAAAAACTTCGTTCAGCGAAACTTTTAACAAACGGAAATAGAGAGAAAGAAGAATTTAGTTTTCAGTTTTTTCTGTTTCGGGTTCTGTGCTTGCATTGATTGCCTCAAGTCCTCCCCAGCGCATCAATAAGGTGAATCGTAATGTTTCTGCAAGCGGACTGAATTCGCCTTTGACAACGCTGATGTAACTGAAATCGAAACCATACATATCATACCGAAGTCCCGCGCCAAATGTTAAGAAGTTCCGATTGCCATACTTCGGGTCTTCATAAAACCAACCGAAGCGAAGAGCAATAAGCCGCGGACTGCCATACCAATACTCGATACCCATTCCTGTGGTAACTTTTCGTAAACCGCTTCCGTCCGACCATGTTGAGAAAAGTGAACCGGGAAGATTTTCCGCAGGAAGAACCTCTTCGCCTGAATCGTACTGTCCATTATTATCTTCATCAACATAATTTTTACGGGTAAGGATGCGGCTAAAATCAAGATTGTACGTTATGCTGTTAAATTCGTCAGGAATAATATGTAACGCTAATCCAATACGAAGATTTGTCGGAAGCGGGTCTGCCTGGTCTTCATCAATATAGGTAACTTTTGGTCCGAGGTTAGAAAGATTAACGCCGCCGCTAAACTTAAAACGAACATCGTCGTAGGTGTAAAACGGATTTTCCGGACGATAAAAAGTAGCGAGGTCAATGCTCATTGTATTGGCGACACCAGTTCCTTGTTCGCTTGCGGTACCGAAAGGAGACAACGCACTTCGAATATAGCGGAGATTAACACCAACGCCAAGGTCATCCATAACTTTCCATCCGCCGCCAGCCGAGACAGCGATTTCATACGCTTTCCAACGTCCAATTTCTGTCGGGTCATCTTCACCGGTTCGGATAAATTCTCCAAGATTGAGATAAGTAATACTCGAAGCGACTGTTCCTCCCCACTCTTCAACATACGTCTTATAATTGGCGTAATCGTAGAACAAGTCATTAAAACCGAATTGCGGTAACCAGTTGGAGTGTGTGATACTCACTTCATCACCGGATTGAAATGCAAGTCCGGCAGGATTCCAAAAAATGGCAGAGGCATCATCGGAAAGTCCTCCCCCCGCTTCACCCATTCCACTTGCACGGGCATTGGGAGAAATGAGGAGAAATGGAACTGCCGCATCGCCCACACCGCTTAACGGACGGGTTGTTTGAGCATTCAACGTATTGGAGAGTAATGTAAAAATTGCCAGAACGCTAAAAATTAGGTTGGCTGTATTTTTATTGTTGTGTTTCATTGGTATTTCCTGAAAAAGTGGAATAAAGATAAGGTTATTTTTTTGAATTAACGAATTAAACTTGCTTTTCCGAGTACTTCACTCGTAAATTTATGGTCAGTTGTGCGGGCTATCACTTTGTACAAATAGAGGCCATTCGAAACCTCGTCGCCATCGCCATCTCTTCCATCCCAACGTATTTTCACGAATGGGTCAAGGATATTATTTTCTTTGATGGTCTTAATTTGTCGCCCGCTGACAGTGTAAATTTTTACTTCGACATTGAGAGGAGAAGTCTCGTTGTGTAAAAACGTGAAGTATGTTTCCTGCGAAAACGGATTAGGATAATTGTACACGTTTTCGATGGTTAATTTTTTTTCTGCCCGAACCCGAAATCGTACTGTTGATTCTGATGCATTGTTGTATGTATCCCAGACACGGAGAAATAATTGATGCTCTCCGTCGGTAAGTTCTTCCAGTTGATATTGGATTTTTCCCCGTTGGAAATCATTAACTTCGCTACGATAGTATGGCGATAAATCAATTGTTGTTGCTCCATTATCAAGTTGCGCTTCAAGGCGATGTCCCACACCTGCTCCTGACGTATTTATGCCATTGCTATCGCTCAACTCAATAACAAGTTGCGAGTTCTGCTTTACCACATCTCCATTTCTGAACGAAGGGGTATTTAAATAAGCAAAAATGGTAGGTCCCGTATTATCACTACCGGCAGTTGTATCAGTCCCACCAATTCGGACAAATTCTGTTACCCCTGCGCCGTCTGTTTCATTATTCCAAACATACAATGAAATTCTTCCATTGAGCGATGTGTCGTACATAATATCCTGTGGAATAATGCAGCGTAATAACGCTTTACCATTTTGAACAGAAACCGAACCGCGAAATAAACTATTTCCTCTTTTCGTGTAGGGATAACTACCTCCATCATCAATAATGGTTATTCGTTGATATGTATCGAATACACTGAGCAATCCATTTCCCGAATAACTTGTGTTAACATTCCCCACGGCATCAAGAATTCTTGTATGAATGACCGGTTTGGATAACGAACGAAGCAATGCAATATTTGAAGTGGACACAGAAAAACCATTCACAGTATCCATAACAACAAGTTCACGAGGAATCGCGATCTCCAATGCAGGGTCGCCGAGAAGAAAAAAACGATATTGGTTACCATTGTCAAGGTTACCCACAGCACGTTTTGCTTTTGGAACTACATCTCCTAACCGTTTTGGTAATATACGTCCGAAAGCATCATCTTCAAAAAGATAATTGTATAGGTATTTATTAAGTAGAAAGTTTGAAAAAGCATAGACCGCTCGTGTCGCAGCAAAGACGCCTATAACTCCACTTTCTTTTTTATTCATCAAAATTTCCGCACTACTTTGAGCACCTAAATTATCAAACTGCGCAAAATTACACGTTGCCGCAACGACAAACGGATATTTCCCTTTATTTCGTAACATCGGGATTGTTGTTTCGCGGGTAAAAACCTGTTCGTGCATCCACACGCGGGGATTACCGTGGCCAGTGTAATTGATGACCAACGCACCATCATTCCATTCGCGGATGACTGCTTCATTCGCTGTTGGCTTCCTTCTTCCTAATGATGTTGCAGCGGTGGGGAATTCCGCAGCATATATTTTTACTTTTTCAATTGTTACCGGAGTATTATGTTGAGCGAGGTCATCCGCTTGGTCTGTATGAATCGTTCCATCTTCCTTAAAATCATCAGCGACAAACATCACGCGATTATTCCACCCGTTGCGGATGGGAGTAGTTTCATATTCAATAATTTTATTCACAACGTTGTCCGCATCTGCTTCTGTTCGAGTACAAATTCTTCCTACACCAATATCCAATCGGAAAAACGTTTGAAGCGAACCAAAAAAATCATCTCCGGCAAACGATTCAATCGGAGTACCGAAAGAATTTTCCGTCTCCCACGGCGGGACCCAGTTTGGTCCTGTCCCAACAATTCGTTTGAAATCGAAATCACCATCGCCAAACAACAAGAAATATTTTATCCGTCGTCCCGGTGTTTCAGTTTCATAAAGATATTTTGCGTAGTTGCGCATTGCACCCACATCTTGAACGCCACTCGAAAACTCGTTGTAAATTTGTTGCGTCGTAACAACTCTCGTCCGGAGAGGGTTTTTTGCTGACATAGAACGATATTCACCCAGACGATTTGCCTGTGATAAAAAATCAGGATGTGTAACAATCACATATTCAATAGCCGCTGTATCTCCGTGCAAATTTTGATTCTCTATTTTTTTCATTGACGAAATTGTCCGATAACCGTTGGCGCCGGAAAGAAAAAATTCCGAAGGTGTTCCCGATGAAACTACTGTCCGAAATGTCAGGGCATTGTTCACTCGTTGACTCGGGGTGAGTAATTGAACATTTGCCACGTCAGTAATATCAAAACAGGAAATTTCATCCGAAGAGAACCCATCAATCGTGTATTCAAAAACAGCCGACGTATCTCTCGAATGAAATTGAAAAACATCCCCTTCTGCTTGAAGTTTTCGGCGATAAAAAATTTCAATCCAGTCAATGTATCCTGTCCCTCCTCCGGTCGCAAAATAAGAGAACCGTAATTTCGATTGTGCGTCAGTAAAATTTCGAACCGTTGAACCCGATGATGGAGCGCCAAAATTACAAAATATGCTGTAGGCATAGTTAATATCATAAATTCTTGGAACGTTGGATATCACTATCGGAGAGGTGTTTATCTCGTTATGTTCAAACACTTCAAACCGCGAATCATTACCGGAGCGCGCCGCAAGTGAAAATTTATACGTGAGTGGTGATTGCGGAAGAACACCCGGTAGCGGAAGATTTATGTCAATATGGTCTCCCGTGTTCAACAATTCACTTAACCACTGCCGTCCCGACTGCTGGGCATTTATTTTTTCTTCCTCCCTGAACACTTTCCCCAACGCAAAAGTTTCGATTATCGCATTGTCATTCAAAACAGGGCGTGGTATCATTTGTTTTGATGTTCCGGCGCCGTACGTCAAAAAATAATTATTTACTTCATCATAGTGATGAATAAAATGGGAAAACTGTTTTGAAGAGGAATTGTAATTCCACCCTCGTAATCCCTTACCAAAAAAAACTATATAATCATCATCCTCAAAACTTCCGTTGGAATTATTATCTACAACTCGAATTGCATTCTCCATCAAATCACCATAATCGGAAACATTAGCAGGGTCATCCGGAATTTCGCTACCTCCATTATTGTAAATTTTTATTGTTAAAAATTTATTACGCGGAATGCCATTTGCAGAGAGTGTTGCGCCGGTGATTTTATACATTCCATCCGTTTGGATTGGAATTGTCCACCAATTTCCATCTTTCAAAACACTGTTGAAACGTATCGTTGATTTGGATTTCTGCTGCGGATTCATCGTCCAATGTTTTGCAACATCGAAGTTGATGAGAACGTCATTCATATTTTCAGAAATCGGTTTTCCGTTTGCAATAAATTTTGCTGAACCAAATTCCACTTTCACAACAACACGAGAATATTTTCGTAACGTTTTTGTAACCGGGTTGTATTGAAACGGAGCAATCTGAATTGTTGATGTTGAAACTCCACCAGATTTTTTTGGCTCTTCAAATGAGAAAATATTTTCTGGGAAAAATTTATTCTGCGAATAAAACTCTGATGTCGGATTATAAACCGGCGTCGGCATTTCCTCTCCCTTTTCCCAAAATGGAATTGGAAGAACATTGGCGTTTGGAATATCTTCGTAATCGCTTGCAAGTATTGTTACATTCGGTTTTTCATACGAGGGAAGTCCAAAGGAAATATATCGTTCAATTGTTCGCGGAGAGCCGCTTTCATTTCGCTGTTCGTTTGCGTTGACAACTTTTAGTAATTCATATTTCCCGTTTTCAAGTTCGACAAAATTACTTTTTTGAAATTGCGGATGATATTCAAAAACAAGATTGCTGGCATTGGATTCTTTTACTTCAACATCTTTGTTTTGCAATTGTTGAGTTGAGAATCCAATATTCGTAAACATCAATAGTACACCGAAGAAAGAAAGAGTTACTTTATTTCTGTAAGAGAATGGTATATAAATGAAACGATTATTCACGAAAATATTTAAAATGGAAAACCGAATGTCAAGAAAATTTCTTTTCCATTCGGTCTTTAAAATGTGAAAGCGACCGAACGTTAAAAAGGTAAATAAATACAATTGTATTGATTTTGAAACTGTCTCGCCTAAAAAACGAGATAAACCTTTAACGAAGAGTCGCTATTATTTTCCTAAAAATGATATAATTGTTTGTTTGTGGATTAAATTTCGATTTTAATTTCGGGCTAAATATATAAATATTTTAATCGTTGTCAAGTAAAGTTGAAAATTTTTTATTGGAACATTTTTACGCTTGCTTGAGCGTATTCCACGAGCGGAGAAAAATATAATCCGAAGAAAAGAGTAGGAATTGCAAGAATCATCATCCACGCAATTTGATATGGAGAAAATGTAATGGAAAGCGTATCACCTTCCGGTTGCTTCAAAAACATATTTTTAAATACTTTTACATAGTAAAAGAGCGACACAACGCTATTTAGTGCGCCAATGAGTGCAAGCCAATACCATTTTTCTGCAATGAGAGAAGAAAAGATGTACAGTTTTCCGATAAATCCAGCAGTCGGTGGAAGTCCCGTAAGTGAAACGAGAAACAACGCCATTACGACACATACAAGCGGCGAACGATATGCAAGTCCTTTATAATCTTCAACATCTTCGCTGCCGAGTTTTTGCGCCAGAATCATCACAACGTAAAACGCACCCAGATTCATAAAAAGATAAATAATGAAATACAACATTATCGCCGCGATTCCACTGTTGCTCATTACCGTGAACGCCATTAACATATATCCCGCGTGCGCAATACTCGAATATGCGAGAAGTCGTTTCATATTCGTTTGCCATACTGCAACGAGATTTCCCAACGTCATTGTAAGAACGGAAATCGCCGCGATAATCATTTGCCAATCAAATCCTTGAATGATATTTACAAATCCATTTACTGTTGGTTGGGAAAATCCGATTGCAAAAAAACGAATCATCATCGCAAATCCACCAGCTTTTGATGCAACGGCGAGCAATGCGGTAATCGTAATTGGTGAACCTTGATACACATCGGGAGTCCAGAAATGAAACGGCGCAGCAGAAATTTTGTAACCGAATCCGACGAGAATAAAAATCGTGGCAAATAATAATGTAATTGAATTCATTCCACCGCTCGTCATCGCTTTTTGAATTGCATAAATATCAAGCGAACCGGTTAATCCGAAAAGAATGGAAATTCCATATAACATTGCACCGGAAGCAGCCGCGCCGAATAAAATATATTTCAGCGATGCTTCGGAAGAATCTTCTTTCTCGCGCATATAACCGGAAAGAATGTACGATGTGATGGAAGAAAGTTCCAATGCCAAATACATCATTAGTAAATTACTTGCGCCGGTCATTAAAAACATTCCGAGTGTTAGTGCAACGAGTAACGCATAATATTCACCGAGTTTTCTGCCTTTCGTATTCAACTCATCCGATTGCAACGAAAATGCAATTACAATTAAAGAACTGATTCCAATAATAACTTTGAAGAAAACGGAAAATGCATCAACAGCGTACATATTGCTGAATATTGAAATTCCATTCCCGAAATCGCATCGAAGTGCAAACAGTATTGCAACTAAAATTCCGAGAAACGAAATATAACCGATTTGTTTCTGCGCTTTCGGAAAAATTAAATCAGCAAGAATTGCAACACAAAACGTTACCGTAAGTATAGTTTCCGGTTGAAAGTATTTTAGACTATCGAGAATTTGTTGAGACATTGAAGTCAATGAAAAGTTAAAAATGCAAAATGAATCTTTTTTTATGCCGCTTTCGAAACTACTCCAACCATTTGTGGATTTCCTCCGATATTTATTCTATCCCCCCAATGCACAACGCGATTCTCAAGTAAATTGGCAATCTTCATTAAATCAAGTTCGTGCTGATTTAGAATAACTCGGATTTTAGAGAGTTCATCTTCGACTTTATCGAATTTTTCTGAATGTTGATTTAATATCCGTGTATGTTCTTTCAAGATAACATTCGCTTCTTTCTGCTGACCTTTTATTTCTCGAAGTTCATCGAGCATTTGAGAAACTAATTTTATGAGTTCGCCATTTTCTTGCATACAAAATTATTTTTCAATTGGTATGATGGAATTATAGAAACGTTCAATCTAAAATCTAAAAAATAAAAACCAAAATAATTTTACTTTCCCAACATCGCCGCAGAAACTCCGCTTCCTGTTCGCACAACTTCGACAAGTGCGTTGATGGAAGTCGTCATCATATCAATCATCGGCGAAGGATAAATTCCTAAAAATATTACAATGATGGCAAGCGGAACAAGCATCACGAGTTCGCGCGTATCAATGTCGGTAAGTCCATTCCATTTTTCGGGAAGCGAGCCAAGAAAAACTCGCTGCAACGTCCACAACATATAACCCGCTGTGAGAACAATTCCAAGTGTGCTGAATATCGTAATTTTCATCATCGTATCTCGTTCAAACGTGCTTTGAAATGCGCCGAGAAAGGAAAACGCTTCAGAAATAAATCCGCTGAGTCCCGGTAAACCGAGTGCCGCAAAAAATGCAATCGTCATTATACCGGAATACTTCGGCATTTTATTCATCAATCCGCCAAAGTCATTCAATCCGCGAGTATGCGCTCTGTCGTAAATTATTCCGACAATCAAAAAGAGCATTGCTGTAATTGTTCCATGATTGAACATTTGCATCACCGCGCCGGTAATTCCTTGCGAGTTCATTGCCGCCATTCCCAGTAGCACAACTCCCATATGCGAAATGGAAGAATACGCAATCAATTTTTTGAAATCGTCCTGCGCCATTGCAACCAGCGCACCGTACACAATATTGATTGCGGCAAGTATTCCCAACGGGACGGCAAACCACGCTGTTGCATCGGGAAACATCGGATAACAAATTCTTAAAATCCCATACGTTCCAAGTTTTAAAAGTACACCTGCAAGAATTACGCTAATCGCTGTTGGCGCTTCAACATGCGCATCGGGTAACCACGTATGAAACGGAAAAATAGGAACTTTGATTGCAAAGCCGATAAACAATCCGAGAAATCCGAGATAACGCATCCACGTATTCGCACCATACATAATAGAACCGACATCGTAGTTTGCTGGATTCATCATCAACAACATATTGAATGTGTGAACTTTTTCCCCCGTTGATGGGTCAATGTATGAAACACTGAAATACAATGCGATAATCACGAGCAGCATCAATACACTTCCCGCAAGCGTGTATATGAAAAATTTTATAGCAGCATATTCCCTTCGCGGTCCTCCCCAAATTCCAATCAAGAAATACATTGGCAGCAACATCACTTCCCAGAAAACATAGAACAGGAAAAAATCGAGCGCAACAAACGTTCCCATCATTCCGGTATCGAGCAGAAGCAACAACGCAAAATATCCTTTCACTGATTTTTCAATAGTGAATGAAGAAATTACTGCGACGAGAGAAATAAGCGCAGTGAGAAAAACCATCATCACACTTAACCCGTCTATGCCAATGAAATAATCAATGTCAATCGTTCCAAACCACGACACGCCTTTAATCGTCATCCAATTTGCTTTTTCGACAAACTGAAAACCTTCGGCTGTGTTGATTCCCGCCATTCCTTTGTTGAATCCCATCAAAATAAAAATTGAAATCAAAAGTTGCAATGCGGTGAAACCAACGGATGTCCAGCGAATGAGTTGTTTGTTATCTTTCGGAAGAAGTAAAACAACAATCATTCCGAGAACCGGAAGAAGTGTTACCCAAGTAAGAATGCCCATAGAGTATTTGAATTAAAAATTAAGAGTTAAAAATTAGAGTGTTAAACTTGTTTGTGTTGTTTCTGAAAATTACCAAATTGTTTTTACGAAAGACGATGCTTGAATTATTGGGTCGTTTGTAATTAGTTCTTTATTGAGTAACCGTGCAGTTGCGGCAATTAATCTATCGTGCAGTTCTCGAATATCAGAAATTATTGACGCAGACTCAACCACAGAAAAACTCATGGGATATTCTTTTAGATTCCTAAACTGTTTCATATACTGTTTATCTTCTTCCAATGTTGTTTTGATTCTATTCTTTTCAGAAAGGTACATCACTTCTGCAAAAACAATCGTTGGAATATGTATGATAGATTTTTCTTTTTCTGCTTCTTCAAAAAGTAGTTTAACTTTTTGGCTGACTTTTCTCCGCTCAATTCGGATGACAAGTCCCATCGTATCGGCAACAAACTCATTCACGGGGATAAAGTTTGTCGAAGTTTTCGAATTCTTTTTCTAAATGGATTTCTTCATTTCTACTTAATTGTTTTAATTCCGTACGAAGAAGTTGATTGAGTTCTTCTTCAAACGTTGATGTTTGTTGCAATCTCTTTCGAACAAAAAAAATAAAATCCATCACTTCTGCAAGTGCGTCAGAAGGAAGTCCTTCTATTCCATCAAGAATGTATTGACGATATGTTTGTCTTGACATAAGTTTTCAAAAAAAATCTACCTCTTCAATAAATAAAATTTGCATTGGAACGCACTGCTGCTATCTCGTTATTTATTTCTGCGAGTGTCATTTTCGATAAACCGGTTTCTTCAGCAATCTGATGGCATTTCAATAATGCGTCTTTTGCTAATTTGGTACTAATTTTTTCTTTCAACTCATCAAAAGAAATTTGAGAAGATTGGAAATGATAATTATCTACTTCTTTCTCAGTAATTGCGACTTGTAAAGTTTTCATAAAATTATTTCAATTACATCCCCTTAAAAATAAAAAAGATTACCACCACACCAAACACGACAAACGCAATATACGTTTGCACTCGTCCAGTTTGTGTTTTGCGGAGAAGTAAACCGAAAAAACCGACTGTGTATGCAAGGAGGTTTACAAGTCCATCAACAACATACTTATCAAATTTTCCGTTGAAGTTTGCAAACACTTTTGTGAGCGAGCCAACGCCGTTCACAATTCCATCAATGATTGTTCCATCAAACCATCGCAAAACGTGCGTGAACATTTTCATTCCTTCAACAATTCCGTTATCGTAAATGTCGTCAATGTTCCATTTGTTGAGCAAAAATTTATGCAAACGGGGAAGTTTCGCGGCAACCACATCTGCGGAAATAGATTTTTTGTAATACGTTAAATACGAAATAAACATTCCAAGCCCCGCAACAAAAAGCGAAAGCCCCAATGCAGTCCAATGAAAATGATGCATCACTTCGTGAAACGCATGATACGGTAACGCCATTACAGAAGTTGGCACAACACTTTCCGGTCGTTCAATTGCTTTTGCGAGCCAACCTTCTCCCCCGTCAAGCGGGTTGAATGAAAAGTAAATAAATAAACTCAACGTCGCAAAAATCATAAGCGGAATCGTCATCGCTTTCGGTGATTCGTGAATGTGTTCAAAGCGATGCGAATCGGTATGCGTTCCGAAAAATGTCATAAACATTAATCGCAACATATAGAATGCAGTTAATCCTGCAACGAAAAATAATGTAATCGGAATGAGCCATTGCCCCGTTGTTTCACCATAAGCAAGTGTTCCGGCGAGAATCATATCTTTGCTCAAAAATCCGGAGAACAACGGAACACCGGCAATCGCCGCAGTATAAATAACAAACGCCCAAAACGTGAGCGGCATTTTGGATTTCATTCCTCCCATATTGCGCATATCTTGCGGGTCAGTGTGATGGTCGTTGAGATGATGCGTTGCGTGATGCATTGCGTGAATCACCGAACCGCTTCCAAGAAATAATCCCGCTTTGAACATTGCGTGCGTTACGAGATGAAATAATCCCGCAGTATACGCGCCAACACCAAGTCCGACAATCATAAATCCAAGTTGCGACACCGTTGAATACGCGAGAACTTTTTTAATATCGTTTTGCGCGATTGCAATTGTTGCAGAAATAAACGCAGTGATTGTCCCGATATACGCAATCACCATTAACGCATCAGCAGTGTACATCGGATATGTTCTTCCCACCAAATACACGCCAGCCGCAACCATTGTCGCTGCGTGAATAAGCGCTGAAACCGGCGTTGGACCTTCCATTGCATCGGGTAACCAAACGTGAAGCGGAAATTGCGCTGACTTTCCAACTGCTCCGCAGAAAATTAAAATTCCCGCTGCAGTGAGCCACGCTTCACTTCCCATCGGAATATTTCCTGCTTTCATCATTTCGAAAATTTCGGCGAAACTCATCGTATGGAAATGATACCAGAGAATCATAATTCCCGAGAACATTCCGATATCGCCGACACGATTAACCACGAATGCTTTTTTCGCTGCATCCCCCGCTGATTTTTTTTCATACCAATGACTGATGAGCAAATACGAACTCAATCCGACAAGTTCCCAACCGACATAAATCGAAAAGAAATTATCCGCGAGAACAATGAACAACATTGAAAATGTAAAAATGCCGAGATACGCAAAGTAACGATGATAGCGAATATCTCCGTGCATATATTCAATGGAAAACAAATGCACAAGCGCACTCACAAGCGTAACAACAACGAGCATTACTGCGGTGAGATTATCAATCGCAATGCCAAGAACCATTTTCAATTCACCAATGACGGGAACAGTACCGAAATTTGCCCACGTAAAACTCCAGCGAATAGTTTCATCGTGATACAAAGAAAGTTTGGTAAAGAAAATTGCGGCGGAAAGAACGAATGCGAGAAATAAAATTCCCGTCTCGAGCCAATCGCCTTGACGCGGAAGTTTTTTCCCAACGAAAACCATCAGCACAAAACCGATTAACGGTGAGAGCAAAATGATTTGCGAAAATGTAATTATTGTTTCGTGAGACATAAAATATTTTAGATTTTATATTTTAGATTTTATATTGTTCATCCGCGATTTCGTTTCGATGTTTTCAACGAAGCAATAAATATTTTCTCATTATTTGCTTGTTCTTCCTGTATCAATCCAATAATGCCATCCTTTTCGTACTTCTATTCCTCTCTCACGAATACTCTTCCAACGTCCTCCGACGATAATAACCCACCTCAAGTAACCATCTGAACTTGGTTGGAAGTAACTGGTAGGAAGAGATTGCTGGCTTATATTTGCTCCCGCTACCCAATAACCTGCGGAAAAATATGGCGGCTTTGAACTTTTTAAAGTAGTTTTATGTACAATTGAATCTTTCTTAGTAATTAATGCAACTTCAACACTATCAGATATATCGCAATAGAAAGTAATATCACCTCGAATAAAACCTTTATTAGTATTCGTTACGGTTGGTGGAGAAAAGGGGTTTGGAAACTCATTCCAGTATACGTGAACAGAGTCCTCAAGGTACGTCTGTTTGAAGTAACGATGCTGTTTCGACAACTGGCTTTGAGTCGTTGCGATTAAAAAAAGATTTATGATGATAAAGAATAGTTTTTTCATTAAAGTATCCTTTCGGAATTAGTTTGATCGAACGATGAGTTTGTTAATTGGTTCCCACAATGGATTCCAAGTCGTAAAATCTCCACCTGAAGTAGCACTTCCGAAAATTCCTAATCGCTTCTTTGCCGCTCCATATTTGAAATGTTCAACTATACCTATTGAACTAATAACCATATAGTTGTCTTGATTTCCTCCTGAAACATCAACAATTATCCCAACGTGGTCATAACTACTATCGCGGTCAAAATCATATAGTACGATATCACCCTCTTGTGCAGACCCTGTGACAATTGGATAACGCAAGAACCAATCACAACTGTAAATTGTATCCGCATCTATTCCATACCCTGCATCTTGTAATGCATCAGCCACAAGAGCATAACAGATAAAACCTGCTTTATGAGCATTATTATAATATTCTGGAAATTCTCCACCTGGCCAACCTGCACTATCACTAAACGTAGGAAAATATTGCGACCATTTCGTTTGGTTATCTTTTAATGCATAGTACATGTGAGTATTAAAACTTGAAATTGTTTCATGTCCTCCATATAGATTTAATAATCCATTATTCGCCCAGCACACAGCATTGTCATTAAACTGTGTTCCATTTCCTCCGCCAAATACTCTTGTTGAATCTGGTATAAACCACCTCCAAGCAGTGCGTAGATATAATTTTGCTTGTGAAACTAATTGTTTATTCTTCGGAGGATCTGCGGGAACAGTACTTGGATTACAGTTACCACCAACGAATAACAAAACTACAAAGAAAAACGCGATAATATAAATACCAATTCTCATTGTAAATATAAACTCACTCTTTCATTTTGGAAATATCATCAACATTCACCGTGTTAAATCGTTGATAAATGTTGAGTACAATCGCAAGAGCAACAGCGGCTTCGGCGGCGGCGAGAATGATGACGAAAATTGCAACCGCTTGTCCATCGAGATTCATTCCGCGGTAACGGGAAAATGCGATGAAGTTGATGTTGGCGGAATTGAGAATGAGTTCAATTCCCATCAACACGAGAATTGCATTGCGCCGAGTTACAACGCCAAAAATTCCCAGCGAAAATAAAATTCCGCTGACGATGAGATAGTGTGTGAGTGAAACTGAAGTAAGCATTAAAAATCAAAAATTAGTTGGCCGGTTGCTTCTCTTTTCTCGCAATAATCGCCGCACCAATGAGTGCAACGAGTAATACAATCGAAGCAACTTCAAATGGAAGCAAATACGTTGTCATGAGCATTTCACCGAGTTGGTATGTTGTTGTGCTTGTTACCGGCGGAGAACTGACAACACGCCAATCGGTTACATAAAAAATTCCACACAATGTTCCGGCAGTTAAGGAAATCAAAATTGTTGCGGGAACAGTTTGCAATGTTCCGGTTTTTATATCAACGCTTACAACTTTGTTCGTCAACATAACGCCGAAGAGAAGAAGAATGAGAATTCCACCTACATAAATGAGTAATTGCGTAACGGCAAGAAAATCTGCATTCAGTAAAACATACAATCCCGCAACGCCAAAAAATGTAAAGAGAAGTGAAAACGCAGAATAAATTATGTTGCGCGAAAAAACTACAACTCCAGCAGAAACAAGCGTTACTGCGGCGAATGAGTAAAATATATAATCGTACAAAGACATTTTAGATTTTAGATTTTAGATTTTAGATTGAATATTACAAACACAAATACGATTAACGAATAACTATTAACTTGCTGTTGTTGGTTGTGTCGCTATAACTGGAGTTGCAACTGGTTTTGGAGCAGCGGCAGCAGCGGCTTTCTTTGCTTTTGCTTCTGCATCGGCTAACGCGGCTTTTGTTTTTTTGTCAACAACTTCGTCTTGCGTCATCGTTGCGTAATTGTAAATCAAATTGTGTCTGTCGAATTCGGAAAATTCATACACATCCGTCATTACAATACATTCCGTTGGACACGGATACACGCACAAACCGCAGTAACAGCATTTCGCAATATCAATATCAAATGTAGGAACCCACAAACGCTTTTTTGTTCCGAGTGAAGTTACGCCGGGTTCATCGCCGGCAATGGATTTCACCGTTTCAATCGAAATACAATTCACGGGACACGCCATTGAACATTGGTCGCAGCCGATACAATCATCCATATTTACATACAAACGATTGCGCGCGCGTTCGGGTACGGGACGTCGCTCGTCGGGATATTGAATTGTTACCGTCGGCATAAATAAATGCTTGTACGTAATTTTCATTCCGACGAGAACGGTAAAAATTGCTTGATATATGTCGCGGAAATATTGACGCATTTTAGATTTTATATTTTATACTTAAATGAATACAAATTGCATTTTCAATTTCATCCATTCGAGAATTGGTTAACTCACCAATCTCTTTTACAATTCTCATTTTATCAATCGTTCGAATCTGGTCTGCTTTTATTTTCGACGGCTTCGGTAAATTTCCTTCACCTTTTTCAACATAAACATCAAAAGGAAAAACTTTATCAATGTTTGATGTTATCGGTAAAATAGATACTGTTGAACTATGCTTGTTATTTAAATCGTTGGAGACAACTAACACTGGTCTCGTTTTAGATATTTCTGAACCGAACGATGGGTCAAGTGAAGCGAGATAAATTTTACCTCGTTTAATATTCTTCCCATCCATCAAAATCTATGCTTTCAAAATCCTTTGTAATTTCTATTGTTTCATGTTGCGATGCTTTGTATCCTTCAATCAACTGTTTTTCGAGATTCTTAACATCGGATTCTTTGATTTTTGATTCAATGGCTTCGAGAATAAAAGTATTCTTATCTTGAGAAATAGTTTCTAAAGAATAATAAATTTTTTCCGGAACTGAAATTTGAATGTGATGTTGTTTCATATAACTACAGTAAAGGTTCTATTCTTTTCAATTCAAAATGTTGCGCTGCAAGATTCCAATCTTCTAATAATTCTTTCTTGTGCTGTGAAGCCCATTCAATTACTAATCCAAAGAATCTACTGATTTGCGGCATAGGAATATTGTTTCTCTTTCCATTGCTCGAACGATATTCCTTTAAGTTTCAAATATAAACTATCGGGACAAAGTTCAAGTGTTTCATTCCACGCAATTGCTTTTGTTTCATCATCAATGTAAACTTTCTCAAAGATGTTTTCTTTTTCCCACGCTTTGAAAACTCCTTTCCCAACAAGATGAGAAAGGTTTATCTCACCTTGCGTTCCATCTGAAAATTGAATCCAAACAGAATAATTTTTGAGTGGCTTTATTTTTTGTGGGATTGGAAACATATTTTATAACATCACCCACAACCCAATTGCAAACATGCACACAAATGCAAACGGTGTTAGTACTTTCCAAGAAACGTGCATAAGTTGGTCAACGCGCAGACGAGGAAGCGTCCAGCGTAACCACATTTGAATTGTTACGAAAAACATTCCTTTCGCCGCAAACCAAAAGAAACCGAGAAATGGTCCGCCAAGAAAATCACCGAATGGAGAATTCCATCCACCGAGAAATAATGTTGAAGCAATTGCAGAAACAGCAAACATATTTGCGTATTCAGCGAGGAAGAATAATGCGAATTTCATTCCGCTGTATTCCGTATGATAGCCTGCGACAAGTTCCGATTCTGCTTCGGGAATATCGAATGGGGTTCGGTTTGTTTCTGCAAGTGATGCAACAAAGAAAATAACAAACGCAATAAACACGAATGGAAATTTCTGAAAGACAAACCAATTCCAAAACCATCCACTTTGCGCTTGATTGATTTCTTGTAAGTTCATTGTCCCGGCAATCATTACAACGCAGAGAATTGCAATTACTGTTGGAATTTCATAACTCACAATTTGCGCAGCGGAACGCATTGCACCAAACAACGACCATTTGTTATTCGATGACCATCCTGCCATTAGCAATCCGACGACAACGATTGATGAAACCGCAACGATATAAAAAACACCGAGATTGAGATTGCTTCCGATGTATGCACTACTGAATGGAATTGCTGCAAACGCCGCATACGAACCGACGAACACAACATACGGCGCGAGAAAATGTAATTTTTTATCTGCAGCAGCGGGAACGATATCTTCTTTCTGAATGAGTTTTAAAATATCTGCAATTGTTTGCGCCCAACCATGCCATCCACCGACACGCATCGGACCAAGCCGGTCTTGCATATGTGCAGAAACTTTCCGTTCCCACCACACGGCAAAAAGTGCGTACGGAAGTACAAAAAGCAATGGCATTGCAGCGAGTACAATGTAAACGAGTAAATCGTTTTGTAATATGTCTTTTAGAAATTGTTCCATACTTATCTATCCACTTCTCCCAACACAATATCAACGCTTCCGGTAATTGCAACAACGTCGGCAATCATATATCCGCGACAAATTTCCGGGAGAACACTTAAATTCACAAATGCGGGAGAGCGCGCTTTCACACGATACGGGGAATTTGTTCCGTCACTCATTAAATAAAATCCGAGCTCACCGCGCGGAGATTCTGTACGAACATAAATATCCGTTCCGGGATTTGGGCGAATACGTTTCGGAATTGATTCTTGCACATTTCCTTCGGGAATTTGTTCAAGCGCTTGTTCAATGATGCGAATACTTTGCTCCATTTCGCGAACACGGCAAATGTATCTATCCCAGCAATCGCCAAGTGTTCCCATTTCACCTTTTCCGACAATTACTTCCCAGTCAAATTTGTTATAAATTCCATACGGGTCATCGCGGCGCAAATCCCAATTGATTCCGGAGCCGCGCAGCATTGGTCCCGAACATCCGTAATTGATTGCAACTTCTGCCGGCAAAATTCCAACGTGTGCTGTTCGCTTGATAAAGATTTCGTTGTACGTTAAAAGATTGTTGCACTCAATAATATTCGGTTTGAAATAATTACAAAAATCTTTTGTCTTTTGAATAAAGTTCGGCGGCAAATCGTGCGAGACTCCACCGACCCAAATATAATTGTAGAGTAATCGCGCGCCGCAAGTCATTTCAAACAAATCCAAAATGTATTCGCGGTCGCGGAACATCAGAAGAAACGGAGTGAATGCGCCGACATCAAGTCCGTACGTTCCAAGAGCAATCAAGTGAGAAGCAATGCGTTGTAATTCACACATTATCACGCGAATGTATTCCACGCGCTCGTTCACTTTTATTCCGCACAATCGTTCGACAGCAAGCGCGTATCCCCAATCCATATTCATCGAAGCGAGATAATCCATTCTATCAGTGTATGGAATTACTTGCTGATAGTTTGACATTTTCTCGGAATGTTTTTCAAAACAACGATGTAAATATCCGATATGGGGAATTACGTCGGTAACAATTTCTCCATCAACAACAAGTTCGAGACGCAATACTCCGTGAGTTGACGGATGTTGCGGACCCATATTGATTATCATTTCTTCGGTACGGATTGTTTTTCCGGTTGAAGAAATTACGGATGGTGAAATTGGTGAAGTAGTTTCAAACATATTAATACTTTGGTTCAATGCCTGCTTGTTTACAAAGTTGATTAGCAGTTATTCTATCAAGTGTTCGGTGACGTTTTATCGGAATCGTTTTATTTCCATTTGTGTAAATCGAATGATTACCTCCTTCACGAAGAAAAGAGTATCCGTTTTTTTCAAAATGTTTTACCAAATCTTGCCTTTTTACAGACATTCCTAAACATTAACCGGAATTTGTTCAAGTAACGCTCGACCGCTTGGAATTTCAATTTCTTGTTGGTGATATGCAAGAATCATTTCTTGAAGGGCGTCTTGAAGCATTTCTCTACAATCTTCCAGCGTCTCGCCTTCCGTAATAACTTCGGGCCAATCAATTAATTGTCCCATATAACCGGAAGAGACTTTTACGTATTTTGCAGTATAAGTATTGAGCATAATTAGTACGGCACTTTCATTCCGTGATAAAATTCCGGAACTTTGTAATCTTTGCGAAGTGGAAATCCTTCCCAATCATTCGGAAGTAGAATACGTCGGTGATCGGGATGTCCTTCAAAAACGATTCCAATCATATCGTATGCTTCGCGTTCGTGCCAATCTGCTGTTCGCCACACCGATTCAACCGAAGGAATTTTTGCCTCTGCAACGGGGACTTCAACTTTCAATGTAATTTTATGTTTCTGTTTGAGTGAAGCAAGATTATACACAACTCCAAGATTTCCTTTTCCAATGTCAACTCCGCTCAAGCAAGAAAGAAAATCAAAATGCATTCCATCAGTATCGCGCATGTACAAACAAACCTCTTTGATGTTTTTCGCAACAACTTTAATGAATGCATCGGGATTGCCTTCGAGTTTTGCTTCGAGAATTGCTTCGCCGAACTTCGCTTTGAGGTTATCAAATATTTCTTGTGGTGTCATCTATATTAATTTTCTAAATTCATTTTCTGTTATACCCATTTGCCGCAGGATTTCATAGAACGTTCCTTTGGGCACATCACGTTTTCCTTTATGGCTCAATCGAACTTGTAAAATTTCATTCGTTGCTAAAATTTTTTCCCACGTTTCGTTTTTCTTACTTCTTATTTGTGCAAAACCAGCAACATGTAACGCTTTACGCAGCTGATTGTAGTTGTATGTGCCCATACTTTACGTTTACAAGTTCCAACAAATCCCATTTTGTTTTACAACGAGATATGGTTTCAATGTAAGGGCGATGATGTGCACGATTCTTACTTTTTGAAAAAACCGAAAGTCGCATCGTATAGTCTTGCGCATATTCCATCATCATTTCCATAAGCGCGTCGAGGGATTTTTCTCTTGTATTCATTTCTGTTACTAAATCTAATTCAATACATTTCGCCATATAACATTTATCATCCTGAAGAATATACACGGTGAAAAACGATGGATGCATCGTTTCAACTTTTACTTTTTTGAGTGTGTATCCTTCTTTGGTTTTTTCAAGAAGGTCAATAGGAATTAGCATACAATCCTTATGCCGCTTTCTTTCCTGTAAAAATTTTTTCCGTGCGAACTTTTTCTTGCAACTTCATCAAACCTTCCATTAACGCTTCGGGGCGAGGAGGACAACCGGGAACATATACATCAACGGGAATAATTCTATCAACTCCTTTGAGAACGTGATAGCCGTGTTCCCAATACGGTCCGCCGCAATTCGAACAACTTCCCATCGAAATAACATAACGCGGTTCGCTCATTTGGTCATACAATCTTTTTATTCTATCCGCCATTTTCAATGTAACAGTTCCGGCAACAATCATCAAATCGGATTGACGTGGAGTTGCGCGCGGAATAACACCAAAGCGGTCGAAATCGTAATGTGATGCTGATGCCGCCATCATTTCAATTGCGCAACATGCGAGTCCGAATTGCATTTGCCACAGCGAAGAAAGCCGTGCCCAATTAAGAAAACTTTCTACTGATGTGAGAACAACATTACTTGTTCCGAGTTGTTGGTCGAGTAAGCCCATAAAATTTTAGATTTCAGATTTTAGATTTGCGATTCAATCAAACGGGAACTGTTACTTGTTGTTTCAAAGGATTCGTTTTTGTTTGCATTGACATTATTCTTGGAATCGTCGGTTCCGGTTTATCCCAATCCAAATCACCTTTCACCCAAACATACGCATAACCAACAAAAAGAATTGCGAGAAAAACTACCATTTCCACGAAAGCATACATCCCTAATTTCTGATACACGATTGCCCAAGGAAAAAGAAACACTGCTTCAACATCGAAGATGAGAAAGATGAGCGCAACAACATAAAAACGGATATTGAATTTCACCCAGGTATCGCCCACCGGTTCTTCACCACATTCATAGGTAGTCAGTTTAGCAGGATACCAACGCTTAGGGCGAATGAGCCAGGCAGTAACTAAGCCGCCCGCAGTAAAAATTGCACCAATAATAAAGAATATGAGGACGCGTCCGAAATCGGTAAGCATTTGAAATAATTATTAGAAAAGTTTTTCAAAAATTCGCGGTGAATATAGAAAGTTTGATATATATAAAAAAAGTAAAACTGTAAATTTGAAAAAATGTTCATCCTCATTCTCCAAACTTTCGTAAAAAAATTTTTTCAGCGACCGTAATTGAGTATTTTTTACCCGAACAATTTCCCAATATGCAAGAATCAAACTCCATCCGCCTCAACAAATACCTTTCCATCGCCGGCATCGCCTCACGAAGAACCGCCGATGAATTAATCACAAGTGGAAAAATTACCGTCAATAAAATCCGCGTAACGGAACTCGGTACAAAAATAAATCCGGAAAGCGACAAAGTGTTTTATAACGGTAAACAAGTCGTCATTCTCGACAAACCTGTTTACATCGTATTCAATAAACCGAAAGATTGTATTACCACGCTTGACGATGAGCGCGGGAGGTCAACGATATTAGATTACGTGAAAGTACGACAACGGGTTTTCCCCATTGGACGACTTGATAGAAATACTACCGGCGTGCTTCTCCTTACCAACGATGGTGATTTCGCGAACAAATTGATGCATCCGAAACACGAGATTAAAAAAACGTATCAAGTGGAGATTGATAAACCGCTTTTCTCCGAACATGAAAAAAAACTTCGGCAAGGAATAAAACTCGAAGACGGGATGACGAGCAAAAGCGACGTGTTTATTCTCCCGAAAGGAAAACGAAAACTCATCGGCATTGCAATCCACGAAGGAAGAAACCGTCAGGTGCGAAGAATGTTTGAATCATTCGGTTACGAAATCGAAAAACTCGAGCGGGTTGCATACGATAATATTACCTGCGAAGGGTTGAAACGCGGCGGATGGCGATTTCTCTCCGATAATGAATTACGGATATTACGAGAGAAGACTTCATAATTACGAGTGTACCACTATTGGTGATAATTAATTTTTTGCGTATTCTATAACCGGATTTTTTGAACTTTAAAATGATTCTTTGATAAAATTTTTCTTTATTCACATTCCTAACCGCGAGGTCTTTTATGAAAAAATCTTTCTTTACTCTTTCTCTTCTTACAATTCTCTCTCTGTTTTTTGTTTCCATACTCTTTACCGGTCAGCAGAAAACAAAACATTCTAAAAAACTCAAATCACAAAAAACAAAAGTCGTGAAACCCCAACAATCAGGGAAACAGGGAACACACGAGGTGATGATATTGGACTTTGAAGATTTTGAATCACCAACATTCCCCCCCACCGGATGGACAATCGGCAATCCAGACCTTTCTACCACCTGGGTTCGTTCATCGTTTGCAAGCGGGTTTGGTATCGGTGATGCTTCAGCGTACGTCAATAATTACAATTATGACGCACCCGGGGCAAAAGACACATTATCAACTGCGGTACTCACCGGATTAGTATTTGGCGACTCATTAAAATTCGATGTTGCGTACGAAAAATATACCGGTTCTGCAGAGAGTTTAAAGATTGTTATTTCAACAAACGGCGGCGCTTCCTTTTCTCAGATTTACAAAAAAGGAGGAACACTCCTCGCAACCGCTCCAACAACCGACGAAGAATTTACTCCAACACCGAGTCAATGGAGAACTGAAAGGGTCGCACTTCCTTCGGGGGTTACCGGAAATAATGTCATCATTGCCTTCATCAATATTTGCGACTTCGGCAATAATCTCTACATAGACAATATTCGAATTGGTTCTTCTCCTCAAAAAGATTTGAATGTTACCAACGTGGATTTACAACCGACTCCTCTCGTCGCAGGTTCTTCCGCACAGGTCAAAGCGTTGCTCCGATGGGATGGCGTTGATTCGCTTCGGCCAACTTCAGCGCGATTTGTGTATAAAACCGGCTCTGCTCCAACTGATTCTAATGACGGAATAAGTCAACGATTATCAATTACGTGGAGTCCGATTACTCCCAGAACATCTACTGTTGCATTTTCAACTCCCTACACCCCTCTTCAACCCGGTACGTTTGAAATGTATGTTCGTGCATTTTTAGAAGGAGATGGTTTCGGTGAGAACGACGTTTCATCAAAAAATTTCTACGCGACGTTTGTCGTTACCACTTTTCCTTATTTGGAAAATTTTGATGGCACCTCTGATTCAGGTTGGACGACAAGTGCGATAAATGGACCCAACGATTGGATAAGAGCAACACCAAAAAAATCCCAGATTGATACTGCTCATAGTGGAACAAAGTCGTGGATTACATCTGATTCCCTCCCCTACTCCGATGATGCCAACCACTATGTACTTTCCCCCATTTTTAATTTTTCCGGTTTTACTGCCGACCCCGTTTTAAATATCTACCACAATTATATAACAGAAGGAGGACTTGATGGGGGAACTATCGAGTATTCTTTTGACGGGATTAATTTCAATGTCCTTGGCGAATTCGAAGATATTGATGGGTACAACTGGTATGATAATGAAGACCCGATTGGCGGCGAACCGATTAAATTAGACGGTGCGAATTGGAGCGGCTCAAGCGAATACCTTGAAAATCCCGATAGCGGTTGGATAAACTCGTATGTTCCTATGCGGGGATTTGCCGGAAAGACCAACGTACAGGTTCGATTCCGTTTCGTTTCCGATGAAGGAATTACCGACGAGGGTTGGGCGTTTGACGACGTCTATATCTACCGTAGTTCTTCTATCGCCGGAAATATATTTGAAGATATAAACGGAAATGGCATTAAAGAACTCGGCGAACCTCCGATGGAAGATGCCGAAATAAATATCACCGGAGCTCTGGAACGAACCATCTACACCGACGCGAATGGCGACTATATATTCAGTTACTTGAAACCCGGTAATTACACCGTTGCTTTAACACCCAATGATAATATTTTTTACACCTTTCCCGAATCGCCAATTCCGCAATACAATGTAACATTAACCGGTAATGAAGTTACAGGAAAAGATTTCGGTATTTTTTATTATGGCAGAATTTCCGGTTCAAAGTATCTCGATTCTCTCGGGAACAGAACGCGCGACCTTTCAGACAGAGGATTACCAAACTGGCGCATCGTTCTTTCAGGTCCGTTAAACGACACCCTTACCACTGATTCACTCGGTAATTTTTTGTTCGATAGTTTACTTGCCGGCGCATACACAATCTCCGAAATACAGGAAGAGGGCTATTCGCAATCCGTTCCTGCTTATCCGGGAAAATATCAAATGAACATTTTGAGCGGAAACAATTATCCGAATACAGATTTCGGCAATGGTCAATTCGGCGCTATTGCAGGAAAAGTGTATGAAGATTTTAATGCCAATGGAATTCAAGACACAAACGATGACGGACTCGGCGGCTGGAAAGTCTATCTCAACGGGGTTATCTCTGATTCTGTTCTTTCCGACGTCAACGGATATTTTTCATTCCTCCCGCTTCCGTTGGGGCAATACACCATTTCCACAGAAAATAAAGCGGGATTCATCTTCACTGCTCCGGCGACAATTTCCGACACTGTTGACATTCTTGCAAACGGCACAATAGAAAATATCAATTTCGGTCGTTTCGAACTTGGCTCTATCAGTGGAACTAAGTTCGAAGACGAAAATGGAAATGGCGCGAAAGATAACGGTGAACTAGGAATTCCCGATTGGAAAATAAAACTCGATAACGGAAATTTTCTGCTCACTGATGAGCAAGGAAATTATTCCTTTACCGGTCTGGAGTTTGGAGAATATGAAGTCAGCGAAAGTTTAAAAACAGGATGGACACAAACTTTTCCCGAAGATATCACCTATTCAATTTCTATAAGTTCGGGAACTCATTCCCTCGAAAATGATTTCGGTAATTTCAAAAATGGTGTCATTGAGGGGAAAAAATTTGAAGACTTGAACGCTAACGCCGTAATGGATACAAATGATATTCGGTTAGCGGGATGGCAGATTGCCTACACGAACGGAACACAAAGCGGTTCGATGGCAACAAATGATTCCGGAAACTATTCGTTTACAAACTTGGGTCCCGGAACTTATACGGTCAGCGAACAAACGGTCGCAAATTATCATCAAAGTCTTCCCGGCGGAGATGAAACGTACGAATTTCTTCTCACGAGCGGTGATACTGTCCGCAATATGGATTTTGGTAACTATCGTTTCGGTTCCATCGCAGGAAAAGCATACCTCGATAAAAATGTGAATGGCATTTTAAACGATAATGAAAACGGACTCGAGAACTGGGTTCTCAAAATCCAATCGGGTGATTCAACCATTACCGATACTTCCGGCAATTATACTTTCGATGAATTGATTCCCGGAAATTATACGCTCACCCAAGTACTTCCCCCCACATGGACAAATACCGACCCCGATACCGGAGATTATGAAATTACCATCATTTCCAACCAGCACATCGGCGACAAAAATTTTGGCAACTATCAGAAAGGGTCAATCAGCGGGTATGTCTATTTAGATAGTCTTGCAGATGCCGCCAAAGACACTTCCGATGCCGGAATTGCAGGATGGAAAGTTTATCTCAATTCCATTCAATACGGCAGTGATTCCACAACCACCGATGCGGAGGGACGATATATTTTCCCAAACCTCATTCTCGCTGAATATACTGTTTCGTCCACAGCGCAGGACCCCTCTTTTTATTTTTCCGAACCGAAAACCGCAATGTACACCGACTCAATTACTTCGGGACTTCATATCACCGAACATAATTTCGGCGTGTACCAACTCGGTGAAGTAAGCGGTTTTGTTTTTTCTGATAAGAACAAAAATGGTATAAAAGAAGGAAACGAACGTGGTCTCGCCGCGTGGCAAGTAAAACTCACCGGGCTCATTTCCGACTCTATCCTCACCGATACTTCGGGATATTATTCATTCACCGATTTAACTCCCGGCGTTTACGCGCTTGCAGAGGTGATTCAGAACGATGCAATTCAAACTTCTCCTTCGGATACGATTTACACGATTACGCTTCACTCCGGCGAAACACGAAGTGCATTAAATTTCGGAAACTATGCGGACACCTCCACCTTCCGTACGTTAAAGTTAGAATTAGCCCTTTCTCAAAAAGCCACAAAACTTAAACAACGACGAGGACAGCCAAAACCCGTTCCCACCGTTGCCAACGCGCGTGATACTATCTTCAAACGTATTCCGAATAAAGCAGGTATCGTGCTCGGGTATTCGCAAACAACAAAAATCTTAGCAAAACAATACTCGTGGATTCGATGGAAAAAAGGAAGTGACTTTGCAAAGTTCTATTCCGAATCGCACGATGCCGCGCTCCCATATGTTTTTGATTCACTCAGGGTAGCGGGAAAAAAGACAAAGAAAATGTCAAAAGAATATAAAGCGTCTGCTAAAAAATATAAGAACCCGCTTGCTGCCCAGTATGGCGTGTTCAAATTGAATATCGAAGGAAGCATTCGCGGTATCACCCCTCCGTTCTTCGGCACGCTGAAATATGTCGGAAGCGAAAGTTTGTGGACAGGAAAAACACTTACGGAAATGGCAAACAGTATTGATTCCATTCTCACCTACTACGCAATCAAACAGGTGGACACATCCGAGTTGCGGAAATTAGTCGCCGTGCTGGATACCATCAACAAAGCATTTTACGTAACAGCGGATTCGTTCAACACTTCATATCCACCGCTTGCCTTCAACGGAAAAATTAAATTGCAGGATGTACCGTTTCTCACCTCCTCCTCCGAGAAACCTGTGCCGCTCAATAGACAACCATCATCAATGGGAGTTCCGGAGAATTTCACGCTCGAACAAAATTATCCCAATCCGTTCAATCCACAAACGGTTATTGGCTTTTCGCTGTTGGATGTTGGCAATGTAACATTGAAGATTTACAACGTTCTCGGACAAGAAGTTGCAACATTACTCAATA
>Ga0207952_1000100_pt1 | contig 88839 bp, 88 predicted proteins | sample SubbioR12Aug_8Ca_FD_184831 | JGI IMG/M metagenome (GOLD analysis project Ga0207952, IMG submission 184831) | Serpentinite rock and fluid subsurface biosphere microbial communities from McLaughlin Reserve, California, USA - CR12Aug_8Ca (SPAdes) | ecosystem: Environmental > Terrestrial > Deep...
CTATCGCCTCGACGGCGTGGTCACGACCGTCGATGCCGTGAACGGCGCGCGCCAGCTCGACGAACATGCCGAGGCGGTGAAGCAGGCGGCGGTCGCGGACCGTCTGCTGATCAGCAAGACCGATCTCGCCGACGTCGATGCCAGCGCCGGGCTGCGCATGCGTCTAAAGGATCTCAATCCTGGGGCGGCCCTCTACGAAATCGTGCAGGGTGAGATCGACCCGGCCCTGCTCTTCGATTCCGGACCGTTCGACGCGGCCGGCAAGAGCGATCAGGTCAGGCAATGGCTGAATGCCGAGGCGCATGACCATCACCATCACCCCGTCGACCGCTCCCGTCATGACGAGCACATCGGTTCGTTCTGCCTCACCTTCGAGGAGCCGCTCGACTGGGACCGTTTCAATCCCTGGCTGATGGCGGTCCGCGCCTCATGGGGAGACAAACTGCTGCGCGTAAAAGGCGTGCTGAATGTCGTGGGCGAGGACCAGCCGCTGGTGATCCACGGCGTGCACCGCACCTTCCATCCGCCGACCCTGCTCGCCCGATGGCCCGATGGCGAGCGGCGGTCGCGCCTGGTCTTCATCACCCGCGATCTCGATCGCGCCACGGTCGAGGCCAGCTGGGCCGAAATGGAAAGCGCGCAATGACCGGGTCCGAAAGCCGCGAGACCTTGCGCGCCTGACGCACCACCTTGTTGCCAACCAGCAAGGAGATCGAGACATGGCAACTCTGCGAAAGGAAATCGCGATCGCCAACGGAGCAACTCCGGTGTGGCACGCACTGCGCGACTTCGGTCAGGTCCACACACGCGTGGCGCCGGGTTTTCTCACCAACCTCAAGATGGACAACGGTGATCGGATCCTGACGTTCTTCAACGGCATGGTGGCCCGCGAGCGGCTGGTCACGCTGGACGACGAGACCTGCCGGCTGGTCTATGCCGTGATCGACGGCCAGGCCAGCCACTACAATGCGGCGGTCCAGATATTTCCCGAAGGCGATGGCCGCAGTCGGCTGGTGTGGCAGATCGACCTGCTGCCGAACGAGCTTGCGCCTGCGATCGACGGGCTGATGGATCAGGCGACCGGCATCATGAAGAAGACGCTGGAGGCCGCCTGATCCACGCTTCGCCTAGGCCGCGTCCTGCTGCGGCAGCAGGTCGGTGTACTTCTTGAAGCCCGGCAGCTTCTCGACCCGGGCCATCCACGCCTTCACGTTGGCGTAAGGCCCAAGATCGATGGCGCCCTCCTCGGCGTAGGAGACATCGCCATAGACGGCGACGTCGGCGATGGTGGCTTCATTGCCGACCAGGAAGGACGACTTGGCGAGCGAAGCGTCCAGCACTTTCAGCGCATCGTTGGCGAGGCCGGTGTAGAGCTGCAGGACATTGTCCTCGGCCTTCATGAAGCCTTTCTTGATGGCGCGCGGGCGATAGACGTTGGGCGCCAGGCGGTCGAATTCCCAGAACAGCCACTCCCGCACGCGCGCCTTCTCCTCGGCGGTCTTGCCGCCCATCATGCCGAACTTGTCGGCGAGATAGAGCAGGATCGAGCCCGACTGGCAGAGTTTCAGGTCGCCATCGACCAGCGCCGGCACCTGGCCGTAGCGGTTGACCGCAAGATAGTCCGGCTGCTTGTGGGCGCCGGCACGGAGATCGACGTGCTTGTAGGCGAAAGCCTGGCCCATCAGCGACATGGCAAGGCCTGCCTTGTAGGTCGGGCCGCTCAGCCAGATGCCGTAAAGCGTCATTTTAGACATGGTATCTCCCTGGGAATGGTGAACGGCGCGGCATTAGCACGCCGCCTGCGGACAAGCATCGCACTTGAGCGTGAGGCCGTTAAGCTTGTATGACCAAGCATGAAAATTTCGGCCCGCGACATCGATCATCTCTCGGTCAGCGCCTCCGACCCGGACGCCACCGCCGCCAAGCTGCTGCAGCTCGGCTTCAACTTGACGCCGGAGGGGGTGGAGCCGCGCTGCATCTGCTTCCAGCCCGACCGCGACGACATCCCGAACTACATCGAGCTGCTGGCGGGCGAGGACACCCGCATTGCGTTGGCGGTGAACGTGGAAGAGCTCGAGGGTGAGGAGCGCACCCACGCGTGGGAAACCGAGGACGGTTTCGAGGTCGATGCCGGCGTCGTGGTCGGCGAGCCCGGCGGACCGCTGCCGTGGTTCGCGGTGAAGCACGAGACTCCCGACGCCTTCATGGAGCCGGAATGGATCGTCCATCCCAACGGCGCGCTCGGCCTGATGGCGATCCATGCCGTGGCGGAAAATCCCAGGGAGACCGCGAAGGCGCTGAAGGCCGCCTGGGGTGGCCAGATCGAGGAGATCTTCGACGGCTGCATGATGATCAAGGCGGGCTCGGTAGAACTCCTGATCTGGTCGCCGCTCGCCTACCAGCTCGAGTACAAGGCGCTCGAGATCATGGCGCCGGCCGAGTTGCCGGTCGTGGTCGGCGCGGCGATCGCCATCGAACGCTCGCGGCCTCTGCAGGCGCTCCTGCGCGCCAACAACGTGGCCTTCCAGCTCACCGAGGGTGACCGCGTACTGGTGGCGCCCGAACAGTCGGGCGGCCTGATGATCGAGTTCATGCCGCAGACCTGAGGTTCAAATGCCGGCCGGGCCGGTAATCACCGGCTTGTTGAACTGCAGCGGCATGAGGTCGGGACTGTCCCCGGCCCCTTCGCGCCAGCGGCCCGGTGTCACGCCAGTCACCCGTTTGAACGCGCGACTGAAGGCGGCTTCGGACTCGTAGCCGATGTCGTTCGCGATTCGCGCGATGCCGTCCTTGCCATGACGCAGCCGGTCAGCCGCGAGCTGCATGCGCCAGCCCACGAGATAGTCGATCGGCGGCCGTCCGAGCAACGTGTTGAAGCGCTCGCCGAGCACAGTCCGCGACGAGCCCGCCTCGCGGGCAAGCTCCTCCGCCGTCCACCGTCGCGCCGGATCGGCGTGAACGAGTTGCAGGGCGCGTCCCACGACCGGATCGCTGAGCGCGGCCAGCAGCCCCTTGCTGCCCGCCGGCATCCGGCTGGCATGGCGGCGCAACACTTCCACGAACAGCAGCTCCATCATCCGGCCGAGGATCGCCTGCGTGCCCGGTGTTGCGGCTTCCACGAGGGTGAGCATGTCACGCACCGTCGAAGCAAGCTGCGCTCCGACCGTCTCGTCGCCGGCATGCTCGACCAGCAGTTCGGGCAGCAGGCGGAACATGGGGGCCACCAGTACTTCCGAGGACTCGATGAAGCCGCAGACAAGCCGCGTTTCCGCGCCGCCGCCGCCATGCCTGACGGTCCAGATACCCTCGGTCGGACCGCGGTGAACGACGCTCGGGTCGAAGACCATGTCCGGGGCCGTGCCCACGCTCAGCCTGTGCTGATCGGCGAATGGCAGGAGAAGGAGATCGCCGGCAACAGCCTGGTGCCGCGCCCCACTCGCCGTCTCGATCACGCACTCGCCCTCCGCCACCAGATGGAAAACGCTGATGTGGCGGAGATGGGCCATCGGCATCCGCCCGTCGAAGCGCTTCGGCGAGACCAACCCGAACGGTGCGGTGAGGCGGGCGCTCAAGAAAACCGCACCGGTGAGGCGCACCGCGCGCAGCATTTCCGACAATATGTCGGCATCGGGCGGCGCGGGTGCGCGGGCCGGTGCATCGGCAAAGAACGACGGTGTCTCGGTCATTGTCGGATTCTCACTCCCCGATGATATTTCGATTGCTCATCGGGGCGTCCTGGCCTCGCTAACGATGCGGCAAATAAAGGAGTTCTCCGCACCCGTCCACATTCGACGCATCACGATTGATTGTGTCCGGCGGAAACCGGCAACAAGGAGAAAAGACATGCCTGCCAAACATACCGGCGCCTGCTTCTGCGGCGCCGTTGAGGTCGAGGTCACGGGCGCGCCCGAGGCCATGGGTTACTGTCACTGCAGTTCCTGCCGGTCGTGGTCGGCCGGGCCGGTGAATGCCTTCACCTTGTGGAAGCCCGCCAACGTCAAGGTCACCAAGGGTGCCGAGTTCGTCGGCCATTTCATGAAGACCCCGGTGAGCGACCGCAAGTTCTGCACGAAATGCGGCGGTCACATCATGACCGATCACCCACCTCTCGGCCTGATCGACGTCTATGCCGCGACGATCCCCGGGGTCACCTTCACGCCGGGCGTTCACGTCAACTATTCGGAGACGGTGCTGCGGATGAAGGACGGCTTGCCCAAGCTGAAGGACTTCCCGGCCGAACTGGGCGGGTCCGGCCAGGCCGTGCCCGAATAGACGAGATGCCCCGGAGCGCCAGTCCTAGAACGCCGGGACCGGCGCCTGGGGTACATCCTTCCAGAAGTCGGGATCGTGGCCGAAGAACAGCTTGGCGCCACCCCGCTCCAGTGCTGCGAGACGACCGAGCGACGCCAGCATCTGCTCGCGGTCATAGACGAATCGCGGCAGCCGACGCTCCTTCAAGGTGCGGCAGAAATAGCAGGCGTCGCCCGTCAGTACGATCTCGCCCTTCTCCGTTCGCACCTTGAGCGACTGATGACCTGGCGTGTGACCGTAGGTCGGGATGCAGACCACGCTGCCGTCGCCGAACAGATCGTGCTCACCCTCGACCTGCTTCACCTTATGGCCGTGATCGAAGTCGGCCTTGAAAAAGCCGACCTTGGCCGCCGTCTCGGGATCCTGAGCGGCCTGCCATTCGCGTTTCTGCACCACCATGGTGGCATTGGGCACCAGCTCGTTGCCGCCGGCATGGTCGAAGTGCAGGTGTGAGTTCACGATGTAGTCGACCTTGCCGGGATCGCGGTCGATGGATTCGAGGCGAGACTTCACGTCGTCCGCCGCGCCGTACTGCTCGAAGCCGAAGATGCGTGCCACGCGCTCGCCCAAACGTCCGGCCGCGTCGGTGCGGCATTGCGGATGCATGCCGGTGTCGAACAGGGCGCGGCCTTTGGGATGCTCGATCAGGTACGACGGGATCGGCAGCGTCACCGGCCCGTCCTCGCCCTCGATCATGTCTTTCAGGCGACCGACCAAGCGGCCGCAGGTCATGGCGTAAAGTTTCACCGTCATGTCTTCTCCCGCTTCCGTCCGACGAACCTAGCACATATGATTCGCCTCATGCGTGCACTGGCATTCGTCCTCGTCGTGCTGCTCTGCGGCCCCGCGCTCGCCCAACCGCAGCAGCTGCAACCGCGGACCGTGCTCGACATCGAACTGCCGGCGGCGCCAAATTACAGGCTCTACGGCCGCGGCGGACCGGGGCGGCTCGCCGTCGGCGCCGACGGCACCCACTACTTGCTCACCAATAGCTTCCGTCCGTCCAACGATCCTGCCCAGCCGGCACTCGATGCGCGCATCGAGCTATGGGCCTTCGCCAAGGACGGCACGCCGAAGTTCCGCACCCTGCTGCCGATAGAACATCGACTCGGCCCGCTGGGCTTCGAAATCGAATCGCTCGGCGTCGCCGCCCTGCCCTCGGGCGAGGTCGCCGTGTTTCTCGGCAGCCGCAACGAGGCCATCGGCCAATCCATCCTCGGGACGCCGCTCACTCTCTATTTCGGGATCAGCGCGACCGGCACCGTGTTGCGCGTTGTCCCGGTTGCCCCGCCGTCTGGCGGCGACCAGTCGGGCAATACCTACAGCACGCACTTCTACATGCCGACGGCCGACAATGGCCTGCTCGTGGGTGGCGGGTTTGGCGGCGGGCCCTTCTCGTGGTGGATCGGCAAGTTCGGGGCCGACGGCCGGCGCCAGTGGCAGGCGGGATCCGGCACCGGATTTCCCGAGGATGTGTATGCGCTCGCCGTGCGACCCGACGGCACGATCGAGGCCGTCGTGCTTGTGGCCGGATCGGTGAAGGGCTTCGGCGGCTGGTACCTCGGCAGTCCGAACCTCGCCCGTTTCGCCGCCGACGGGACCGTGCTCAGTCGAGCTCGCCTCGAGCAGGAGGGCGATATCTTCGTCGTCCTCGCCGACTCCTACCTGGCGGTGCTCAGTGCCTACGACACGTCGCGCCGCCCCGAGCTGGTACGCCTCGACCAGGCCGGAAAAGTCTCAGGCCGCGTTCCCTGGAGTTACGAAAAGACCTGGTTCGCGATGGCCCATGGTGACGGCATTGCAGCCATCACTTGCTATCGCTTCGACGGACCGCCCTGCTACGCGGTGAGCGCCGGCCTCGGCGGCAAAGTGCGCTGGCAGAGCCCGCCGGTCACCACGAGCGACATCGCGCGCACACCCGATGGCCAGATCGCCGCCCTCATCTGGTCCGACGACGGCATGAGGGCGCGACTGGTGCGCTACGCCGATCCCTGAAGGTCAGGAAGCGTCGAGCGCTTTCTTCAGCAGCTCGTTCACGATCTTGGGGTTGGCCTTGCCACCGGTCGACTTCATGACCTGGCCCACGAACCAGCCCATTAGGGTGGGCTTGGCCTTGTAGGCCGTGACCTGCCCCGGGTTGGCGTCGATCACCGTCTTGATGGCCGCTTCGATGGCGCCGGTGTCCGTGACCTGCCTCAGGCCGCGCTCCTCGACCAGGATGGCCGGGTCCTTGCCCGTCTCTTCCATGGCGAGGAAAAGGTCCTTGGCGATGCGTCCCGAGATCGTGCCGTCGGCCTGCAGGTCGAGCAGTTTGCCGAGATGCTCCGCCTTAATCGGCGATTCCGCGATCGTGGCGCCGCGACGGTTCAGCATGGCGAAGAAATCGCCCGTCACGAGCTTCACGGCTTCCTTCGCGTCGCGGCCCTTGGCCACCGTATCGAAGAACGCCGCCGTCTCCTTTTCAAGGACCAGCACGCCTGCATCGTAGGATGTCAGACCGTATTCCTTGATGAAGCGCGCTTTCCGCGCATCGGGGAGCTCCGGCAGGCTGGCACGGATCTTGTCGACATAGTCCTGGGTGAAGACCAGGGGCAGCAGGTCGGGATCGGGGAAGTAGCGATAGTCGTGTGCGTCTTCCTTGGAGCGCATCGAGCGCGTTTCGCCCCGCCCGGGATCGAACAGCCGTGTTTCCTGCACGATCTTGCCGCCGCCTTCGATGATCTCGACCTGACGGCGCGCCTCGTACTCGATCGCCTGCTTGACGTAGCGGATCGAGTTCACGTTCTTGATCTCGCAGCGGGTGCCGAGCTCGGCGCCGGGCTTGCGCACCGAGACGTTGACGTCGCAGCGCATGGAGCCCTCGTCCATGTTGCCGTCGCAGGTGCCGAGATAGCGCACGATCGAGCGCAGCTTGGTGAGGTACGCCGCGGCCTCGTCGGCGTTGCGCATGTCGGGCCGACTGACGATTTCCATCAGCGCCACGCCCGACCTGTTCAGGTCGACATAGGTCTCGCTCGGGTGCTGGTCGTGCAGGCTCTTGCCCGCGTCCTGCTCGAGATGCAGGCGCTCGATGCCGATGGTCTTGATCGCGCCGTCGGGCAGGTCGATCTCGACGGCACCCTCACCCACGATCGGGTCCTTGTACTGGGAAATCTGATAGCCGGCCGGCAGGTCGGCATAGAAGTAGTTCTTACGGTCGAACACCGAGCGCAGGTTGATCTGCGCATTGAGTCCGAGGCCGGTGCGCACCGCCTGCTCGACGCAGCGCTCGTTGATCACGGGCAGCATGCCGGGCATGGCGGCGTCGACCAGCGACACCTGGGTGTTTGGATCGGCGCCGAACGTTGTCGGGGCGCCGGAGAAGAGCTTGGCATCGGAGATGACCTGGGCATGGACTTCCAGCCCGAGGACGATTTCCCACTCGCCAGTTTCGCCTTTGATTAGTGACATAACGGGTAAATAGGCACTTGCACATCACCTGTCCATGCTTAGGCTCGCCGCCAACAAAGACACCCCCTGGGAGGCTGATATGACTATTCTCCACCGCCGTTCCGTGCTGGCCGGCGCCGCCGCCGCGACTTTTGGCGCGCCCGCCATCGTCAATGCCCAAGCCGACTGGCCCAAGGGCCCGATCAAGTTCATCGTGCCCTTCCCGCCGGGCGGATCGACCGATCCGATCGCGCGGATCATCCAGGCCAAGCTGATCGAACTCAACGGCTGGAACGTCGTGGTCGACAACAAGCCGGGCGGCACCGGCGTGGTCGGCGCCTCGATCGCGGCCAAGTCGCCACCGGACGGAAACACCTGGCTGATCGTGTTCGACAGCCACATTCTGAATTCGATCTGGACGCCGGCGCTGCCCTACAAGGACGGCGAACTGATGCCGGTCATGCAGATCGGCCGCAGCGCCCAGGGCATCGCGGCCCATCCATCGCGGCCCTACAACAACTTCGCCGAAGCGGTGAAAGCGGCCAAGGCGCAGCCCGGCAAGATCAGCGTCGCCGTGCTCGCCGCCAGCCTGGCCCAGGTCCTGTTCGCCGCCATGCAGAAGGACAACGGCTTCGAGGTGAACACCATCCCCTACAAGGGCGGCGGGCCGCTGTTTCAGGACGCCCTCGCCGGCGTCACCGATCTCTCGGTCTCCAGCCTGGCAAACATGGTGCCGCACGTACGGGCGGGCAAACTCAAGCTAATCGCCGTCACCGGCGAACAGCGCAGCAAGGCGATGCCCGATACCCCCACGCTCGCCGAGCAGGGCATCAAGGCCGCCCCTTCCTACGCGTGGTGGGGCGTCTATGCGCCGACCGGCACGCCCAAGCCGATCGTCGATCGCATGCACGCCGAAATCACCAAGGCTGTGCGCTCGCCCGACGTCACCAAGAAGTTCGTCGACCAGTTCGACATGGACATCGTGCTGAGTTCGCCGGAGCAATTCGCCGCCTACCAGAGCAAGGAGCAGGCGTTCTGGAGCAAGGTCATCAAGGACAATAACCTCAAGCCCGAGTAGCAAGATCCAGATTTGCCCTACAAAATATCTTGCAGTGCGGCCTCTGACGCGTCAGCCTCCCGGATAACAAAGACGTATCTGGGAGGCTAAAATGTCTGTATTGCGTCGCCGCGTCATCTTGGCCGGCGCCACAGCCGCTGTGCTGGGCGCCCCTGCCATCGCCAATGCTCAAGCCGACTGGCCCAAGGGCCCGATCAAATTCCTCGTGCCCTTCCCGCCGGGCGGCTCGACCGACCCGATCGCTCGCATCATTCAGGCGAAGATCATCGAGCAGACCGGCTGGAACATCATTGTCGAAAACAAGCCGGGAGGAAGCGGCGTCGTGGGAGCCGCCATCGCGGCCAAGGCGCCGCCCGACGGCAACACCTGGCTGATCGTATTCGACAACCACATCCTCAATTCACTCTTGAACGACAATCTGCCGTACAACGACGGTGAGCTCACGCCCGTCATGCAGATCGGCCGCAGCGCGCAGGGCATCGCGGCACATCCGACGAGGCCGTACAACACTTTCGCCGAAGCCATCAAGGCAGCCAAGGCCGAGCCCGGCAAGATCAGCATCGGATCGCTCGGCTCCAGCTTGGCCCAGATCTTCATTGCCTTCCTGCAGAAAGAGAACGGCTTCCAGATGAACTACATCCCCTACAAGGGGGGTGGACCGCTCTATCAGGATGCCTTGGCCGGCGTCACCGACCTGTCGGTCACCAGCCTCGCCAACATGATGCCGCACGTCAGGGCCGGTAAGCTGAAGCTGGTTGGCGTTACCGGCGAGCAGCGCAGCAAGCTTGCGCCTGACACACCCACTCTTGCGCAACAGGGCGTCAAGGCGCTGCCCTCGTTCTCCTGGTGGGGCGTCTATGCGCCGACCGGAACGCCCAAGCCGATCATCGACAAAATGCACGCGGCGATCTCCAAGGCGGTACGCACCGAGGACGTCACCAAGAAATTCGTCGACCAGTTCGACATGGAGGTCGTGCTCAATTCTCCTGAGGCCTTCACCGCCTACGTCAAGAAGGAGCAGGAGCTCTGGGGCAAGGTCATCAAGGAGAACAATCTCAGGGCGGGGTGACGCCTGGCCGCTCATCGGGCACGATATCAAAGGCGGGTGACAGCACCGGACTCTTGCGGAAGGTCGTGCCATGAGACTTCGTCGCCGAGAATTCCTGCCTTTGATCGGGGGTGCCGCGACACTCGCTGCACCCGGCATCGCCGGCGCGCAGTTTTTGGCGCAAGGAGGCGACTGGCCCAAGGGTCCCATCCGCGTCGTCGTGCCTTTCCCGCCCGGCGGCACGACCGATCCGGTGGCCCGTCTCCTTGCCGCCAAGGTCAGCGACAACACGGGCTGGCAGACGGTGATCGACAACAAGCCCGGCGCCGCCGGTGCTATCGGCGCGGCAATCGCGGCCAAGGCACCGCCGGACGGCCAGACCTGGATGATCACCTTCGACAGCCACATCCTGAGTTCCGCCTTCACGCCGAATCTGCCCTACAAGGACTCCGACCTCTTCAACGTCATGCTGGTCGGCCGTGCACCGCTCGCCGTCGCCTGCCATCCCGACCGACCCTATAAAACAGTCGGTGACGTCATGGCCGACGCGAAAGCCCGCCCAGGCAAGGTCAGTATCGGACTGTTGTCGGCCAGCGGCGCGCTGCTGCTCGCCACTTACCTGCAGAAGGCCAACGGCTTCGGGCTCAACCAGATCTACTACAAAGGCGGCGGGCCGACGGTCCAGGACGTGCTGGCCGGCGTTACCGACGTCACCGTCACCACGCTCGGCGCGCTACAACCGCACTTCCGCAGCGGCAAGCTGCGGGCTCTGGCGACCACCGGCGACAAGCGCGCGCCGAGTTTGCCGGACGTTCCCACCCTCGCCGAGCAGGGCCTAAAAACCTATCCGACCTACTCATGGTGGGGCGTCTATGTGCCGACCGGCACGCCGCGACCGATCGTCGATCGCATGAGCATCGAACTCACCAAGGCGGCGCGCGCGCCAGACGTCGCGCAGAAGTTCGCCGAGCTGATCGACATGGAGATCCTGGCCAGTTCGCCCGAGGCGTTCGCTGCCTTCCAGAAGAGCGAACAGGAACGCTGGTTCAAGGTGATCAAGGACAATAATATCAAGAGCGACTAGGAACGCCCGGGGGTATCGCGTGGCGCGAAATATAGATGTTCTCATTTCCGGGGCAGGCCCCGTTGGCATGACGTTGGCGAACGAACTGACGCGCTACGGCGTTTCGGTCCGTATCGTCGACAAGGCAGCCGAAAGAACCGACAAGTCGAAGGCGCTGGTGCTTTGGAGTCGCACCCTGGAGTTGTTCGACCATGCCGGCTATGTCGCCGACTTTCTGTCGGCCGGGATGCAGGCCCATGGCGCGAACATCTCCAACGGCAAGGAGGTCATGGCGCGCATCACCCTCGACGGCATCGACAGCATCTATCCCTATGCGCTGATGATCCCCCAGAACGAAACCGAGCGAGTCCTGGAAGAGCATCTTGGCAAGCGTGGCGTCACAGTCGAGCGCAACGTCGCGCTGGAAAGCTTCGTCGATCAGGGCGCGCAAGTGCAGGCCGTGCTGCGCAAGACCAGCGGCGAGACCGAGACGCTCACCGCGGACTGGCTGATCGGCTGCGACGGTGCCCATTCGGCCGTGCGCCACGGGCTGGGCTTCACCTTCGACGGAACGACGCAGCCCAGCGACTGGCTGCTGGCCGATGGCCATTTCACCGGCCTCGATGCGCAGGATCGCCTGCATATCTTCTGGCACAAGGACGGCATTCTGGCCTTCTTCCCGATCACCGAGGGCCGGTGGCGCGTCGTGGCCGACCTCGGCGTCGCGGAGGGCAGCACCCATCGCGCCGACCCGACCCTAGAGGAGATACAGGCGCTTCTGACGCAGCGCGGCTCTGGAAACATCGCCATCAAGAACGCCTACTGGCTGGCGGCGTTCCGCATCAACGAACGCAAGGTCTCCCAATACAGCCGCGGCCGCGCCTTCCTGGCCGGTGACGCCGCCCACATCCACAGCCCGGCCGGCGGTCAGGGCATGAACACCGGCATGCAGGACGCGTTCAACCTCGCCTGGAAGCTCAGCCTCGTCATCAACGGCGTATGCAAGCCGTCGCTGCTCGACAGCTACTCCGTCGAGCGCAGCGCCGTCGGCGACCAGGTCCTGAGCAATGCCGGACGGATGACGGAGGTCGCCATCCTGCGCAACCCCATCGCCCAGGGCCTGCGCAATGCCGCGGTGAGGTTCGCTTTCGGTTTTCCGCAGCTGAGCCATGCCGCGGCCAATACGCTGGCCGAGCTCGACATCGGCTACCCCGAAAGTCCCCTAACGGTGAAGGGCGCGCATCACCCGAAGGAAACAAAGGCCGGCAAGCGCTGGCCCGATCGCCTTCCGCCGGATACCGCCAAGGCGCGCTTCACCGCGATCGGGCCGGCCGATGCCGTGACGAGCCTGGCGGCAAAATTTCCGAAGCTGGTCCAGGCAGCGCCAACGACCGACAAGGTCGACGGCAAGAACCTGATTCTTGTCCGTCCCGACGGCTATGTCGGCTTCGCCGGCGGCGCGACCGACGCGACGGGTGCGGAGGCCTATCTTTCGGCTCTCGTCGCCCGCTAAAAATTGATCTTTCAACAGAGGAGTAAGCGTCGCCATGGCGAAGTTCGAATCACGACTGGCCTGCGTCATCGCGGCCGACGGCTCGATCGCGCGCGGCTACATGATCGACAAATGCGAGCTGGTCGGCGCCAACGAGTATGTCATAACGTGGAAAGTGCCGCTGCAGAACGAAGCCAAGACCAACTTCTCCTGCGTGATCGGCAGTGCGGCGCAGGAAGCGGTGGAGCCCGGCTTTTGCACCGTCGGTCTCATGGCCGATCCCATGAAGATGCACGTCCACACCTACGACGTCGCCGGCAAGCCGGCCAAGCGGCCCTTCCACCTGGCTGTCTTCCGCGACTAGGCGAGGCGGCGCTCGCGTCAGGCTGCCTGCGGTCCCCGCACCAGCCGGCCCGGCAGGGCGCCGGTCGCCTCGCCATCACGATAGGTCACGGCGCCGGAGACGATGGTGGCGCGGTAGCCGCGCGCCTTCTGCAGCAGGCGCTTGCCGCCGGCCGGCAGGTCCCACTTCATGACCGGCGCCTCGACGCGAAGCTTGCTGAAGTCGATGACATTGAGATCGGCCTTGGCGCCCACCGCCACCCGACCACGGTCGTTGAGGCCGACGGCCTGGGCGTTGTCGAGCGTATGGCGCTTCACCAGCCAGCTCACGTCGAGCCGGCCCGAGGCGCGATCGCGACCCCAATGCGACAGCAGATAGGTCGGGTACGAGCCGTCGGAGATCAGCCCGACGTGCGCGCCGCCGTCGCCCAGTCCGATCAGGGTGTGCGGGCTGCGCATCATCTCGCTGCAGCAGTCGAGGTTGTAGGCCGCGTAGTTGGCGAAGGGCGCGAAGATGAAGTTCTTGCCCTCGCCCTCGATCAGGTAATCGTAGACGATCTCGCGCGGATCGCGTTTCTCGCGGCGCGCCTGCGCCCCCAGCGAACTCTCCTGCGGCGGCTCGTAGTCCGGCGGATCGCCCAGCGGGAACATGCGGTCGTAGTCGGTGAGGCGCGCGGCCATCTCCGAACGCAGCGGCTCGTGCGACTCCTTCAGAATTCGCGCCCGGAATGCCGGGTCGCGCATGATCCGGAGCTTCTCGGCCACCGGCTTGTCGTTGATCGCCTTGTAGGCGGCGCACATCGAGAACGGCGTGCGGCTCGCCTGCAGGCCCTGCAGCACGCCGATCGGCCGCGGCGCCACCTGCGCCTTGGCCTGGTGGCCTGAAGCAACCAGCCCCTCGACCAGACCGAGCAAGCGCCGCCAGCCATCGGGCCTGGAATGGCGCTGCGCCAGCGAGACGGAGAACGGCCGGCCGCCGGCGTCGAGCAGACGCTTCAGCATGGCGAACTCGCTCTCGGGATCGGGTGTGTTGAAGTCGGAGATGAATTCGATGACGCCGCGGCCTGCGTCCTTCATGCCGAGCGCAATGCCCAAAAGCTCTTCCTCGGAGGCGCGCAGCGACGGCGTCGGGTCTCCCTTGACCGTGCGATGATTGAGGGTGCGCGAGGTGGTGAAGCCCAGCGCGCCGGCGCGCATCGCCTCGGCCGTGAGGGCGCGCATCTGCGCTACTTCGGCGGTCGTAGCCTCTTCCAGCTTGGCGGCGCGCTCGCCCATCACGAACACGCGCAACGCGCCGTGCGGCAGCTGCGCGCCGAGGTCCATGTCGCGCGGCCTGGCTTCCAGCGCATCGAGATACTGGCCGAACGACTCCCAAGACCACTTCAGGCCCTCGTCGAGGGTGGCGCCGGGAATGTCTTCGACGCCTTCCATCAATTCGATCAGGCGCTGGCGGTCCTCGATCTTGACCGGCGCGAAGCCGACGCCGCAATTGCCCATGACCGCCGTGGTGACGCCGTGCCAGCTCGAAGGCTGTAGCCGCGAGTCCCAGGTGGCCTGGCCGTCGTAGTGGGTGTGGATGTCGACGAAACCGGGAGTGACCAGCAGGCCCCTGGCGTCGATCTCCTCGGCGCCCTGCCCGCTCACCTTGCCGACGGCAGCGATCTTGCCGTCCTTCACCGCGACATCGGTCTCGCGAAGCGCCGCGCCGGTGCCATCTGCCAGGTTGCCGCCGCGTACGACCAGATCGAACTCTGCCGCCATGTCGTTTCTCCCAGGTTGCCGGGAGTGTAACGCAAAAGAACTAGGCTCGCATGCCAACCGCAGGACGAAACGGTGAGTCATCGTCCGGAGGAAGCGGCACCGGCGCGTAGTGGTCAAACACCATGCTGTAGGCCGCATGGCCCTCGGTCATCGACCGCAGTGTGTTCGCGTAGCCGAACATGTTGGCGAGCGGCACCAAGGCATGGATGACCTCTATATTGCCACGCGGCTCCATGCCTTGATGCTGGGCGCGCCGACTGTCGAGATCGGAGACGAGATTGCCAATGATTTCGTCGTCGAAGTGAAACGGCATCGCAATCTCGACCTTCATGATCGGCTCCACCATCTTGCACTGCGCCTTCGCCAGGCCTTCGCGGAGTGCCGCGATGGCGGCGATTTCGAAGGCGAGCGCACTCGAGTCGACATCATGGTAGTTGCCGTCAATCAAGGTCGCCTTGAAGTCGATGACCGGGAAGCCTGCCAGCACGCCGGTTTCGCGCGAGGCCGCCAGGCCCTTTTCGACGCCGGGAATGAATTGCTTGGGAATCGGGCCGCCGACAATCTTGTTCTCGAAGCTGTAACCCGAGCCCGGCGCACCCGGCTCGAACACGATCTTCACGCGCGCAAACTGGCCGGAGCCACCGCTCTGCTTCTTGTGGGTGTAGTCGATCTCGGATTTGCGGCCGAGTGTCTCGCGGTAGGCGACCTGCGGGGCGCCAATGGTCGTCGCGATACCATGTTCGCGCCGCACGCGATCGATGATGACCTCTAGGCCGCGCTCGTCCTGTCCTTTGAGGATGATCTGGTCAGTTTCGCGGTCAATCGCCACGCCAAGAGACCCATCGAGAGCCGCCAACATTTCCAGGACGCCACCAAGCTTTTCCCGATCGGCCGGAAATTGCGCCTCGATGGCTATCTCTATCAGCAGCGGCGACACGGTCCCGCCCTAGCGGCGCGAAAACGCCAACCAGAGCCCGCCGCCGATCAGAAATCCACCGCTCAAGCGCGACATGAGCCGCACTCGCTTGGCGGAAAGAGCGCGGCCGGCGCGGCCCGAGGCGATGGCGTAGGCGCTGTCGGAGAGGACTGCGAACAACATGGCCGTGAGGCCCATGATCGCGATCTGCAGGCCGTAGTCGCGCGCGGGGTCGATGAATTGCGGAAAAAAGGCGCCGAAGAACAGCAGCGTCTTGGGATTGCTGAGCGCGACGAGCACGCCCTGCACCAGAAATCCGCCACGCGGCGGCCTGGGCGCCGTCGTCCCGTCACCCTCGCCGCTCGACCTGATCATCTTCCAGCCGAGCCACACCAGATAGGCGGCGCCCGCGAGCCTCAGCCAGTCGAACCAGTGGCCCATCGCCTCGATCAGCGAGGTGAGACCGATGCCGACGACGCCGATCATGACGGCGAGGCCGACCTGGGTGCCGAGCATGTTCAGGAGCCCGGCGCGCGTGCCATAGCGGATGCTGTTGGCGATGATCAGCGTCACCGTCGGCCCGGGCACGATGACGATGACCAGGCAGGCAACGAGATAGGCGGCGTAGAGTTCAAGCGACATGCCCAGTCCCCTCTCTCAATACCCGGCAGCTCTCGCGGTGAAAGCTGCCGCCTTCTCCAGCGCCGCGGCGGCGCGCAGCATGGTTTCCTCATCGAAGGCGCGGCCGATCAGCTGCAGGCCGAGCGGCAGGCCGTCCTTGTCGAGGCCGGCCGGCACCGAGATGCCGGGCAGGCCCGCCATCGAGGCCGGGATGGTGAACATGTCGTTGAGGTACATCGTCACTGGATCGTCCATTTTCTCGCCGGCGGCGAAGGCGGCGGCGGGCGCGGTCGGCGTCAGCAGCACGTCGCACTTCTCGAAGGCCTGGTTGAAGTCGCGGGCGATCAGCGAGCGGATCTGCTGCGCCTTCTTGTAGTAGGCGTCGTAGTAGCCGGCCGAGAGCACGTAAGTGCCGATCATGATGCGGCGACGCACTTCCTTGCCGAAGCCGGCACCTCGCGTGTTCTGGTACATCTCGGCCAGGTCCTTGCCCGGCACGCGCAGCCCGAAGCGCACACCATCGTAGCGCGCCAGGTTCGACGAACACTCGGCCGGCGCCACAATATAATAGGCCGGCAGCGCGTACTTTGTGTGCGGCAGTGAGACCTCGACCGGCACAGCGCCGGCTGCCTTCAGCATTTCGACACCGCGCGTCCACAGCGCCTCGATCTCCGGCGAGGTGCCGTCGACGCGATATTCGCTGGGAATGCCGACGCGCAGACCCTTGATGTCCGGGTTGCGCGCGGCCGCGACGAAATCGGGCAGCGGCAGCGGCGCCGAGGTCGAATCCTTGGGATCGTGGCCGGCCATCGCCTGTAGCAGCAGCGCCGAATCCTCAACGGTGCGGGCAAAAGGACCCGGCTGGTCCAGGGAGCTCGCGAAGGCCACGACGCCCCAGCGCGAGCAGCGGCCGTAGGTTGGCTTCAGCCCGACGATGCCGCAGAACGACGCTGGCTGGCGGATCGAGCCGCCGGTGTCGGTGCCGGTGCTGCCCGGCACCATGTAGGCCGCGACCGCCGCGGCCGAACCGCCGGACGAGCCGCCCGGCACCAGCTTGCGGTTGTCGCCCCTGCGCTTCCACGGGTTCTCGACGCCGCCGAAATGGCTGGTCATGTTCGACGAGCCCATGGCGAACTCGTCGAGGTTGGTCTTGCCGACCATCACCGCGCCCGACTTCCAGAGGTTGGTCGTCACCGTGCTCTCGTACTGCGGCACGAAGCCCTCGAGGATGTGCGAGCCGGCCGTGGTCTGCACGCCCTCGGTGCAGAACAGGTCTTTTATGGCGAGCGGAATGCCTTCGAGGAGGCCGGCCTCGCCCTTGGCGCGGCGCGCGTCGGAGGCCGCGGCCATGGCGCGCGCCTTTTCCGGCGTCTCGGTGATGAAGGCGTTGAGCGCGCGATGCTCGTCGAGCTTCTTGAGATGCGCGTCAGCCACCTCGACAGCGCTGGCCTCCTTCCTGGCAAGCGCCGTACCGAGCTGGGCGATGGTGAGGTCGGTGAGAGACGCCATAGCCTACTCCACCACCTTGGGGACAGTGAAGAAGCCGCCGGCATTCTTGTCCGACGTGTCGATGTAGACGGCGCCGCCCGGCGCGTTGGCCAGGACCTTGGCGGCAATGCCGCCGTCAGTCACCTTGTCGACGCGCAGCGGCAGCGTCACATCGGACACGCTCGAGAGCGGCTCGACATTCTTGGTGTCGACTTCGTTCAACTGCTCGATCCAGGCAAAAATTCCCGACAGCTCGCCGGCCAGAGGCGCGAGCTCCTCCTCCGGGACCTTGAGACGGGCGAGCCGCGCGATGCGCGCCACCGTGTCCTTGTCGAGCGCCATTCCGTTCTCTCCAAAGCCCTTATCGGGCGCGGTTGGTAGCCGTTTTGCCTTGCGACGTCTAGGAGGCCGCCTTGCTCTGGTTGTCGGCAACCCGGCGTGCCGCCACCGCCTCGATTTCGGTGCGGACCTCAGGCCGGTTCGCCAGGAGCTGATTGAAGTCCTTCTTGTAGAGCACCAGGAGATGGCAGTAGCCGTCGGCAACGACGTCGGCACTGCGCGGCTGGGCGCTGAGCAGGCCCATCTCGCCGAAGAAGTCGCCCTCCTTGAGCATCACCGACACAGTGGGGGTGCGGACCGTCACCTCGCCGGCGGCGACGAAGTACATGGCATCCGGCGTGCCGCCGACAGCGATGATCTTCTCGCCCGGCAACGCCACGAGGGCGCGCAGGCGCTTGCTGACCGCGACGATGGTCTCGCGGTCGAGCGCCGCGAACAGCGACACCCGGCCGATCATGGCGGCCAGCTCCAGGCCGAGATCGAGCGGCGGACGCTGGCTGATGGCGCTGCGACGCTCGGCGAGCTTGTCCCTGAGGTCATTGAAGACCTCGCGGCTGATGATGCCCTCACGGAGCCGCCGGGCATATTCCGCCGATTCGAAGCGAATCGCGGCGCGCTCGAGCTGCCGCGCCTCGATCGACTCCGCGTAGCCGGGATACTGCAGCGATAGCGCGCGCAGCGCACTGTCGACCGCGGTTTGACGGTTGCCGATCACTTCCGCCAGGCCCGCTTCGGCGTCCGGTCCGAGCAGATCGGCAACCGAGCTGATATTGAAGGCCGCCAGTTCGCCAAGAACGCTTTGCGAGACCATGAGGATCTCGAAGCGGTCGGCCAGGCTTTCGGTGATCATGCCTTCGATACCGAAGCGCCGATGCAGCCACAGGGCGAGCCGGAAGCCACGATCGGGACGGGAAATCTGCTCCAGCCATTCTTCGTAGCCTTTGACGCCGCGGTCGCGGACCGTGTCGATCAACCGGTCGGCGCTCGCCGCCAACACCGCCACCATGCGTCGTGACAGGATCTGCTGCTCGAAGAGTTCGAGGTAGAGCTCCTTCTCGCGCGTGCAGAGCGTCACGAGGCCGATCTTGACGCGTTCGTCGAGATCGAGCGCGAGGTCGTCCGGCACGGATTCGACCTCGGCGTCACCGGCGGACGCCGGATCGACGTCGATCCCCTCGGTTCGTGCGTTGTGCTGCCGCATGATCTGCTGCAGGTGGCGGGCGACGTTGACCCGCGACAGCGCGAGCACGCGGTCGCGCAGCGCTAGTTCGAGGCGGCTGAGCTTGTCGAGCCCGAGCACATGCATGACCAGGCCGAGTGTCGTGGCATTCACGAACAGAGTTAACAACACGAACAGCACGGCGGAGATCGCGATGAACTCGCGCACTGTCTCCGGCAACCGCTGGTCGCCGGCCGCGACCATCGCCAGCACGATCGTCACCGCACCGCGCAGCCCACCCCAGACCAAGATCGCCTTGTAGCGCTTGTCGACGGGCTGGACGAGCTTGGTGGCTTCGAGCACCGGCAGCATGCCGAACACGACGAGGGCGCGCGCCGAGAAGGCGCCCACTGCGACCGCGGCGACCCCCCAGACATAAAGCCAGGTGACGTGCAGCAGCACGTTGGCTGCCAGCATCGAGGCCAGCACGAAGATCAGGCAGCTTGCCCAGAACTCGAGCTGCGTCCAGATCTGACGAAGCGCCGTCCACTGCCGCGGATGGAGATGCGTGGGTCCATAGGCCGCCACGGTGAGCGCCGCCATGACGACCGAAACGACGCCGGAGACGTGCAGATAACGGTCGGCGATGACGAAGCTCAGGTAGCAAAGGCTCACCGTCACGGAGGCGATGGCGGCGTCCGATTCGCCGAGCCGCGGCAGGATGACCATCGCGGCGCGGGCCATGGCGAAGCCCAGCAGCAGCCCGCCGATGAACTCGCGCAGGAAGACGCCGACCGCGGACATCGGGCTGCTCTCGATGGCGCCCACGGGATCGCCGCTCGACCGCGAGGCGATGATGCCGATGAAGAGGCCGAACGCCGCGATGGCGACGGCGTCGTTCAGGAGAGACTCACCTTCGGCAAGGATCGACAGCCGCTTGGGCGCGCCGACATCGCGGAAGATGCCGATGACCGCGGCCGGGTCGGTCGTCGACACGACGGCGCCCAGCAACAGGCAGACCACGAGGTCGATGCCGGTGGCGAAATGGACGACGCCGGCCACGCAGGCGATGCACACCAGCACCGCCACGACGGCCAGCAGCAGCACGGCGTGGACCTCGTCCAGGAGGCGCCGCACGTCGATGGTAAGGCCGGCGGTGAACAGCAGGGGTGGCAAAAACAGCGGCAGGAACACGTCAGTGCCGACCTCGAGCTTGTCGAGACCGACGAAGGCGTCGCCCAGTGCGCCCAACTTGAATTCGGCCGCGATGATCCACGAGCCGAGGAAGCCCATGCCCATGCCGGCGATGGCCAGCAAGACGGTGTGCGGCAGGCGGAATCTCTCGGCCAACGGCACGAGGACGCTGACCACCAGCAACACCATTGCAATCGCCAGGAGGGCGTAGATCGTATCTGTCACTTGATCAACTTACTCCGCTTGCGGCCTGTGTCGACCCGGGCTGCCGACCGCCTTATAACCTTGCCGATGGCCCGGCTGGCAGTCCTGATTCACGGCATGTGGGGAACCGCCGACGTCTGGCGGAACTGGCGCCCGTTCCTCGAGGCACGCGGCTGGCAGACGATCGCCTCGTCCCTGCGCCACCACGACGCGCCGCCGGAGGACCCGCCGCCCGCGCTCGCCACGACAAGCCTGCACGACTACGTCGCCGATCTCGAGGCGAGCCTGCAGGCGCTGCCTGAGAAACCCGTCGTCATCGGCCATTCGATGGGAGGCCTCATCGCCCTGCTGCTCTGCGCCAAGGGGCTCGCGACGGCCGGCGTGCTGCTGACCCCCGCCCCACCGGCCAGCGTGGTCGCCATCAGGCCGTCCAACCTGCTTGCCTTCGCGCGCATCCAGGCGCGCTGGGCCTGGTGGCGCAAGCCGCACCGCGCGACCCTGGGCGAGGCATTGTCGCATACCTTCAACACCACCGACCCGACCGAGGGTGCCGCGCTTCACGCCAGCTTCGTCCACGACTCCGGACGCGCCCTGTTCGAGATCGCTCTGCCCTGGCTCGATGGCACGAAAGCGGCGACCGTCGATCCACGCCGCGTGACCGTGCCGCTGCTGTTCGTCGCCACCGAAAACGACAAGCTCACGCCGCCCGGCGTCGTGCGCCGCGCCTCGCGCCAGTTCGCGCATGTGTCGGACTATGTCGAGTACAAGGGCCAGGGCCATTGGGTTCTGGGCCAGCCCGGCTGGGATCACGTCGCCGACGAGACGGTGGCCTGGCTCGACGCCAAGGCCGGCTGACATGGCGGCCAACTGATATGGCGATCGTGGATTTCCCCGAATTGAAGGCCCTGTTGATCCGTGATGGGCGCCTGATGGCACTCGACGTCGGCAGCAAGACCATCGGCGTCGCCACGTCCGACGCGCTGCGGATGCTCGCCACGCCCCTCACGACGATCAAGCGCAGCAAGCTTGCGGCCGATCTCGGCACCCTCGCCGACCTCGCGAAGAAGCACGAGGTCAAGGCGCTGGCGATCGGACTGCCGCTCAACATGGACGGCACCGAGGGGCCACGCTGCCAATCGATCCGCCAGTTCGCGGCCAATATCGCCGCCCATGCGCCACCAGCCCTCGCCGCGCTTCCGGTGGTCCTCCAGGACGAGCGCATGAGCACCGCCGCCGTGACCCGCGGCATGATCGACGACTACGACATGAGCCGGGCCAAGCGCGCGGAACGGGTCGACGCAGCGGCGGCGGCCTGGATCCTCGAATCGGCCCTCGCCCGACTACGCCCGTAAGCTCTCCGCACGCGGCCGAGGCTTTTTGCCGACGCCCCGGTGTCGGGAAAATACTGTCGGGAAATTCAAGGCATTGATCGGCAAGGCTTTTCGCCGGACGTTTTCCGACACCTGCGTGTCGATAAATGCGAGCCGTGTCGGAAAACCTCCTCACGCCGGGCGGGGCATGGACAACGAAAAGGCCGACGCGGATCAAGCGTCAGCCTGACAGAATTCATAGCATATTCCTGCTGAACCTGCATATCACATCCGCGTGAGCAAATGCTGGCGGTGCCAGCACTCTAGGGGCAGAGGGGCGGTGGCGCCGGACGCGGCGGCGGATCGGCATCGAGCGAGCGCAGGAAGGCCACCAGGTCGGTGCGCTGCTGTGGCGACAGGCCGAGCGGCCGCACCAGTGGCGTACCATCGCTGTGCAGCCGATCGGGACTCACTTCGGAGTAGTGCCGCACCACCTCTTCCAGCGTGGCGATGCTGCCGTCGTGCATATAGGCCGAGCTGCGACCGACCTGGCGAAGGCTTGGGACACGAAACTCGCCGAAGTTGGCGTGCAGGCGCTGGACATGGCGCGTCCGCGCAGCGCTCGCGCCCGACGCATCGTCGTTGTAGCGGCCGAGCAGATTGAAGGGACTGTCGGCCAGTCTGGCCAGGCCGCCCAGGCGTCCGGAGTCGACCTCGCCCGGCCGCACGAAGAAGGCGATGCCGACATCGCCGAACTCGCCATTGGTGAAGCGCGGGCCGAAATGGCAGGTGTCGCAGTTGCCGGTGCCGATGAAGAGTTTCAAGCCCCGCTGTTCGGACAGCGGATAGCGGGCCGCGGCGGCGCGGTCGCCTGTCACCAGCGCGTCACGGAAGGCATCGAAGCGCGTGCGTGGGCTGACCAGGGTCGCCTGGAAGGCCGCGAGCGCCTTGGCGGCGTCGACCAGCAGCCGCTCGTCGTCGCTGCCGGCCTTGCTGCCGAAGGCGCGCTCATAACCGCAGGCAAGGTCCTTGTCGTCGCGCAGCAGGCGGCCGACCTCCGCGGCGCCGCTTCCCATCTCCCGCCGATCGAGGATTGGCCGGATGGTCTGGGCCCAGAGCGAATCTCCCGCCCCGTCCCAGCCGAACCAGTGCGCGTAGCCCACATTCCAGAGCGACGGCGTGCGGCGGTCCAGATCGACCGCGCCAAATCCCTTTGCCCGGCCGTCGCTCCAGCCGCGGCCGGCCTGATGACAGGTGGCGCAGCTCATGCGGCCGTCCGCGGACAGCCGCGGATCGTTGAAGAGATGTTCGCCGAGCGCGATCGCGGCCGGCAGACCGGAAACCCGGTTCGAGGGATCGCGTACCGGCAGCGGCGGCCACGGGCCATGCCGCTCGATTGCGCGGACCTCCTCCGTCGACCAGTCGAGAAGGTCCTGTGCCGACGCCGGCGGCAACAACGCCGCCAGCAGCATCAGCGACAGGAGAAATCGCCTCACTTGAGAATGAAGTCGTGCGTCAGGCGTTCGCTTTCCTCGCCGGCACGCACGTCGATGGAAAGTTCCCAGCGCCCGGGCATGTGGAAGACGAGTCCGTCGACGCGATAGCGCCCGTCCTTCCCCGCCACGATGGTGGTCCGGTAGTTCATGGCATGCTTGTGTTCCGGCATGACGGCGTCGACCGCCAGGAGTTCGGCCGGGCTGTTCGACTTGGTGCAGACGTTGAACAGCAGGGAGAACGGCTGACCGACCTCGATCCGCATCGGCTCGGGGCGGAAGGCGACCATGTAGTGATCGGAGAAGACCACCCAACCGGTCCCCCTTCCGAGATCGAGCGGGCAGTCGGCCGACGCGGCATTCGCACACAGAAGGGCGAAAAATGCCGCAAGAAATTTCATTGGGCGCCGCCGAACAATCGATCGCCGTTCTCGTAGGCGATCTTGCGGGCGACGTCGGGTGGCAGGTCGGCAAGCCAGGCCCGCGACCAGCGGGCGTGCTCAACCACATAGTGCCAGCGCTCGGGCGTGAAAGTGTCGGTGCCGACCACAAACCGGTCGGGAAATTCGAGGAACGCCTCGCGCCAGCCCGGCGCCACCTTGCCGTTGGAGGCGTGCGAAGTGAGGAATGCCAGGTCGCAGGTCAGCCGGGGATAGCGGCGCAGCATCTCGCGCACCTTCTCGGGACGCTCGAAGCCGGAATGGGCCCACAGCACCTTGGCGTTCGGGTCTTGCTGGAAATGGCGCACGACGGCATCGGCGTCGGAATGCGAATGCAGGTACAGGCCGTACTTCTTGGCGAGCTGGACGACCCCGCGCATGTTGGGCAGGTCGGCGTCGGCGCCGTAGATATGGAATTCGCCGATGGCGACATACTTGCGCTTGGCGAGCATGTCCTCGAGGAACGGCAGAACCGTCGGGTCCTTGGCCCAGGTCGAGAGTTCGCCGCGCGAGCGATAGGGCCTGAGCTCGGGAACGATCACGCCGGGCGCCACGTCCTGCAGCATCCTGGTGCCCTCGTTGTTCGAGCTCGACACCATGGCGCGCTTCACACCGGCTTTCTTCAGGATCTCGACAACCTCCTTGGGCGGCACCACCGTCCAGGCGTCGTGGCTGTAGTGCATGTGCGCGTCGAAGATCGGCAGTTCCTGGTCGGCGTGGGCCATCCCGGCCGCCGCGACCAACGAGAAACAGACAAGCCCTATGCGCATATGGCGTTCCTTCAGCGACGACTCTCAGGTGTCCCGGTCTTGGGGGTCCAGGCGTAGTTGAAGCTAATCGAGATACGCTCGCCGGAGAAGCGCGCTGGCGGCACCTCGTGCCGGAGCCAGCTCTCGAACAGCACCAGGTCGCCCTCCTTCGCCGGTACGCCCACGAAGGCGCGGAAGCGCTCGGGCGCATCGGCGCGCCTGGGCGGCGCCGCCATGTGACGCGACAGCCGCGGATCCTCGAACTTGAGCGCGCCGGCGCCCTTGGGCACGGCCGCATAATAAGTGCCGCTGATGAACGAAGTTGGATGAAGGTGCATCGAATGCACCACACCCGCCGGCATGACATTGACCCAGCAGTCGGTCATGGCCACGGCCCGTCCGCGGAGATCGTAGTGCAGGCTGCGGGCGAAGCGCTTCACGATCGGGTCGATACGGCGGCGCAGGCGGTCGAACAACGACGAGACCTGGTGCAGGCGATCGAGCGACCCGTAGGAGGTGTAGCCGCCGAGGTAGTGCCGCGCCGACCAGCGCCGCCCCGCCGCGTCGGAGACGGCAAGCGAGCAGCATTCGTCGGCGAGATTCCGGTTGAAAGCCGGCCACCCCGGCCGGACCAGGGACTCGTGGAGGATTAATGTCGGGAAAAGGGCACGGATCGCCATTCCGTGATTATCCGCCAAGCCGGTCAATCGTGCTATTGTTTCGCATGCTTACAGAGACGCAAATCGAGACCTACCGTCGCGATGGCTACCTGGTCATTCCGCGCCTGATCGAGGGCGAACAGCTCGCCGCATTGCGGGCACTCACCGACCGCATCGTCGCCGAGGCGCGTGGCGTGGCGGCGAACGACGAACTCTACGACCTCGAGCCCAGCCACAGCGCCACCCTGCCCCGGGTGCGGCGGCTAAAACCCGCGATCTTCAAGCGATACGAGTTCTTCCACGACCTCGTGCGCGATCCCAAGATCACGGCCATCCTCGCCCAGCTGATCGGACCCGCGATCCGTCACTATGGCGGCAAGCTCAACATGAAGTCGGCAGGCTACGGCTCGCCGGTGGAATGGCACCAGGACTGGGCCTTCTATCCCCACACCAACGACGACGTGCTGGCCACCGGCATCTATCTCGACGATTGCGACCTCGGCAACGGCCCGCTGATGGTGCTGCCCGGCACCCATCTCGGCCCGACCTACAGCCATCATGCCGACGGCCGCTTCTGCGGCGCCATGGATCCCGAGGCCTGTGATCTCGATTTCAGCAAGGCTGTGCCGCTGATGGGCCCGGCGGGTTCGATGACCATCCATCACGCCCGCCTGGTGCACGGCTCGGCCCTCAACACTTCCAACCAGCAGCGCCGTCTGCTGCTGCACGAATACACCGCGGCCGACGCCTGGCCGTTGATGGGGATCGCCAACTTCGACGAATTCAACAGCCGCATGGTGCTGGGCGAGCCCAATGTCGAGCCGCGCGTTCGCGCCGCGCCGGTGCGTATGCCGCTACCCGCGGCCGACCACCAGGGATCGATCTACGAGAACCAGCGCGCCGCCGGCCGGCGTTTTTTCGAGACCCATGAAGAGCGCGCCAGCGCTGCCAACTAGAGCGGCCCGGCGCTGAGGACGGCAGGCGTTGCTTCCGACTTATCACGCTGCCGCCAAGGCATTGCATTGGCTCACCGCCTTGGCGGTCTTCGGCCTGCTGGGCATCGGTCTGTGGATGACCGGCCTGCCGATCGGACTGCAGAAGCTCCAAGTCTACAACTGGCACAAATGGATCGGCCTCGTCGTGCTCGTGCTGACGGTACTCCGCCTGATGTGGCGATGGCGACACCCGCCGCCGCCGCTGCCCGACGCGGTGACGCGCTGGGAGCGTGCGCTCGCGCCGGTCGGCCATTGGACCCTTCTGATCCTGCTGCTCGCCATGCCGCCTAGCGGCTGGCTGATGAGTTCGGCGGCAGGGGTCAGCGTCTCCTGGTTCGGCGTGCTGCCCCTGCCCAACCTGGTGTCGCCTAATCCCGACCTTTTCGAAGCGCTGCGCACCGTGCATTTTGTGCTGTCGCGGTGCCTGATCGTGGTCGTGGCACTGCACGTCGTTGCCGTGCTGCATCATGATGTCCTGCGCCGAGATGGCATTTTCCGCCGCATGTGGCCTTCCGGGAGAAACTGATGCGCCGATTGCTGACCCTCGCCGCCTTGCTGCTCGCCGCGCCGGCGTTCAGCCCTCCGGTCGCGGCCGGGCCGCTGGACGCATGGGCGATCGACCCGCGCGCCAGTTCGCTTACCTTCGCCGCGACCCAGACTGGTGCCTTCGTGAATGGACGGTTTCCAGCCTGGAGCGGCACTATCGTGCTTGATCCGGCGGCGCTTGCCGGGGCGCGCATCGACATCGGCATCCAGATGCCGGCGATGACCGCCGGCAATCAGGACGTCGACTCCCTGATGAAGGGAGCCAACTTCCTCGACGTTCGGAAATTTCCCGAAGCGCGCTTCGTCGCCAGCACCGTCGTCGCCTCAGGCGGCGACCGCTATGAAGCCCGCGGCAAGCTCACGATCCGCGATGTCACACGCGATGTCGTGCTGCCCTTCACCCTGGCCATCGTCGACAATCCCGCGCAGCCCGGTGCGCTGCGCGCCACGGCCCGCGGCAGGCTGCTCATCAAACGCCTCGACTACGGCGTCGGACAGAACGAATGGGCCGGGACTGGCCAGGTCGCCAACGAGGTAACGATCGACCTCAACGTCGTTGCGAGCCGGTCCAGGTGATCGGCCGCCGGCGCGCCATGGGTGCGGGCGGCGCGGCGCTGCTGTTCGCATCCGCGGCGCACGCCCAGTACCCGCAGTGGCCGGACTGGCTCGGCAATTATTCCGGTGCGCTCGCTCGATCCCGCTCGAGGACATCTTCCCGCCGCCGAAGAATCCCCAAGTCGACCTCGATGACCGCGCGCCGTTCGGCGCCCAGTTTGCCATCAGCGCCGCCGACAACGTCGGCGTGACCTGGCTGCGCCTCGACGGCGGCCCGATGCAGACCTCGGGCGAGGGCGAGACCTTGCGCTTCGGCGCCCTGATCGACGGCGTCGCCCAGCTCGCCTCGGCCGACACGCGGCCGGCGCCGCGCTCCGCCACGCTGACGGTACGGCCCGACTATTTCGGCACCGAGGCGCTGTTCGCCCACGCCGACGGCACCTTCTGGCGACGCCACTTCACCGCCCGCTTCACGCCGGGTGGCGCCGACATGATCGTCTGGGTGTTCGACGCCGCCGGCACGCGCGCGCGAACGTGGCGCGGCTCGGCCGTCCGCCGGAGCTAGCACGTGATGACTTGAGGTCCGACACGGAAGACCCCGTCGTCTCGACCGGAGCGCGCAGCGCGGAGTGGAGAGACCTTCTCTCCGCGATTTGCCGGCTATTGGTCGAGACAAGGTCTCTCCACTCCGCACCTTCGGTGCTCCGGTCGAGACGACGGGACTTCTTTTGTCTTCGGACCTGACTTCATCCCGCTCTAGGGGCGCGGCCCGACGTAGTTGGATTGTGGGCGGATGATGCGACCGCCTTTCTCCTGTTCGAAGATATGAGAGCACCAGCCCGCCGTGCGGCCGACCGCGAACAACGCGGTGAAGGCACTGCGTGGCACTTCGAGCGCCTCCAACAGAAGCGCGGTGTAGTACTCGACGTTGGTGTCGAGCCGCCGGCCCGGCTTGTGCCTGCGCAGCGCGGCGATGGCGCTCTTCTCAACCTCGACGGCGAAGGCCAGCCGCCCCGCGGTTTGCGGCAAGGTGGCGACGGTGTTCTTGAGCACGTCGGCACGCGGATCGCGCACCTTGTAGATGCGGTGGCCGAAACCCATCAGGGTCGTGCCTTTGGAGAAGGCGTCGTCGAACCAGGCACCGGCCCGTTCGAGCGAGCCGATGTCGTCGAACATGTCGAGCACGGGACCGGGCGCGCCGCCATGGAGCGGACCTTTCAAGGCACAGAGGCCCGCCAGCACTGCGGAGATGAGGCCGGCATGAGTCGACGCGACGACACGCGCCGTGAAGGTCGAGGCGTTGAAGCCGTGATCGGTGATGGTGGCGAGATAGGTATCGAGGCCCTTCTCGAAGACCGCGTCGGCACGCTTGCCGCGGATGGTGCGCAGCAGGTCCTGCGCCGTCGTGAGCGAGGGATCGGGCGCCAGCGCCGACTTGCCTTCCGAGGCCCGCAGGAGAGCGGCGAGAAACACCGGCATCGCGCCGCAGACCAGATAGTGGTGCGGCATCAGTTCAGAGTCGGCCAGCATGCCGAGCCCGACACGCAGCCCTTCGACCGGCGTCAGGCCCTTGGCGGCCTGCAGCAGCTTCGGCACTTCGGCAAAGGCTCGCACGCGGGCCAAGGCGAACCCTTCGCGGACCGCCCGCTCGTCGCCGCCACCGCCTTGATCACTCGGGGCGAAGCCGTGCCACAGTAAAGCCGCCACCCCCTCGAAGCCGCGCGTGGCGACGAGTTCCTCGATGGCATGGCCGCGCACGATCAGCCGGCCGGCCTCGCCATCGACCTCGCTCATGACCGTATCGGCCACGATCACCCCGTCGAGGCCGCTGTTCACCCGCGTCTGCAACATCGGAATTCCCTTCGCTTGTTCACGAGGAGAATTCGGGCCGAAGATATATATTGTCAATATTGATTGAACTGATCAATAATAAGAGATGGCGACTGAATGGCTGAGTTCGAAGGAAGCGGCACGCCGGCTGGGCGTCTCGGCCGCCACGCTCTATGCCTATGTGAGCCGAGGTCTGCTGCGCTCCGAAGGCAGCTTGGGGCAGCGTGAACGGCGCTACCGTGCCGGCGACGTCTCGCAGCTCAAGCGGCGCCGTGATGTCGGGCGCAAGGCGGAATCCATCGCGGCCAACGCCCTCGACTTCGGCACGCCCGTGCTCGAATCGTCGCTGACGCTGATCGAGAACGGCCGTCTCTTCTATTGCGGTCACGACGCCACTCGCCTCGCGCGCAGCGCCTCTCTGGAGCAGGTGGCGCAGCTCTTGTGGGACTGCGACGACCGGCCGTTCGGGCCGAAGAACCTGCCGCCGATGTCGGCCGCCTTGCGCGGCGCCTGGCTGGCCGCGGCTTCGCTCCCCCCGGTCGACAGTTGCCTCGTCCTGCTGCCCGCCGCGGCGCGCTGGGATCACCCGAGCTGGGTCGAGGACCGCACCGCCATGCTCGAAACCGGCGCGCGTATCCTGCGGCTCCTGACTGCCGCCGTGACCGGCGAGCCGCTCTCCGACAAGCCCGTGCACGAACAGGTCGCCGCGGCCTGGCGCGTGCCGGCCGACTGCGCGCCCTTGATCCGCGCGGCTCTGGTGCTGTCGGCGGACCACGAATTCAACACCTCGGCCTTCGCCGCCCGTGTCGTCGCCTCGACCGGCGCCAATCTCTACGGTTCGACGATGGCCGGCCTCGTTGCGGTCAACGGCCCGCGCCATGGCGGACTGACCCGGCGTGTGGGGAGTCTGTTCGACGAACTCAAGGACGCGACCGATCTCGAGGGCGAACTCGCCCGCCGGGTGCGCGACCGCGTCTATATCCCGGGGTTCGGCCACCAGCTCTATCCTGACGGCGATATCCGGGCCGCGACGCTTTTCGCCATGATGCGCGAGATCGTGCCGCAGTCATCCGAGCTCGCCTTTGCCGACCGCCTGGCGGCCGCGGCCGAGCGCGTGGTCGACCGCAAACCCAACGTCGATTTCGCAACCGTCACGGTCGAGCGCGTCCTCGGCCTGCCCAAGAATTCGGCGCTGGCGCTCTTCCTGCTCGGCCGCACCGTCGGCTGGATAGCCCACGCGCTGGAACAAGCAGCGCACGGCGCATTGATCCGGCCGCGCGCACGTTATACGGGTCCGCGACCCGGAAACTGAGGCCGCCCAGGATGACCGACGCCCTGATCATCATCGACATGCAGCAAGGCGCGTTTGTCGAGGGGCCGCCAATACACGACGCGGCGGGGCTGATCGGCCGCCTGAACCAGCTCGCCGACGCGGTGCGCACTCAAGGTGGCGCAATCGTCTTTATCCAGCATGACGGGCCGCCGGGCGATCCCTTTCACCCTGACCTGCCGGGCTGGAAGCTTATCGAGGACCTTGCCCCGCACCCCGCCGACACCGTCATCCGCAAGAAATCCTGCGACGCTTTCCTGGAGACCACTCTCGACGACTTCCTGCGTTCGCACGCCATCGACCGGCTGATCATCACCGGCTGGGCGACCGACTACTGCGTCGACACGACGGTCCGCAGCGCACTGGCTCGCGGCTATCCGACGGTCGTGCCCTCGGATGGTCACACCGCGGCGAACCGGCCTCACCTGCCGGCCGAAAAGATCATCGAGCATCACAATGCGATCTGGGCCGACTTCATCGCGCCCCGCGGGCCGGCGGTGGTTTGTTCGGTCTCGGACGTTATCCACCAAAACGCTGGCTTGCGGGACCGGCACCCGCGTGCTTAACGTCGCGCTTTAGTGACAAAGAAACGCATGGGCCTGCCGAGGTTGCCCCACCTCCTCGGCATCGAGGGACTCTCTCCCGAGACTATTTCGGGATTGCTCGACCTTTCCGAAAATTACATCGACCAGAACAGATCGATCGACAAGCGGCGCGACATGCTCGCCGGCCGCACCGTCATCAACCTGTTCTTCGAGAATTCGACCCGTACGCGCACCAGCTTCGAGGTCGCAGCCAAGCGGCTGGGCTCCGACGTCATCAACATGGACGTCGCCACCTCCTCGGTCCGCAAGGGCGAGACGCTGCTCGACACGGCGATGACCTTGAACGCCATGCGGCCCGACGCCATCGTCGTGCGGCACCACGAGTCGGGCGCGGTCAACCTCCTGTCACAGAAGGTCAATTGCGCCGTCATCAACGCCGGCGACGGCCAGCACGAGCACCCGACCCAGGCGCTGCTCGACGCGCTCACCATCCGACGACGACGCGGCAGCCTGCAGGGCCTGCTGGTGGCGATCTGCGGCGACATCATGCACAGCCGCGTGGCACGCTCGAACATTCACCTGCTGCAGATCATGGGTGCGCGCGTGCGCGTCGTCGGTCCGCCCACCCTGATGCCGACCGACATCGACAAGATGGGGGTCGAAGTCCACTACAACATGAAATCCGGCCTCGCCGACGTCGACATCGTGATGATGCTGCGCCTGCAGACCGAGCGCATGCAGGGCACTTTCGTGCCCTCGATCAGCGAATACTTCCGCTTCTTCGGCCTCGACCACGAGAAGCTGAAATACGCCAAGCCCGACGCGCTGATCATGCATCCCGGCCCGATGAATCGCGGTGTCGAGATCGACTCCGAGGTCGCCGACGATCTCGACCGTAGCGTCATCCACGAGCAGGTCGAGATGGGCGTGGCCGTACGCATGGCCTGCCTGGAAGCGCTGATCGGCGGCCGGCGCAACCAGATCGGGGCGGTCGCATGAGGTGCGCAATATTCAGCAGCAAGCGAGTGCCGGGGGCACGCCCCCGTCCATGAGCGGCAACATCCACAAGACCGCGCCGCCACACGCCGGATCGACGGCCTATATCAACGCCCGCATCGTCGATCCTGTGAGCGACAGCGAATATCGCGGCGCCGTGCTGATCAGCGACGGCAAGATAGCCGACTACGGACCCAACCTGTTCGCTTCGGGCGCGCCCTACGGCATCGAGTCGGTCGACTGCCGCGGCCTCGTTCTCGCGCCCGGCGTCGTTGATACCCGCGTCCATACCGGCGAGCCGGGCGAGGAGCACAAGGAGACGCTGGAGAGTGCCGGCGCCGCCGCCGCGGTGGGCGGCATCACCTCGTTGGTGCTGCTGCCCGACAACGACCCGCCGTTCGACGATGCTTCGCTGATCGAGTTCGTGGCCCGCCGTGCCCGGCTGATCAAGCTGGTGAACATGTACGCCTATGGCGCGCTCACGGTGGGCCTGGAAGGCAAGGAGCTGGCGGAGATCGGCCTGCTGGCCGAGGCCGGGGCCGTGGCCTTCACCGACGCAGACCATGCCGTGGGCAACGCCCAGGTGATGCGACGCGCGCTCTACTACTGCAAGGCGTTCGATGCCCTGATCGTGCACCTGCCGCAGGAACCGACCCTGTCGGGCGGGCACATGACCAGCGGCGAGATGGCAACGCGGCTCGGCCTGTCGGGCAATCCGCCACTGGCCGAGGTCATGATGGTCGAACGCGACATCCGCCTGGTCGAGATGACCGGCGGGCGGATGCATCTGGCCAAGATCTCGACCGCCGAATCGGTCGCCGCCATCGCCGCCGCCAAGGCGCGCGGACTCAAGGTCACCTGCGACACCGCTGCGCCATATTTTGCACTGAACGATCTCGAGGTCGGCGACTATCGCACTTTCTGCAAGCTGGTGCCGCCGCTGCGTTCCGAGAAGGATCGTGCGACCATCGTCGAGGGGCTGAAGAGCGGTGTGATCGACGCCATCGTCTCCGACCACCGGCCGCAGGACCAGGACAGCAAGCGCGTGCCGTTTGCCCAGGCGGCACCGGGCGGCGTCGGACTGGAGACGCTGCTGCCGATCTCGCTCGAGCTGGTGCACAACGGCCACCTCACTCTGCCGCAGCTCTTTCAACGGCTGTCGAGCACGCCGGCCCGCCTGTTCGGTTTGCCTGGCGGACGTCTCGCCAAGGGCGCTCCGGCCGATCTCGTTGTGTTCGACGCCGACTATGCCTGGCAGATCGACCGCACCGATCTCTGGAGCAAGACCAAGAACACGCCCTTCGACGAGCGCCCGGTCCAGGGCCGTGTCATGGCCACCATCGTCGGCGGGCGCACGATCTACCGCGACGACAGCTTTGTGACGGCCGCCGCGGCGGCTTAGGCGCCGGGGACGGCGCCTAGCGGCCGCGGACGGCCGCGAATTGACGCCTCGAAACCGCCACTTCGTCTGGTATGGTCTCGGCGACTCCATGAAACAGGGCGCATCGATGATGCTTCGACAATTTCTTCTTTTCGGCGCTGCCACACTGGCGCTGGTCGGCACGGGTCACGCTCAGTCGCGCGCCCAATCGCGCGATGATCTGCTCGACGCGCTCACGCGTCATATCCAGATCTGCAGTGAGATCACGGAGCAGCAGGCCAAGCTCGCCTGCTATGATCGCCTGCAAACCCAGGTCGGCGGCGTGCAGGGTGCCGCTCCGGCAGCAGCGGCGCCAGCGCGAGCGCCCTCTCCGACACCACTGCAAAGCGGCGGCACCTCGGCGCCCTCAACCGGCTCGTCGATCAGCTCCGCCCCGCTCACGCCACAGCCACTTGGCGTTCCCGGCGGCGGCGTCGCCACGCTCGGCGGTGGCGGCACGCAGCCCGGCCCGTTGAGCCAGCCGCGGGATCCCGACGCCGCCTTCGATCCGCGCACCGCGATGCAGGCGCGCCCGCCCGAAGGCTTGCAGCCCAAGCCGCGGCCGGCCGTCCGCCGGACCGGCGCGCGGCCCATTCCCTATTCCGCGACGCCGCAGCCCCTGGTGGTGCTGGGCGCCTCCAACCTCACCTACGGCGATTCGCGCTACTGGCAGGTTTCGATCACGCTGACGTCGAACACGCCGCGTCCGATCGACACGCAGGCGCAGTGCACCTTCATGAATGCCGGCCGGCCGGTCGAGGACGTCTATTTCGGACCGGTAACGATCCAGCCCGGCGAGCAGATCAGCACCGAACTGGTCGGCCCGCCGACTACCGCCTATATCGACTCCACCAACTGCCGCGTCGTGAGCCCGTAAGCCGGCTGGAATGGTCTCGACGCTGATCCTTCTCTTCGGGCCGTTCCTGCTGGGCTACCTGCTGGGATCGATCCCGTTCGGATTGTTGCTGACCCGGGCCGCCGGCCTGGGCGACATCCGTAAGGTCGGGTCGGGCAACATCGGCGCCACCAACGTGCTGCGCACCGGACGCAAGAGTCTGGCCGCCGCCACCCTGCTGCTCGATGCGTTGAAGGGTGTGGCGGCGGTGCTGATCGCCGATCAGGTCAGCGAGCTCGCCGCCGTCGGGGCGGCAGCGGGCGCGGTGCTCGGCCACATGTTCCCGGTGTGGCTGTCGTTCAAGGGCGGCAAGGGCGTGGCCACGACGCTCGGCGTGATGTGGGGACTTGCGTGGCCGGTCGGCGCGATCGCCTGTGCTGCCTGGCTGCTGTTCGCGGCGATCTTCCGCTATTCCTCGCTGGCCGCCCTCCTCAGCGTCGTGGTGGCAGCACTTGCAGCGTGGCTGCTGACCGACCCGCGGGCGGCGATGCTGCTCACCCTTCTGGTGCCGCTGGTATGGGCGCGCCACCACGAGAACATCGCCCGCCTGCTCAAGGGCACCGAACCCAAGATCGGCCAAAACAAGGCGGCCGAGCCCAGCAAGGCGCCCACCTAGCCACAGTTCATGGGCGCGCCCTGCCGCGCCCGTTCCGCACGGCACGTCGCTTTCGCGCTTTGTGCTATGCCGCACCGTGCTTTGCGATAGTCTCGCGCGACGCTTCGCGGGAACAGTCGATGGTCTGCTGGTGAGAACTCTTCCCGTCCATCTGCGCCCCGGCACGGCGGCCAATCGAGCATGACAGGGATCTCGCGCGGCCTTCCCTGGGCCCTGATCGGGGCGGCCTGCCTGGGCTCGTTCGCCACCACCTCGAGCGGCACCACGCGCGCGCCCTTCCTGCTCGACATGGCGCGCGACCTCGATGTCTCCATGCAGCTGGTCGCCAACCTGGTGTCGCTGACGTCGGTTTCCTGGGGCGTCGCCTCGGCCTTTGGCGGCTGGCTGTCCGATCTCATCGGTCGTCGCGCCTTGCTGGTCGCCTCACCGTTCGCGTTGGCCCTTTGCCTCGCCGCGCAGGCGCAGGCCGGCTCGTTCCTCTGGGTGGGGGTGTGGGCAACGATGGCCGGAGGCTGCTGCGGCGCCTTCACCGGCGTGGCGTTCGCCGAGGTCTCCGGCCGCGTTGCCGACAGCCAGCGCGGCCGCGCGCTGGGCTGGGTGATGAGCGGCCAATCACTCACCCTGCTGATCGGCGTGCCGATGGCGGCGGCCGTGGGCTCGCTGGTCGGCTGGCGCGGCTGGCTGATCTGCCTGGCCGGACTTTCCCTCCTCGCCTGCGTCAGCCTGTTCGCCACGGTGGGCCGCGGTACCGCCGGCCATACGCGACCGACGGTGCGGCCATCATTCCGGACCGCGCTGTCGCCCCGCGTGCTGGGGCTGCTCACCTCCGGCATCGCCGAGCGCATATGCTACGGCCTGGCCGCGGTCTATTTTGCCACCTTCCTGCAGGCGACCTACGGCCTGTCGTTGATCGAGGTCGCGCTTCCGCTGGCTGTGTTCGCAATCGGCAACGTCGCCGGCACGATTCTGGGCGGACAGCTCGCCGACCGCCTCCGCGACCGGCTGATGGTTTTCGCCGTCGCCATGGCGCTCTCCGCGGCGGCGGCCCTCGTCCTCTTCCTGTGGCATCCCAGCCTCGCGGGCTCGGTTGCGCTGGGCTTCGTCTATGTGTTCCTGAATGCGCTGGGCCGGCCCTCCTACATGGCGGCACTTGCTTCGGTGCCGGAGGACGTTCGCGGCACGGTGCTGGGACTGAACGGCACCACGGCGAGTGTCGGCTGGGTCGGCGCGGCAGCGCTCGGGGCGGCGATCATCAGTTGGGATGGCTTCGAAGGCTTCGGACCGCTCGCCGCGGCGCTGGCCCTACTGGGCGCGCTGGGGGCGCTCCTCTGCCGGCGGATGACGGCGCCATAGCGACAACAGCACAAGCTTCGCCCGCTTCCGCGACAGCGACATGTGGTGGAGCTTCCGCCGCTCGCCGCCAGGATCGCGCTCGCCCATGTGCTGCCCAACACCTGGGGGCCGGTGCTGGTGATCGCCACCATCGAACCGAAGCCTCGCTCTCCCATCTCGGGGTCGGCATGCCGGCCACCCAGCCCTCGCTCGGCACCCTGATCCGTATCGGCAACGTCTTCCTGTTCTCGGGCGAATGGCGGATCGTGATCTTCCCGGCGCTGGCGCTGGTGATCCTGTTGCTGTCGGTCAATCTTTTGGGCGACTGGCTGCGCGACGCGCTCAATTCCTGGTTGCGCTGAATACAACTTTAGGTTGTTTTACACGATTATTGTTCTCGCATAGTGTCGCGGCATGTTCGACGGCGCGCATAGTCTCGAGTTGGATCCTCAGGAACGCCGGGCGCGCCTGCGACTGGCGCGCGGCGCCCGCATCGGCCCCGTGACCTTCCACGAAGCGCTCGCCCATTTCGGCTCGGCACGGGCCGCCTGCGCCCGGCTGGCCGCCTGCCCCGATGCCGTCATCGACCGCGAGGAAGCGAATCTCACCAAGGCCGGCGGGCAGTTTCTGGTCGTGGGCGATCCGACCTACCCTGCCGCCCTGGCCGCCGTCGCCGGCGCACCGCCGGTGCTGTCGGCGGTGGGCGATCTCACACTGCTGGGCCGACCGACCCTGGCGGTGGTGGGCGCCCGCGACGCCTCGCTGGCCGGCCGGCGCTTCGCCGTCGAGCTGGCGGCCACTTTGGCGGCCGCGGGCTTCGTCATTGCCTCCGGCCTGGCGCGCGGCATCGACGCCGCCGCGCATGAAGCCGCGCTTGCGACCGGCACCGTGGCCGTCCTGGCGGGCGGCATCGACCAGGTCTATCCGCCGCAGAATGCCGGCCTGCACGGCCGCATCGCCACCCAAGGCCTGATTTTGAGCGAATCGCCCTGGGGTACGCCGCCGGTGGCCCGGGCCTTTCCGCGCCGCAACCGCATCGTGAGCGGTCTCTCGGCCGGCGTGGTCGTCATCGAAGCGGCCGCCCGGTCCGGCTCCCTGATCACCGCGCAGCGCGCCGCCGAACAGGGCCGCGAGGTCTTCGTCGTGCCGGGCTCGCCCATGGACCCGCGCTATGCCGGATCGAATAGCCTTATCCGAGATGGGGCCATATTGGCCCGCGACGCCAACGATATTCTAAGTGTTTTGGGCCGACCGTCGGCGCCCGCCCAACCCCTTGAGCACAAAGGCCAAAATCGGCCCAAGGGAGATACCGCAACGGTCCTCGAAGCCTTGGGAGCGGTCCCCACCGCGGTTGACGAACTGGTGCGCCGGTGCCAAGTGTCCGCCGCCGCCGTGGCGGAGGTCCTACTGGCTCTTGAGCTGGAGGGCCGCCTGGAGAGGCACCGGGGTAACCGCGTATCTCTGATGTAAATCAGCGATTTAGCTCCGGCAATTGATGTTTCACTGGAGCATGTTTCGCCGATGGACGTGCTGGTCGTCGAGTCCCCGGCCAAGGCTAAGACCATTGGGAAGTATCTCGGCCCCGGGTTCACCGTGCTGGCCTCCTATGGTCATGTCCGCGATCTGCCGTCCAAGGACGGTTCGGTCCGCCCCGATGAAGATTTCGCCATGGACTGGGAAGTCGACCCCCAGTCGCAGAAGCGCCTCGACGCCATCGCCAAGGCCGTCACCAAGGGTGGCAAGCTCTATCTCGCGACCGATCCGGATCGCGAGGGCGAGGCCATCTCGTGGCACGTGCTCGACATCCTGCGCCGCAAGAAGGCGCTGGCCGGCGTCGAGGTAAAGCGCGTCACCTTCAATTCCATCACCAAACAGTCGGTGCTGGACGCCGTCGCCCACCCGCGCGACCTCGACCAGCCGCTGATCGACGCCTACATGGCCCGCCGGGCACTCGACTATCTCGTGGGCTTCACCCTGTCGCCGGTGCTGTGGCGCAAGCTGCCCGGCAGCCGGTCCGCCGGCCGCGTGCAGTCGGTGGCGTTGCGCCTGATCTGCGAGCGCGAGGCCGAAGTCGAGGTCTTCAAGAGCCGCGAATACTGGACGGTCGACGCCATCTTCGGCACCGCCAAGAAGCAGGCGCTGAAGGCCCGCCTCACCTATCTCGACGGCCGCAAGCTCGAGAAGTTCGACCTCGACAACGAAGAACGCGCGCAATCGGCCAAGCGCGAGATCGAACGCCGCGCCTTTTCGGTGGCCTCGATCGACCGCCGCCAGGTCCGGCGCAACCCGCCGCCGCCCTTCATCACCTCGACCCTGCAGCAGGAAGCCTCGCGCAAGTTGGGCGTCGGCGCCGCGACCGCGATGCGCATCGCCCAGCGCCTGTATGAAGGTGTCGACATCGGCGGCGAGACCGTCGGCCTCATCACTTATATGCGCACCGACGGCGTGCAGCTCGCCCCCGAGGCGATCGGCCAGACGCGCCGCCTGATCGAGACCAAGTACGGCCAGAGCTACGTGCCGTCGAGCCCGCGCGTTTATACGTCCAAAGCCAAGAACGCCCAGGAGGCGCACGAGGCGATCCGCCCGACCGACCTGTTCCGCACGCCGCAGGATGTTGCCGCGCACTTGGACAAGGACCAGCTCGGCCTCTACGAGCTGATCTGGAAGCGCACGGTGGCGAGCCAGATGGAAAGCGCCGTGCTCGACCAGGTGACGGTCGATATCGCGAGCGGCGACAAGAACGTGCAGCTCCGTGCCACCGGTTCGGTCGTGAAGTTCAACGGCTTCCTCACCCTCTACGACGAAGGTCAGGACGAAAAGAGCGAGGACGAGGACGGCAACTCCATCCTGCCGGACGTGACTGAGGCCGAGGCGCTGGAGCGCCGCGATGTCGTGCCGGAGCAGCACTTCACCGAACCGCCGCCGCGCTATTCGGAAGCGAGCCTGGTGAAGAAGCTGGAGGAGCTTGGCATCGGCCGGCCTTCGACCTACGCCAGCATCATCGAGGTCCTGCAGCGCCGCAATTACGTGAAGATCGACCGCAAGCGCTTCGTGCCCGAGGACCGCGGCCGCATCGTCACGGCTTTCCTGCAGACGTATTTTCCGCGCTACGTCGAATACGGTTTCACCGCCCATCTCGAAGAAGAGCTCGACGATATCTCGGGCGGCAAGATCGACTGGCGCCAGGTGCTGCGCGAATTCTGGAAGGCCTTCTCCGCCGCCGTCGGCGAGACCAAGGAACTGCGTGTTCGCGAAGTGCTCGACAAGATCGACTCGGAACTCGGGCCGCACTTCTTCCCCGAAGCCAAGGACGGCAAGAATCCGCGCGACTGCCCCTCCTGCGCCAACGGCCGGCTCGGCCTGAAGCTCGGCAAGTTCGGCGCCTTCATCGGCTGCTCGAACTATCCGGAGTGCCGCTTCACCCGCAAGTTGGGCATCGTCGATGCCGAGGCTGACGCGGCCTCCGGCGTCAACATGGACGGCCCCAAGATCCTGGGTATCGATCCCGTCACGGGCAAGCAGGTCACGCTGCGCAAGGGCCCTTATGGCCTTTACGTCCAGCTGGGCGAGCCCGAAGGCAAGGAGAAACCCAAGCGGCAATCACTGTTGAAGGACATGGTTCCCGACGATGTGACGCTCGACAAGGCGCTGGCGCTGCTGGCGCTGCCGCGCGAACTCGGACCGCATCCCGAAGACAGCGAGATGATCCTGGCCGGCGTCGGCCGCTTTGGCCCCTATGTGAAGCATGGGCCGAAGTACAAATCGATCCCCGCCGACGAGAGCGTGCTCGAGATCGGCATGAATCGCGCCGTGGCGCTCCTCGCCGAGGCCAGAGTGCCCGGCCGTGGCCGCGCCGCCGTCAAGCCGCTGCGTGTCGTCGGCAATCATCCCAACGACGAAGCCCCGATCGAACTCTATGACGGCCGCTATGGTCACTATGTGAAGCACGGCGGCATCAACGCGACGGTGCCGAACGACATCAAGCCGGAGGAGCTCACGCTCGATCACGCCGTGTCGCTGCTTGCCGAGCGCGCTGCCAAAGGTGGCGGAAAGAAGCCCGCGCGGGCCAAGAAGGCTGCGGCCCCCAAGGCGAAGCCGAAGGCCAAAGCCAAGGCAGCGAATGGTGCTGCCGAGGGTCCGGTGCCGGCCAACGACGCGGTTCCCAAGTCCAAGGCGGTGGCCAAGAAGAAGGCGGCGCCCAAGCGCAAGACCAAGGCCGAGCCCCCGCCCCGCACCGGAACCGATGGCTAAGGGCAAAGTCCCCACCCGCGACGAGCTGCTGGCCTTCATCCGCGAGAGCGCCACCCCGGTCGGCAAGCGCGAGATCGCGCGTGCCTACAACCTCAAGGGCGACCAGCGCATCGAGCTGAAGGAACTGCTGCGCGACCTTCGCGACTCCGGCGAGATCACACCGGACCGCGCCAAGACCTTCCGCGACCCCGAAGCCCTGACCGATGTCACGGTTCTCGAGATCGTCCGCGTCGACAACGACGGCCACCTGATCGCCGTGCCGCGCCGCCACGACGAGGAGAAGGACGGCCCTTCCCCGCACATCGAGGTCGACCCGCAGACGGCGCCGCGCAGCGGCCCGGCACCGGCCGTCGGTGACCGCGTGCTGGCGAGCCTAAAACGCCGGGGCAAGAACGCCTACGAGGCCAGGATCATCCGCCGGCTGGGCAGCGGTCCGAAGAAGATCCTTGGCCTCTACGAAGAACCGCCGGGCCGCGAGGGCCTCGGGCTGGTGACGCCGACAGACCGAAAGATGAGGACGAGCTTCGACGTGCGCGCCGCCGACAAGAACGGCGCGGTGACAGGCGACATCGTCTGGATCGAGGCCACCGGCGGGGCGCTTGCCCGCCGGGCGCGCGTGCTCGAGCGCATCGGGCCGATGAGCGACCCGCGCACGGTCAGCCTGATTTCGATCGCCGCCAACGACATTCCGGTGGAGTTTCCGCCGGCCGCGCTGGAGGAAGCCGAGCGCGCCAAGGCGGCCCCGCTCGGCGACCGGCTCGATCTGCGCCAAACGCCCCTGGTCACCATCGATGGCGAGGATGCGCGCGACTTCGACGATGCCGTATTCGCCGAGCCGGATCCGGCCCATCCCGATGGCTGGCGCCTGCTGGTCGCCATCGCCGACGTCGCCTGGTACGTGCGCCACGACAAGCCGCTCGATCGCGCCGCCTACCGCCGCGGCACTTCGGTCTATTTCCCCGACCGCGTCGTACCAATGCTGCCCGAGGCGCTCTCCAACCACTGGTGCTCGCTGGTGCCGCGCGAGGATCGTCCGGTGCTGGTGGCCGAGATGTGGATCGACGCCGAGGGCCATCTCAAGCGCCACAAATTCCACCGCGCCATGATGCGTTCGGCTGCCCGCCTCACATACAACCGCGTCCAGCGCGCCATGGACGGCGCGCCCGACGAGGAAATCGCGCCGCTGATGGACGACGTCGTGCGGCCGCTCTACGGCGCCTACCGCGTCCTGCTGGCGGCACGCGAGGCCCGCGGCGCCCTCGACCTCGACCTGCCCGAGCGTCAGGTCACACTGGGCGAGGATGGCCGGATCGCCGAGATCGGCGTGCGTGATCGCCTCGACAGCCACAAGCTGATCGAGGAGTTCATGGTCCTGGCGAATGTCGCGGCGGCCCAGGCGCTGGAGCAGCGTCACGCCGCCTGCCTCTACCGCGTCCACGACCAGCCCGACCTCGCCAAGCTCGAGTCGCTGCGCGAGTTCCTCGGCACGCTGGGCATCAAAGTGCCGACCGGGCAGCGGCTGCGGCCGGCCGACCTCAACCGGGTGCTGCACGAGGTCGCCGGCAAGCCGGTTTCCCAGCTGGTCAGCCAGACGGTGCTGCGCAGCCAGAGCCAGGCGGTCTACAGCCCGGACAATCTCGGTCACTTCGGGCTGGCGCTCGCGCGCTACGCCCACTTCACCTCGCCGATCCGCCGCTATCCCGATCTGATCGTCCACCGTGCCCTGATTGCGGCCTATGGGCTGGGCGACGGTGGCCTCAGCGAAGCCGATCGCGGCCGGTTCGTCGAATTCGGCGAGCATCTGTCGATGTGCGAGCGCCGGGCCGTCGCCGCCGAGCGCAGCGCCATGGACCGCTATGTCGTGGCCTTCATGAGCCAACACGTCGGCGCGACTTTCGCCGGCCGCATCACCAGCGTCACCCGCTTCGGCCTGTTCGCCGCCCTCGACGGCACCGGCGCCGATGGCCTGATTCCCATCCGATCGCTGGGCCAGGAGTTCTTCCGCCACGACGAGGGCCGCCAGCTCCTGATCGGCGAGCGTACGGGCGAAACCTACGGACTGGGCGACCGCCTGAGGCTGAAACTGGTCGAGGCCGACGCCGCCACCGCCGGACTTCTGTTCGAGGTCGTGGATGTGCTCGAACGGGTCGAACGCCATGCCCTGCCGCGCGGCGAGGCCGATGCCCGCCGGGCCTCGCCGCGGCGTCCGGTCGCGCATCGCGGGGCCCCTCGGGACAAACGGTCACGCCGACGAAAGTGAGGCGAACGGTCATTCTCCAGGGATGAACGACGAGTTCGCTCCGGTCGACTTCTGGACAGCCTTGCTACGCGGTTGGTGCGGGCGCTGTCCGCGTTGCGGCGAGGGCGCCCTGTTCGGCCGCTTCCTGAAGATGCAGAGCCGCTGCCCGGCATGCGACCAGTCTCTCGAGCCGTATCGCGCCGACGACGCCCCGGCCTATTTCACAATATTTGCGGTTGGTCACATTATCGTGCCCTTGGTGCTGATCCTGGAGCGCTATGGCCAGCAGCCGCCGTTGTGGTTTCACGCATTGCTATGGCTGCCCCTGTCGGTTTTGTTGGCGCTTTACCTGCTTCCCCATATCAAGGGAGCCGTCATCGCCCTCTTGTGGGCGCACCGGATTGCCGCGCCCAAGCCCTCCGCGGGCGGCCTCGACGGCTCTCCTTGAAAAATGGCCGATCACCAAAGGCTTGTGCTACTGTGACAATCAGTTGGGTATGATCGTCCTGTTATCCTCCCCTTTTCGATTTGCGCTGCCGCACGCGGCAGCCATTCTGCTTGTGGGGGCATTGGTCGTCTCCTGTGCGACCTCAACCGAGACGCCCCAGGCGCAGGGTCGGGCGGCAGTCGCCGCCGACGTCAATATCGAGCGGGTCGTCCTGCAGGCCTACCGGGCGATCGGCGATCGCCATCTGTACGAGCCCAATTTCCGTGCCCTGTCGGCCGAGACCTATCGCGGCTTCGCCAGCGCTGACCCGGCGCTGGTCCTGGAGACCTCCGACACAAGCTTCACGGTCAAACGCGACGGGCGGGAAGTGATGAGCCGGCCCATGCCCGGCGACACCTCCGACGGCCGGGCCTGGGGCGGTATGCTGGCCGAACTGATGGCCGGCTCGATCGACGCCTCGCCGGCGCTGCATGGCAGCGACCGTCAGATGCTTATTCGTCAGGCGATGGCCGCCACCACCAAGCAGCTCGACCGCAACAGCCGCTACGCCGACCCCGAAGAGGCCCGCGACAACCGCTTCCAGCGCGACGGCGGCGGCGGCATCGGCATCACCGTCGAACGGACAGAAGACAAGAAAATCCTGCTCCGCGCCGTCCAGGACGGCTCGCCCGCAGGCAAGGCCGGGCTGCAGGTCGGCGACCAGATTCTGGCCATCGACGGCGAAAGCATGCTCGACCGGCCGCTGGGCGACATCGTGCACCACCTGCGTGGCACGGTCGGAACACCCGTGTTGATGACAGTGCTGCGCCCGGCGCAGGGCCGCGAGCTCACTGTCGGCATGAAGCGTGGCCGCATCATTCCGACCACGGTCGTCTACGAACGCCGCGGTGATGTCGCGCTGATCGTGCTGAGCGGCTTCAACAGCGCCACAACGGACAATCTGCGCACGGCGATCGACAAGGCCCGCGCCGAAATCGGTCCCGGCATCGCCGGTCTCATCATCGACATGCGCGGCAACCGCGGTGGCCTGCTCGACCAGGCGCAGACGGTGGCCGAACAGTTCGTCGGCGACGGCACCATCTTCTCGACCCAGGGCCGTCATCCCGACAGCCGCCGCACCTACAAGAGTTCGGCCGCCCGCAAGATCGCCGACCTGCCGGTCGTCGTGCTGATGAACGGCGGCTCGGCATCGGCGGCGGAGATCGTGGCCGCCGCCCTGCAGGACCGCGGTCGCGCCGTGGTCGTTGGGACGACCAGTTACGGCAAGGGTACCGTCCAGACCGTCGTGCGCCTGGCCAACGAGGGCGAACTCATCCTCACTTGGTCGCGCCTCCAGGCGCCCTCGGGCTACACCTGGAACGAGCTGGGCGTGCTGCCCAGCATCTGCACCGCCAACGTGGGCAACGGCAACGGCGGCCAGCTCGCAACCGCGTCGGTCGATTCCAACCAAAGCTCGCTGATGCGCTGGCATGCGATGCGCAACCCGACTCCGCAGGAAGTGACCGACTTGCGCAAGATCTGCCCGCCGGGTGAGAGCTCGCCCGCGCGCGACATCGAGCTCGCCAGCCAACTCCTGCACGATCGCGCGCTTTATGCCCAGGCCGTGCAGGCGGGGATCTATCAGGCGGCCCGCTAGTGGACCATTCCCTGCCACGGCTGAACGGCGTTTGTTTGTTCGGCATCGGTGTCCGGGATTCGCGCTCAAGTCGTTGATCGTGAAACGAAATCGCCGCGGCGATTGCTACGGAATCCGCCCGGGTCGTTTTCAGAATGCATGTCCGGCATGGAGCAGCCGGTGTGGACCATTCGTGGACCACGAAATCGGCCGTTTCCGGCGCTTGACACCGCGCCCGCCCCGACTAATTTGCCGCCTCTCGCCGAATTCGCCCTTCCGGGCATAAGGACAAGACCATGGCCAAGCCGACCTCGATCCTGATCAAGATGGTGTCCAGCGCCGACACCGGTTTCTATTACGTCACCAAGAAGAACCCGCGCACCAAGACCGAGAAGCTCGAACTCAAGAAGTACGACCCGGTCGCGCGCAAGCACGTGGTCTTCAAGGAATCGAAGATCAAGTAAGGCGCCCCGCTGCCTGCCGCCAAAGCCGCCCTTTCGGGCGGCTTTTTCGTGAGCTAGGCTCCGCCCCATCCAGCAACCGGAGGAAACGAAATGAGCGCCCAGCTTTCGCGCGACTACTGGAAGACCCGTGTCGGAGCCCTCGCCTACCGCAACCAGGCCTTCATCGGCGGCAAGTTCGCGCCCTCCGTCTCGGGCAAGACCTTCGACTGCGTCAATCCGGCGACCGGCCAGGTCCTGACCAAGGTCGCGGCCTGCGACACCGCCGATGTCGATGCCGCCGTGAAAGCCGCGCGCGCCGCGTTCGAAAAGGGCACCTGGGCCAACATGCCGCCGGCCAACCGCAAGCGCATCATGCTGAAGCTCGCTGAACTCATGATGAAGAACCGCGAGGAGCTGGCGCTGCTCGAGACGCTCGACATGGGCAAGCCGATCGCCTTCTCGACCACCGTCGACATCCCGGGCTCGGCCAACACCGTGCAGTGGTTCGGCGAGGCGATCGACAAGCTCTACGACGAGGTCGCCCCCACCCCGGGCAATGTCGTGGCCATGATCACCCGCGAGGCCGCCGGCGTGGTGGCGGCCGTCGTGCCGTGGAACTTCCCGCTCTTGATGGCCTGCTGGAAGATCTCGCCGGCGCTGGCCGCCGGCAACTCCGTCATCCTGAAGCCCGCCGAGCAGTCGCCGCTCACCGCGCTCCGCCTCGCCGAGTTGGCGGCGGAGGCCGGCATCCCCGAGGGCGTGTTCAACGTCCTGCCGGGCTTCGGCGAGACCGCGGGCCAGGCGCTCGGCCGCCACATGGACGTCGATGTGCTGGCCTTCACCGGCTCGACCGAGGTCGGCAAGTACTTCCTGCGCTACTCCGGCGAATCCAACATGAAGCAGGTCTGGCTCGAGTGCGGCGGCAAGTCGCCCAACATCGTGCTGGCCGACGCGCCCAACCTCGACATCGCGGCCCGCCGCACCGCCTTCGGCATCTGGTTCAACCAGGGCGAGGTCTGCACCGCCGGTTCGCGCCTGATCGTAGAGGACAAGATCAAGGACGAGTTCCTCGCCAAGGTGATGGCGATCGGCCAGAAAATGATGCCGGGCGATCCGCTCGACCCCAAGACGCAGATGGGTGCCATGGTCGACGACACCCAGACCAAGCGAGTCATGGGCTACATCGATGCCGGCCAGAAGGAAGGCGCCAAGCTCGCCATGGGCGGCAAGCAGGTCCATGTCGACAATGCCGGCTCCTTCATCGAGCCCACCGTGTTCGACAATGTGAACAACAAGATGAAGATCGCCCAGGAAGAGATCTTCGGACCGGTGCTGTCGGTGATCCCGGTCAAGGATGCCGAGCAGGCGCTGACGGTGGCCAACGACACGATCTACGGCCTCGCTTCGGCGATCTTCACCTCGGACATCAACAAGGCCTTCAAGTTCGCCAAGGGCCTGCGCGCCGGCTCGGTGTGGGTCAATACCTACGACGGTGGCGACATCACCACGCCGTTCGGCGGTTACAAGCAGTCGGGCAACGGCCGGGACAAGTCGCTGCACGCCTTCGACAAGTTCACCCAGATCAAGACGACCTGGATCCAGCTCGGTTGAGCTGGCACGTGACGCACGGATTTGTGGACACCTGAACGCAGGTTTTTGTCCACAAATCCGTGTCCGCAGATCAGTTGTTGATAAGGCCTTCCCGGATCCTCCAGTACGTCATCGCCCTGACATTCGCCCCCGGACCGACATACGCCTGCACCAGGATTTCACCGTAGGAAGTGCATTTGCCGCTGAGCCCTGTGAACCTGGTGTAGTATTTCGGAATGGCCCGGGTGCAGGCATAACAATCGGGGCAATTGGCCTCCGCGGCGCGCGGCTCGCAGCGGAACTGATACTTTGAGACCAGAGCTTCCGCGCCGCCCGCCATGACGGTTTGACGGAGAAACACCGTCAAATCTGGACGCTCAATCCAGGCATTGAGAGGGTCGAGATGAAAAGAGCGCCCCTCTCGATCGTGCGCCTGTTTGTAGTCGGCGGCTCGATCAAGGTCAGTCCAGCGCGGACAACCCTCACCACCGCATCCGGCCAGCGCGAGGGCAGCAAACAGGCTCAACGCGATGCCCATGCTGCGCTGCCAACAGATTGTCATGGTCTACTCCTGTGACGATCCGATGCCCATAATCGCGCGTATTACAGAATTGGACCACCAACCTTCGATTGTCTCTACGGTGCGTTCGTCACAGGAAAGTCAGCCGGAGCCACATAGCGATCATACTTCGGATCGAGCAGATCGCGCGCCCAGCCGGGAAACTTTCGCACGACGCCCGCCGCCTGGACCGCACCATCCAGATCAAGGTTCATGGCGCGCCCAAGCGTAAAGGCGACGGAATTGCTGTTCTGGATCTGGCCGCCATCGGTGCCTGCCTCGTAACTGAGATCGCTGGCCTTGTAGTCGAACTTCTTGCTGTTGATGTCGTCGGCGGCCTTCTGTCCCAGCGCCCAGAGCTTTGCCATCTTGTCATCCGGGCCGGACGCGAGAGCCGCAATAATTTGCGTATTGGGGAACCGCTTGGCATCGTCATGCCGCACCACGAGGTCTGCACCATCCATTCCCATGCGCATGATCTCGCCCGTGTTCTTGGATTGCCCCAATCCGTGCAACTCGCCCAAGATCTTTCCGCCGGAATCCACAAGCCTGAGGAAAGCATGGCCGCGGTGGGCAATCGGCAGATAGTGAAGTTCGATTCGCGCAGTGCCCGGCGCAGCACTGTTCTGTGAAGGATAGAGTATTTCGGCGGCGCTTCTTTGATCGCTCATGAAAGTCTCCTGAAACGCAAAAGGCCGCCCGGAAGGGCGGCCATGGATGGACGGGGTGGCGGGTTTAGGACCCGGTCAGACAGGAAAACGCCCGGCCCCTCGGGTTGCGAAGGGCCGGGCGCGGTCATCTCCAATTTACAGGAAAATACCTATCAGATCCTGCTGAATCTGTCAAAAAATCTCAAAAGATTCTTCACTGCTGGCAGTGCTGGCACGCCGCCACCGTTCAACGCAGGCCCCGCACCGCCGCCGTCGTGACATCCGGCTTCTGTCCGCCCCAGGTCGCACGCAGATAGTTCACCAGCGCCGCGGCCTGCTCGTCGGCGAGCTTATCGGCGAAACCCGGCATCGCCCGCAGGGAGCCACGGCGGGGAAAATTCTCCGGCCCGATGCCGTCCAGCGTCGCCATGATCAGGTTGCGCGGATCGGTCTGCCTCAGCGTGCTGTTGCCTCTGAGCGCCACGACCGTGTTCGGCACGCCCCTGCCTTCGAGGCCGTGGCAGCCGGCGCAGAGCGCCACATAGGTGCCCCGCCCCGCGCTGTTGGTGGTTGCCGGATCGCCTGACGGCAATGGCGACGGCAGCGGCGGGCTGTCGATAGGTCGTCATGGCGGCAAGATCCTCCGCCGTCAGGTTCCGCGTGCTGAGCATCACGACCTGGTGCATGTCGGCAAAGGCCGAGCCCGGTGCCGCGACCAAGGTAGGTTCGGAGCGCCGCGCCTGTCCAGCCGCGCGCGGTGAGACCCGCCGGCGTGATGTCGGGCGCCGCCACGCGGCCCAGCGCAAAGCCGGTGAGCGACCGCGACAGCTCCATCTGGCCCACGATGCCCCTCGGCGCATGGCATTCGCCGCAATGTCCCAACACGTCGACCAGATAGCGGCCGCGCTGCCAGGCGGCGGAGCTCCCGGTCGAGGTCGCGGGCAGGCTGTCGGCGAGGAACAACAGGTTCCAGCCCATCATTCCCAGGCGAATGTTGTAGGGAAAGCCGAGCTCAGTCCGGACGTTCGCAACTTTCATTGGCTTGAGCTGCATCAGATAAGCGTAGATCGAGTCGGCATCCGCCCGCGTCATGCCGCGATATGACGTGTAGGGCATCGCCGGATAGAGTTGCTGGCCGTCGCGCCTCACTCCATCGTGCAGCGAATTCCAGAACTCGTCGGCGCTCCAGCGACCGATGCCGTTGTCGGGATCGGGCGTGATGTTGGTGGCGTAGATCGTGCCGAAGCCGCTCGGCATCGCGAGGCCACCAGCCGAGGGCGCACCACCCGGCGCGGAATGGCAGGCCGCGCAATCGGCGGCTTCTGCTAGGTATTTTCCGCGCGCCACCACGTCCGATGATGCTTTAACCGTCTGCACCGGGCCGCCCGTTCTGCCATCCGCGAGCTTGGCCGCGACACAGCCACCAGCGCGATGGCAATGACGACGGCTGCGATGAAGGTTGCCCGCACCAGACGGCGAAGGGTCATGCGCCATCCCGCGTCAGGCCGGGGGTTGCCAGGATCACGTCGCGCACCGCCTGATAGTAGCGAACGTAGCCAGTGCAGCGGCAGATATGGTTGTCCAGCGCCTCGGCCACCGTCGCCTCGACTTCTACGCGCGGCACCGGTGCACGCTTCAGCCGCTCCAGCAGCACGGTGGCGGCATTGACGAAGCCTGGCGTGCAATAGCCGCACTGGAAACTGAACTTGTCGAGGAAGGCCTGCTGGACGGGGGAAAGTGCGATCTCGCCCTTGTCGTTCTTCTGGGCGATGCCCTCGATGGTGCGAATGCGCTTGCCGTCGAAGAAGTCGGCGCCGGTGATGCAGGTCTGCACCTCCTCGCTGGTGCCGTCGTCCTTGTCCCAGATCACCACGCAGGCGTGGCAGATGCCGATGCCGCAGCCCAGGCGCGATCCGGTCAGGTCCAGCATCTCGTGCAGCACGTCGATCATCATCATGCCTTCGGGCACGTCGATCGGCCCACGGCGCTGGCCGTTGATCGTGGCCGAGAGCTTGCGGGTCGGCAGGCTCATCCCAGCACCTTCAGGATCTGGTCCGGCGTCACCGGCAGGGTGCGGAAGCGATGGCCGATCGCGTGCGCGATGCCGTTCACGATGCCGGCCATGATCGGGATCACCACCACCTCGGCCATGCCCTTGGGCGGCTCGCTGTCCGACAGCGGCGGCAGGACTTCGGCGGTCTGCGCCCATACCGCCACGTCGCTGCCGCGCGGCAGGTGATAGCGATTGAAATTCCAGGTGCCGTCGCCCGGCCCCTCCTCGTAAAGCGGCAGATCCTCGTGCAGCGCGAGCCCGACGCCTGTGGCAAGGCCGCCCTGGATCTGGCCCGACACCAGGTCCGGCACCAGCATGTTGCCGCATTCGAGAATCGTGTGGTGGGAGAGCAGTGCGACCTTTCCGCTCGTGGCGTCGACCGCGATTTCGGCCAGGGTGCCGACGGCGGTGTTGTAGCCGACCATGGCGTTGTTGTTCTGTGTCGGCGGATAGAACACGGTGCGACGGGCCAGAACGTGATAGCGGTTGGGCGTTGTCGCCATCGTCTGCTTTACTTCGGCAGCACCTTCGCCATAGCGCAGCGACAACCCATCCACCGGCATGCGCACCGCCCCGCGGACCGGGGCGAAGTCAGCCTCCGCCCATTGCCAGCGGTTGAATCCGTGCACCACTGCGCCGATCACCAGGCCACGCGCATGCGCCTCCTGCGCCAGGCGCACAAAGGGCAACGGCTCGAAGCCTTCGACGACGAGAAAGCCGTTGCGCCAGCGCGCCGCCTCGGGCTTGGCTTGTTGCAGCCGTGCCGATGTGGGGCCGTACGCCCAGATCGATACCGCTGCCGGCCACAGGCCGTAGAGAAAGACGACGCGCGCCGCCGCCTGGGTCGTGTGCGTGAAGTAATAAGACGAATTACTGGCGCTCGACGCCGAGGCAAAGGCCGGCGTCCAGCGCGGGTTGATCGCGAGTTCGTCCTGTTCGGCCTGGCTCATCGCATGCGGATTGCCGCTGGTCTCTATCGGCAGATCGGGCCACTCCGTGACGGCCATTTCCAGCACGTCGGCGGGCCGGCCCAGCCAGCGCGTGCAAGCGACGGCCTGGCCCGACGAGGCGCCGGTGCCGATCTCCGTGCCGGTATGGCTGAGGGTGATGCGGCCGTCGGGCGCCAGCTCGACCTTGGCGAAACTCGCCTGCGCACCATCGCCGAAGCGGCGCTGGATGCAGCCGAAGCCGACGCCGTAGTATTTCCCCGGATGCGCCGCCTCGTAGGCCTGCTTGGCAGCCGCCCTGCCCGTCCACAGTACATGCGCCCGCGCCTTCTCCAGCACCGTTTCGGCGCGCTGCGTGCCGACGGGCACCGCGCCCTGTGCGTTCTTCATCCCGGTCTTGAGCACGTTGCGCTGACGGAACTCGATGGGATCGAGGTTGAGCGCGCCCGCGACCTCGTCGACCATGATCTCGGTCGCCGCCAATGTTTCCAGCGCGCCGTAGCCACGCGCCGAGCCGCAGTCGAGCGCACGCGAAGAAATAGCGGTCGCCGCCACGTCCGTCTTGGGAAAGTAGTAGATCGACGCCGACGAGGTGGCGCCCACCATGGCAAGCGCTACCGAGCAATTGGCCCGGCCGCCGCCATTGGCCACGATGCCGGCCTGGAACGATTGCATCAGCCCGGTTCGCCGGTCGACTCCGACTCTGTAGCGCATGCTGAACTGATGCCGCTTCAGTCCGGCCTGGAACTGCTCGAACCGGTCATTGGCGAGCCGCACCGGCCGGCCGTCGCCATAGACGGCGGCGAGCAGGCCGTAATACGGCATGGGGAAATGATCCTTCGAGCCATAGCCCACCGTGAAGCACGGGTGCAGGAACAGCCGCTTCAGGCCGATGCGGCTCTTGCCCAGCATGCTCGCGGCACTTTCGGCCACTTCCTGTGGCGACTGTGACGGCACGACCAGGTGCAACTCCTGCTTCGCGGCATCGTACCAGCCGTTGGCATTGTCAGGCTCGAGCGCGGCGGTATCGCCCGACTGGGTGGCATAGTCGCGCGCGAGCACCAGCCAGTCGGTCCGCGGGCGCGTCAGTTCCTCGTCGATCGCCTTGGCGTGATACATGCCCTGCGCGTTCGTATCGCCGTCGAGCGCGGGCGTGGGCCAGACCGGTTCGTGCTTGTCGTAGGTCGACGTCGTTACCGGCGCCTGCCTGGTCGAGGAGAAGACATCCTCGTCGAAGCCGGTCTTGCCGCCGATACGCACGAAGCGGCCAGCGCCCCAGGGATCGCGTTGCAGCGGCCCGGTGACGGCGCCGTAGCGGATGACCTTGTCGTTGAACTGCAGCTTCTCCTTAGCAAAGCGGAAGCGGGCAAAGTCGTGAAAAATCAGCATCGCCACGGCTTGGCCGAGATAGGCCGGCGTCTTGCCCTCCGGCAGCAGCATGTCCTCGCCGTAGAAATCCGGGAAGGCGAGACCGTCGTGCGCGAGGTCGGTCGCCGTCACGACACGATCAGGCTTGAGGTCGGCTCCGAGCATCGCAAGATCGAAGCCGGCATAGAGGCGATCGGCGAAAGTCGTCCGCAGGATCAGCGCATGGGCCTGCTGCTGCGGCCAGTGCGGCATGTCGCGGGCGCGGATGTCGCACGCGAAGACTTTGCCGCCGGTCACTTTCGAGGTGCCATCGACCCGGTATTTCAGCTGCTCTGTGCGGCCGTCCCACGCCGGCGTCGTCAACAGCCGGTCGTCGAACAGGGCTGCATAGGCCTTTGACCCGAGCGGCGCGAGATAGACGGCGATGCCGCCGATCAGGAGCTGTCGTCGCGAGAGGCCGGACCGGAAATCCTGAAAAGCCATGACAATGACCTCGACGAACGCGCAACGAGGCTACCAAGGCGCATGCGGCCGCGCATCCACGATCGACCCAAACTGGTCGCTCAGGATGACTGCATTCCGGAGAAGTGAACGAACTCGAATCTCAAGCCATCGGGATCGGCGAAAACGACGGCGTAATAGCCGGCGCCGTACTGCGGATAATCGGCAGGCGGATCGAAGATCGTGGCGCCGATCCTAAGCAACAACGCATGCAGCCGATCGACGTCGGCACGACTCTCTGCATTCCAGGCGAAGTGATGCAGGCCAGGGCTGTAGCGATCGCGCGCCCGTTCGGTCCGCGCAGGCTTGATCCCGATCGAGCAGAGTCCGTCCGGCAGTTCCAGGTCCCAATCGAGGCCTGTCGGATCATCGCGAACGCGCCGGTAGCCGAGAAAGGTCAGCACCGCCTCATAGAACGGCGCCGACAGGCCCACATCCTGCACCGTGAGGTCGAGATGATGCATCAGGCCGCGCATCAGCCGAACTCGATATCGGCCCAGACGCCGGCATGGTCGGAAGGCCATAGCGAGGCGTCGTCCGGACTCGGCCGGTCGAAACAGGTCCCGCTGGCGACAACTTTTAGCCGTTCGGACACCCAGACATAGTCGATGCAACGATCCATCCGCGGCCAGTAGGGGTGGGATACGCTTCCCTTGTCGTCAGCCAGCGGCGTGAACGCCGTGGGCGCCGTCTGCGTGGGTCGAAACCGCGACGCCATCAGGGCGGCGGACGGTTTGTCCAAAGTGGCGTTGAAATCGCCGCACACGATGGTGTGGACGGCATCGGGGCGGCTGTCGATCCAGCCGAGGAGCCGCTGGACCTGGAATAGCCGCAGCGAGTCCTCGCCGACGGACCTGTAGAGATGGGTCACATAGACGTCGATCGGCACGCCGGCGACGGTCAGCCGGGCAACCAGGGCCACGATGTCCTGGGTGCGGAAGTCGAGGTTGCCTGTCTCGACGACCGGGAAGGTCGTGATCAACGCCTCACCCTCCATCTCGCTCAATCCATTGACGCGGGTCTGCTGCACGAGACTGTGCGGTACACCGGTCGCGCCGGTGGCGAACGCGCTGAGCGTCCGTGCCGTCTGAAGCGGCAGGCTGACCTCATTGAGGGCGAGGATGTCGGGCTTCAGCCGGGCAATCTCGGCCTCGATGAGCGGGCGGCGCAACGGCCAACGCTTGTGGTCTTGCTCAAGATTGAGCGTCGTCACCCGAATCAACTGTTGCCTCCTCCAGCCGATTGCAGGATTTCCTCTACGGTCGTCACTGCCGCGTACTCGCCATGAAGCAGCGCCAAGGTGAGCTGATGCACGTCCTCGGCCGGCCACAGCCGGCCGGTCAGGTCGCGCTTGTCGCACGACCAGCAGGCATCCCCCGAAAGCCGGATCCTGTAGCCGAGGTTGGCGCCGACCCGCACCGTGGCCTCGACCGAGTTGGCGAGCAGCCAGCCGCAGATGACCAGCGGCGGCCTACCCAGCGCTTCCAGGCGAGCGTCGAGGTCGGTCCCGATGAAGGCGCTGGTCACGCGCTTGGCGATCACCGTCTCCTGAGGCAAAGGCGCCGTCAGCGGACTGAAGTCATTGCCCTCCTGCCCCGGCCGGAATGGCGAATCGGGAAAGGTCGAATCGTGGCGCACATGAAAGATCGGCCAGCCCTGGGCACGCCACGCCGCCAGCAGCCTCGCGATATTGCTTTCTGCGCCAGGATTGTTGCGGGGACCCCACTTGGGGTGTTCCTTCGCCTCCTGCTGGTCGATCAGGATCAGGACGTCAGGCATTTCCCGTCGAAGCCGTCGCCGGGCAGCCCGAGGTAGTGGGCGATGGTGGGCGCGATGTCGGTGATGCAGGTGGGCCGCTGCAGCGTTCCCGACGATCGTCCGCCATCGTTCATCATCAGGAAGGGCCGGATCTCATCCGGTCCCCAGCCGCCGTGCTGGCCGCTGCCGATCGCCGCCCGCTTGCCCGCCTCATCCACCACCCAGCGCCGGCCGGCAACGCCGTAGGGGTTGGCCTCGCCCCGCCGCGCCATGTTGACCGCCGCCACGGCGCCGCCGCGCGCGGCAAAGCCCTGTTCGGCGAGACGATCGCCTGCGATCACCTCGCCCGCCCACTCGGCCCGGCTCATCTCGTCGAGCACGCCCAGCAGCGGCGCGCGCCCCTGTTCGGTCGCATAGAGCACCGCCGCCGTGCCCTGCCCCGCGACTGCGACGTCGCCGGTTTCCAGAAATTTCCCGAGGCCCTGCCCGGCCAGCCAGGCGTCGAGGTCGACGCTGTCGCCGATCGTCTCCTGGCCGTGATCGGAACCGACCATCAGCAGGATCTCCTCGCCCGCGTCGCGCAGCCGCTCGACGGTGCGGAAGACCTCGGCGACGCAGCGGCCGGCGGCGGCCAGCGCATCTTGATGCGCAGGCGAGCCCAGCGGCACGCCGTGCAGCGTGTGATCAGGATCGGCGAGCCAGAGGAAAGCGGCGGCCGGCCGGCGGTCTTTTAGTACTTCGGTGCAGAAGCGTTGCGTCATCGCCCAGTCGCCGGCGGCATCGTGGCTGACCTCAAGCGCATCGGTACCTTCGATGGGCGCACCGCCCGGCGCGAACGAGCCGGCGCGATGGTAGATGTGGCCGAAATGCTCGGGGTCGAGGAAATAGGCGGCGCCCGGCGAAACGTTCGAAAAGCCGATGAAGCCGCCCACCTTCGCGACGCGCTCGGCGAGCGCCGGCACCAGCAGCGTGCCGCCGGTGGCGGCCCGCATGTGGGTGCGGAAATCCGGACTGCCGACATCGCGCACGACGATCCTGCCCTGCTCGATCAGCCCCATGCGATTGCCGTGCAGGCCGTGGCGGGCAGGCTGGCAGCCGGTCGCCACCGACGCCGCCGACACGCGCGTGACCGAGGGGAACACCGCGCTGTGTGCGTCGCACCAAAGGCTGCGCTGCCGGAGATCGTCCAGGACCGGCGTCGTGTCGGGCCGCACCCAGTTGCGTCCCAGGCCGTCACAGCACACGAACACCGCCCGTCGAGACCCTGCCATGCGTCGTACCCCTTGCGTCCTTCAGGCGATGGTAGTCGACTTCACCCTGAAACCCAGGAGGAAACGATGCAATTCGGTTATTTCACAATGCCGTCGCATCCGCCGGAGCGTCCCCTGAAGGACGGCCACGAATGGGATCTACAAGTGATCCGCTGGCTCGACGAGCTGGGTTTCGCCGAGTGTTGGGTCGGCGAGCATCACACGGCCCCCTGGGAGCCACATCCCTCGCCCGACCTGCTGGTGGCACAGGCGCTGATGCAGACCAAGAACATCCGCCTCGGCCCCGGCGGCTTCCTGCTGCCCTACCATCACCCCGCCGAGCTCGCGAACCGCGTCGCCATGCTCGACCACATCTCGGGCGGGCGACTCAATTTCGGCATCGCGGCCTCTGGACTGCCAAGCGACTGGGCCATGTTCAATGTCGACGGCATGTCGGGCGTCAACCGCGACATGACGCGCGAGGCGCTCGACATCATCCTGAAGCTGTGGAGTTCGCCCGAGCCGTTCGACTACAAGGGCAAGTTCTGGCACGTGACCAAGCCCGACACGATGTTCGGGTTCCTGAAGCCGCACATCAAGCCGCTGCAGGCCCCGCACCCGCCGATCGGCGTCGCCGGCCTCTCCAAGGGCTCCGACACGCTGAAGCTCGCCGGCGAAAAGGGTTATATCCCGATGAGCCTCAACCTCAATCCGGCGTATGTGAGCAGCCACTGGGAGTCGGTCGAGATCGGCGCCGCCAAGTCGGGCCGCACGCCCGACCGCGGCCAGTGGCGCATGGTGCGCGAGGTCTTCGTGGCCGACACCGACGAGGAGGCGATGAAGCTCTCCGTCGGCTCGCACATGGGCCGCATGATGCGCGAGTATTTCCTGCCGCTCCTCGCCCAGTTCGGCTTCCTTGAATATCTCAAGGTCGACCCCGGCGCGGCGGATTCCGACGTGACGCCGGAATACTGCGCCAGGCACAACTGGATCGTGGGCTCGCCGAGAACCGTCATCGAGAAGATCGAGAAGATCTATCACGAGGTCGGCGGCTTCGGGCAGCTCCTGGTGTTCGGCTTCGACTATGTCGAGAACCCCGAGGCGTGGCGGCACTCGCTAGAACTGCTGTCCAAGGAAGTGATGCCCAAGGTGCAGCACCTCAAGCCGAAGGCGGCGCGGCTGGCGGCGGAGTAGCCATCGGCATGAAGGTCGCCCGACGAGACTCGCCGCCCGACAGCGCGTTCCTCAGGCCCGATATGCGCGCTCCAGAATATTTCGTCTCCGCGGCACGGCTGTGAGGACGCCTCAGGGCCCCTTGAGGTGGTCGGCCAGCCGCAGGGCGAGCGCGATGATGGTGAGGGTAGGATTGGCCCAGCCTGCCTTTGGCATCACCGATCCACCCGCAATGTACAGGTTGTCGACGTCGTGCATCTTGCAGTTGGAGTCCACGACGCCGTTTTCCTTGTCCGAGGCCATCCGTGTGGCCCCCGTTACATCCTCTCCCTTGAAGGAAGGCGGAGCGTCACTCTTCTTAATCGAGTAGGTATAGTTCTTGCTCAATAACAAGTTCGACACGTCCTCGAGAGCCCTCTGCCGGACTTGCCTGTCGTAGTCGTCCAGGGTCAGCGTGACGTCCGGAAGCGGATCACCAAAGACGGGATCGGCCGAGTTGGGCCGGAGGGTAACCTGGTTGTCGACGCTCGGCATTTTCTCCCATAGCAGGTCGATGCTGCCCGAGCGGTCCTCTTTGGTATTCTCATCACCCTTCACGCCGAAACTGAGCCGGGCGCGAAAGCCCGGCAGGAAGGTGGTATTTCGGACCCACTCCGTCGATGCCAGCACCGCGAAGACAACCGTGCTCTCGGCATCGTCATTGGCCCCCCTATAGAGCCTTGTCTTCCCACTGTAGAAATTGAAGATGCCTTCGGACGGCCAGTTTTCCGTGTAGAACGTGGCTGCCTTTTCAAGCCGCGGATGGTCCATCAGGTATCTGCCCAATGCCTGCTGTTTGTAGCCGGAGTGAAGCAACAGCCTTGCGTTCTCGATACAACTCGCTGCCAGAATGACCTGATCCGCCTTGACGTAAAATGAGTGTCGCTTGTCGGGAGCCGTATTGCGGCCGTTGGCGGTCAGCGTGGTAGCCTTGACCCTGTTACCGTTGTTCTTTTCGAGATACCGGACGTTGGCGTTGCGGTAGATGGTGACGTTGTCGGCCTCCTCGATTTCACGCCCCCACTTGAATTGAAAAGCCAGGTTGCCGTCCTGTCGAGCCCCTGTCTGATCCTGTTCGGCAATCTGCATAATCACGGCCGTTTCCAATGATCCAATCCAGCCCGCGTCCAGGGTCGCAAGCGTTATGTCTCTCTTGGCCGCCTCCTTGATCCAGGCGTCGTATTGGGCCTGCTGATCGCGATAGCAATCGAACGGCCACTTGCCAAACGAGCAGTAGGCCATTGCTTGCGCGTAGTACTTGTCATTCAACGACTGCTCGACTTCCTTCGGCCAAATCCAGACGTGAGATCTGTTGGACTGGTCGAAGTCGCTTCCAGCCAGCGGTCGAGTCCATCCTTCCCAGCAATTGGTGCTGCCGCCGTAGCAGCGAGCGCGGCCGTTGCTGAAGAACACAGGGTCGGGTTTACCGTTCAGCCATCCCCCGTAGACGCGTTGCACCATCGGGTCTTCGTATCTGTGAGGCTGAATTCTGGGAGGCTGAATGGAGGTAACCTGACAATCGTTGTAACGACTGCTCTCCAGGACGATGACGCTCTTCTTTGTACCGATGAACCGGTGAGCCATGGCCAGGCCGGCGGCACCCGATCCGACAATGCAGATGTCAGCCGGCAGTTCCTGCTTCTCCGTCGTCCTCTCAAAGGCATCGCGAATCATCTGTCTCTCCCCCGCGCGTCAGCCGAATTTCTTCTTCAGATGGTCGGCCAGCCGCACGGCCAGCGCGATGATCGTCAATGTCGGATTGGCCCAGCCGGCGGTGGGCATCACCGAGCCGCCGGCAATGTACAGATTGCCGACGTTGTGCATCTTGCAGTCGTCGTCCACGACACCGAACCCGATGTCGGGCGCCATCCGCGTGGCTCCCATGACATGCTCACCCTTCAGGCGCGCCGGAAACGTGGTCTGCGTGACATTCTTGGCGATGTTGTTGTCCTTGAGCACGCCCGCCACGACTGCGAGAGCCCGTGACCAGGTGTCATTGTCGACACGCTTCAGCTCCAGCTTGACGTCCGGAAGCTTGGCATCGAACACCGGATCGCGGCATGTGTCCGAAAGCCCGACAACTCGATTGTCGACGTCCGGCATCATCTCCCAGCATAGATTGATGTTGCCCACGCGGTCGTTCTTCTGCTGGTTGCCAAAAGTCACCCACGCGCGAAAATTGCCGATCCGCTTGTCCTTCCGGAACCGCTCGGTAGCGGCAAGGGTCGCGAAGACCACGGCGACCTGCGTTCCACTGACGGGCTGCCTGAAGAGCGACGTCTGGCCGCCGTAGAACTGGTTGATGCCGGCGGAAGGCCATTTATCAACCTCAAACCAGGCTGCAGTGGTGATCAACGGATGGTCCATTAGGTACCTGCCCAGTGCCGGCCAGCCCTTCTGGTCGTAGCCGGACGCCAGCAGCAACCGCACATTCTCGATGCAGCTGGCGGCGAGAACGACCGCCTTCTTCGGAGCAACGTGGAAGCTATGGCCCACTACGGGCCTATTGTTGTGGTCGTCCATCGACAGCGTGGTGACCTTCAGCCTGTTGTTCCTGCTCTGGTCCAGGCACAGCACGTTGGCATTGCGGTAGATGGTGACGTTGTCCGACTGCTCGACCTGCGGTCCCCACTTGAACTGGAAGCCCCAGTTTGCATCCACGCGCTCGCCCGGCAACGAGACGCCGGCGATCTGCATGACTACAGCGGTTTCGGTGTCGGCATCGGACGGCAGGTCGAGAAGGTCCAGCTTTATGCGACTCTCGGCTGCCTCCTGGATCCACGCGTGGTATTGCGTCTTGTCGTTGCGATATCTGGCGAAGTCCCACGCTCCAAGGGAGCAATATACCATCGCTTCCTGGTAGTATTTTTCGTTCAAGTCGTCCTTGACGTTCGTCGGCCAGACCATGTGTGGAGCGATGTCCGTGCGATCGAAGTCGGTCCCGGTGAGCGGTCGCGTCCATCCCTGCCAGCAGTTGGTGGTGCCGCCGTAGGCGCGGATCCGGCCGTTGCTGAAGAACACCTCGTCCGTACCGCCGTTCATCTGTCCGCCGTAGATGCGCTGCACCATCGGATCGGCATATCTGTGGGGCTGGGGAGGCTCGTCCGTGACGACCTGGCAATCGTTGTGACGACTGCTTTCGAGCACGACGACCTCGAGCTTCTTGTCCTCGGCGATGAGCCGGTGAGCCATGGCCAGGCCGGCCGCCCCCGAGCCGATAATGCAGATGTCCGGTGTCAGTTCCTCGCCTTCCTTCGTCTTGTCAAAGGCATCGTAAATCATCCGGCTTCCCCCCTTCTGGTGAAGGCCTGTAGAAAGACCTTGTCCTGCTCAAGCAGCCCGACAACGCCCGGCACGCCACATCAGTTGAACTTCGCCTTGAGATGGTCGGCCAGCCGCACGGCCAGCGCGATGATGGTCAACGTCGGGCCCAGCCCCCGGTCGGAAACACCGAGCCGACAATGCAGATGTCGGCCTCCGGCGCCGCCTTTCCTCCCCCTGGCTTCGGCGATGTCGCCCCCGCCGATGTCACGCCGGATAGCATGAAATTGTTGATGTGATTCAATGAGGCAGCGCCGAGAAGCGGCAAGACGGCAAACATATGCGAAACGGTCCGTGAGCTATGCGCGCCCGCCGGAAACGAGGTTGTGATATCAGGAACGCAACAACCATTCTGGAACCTGCGGGGAGGCTCCCGTGCCCAACGTTGAATGGCTCCTGCGTGAGGCCACGGAGGAGCGGACGCTGCAGCTGAGCGAGCGTGCCGTGATCGACAACGAGAAATGGCGCGCCACCATCGAGCGGCTGGAGATCGGCCCCGGGCTGCGCGTGTTCCTGACCGACGCCGAGGCGCATCATGACATCACGGTGGAGGCACGCGACGACCGCACCGACCAGTGGATGGGCAGCCAGGTGACGATCGCCGGCCGCGCCGATATCGATTTCCTCGACGGCCAGCGCACGCATGCCGCGTCTGATCACGCCCTCCTCTTTCGCGCCTCGGGACGCTCGGCCGCCTACAGCCTGCGCGCGGGTGCCAAGTTCCACTCGGCCGGCTACGGACTCTGCGTCGAGCGCATCGTTCGTTTGTTCGACGGCGAGGTGCCGGATCCTCTTCGCGCCTTGTTCGATTCCAAGATCGACGTGAGCCGTGTCATCGCCATGCGCGGCAGCGGTCTTCTGCGCAATCTGGCCGCCAGCCTGTTTGCGCGCGGCTTCAACGGTCCCCTGCGCACCCTGATGATGGAAGGCGCGGTGATCCAGCTCCTCGCCGCCCAGGCCGCGGCCGCGACGCACCGGCCGCCCATTCGGTCGCGCCGGCCACTGACAATGCGCGAGCGCGACGCCATCCGCGAGGCGCGCGCACGGCTGCTGGCGGACATGCGCCGCCCGCCCACGGTCGGCGAACTGGCCACCATCGTCCAGCTCACCGAGAAGCGGCTCAATTCAGGCTTCCGCACGCTGTTCGGCACGACGGTGTTCCAGACGCTGCGCAATGAGCGTCTCGAGCACGCGCGCATCGCCCTCCTGTCCGGGACGGTGCCGATCAAGCAGGTCGCCTTCCGCGTCGGCTATAATCACGTCACCAATTTCATCAATGCCTTCGCCGTGCGCTATGGTGCGCCGCCGCGGCAATATCTAAAACAGGCAGCGCCCAGGCACTGAAGGTCCCGCATGAAGGTCACTCGCCGCCGCACGCCGCCCGAGAGCGCATTCCTGGGCGATCTCGGCGGTTTTTACTACTGGGACTCCTACGAGGCGCCGCTGCGGCGCGGCGACCTCGCCATGCACGAAATCTACCTGGCGCTCTTCGCCCATCATCCGCGCTGGTTCCGGCGGCTCCTGATCCTGCGCGACCGGCTCGTCGCGCCGTTCTGGTTGCGGCCGTCGGGTGAAGCCGACGCCCAGCCGGTCGAAATCAAGTCCGCCTATCCGGTCGGCGAGAAGATCGCGCGCTTCAGGCTGTTCGCGCAGGACGACCGCGAGATCGTCACCGGTGGCGACGACAAGCATCTCGATTTCCGGGTGTCGGTGCGAAAGCTGACCGAGCACGGGACGGACCGGGTCGTGCTATCAACGGTGGTGAGCCCGCACAATCTCTTCGGCAGGGCCTACCTGTTGGCCATCCTTCCCTTTCACCGCTTCGGCATCAGGACCCTGCTGTCGAACGCGGTGATGGCCGGACGCGTCTGAGCCGTCGAGCCCGCACGGCCTCGTCGAGGATCTTCAGGTGTTCTGGGACGAGAGCGGGGCAGATGCCGTCGACTCTGTCCCCTGGCCGCGGCCGATCAGGTTTTGACGACCAGCATGACACAGGCGGCAATCAGCGCGGCGAGGTCGTTGGTCAGATCCACGACGGGGTCATTCGACTGCGGAGAGTGCGTCATAGCAAACTCGGCGGTCTGCCGAATGAAGGTCTGATAGACCGGCGCCAGAAGATCGACCTTCAGGTCGTCGCACTCGAACGCGTTGAGCAGATACCGCATGTAGACTGCGGGGCCGGTCCAGTAGTCGTTGTCGTCGCCGCCCGGACTGGGTTCAGGATACCACGGCTTCAGGATCCCCGGCTCTTTCGTCTGGGCGGTCAAATAATCCCTGGTGCCCGCCATCAGCTTGCGGGCGGTCGCCAGTAGCGCAGGGTATTCCTGCGACGTCTTGCCAACGATGTGCATGCGATCCACCAAGCCCCCCAAGATCAGGCCCTGGTCGCCCGCCCAGGCCAAATCCGATCTGAAAGCAGGGTCCACCTCACCCGACTTGAAGATGCTGACTCTTTCCCGGACTACAGCCCGGCCCGTGGCGTAGTTGTTCATCAGCAATAGCGCTGCCTTTTGCGGCAGATTGAACCAGGTCTTCAGGAACTGGTACTCTTGGTTCATTGCCACTGTGTAGGCCGCGTTGGGCGGGAGCTTGCCGTCGAGCGACAGGCGCTGGGCCAAGACGAGATAGAGCCCGTTTGTGACCGTGTTCTGGCGGCCGCAAAGCTTATCTGGCCCTCCGGGATGACATCCCCCGTCCACAATGTGGTTCCAGACGCCACCTTCGACCAGCGGCGCATAGGCGGGGTACATCTTCTGATCTGCCCGCTTCCAGCCATATGGGGCGTTGTTTGCCATCTGCGCCCAGCACGCCGTTGCGATGGAGCGGAAGACGACGTCGTTGCTGCCAAAGATTCCGGCCTCCGACGCCTTCAAGCCGGAAATGCCCCACCAGCCGAAATCGTCGTACCAGGCGCCGCTCTGGCTGTTGTACTGGCTGATGGCGATGGCCGCGAAATTGTCGGCGTCGCTGCTGTCGATCTTGGTGAAATAGTCGACGATGGTGTCGAACGAATGCCCACACCGCCAAAAATATTGCTCGTCGGGGAAGGCCACCTTGAGCCGCTCATAGGTCTGCTGGGCCGCTGTCTTGAAGGGGGCGGTCGAGATCGGCATGGCTTCAATGTCCTTCCGCGTTGATGTTTGGGTGTGTCTTGAATCGGAAACACAACACAGGAGAATACTCCCCCTAGTTGTACCTCAAGACGATAAGCAATCCATCAGATTGGCAGGAAAATCTTCCGCGCCGCCATCGGTGCCTGCCCGACGGAGGAGGTCCGGCCCCTAGGTCCTGCGGTTTGACAGCACGGCCGCGGCGGCGAAACCCAGCGCGGCGACCAGCATGATGCCGGCCAGTCCCCACAGCACCGGCGTGTAGCCGCCGAAGGCGCCCCAGGCGAGCGAGGCCACGATCGGGCCCGCCGCACGCATGACGTTGGTCGGCATGGTGAGCGCGCCGGAGACCACGCCGTAGCCCTCGGGGCCGATGAATTCCGGCACCGCCATGCCGCGCAGGATGGTCACCAGCCCGTTGGCAACGCCGTAGATGATGGCGAACAGGATCAGGCCGTAGACATCGCTGATGCCCAACGCCAGCATCGTCATCGCCACAGGGAAGGCGAAATAGATCAGTGCCCCCAGCTGGATGGTGGTGATGTGGCGCTGGCCAACCATCAGCAGCACGCGCCCTACCACTTGCATCGGACCGATCAGCGCGATGATCGCCATCACGACCGCAATGGGCACGCCGCGGTCGTCGAGCAGCGGGATCAAATGGAAGCTCATGGCCGAGAAGGCGAGGCCGTAGCCGGCGAAGGCCACGACCAGGCCCCAGAAGGCGGGTACGCGGATCGCGGCGGCGAGCGGGCTCTTCTTTCTCGTTCCCTCGACGTGTGGCTTCAACTCGGCGATGGGCGTGGCCTCGTCTTTCGGTCCCGGCACGAACAGCCAGTGCATGACGGCGACGCCGAGATTGATCGCGGCCATCACCTCGAGCGTCGGTCGCCAGCCGATGCGCTCGATCAGCAGTTGGGCGAACGGGATGCCGAAGGTGCTGGCGAGGCCGCCGAGGAAGGTCATCAGCAGGATCGCCTGCTTGTAGCGCGGGCCATAGACGCGGGTGATCACCGCGAAGGCGGGCTCGTAGAGGATGACAGCCTGGCTGATGCCGAGTCCGATCCACAGCGCATAGAAAACCGGCAGCGAGTCGACGCGCGACCACACCATCATCAACACGGCGGCGAGCAGCGAGCCACCGGCCATCAGCTTGCGGCCGTGGCCGCGGTCGATCCAGGCGCCGACCGGGATCGAGCAGAGGCCGGCCACCAGCAGGCCGGCCGACAGTGCGCCGAACATCGAGCTGCGCGACCAGCCGAGTTCCTGCGTCATCGGCACGACGAACAGCGGAAACGTATAATAGACGAGGCCCCAGGAGATGAGCTGGCCCAGCGAGAGCATCCAGAGAATGGTCGACGGGCGCTTTCGCCACGGTCCGCCCGCGCCGCTCTTCGCCATAATGATGCCGGCTCCGCCAATCGTTACAGGACGACAACCCTAACGCCGCGCCGTCATAGAGGATAGCCGCATGACCGAGACCAAGCGCATCAATCTCGCATTGCAGGGCGGCGGTTCGCACGGCGCCTTCACCTGGGGCGTGCTCGACACCCTGATCGAGGACGGCAGGCTGGAATTCGAGGCAGTGAGCGGCACCAGCGCCGGCGCCATGAACGCCGCCATCCTGCTGCAGGGTTGGGCGAACGGCGGCCCGCAGGGCGCGCGGGCGGCGCTGCGGGCCTTCTGGACGGAGCTCGGCTCGATGTCGATCGCCAGCCCCATCCAACGCACACCGCTCGACCGCCTCCAGGGCAACTGGAACCTCGACGATTCGGCCGGCGCCCTATGGGCCGACCTGATCCAGCGCACGCTCTCGCCGTGGCAGCGCAACCCGCTGAAGTTTGACCCGCTGCGCGAACTCCTGCGCCAGCACTTCGACGAAAAGTCCGTGCGTGCCTGCCACCAGGTCAAGGCCTTCATCGCCGCGACCAACGTACGGACGGGCAAAGTCAGGATCTTCACCCGTGATGAGCTGTCGATCGATGCCCTCCTCGCCTCAGCCTGTCTGCCCAACGTCCATGACGCCGTCGTGATCGAGGGCGAGGCCTACTGGGATGGCGGCTTCCGTGGCAATCCGCCGATCTGGCCGTTCATCTACAATAGCGAGAGCGCCGACGTGGTGATCGTCGAGGTCGATCCGCCGAGCCGGGAAAACATCCCACGCTCCAATGCCGAGATCGCCGACCGGCTGAACGAGATCACTTTCGGTGGCGCGCTGATGGCCGAGATGCGCGCCATCGCCTTCGTGCAGGAGCTGATCGAGCAGGGCGCCGTCACCGGCGAATTCGGCTCCCGCCTCAAGAAGCTTCTCATCCACTCCATCGCCGATCCCGACTCGCTCGCGCCGTTGGGGGCGGTGAGCAAATTCAACGTCGAACAGGATTTCCTCGATCATCTGTTCCAACTCGGCCGGGCGGCGGCAACCAAATGGCTGGCTGCGACGTTCCAATCAGTTGGGGTGAAGACCAGCATCGACATCAAGGCGCGCTTTCTCTGAGCCTGAGGGGGAAGTAGCATGGCCACCCCGCCCGAAAGGACCGAAACCATGAAGCGGCCGTTCGCCAGACTCCCAGCCTACATGCTTGCTGCCGCGCTCATTGCTGCTGCCGGTACTGCGCTTGCCTGCACGCGCACGCTCTACGTCGGAGCCGACAATACGGTGATCACCGGGCGCAACATGGACTGGCAGGAGGACATGTCCTCCAATCTCTGGATCTTCCCGGCCGGCATGAAGCGCAATGGCGCGGCCGGGCCGAAATCCATCGAATGGACGACGAAGTACGGCAGCGTCGTGGTCTCGGGCTACGAAGTCGGCAGCACCGATGGCATGAACGAGAAGGGCCTGGTCGCCAACATGCTCTATCTTGCCGAATCCGACTACGGTAAGTCGGTCGAAGGCCGGCCCAATCTTTCCATCGCGGCATGGCCGCAATTCGTACTCGACAGCTACGCCACCGTCGACGAGACCGTCGAGGCGCTGCGCAAGGAGCCGTTCAACTTGCTGGCGCCCACCTTGCCGGACGGTTCGCCTGCAGCGCTGCATCTCGCGATCTCCGATTCGTCCGGCGACTCGGCGATCTTCGAGTATGTCGGCGGCAAGCTGGTGATCCACCACGGCAAGAAATACACCGTGATGACAAACTCGCCGGTCTACGACCAGCAGCTCGCCCTCGACGAATACTGGAAAGGCATCGGCGGCACGACGTTCCTGCCCGGCACGGCGCGCGCCGCCGACCGCTTCGTGCGCGCCTCGTTCCTGCTCGGCGCGATCCCGAGGAAGGTCGACAAGAATTTCATCAAGAGCGTGCCGGAGCAGTCCTTCGCCTATCAGGCGGTGGCGAGCGTCATGAGCGTGCAGCGCGCCGTCAGCGTACCGCTCGGCATGACCACGCCCAACGAGCCCAACGTCTCCTCGACGCTATGGCGCACCGTTTCGGACCAGAAGAACCTGGTCTATTATTTCGACTCGGCGACCCGACCCAACACCTTCTGGGTCTCTCTCGACAAGCTCAACCTCCAACCCGGTGCGCCCGTGAAGAAGCTCACGATCCAGAACGGCGAAGTGTTTTCGGGCGAGGTCGCGGCCGACTTCAAGCCCGCTGAGCCGTTCAAGTTCCTGCCCGCCTCTCCGAACTGATCCATGCGAATCGGCATCGATCTCGGCGGCACGAAAATCGAAGGCCTGGTGCTCGACAAGGACGGCACGGAACGGGCGCGTCTGCGCGTACCCACGCCCAATACCTCCTACGAGGACGCCATCAAGTCGATCGTCGACGTCGTGCGCGAGCTGGAACGCAAGGTCGGCGCGAAATGCTCGGTCGGTCTGGCCACCCCGGGGGCGATCTCGCCGGCCACCAGCCTGATCAAGAACGCCAATTCGACACGCCTGAACGGCCGGCCGCTGCACCGCGACATCGAACGCGCGCTCGGTCGTGACGTGCGGATGGCCAACGACGCCAACTGCTTTGCCGTCTCCGAGGCCACGGACGGTGCCGCAGCGGGCCGCGAGATCGTGTTCGGCGTGATCCTGGGCACCGGCGTGGGCGGCGGCATCGCCGTCAACGGCAGGCCGATCACCGGCGCCCAGGCGATTGCCGGCGAGTGGGGTCACAATCCCCTGCCGAATCCCCGTGACGATGAACGACCCGGCATGCGCTGCTATTGCGGACGCATCGGCTGTGTCGAAACCTGGTTGAGCGGCCCGGCGATGCAGCGCCAGTTTGCCGAGCGGACCGGCCGTACCTTGCGTGCCACCGATATCGCCCAGGCTGCCCTGGCCGGCGACACCGAAGCAGCCGACCAGATGGAACTCTATTGCGACCGTCTTGCGCGATCGCTCGCCGTCGTCATCAACATCCTCGATCCCGACGCCATTGTGCTGGGCGGCGGACTGTCGCGCATGCCACAGCTCTACGACCGCGTACCCGTGCTGTGGAAGCACGAGGTGTTCTCCGAACCAGACAGCATCGTCACCCTCCTGCTGCCGCCGAAGTACGGAGATGCGAGTGGCGGACGTGGCGCCGCCTGGCTTTGGCCGGAGCCCTAGGCGCCGGCCCTAGACGCCAACGAGGGCAAGCGCGCTCACCGCAGCCATTGCGATCCATCCGAAGTGACGCCCGCTCGTCGCCCAGGCATTGCCGATGGCGGCCGCGCCATAGACGGCAACGGCTGCACCCACGATCCACAGACGAGCCGAGTCGGAGGCCATGTAGGGCGCCGCGACGAGCAGAACACCGAAGGCGATCCAGTCGACGGTGCTGCATTGGAAGACCAGACGGAGCAGCAATTTCACCCAGGCAGGGTCGATCCGGGCACAGGCAAAGACTCTCGTCTCACCCAGAACGCCGTGAATGACAGCAATGAGGATGGCGAAGCCGCCGGCCGCCTGTATTGCAAGATCCCGCATTGTCCTTCTCCATACATATCTGTATGGTCATGTAGTGCCGTGGATCCACCGCGTCAATACACTACTGTATGGAAAATGGGCGACGATCGTCTGACCTCCCGGGATTGGGTGAAGGCCGGCCTCAAGGCGTTGGCCAAGACGGGCTTCACCGCCCTCAAGGCCGATACCTTGTCGAAGGGGCTCGGCGTCTCGCGCGGCAGCTTCTACTGGCACTTTGCCGATGTCGGTGCGTTCCACGCCGCCGTCCTGCACCGCTGGCGCGAGGTCGCCTACGAGAACGTCATCCGGGAAATCCATGGCACCGCCGAGAGCCGGATGAAGGCCCTGCTCGATCGCGCCTTCCGCGCCGAAACCCGTCTCGAGCGCGCGGTGCGGAGCTGGGCAACGGCCGATCCCCGGGCAAGAGCCATGGTCGAGGCGGTCGACACCCGCCGCCTCGTTTATATAGAGAAGCTGCTGGTCGAAGCTGGCATCGCGCCGGCCATTGCGCCGACGCGGGCCCGTCTTCTCTATTGGGCCTACTTGGGCTTCATCCTGTCCCCGGCCAAGCTGGACGAGGCGGACCGACGGCGGCTTCTCGATGAACTCGCGCGCGCCGCCATGTCGAAGGGCAGCCACCGGACGCCGGCGTGAGGTCACTTTTTATCTGAACGGCGGCTCGTCGAAGCTGCGCAGCTTGCGCGAGTGCAGCGAGCCCAGTTCGCCGCGCAGCAGTTCTATGGTTTCCAGACCGATCCGCAGATGTTCGCTGACCGCCCGCTGGTAGAAGCGCGTCGCGGCGCCCGGCAGCTTGATCTCGCCATGCAGGGGCTTGTCGGAGACGCACAGCAGGGTGCCGTAAGGCACACGCAGACGATAGCCTTGCGTCGCCAGGGTGGCGCATTCCATGTCGACGGCAATGGCACGCCCCTGATTGATACGCCGCCGTTCCTGGGACCAGCGCAGTTCCCAGTTGCGGTCGTCGTAGCTCACCACGGTACCGGTCCGCAGGCGCCGTTTCAGCGCGTCGCCGCGCTCCCCGGTCACCCGTTCGGCGGCCTCCTGCAGGGCCATCTGGACTTCGGCCAGCGCCGGCACCGGCACTTCCGGCGGCACGAGATCGTCGAGAATCCGATCGCGCCGCATATAGCCATGTGCCAGCACATAGTCGCCGATGGATTGCGACTGACGCAGGCCACCGCAGTGGCCGATCACCAACCAGCAGTGCGGCCGCAGCACCGCCAGGTGGTCGGTGGCGGTCTTTGCATTGGAGGGACCGACGCCGATATTGACGATCGAGATGCCGCCGCGATCGTCGGATCGCATCAGGTTGTAGGCCGGCATCTGGAAGCGATGCCAGGGCGCGGCCGCGACCGCCGCATCGGATGCGGCGGCTTCGCCACCGCGCCGAACGACGGCCCCGCCGGGCAGCACGAGCCGATCGTAGGCGCCGGCCGGCTTGCGCAACTCCTCAAGCGCCCATTCCAGGAAGTGATCGACGTAGCGTTGGTAGTTGGTGAACAGGATCCAGGGCTGGATCGTGCGCCAGTCCGTCCCCGTATAGTGAATCAGCCGGCGCAGCGAGAAATCGATCCGGAGAGCGTCGAACAGCGCTAGCGGCCGGGATTGCCTTTCCTCGAACACCCAGGAGCCATCGGCGATTTCGTCGCCGACATTGGCAAGGACGGGAGTCGGGAAATGACGCGCCAGTTCGGCAACGGAAAGATCACCGTGGACGAACTCGTCGCCCTCCTCGATCACGAAGGGGTATGGGATCTCCTGCTCGCTCGTTCCGACCTCGATCCTGGCACCGAACTCCTCGGCCAGCGGGCGCAGTTGCTCGAGAAGGTATTGGCGAAAAAACGCCGGCTGGGTCACTGTCGTCGAATAGAGCCCCGGTGCCTGGAACTTCGCCCAGGCGCGACGGGTGAAGCGGACGGTGCCGGCCGGCCGCCAATCGACGCGAAGCTCGGGGTAGCGAAACCGGCTTCTCTCCTGCGCTGTCGGAACGACGTCTGAGGCAACGTAGTGCGCCAACGCCTCACGCAATGCATTGCTGGCCGTCGCATAAAGGTGCTCCAGGCGATCGACCGCTTGCTCCGGCGTCAAACCGTCCTGTCCGGCGCTGCTCACTGTCATCGATCGATCCCCGTGAGATCGCGTCGCACTGGCGCTTCCCTCACGAGGATGCCCGAACGGGCGATCCGTTCAACCGGGAAGATCAAGAGCAGGGGAGCGGCGCGGAAGGCCTCATTTGCACTCAGGCTTGGGTAGCGCCTCAAGACGGGTGATGCGGTATTCGATGCCGCTTTCACCCTCTTCGTGGGTGCCAAAGAGCTCGATTCCGTTATCGAGGATGACGCTACTCATCTCGAAGGCAGGTTCGCCCTGCCCCTTCGCCTGGGCATCGAAGAAGCCGGCACGGTAGTAGATCCGCGTGCGGCCGTCAGCCAAGGCCTCGGCGCCGTCTGGGATCTTCAGCTCGGCAAGACGCTTCGGCACCCTGCCGATCAGGATGTTCACAGACTGCGGCGGTTTCACCTTTTCGCCGAAGAAGAACTGGGCATCGAACCCGCTCTCGCCCGCCTTGGCCTGGCGGATCGTGGCGCGCGCGATGGCGACCGGAAACAGTGTGCCGGCCGGCAGTGCCACGGTCTGACCCTCGGGGTCGGTGAATCTCGCCTGCCCGTTGCCGTCGTCACCAATCAATGCCTCGCCCTTCACCAAGCTCGTCTGCTTGCCGCTGATGGTGTTGCGATGCTCGAAGACAAGCTTCCTGCTGTCACGGCTCTCCGTCATCTGCGATTGTTGTTCGCTCACAATCGCCCCTCGCGCACCGGCCATCTCCAGCCTCAAGCGCTGATTTGTCACGTAGCCACCATCGCACGTGAGCTTGAATTCGTAGGCATAGGTGCCGGTCGTACCGCCGCTCGGCTTCCCGTTCTCCAGGGCCGCAACTGAGTAGACGGCCCGGTGTGGCGCAAAATCCTGCGCCGCCACCGGCGCCAAGGCGGAGGCAACGCAGACAACGAGCACGAAGGTGGTGGGCACGACCTGTCGGATGTTCAGCATTTCGGCCTCGGCAGCGCTTGAAGTTGAACGAGACGAGCATCGACGGCGAAGTCACCGTAGTCGAGCAGCATCGAACGGGCGATTCCGTTGCCCAGCAAATCGAGGGCCAGCTCGTACTCCGGGTTGGTTCCCTGATCGCCTGTGGCAAAGAAGGCGAAGCGGACGCCCCACGCCGGCTGGTTGCGCAGCAGCCCGACGTCGCCGCGCACGGCCGGCGACCCGGTGGCCCGCGGCGGACGGCCGATCACGGCATTGACCTGGAAGGCGCCGTCCAGCCGCGCGCCGTCGAACACGCTGTAGGAGGCGGTCTTGTCGCCATCCCGCGCATGCCGGATGATCAGCGTGAGATGGGTGGTGGGGAACAGGGTTCCAGCCGGCAGTTCGAAGCTGCGCGCCTCGGGCAAGGTGAAGGTGGCGCGGCCTTTGCCGCCGGTCGCCACGAGATCGGCATGGCCGCGCAATTCCTCCTCGACCTCATCGTCCTGGATGTTGCGGACGCTGAACCGCAATCCCAGCCCGTCCTTGGTCTCGTAGCTGGTGAAGCTCGAATCGGTGCTGAACTCCTCGCTGTCGTTGCGTAGGAACTTGAGCTTGATCCGCTGCTTGACCTCCCAGGCGTCGCAGGAATCGACGGTCTCGAGGACCATGCGACCGCTCACCTCGACGATCCCGCTGTTGGGACGGGCCACCGAAAGCTTCATGTCGTAGGTGGCGCGGTGCGGCACCAGCACGACTTCCTGCTGCTGGGCGTCCGCGACGTTTATCCACAGGCTCAGCAACAGCATGGCGCCGACGGCGGCAAAGAAGGCCGCTGTTTGGACGCGAGGACGGCGAAAACTATACGTGGTCAACGGACAATGGCTGAGGGCTAGGCCTTGTAGCCGGGCAGCTAAGCGTAATATCCATGCGCGCGGAATACCAGAATGATCGCCTGCGGCAGGGCTGCACAGGGAGGATAGCGACCATGACCAATCGCAAACCCAGGGTTCTCGCGACCCGGCACTTCCCGCCGGACGTCGAAGCCCGACTGGCAGCCAGCTTCGACGCCGTCCTCAACCCCGAGGACCGGCTCTACGACGGTCCCGCCCTGGTCGCGGCATCGACCGGCTGCGACGGCATTATGTGCGCGGCGGGCGATGCCCTCACCGCCGCGACCATTGACGCTCTACCCGCCTCGGTCCGCATCATCGCCACCTTTTCCGTCGGCTACGAGCATGTCGATGTCGCCGCCGCGGCCAAGCGCAAGATCGCCATCAGCAACACCCCGGACGTGCTTACCGACGCTACGGCCGACATCACGTTGCTCTGCCTGCTGGGAGCGGCGCGGCGTGCCCACGAGGGTACGACCATGCTCCGAACCCACAATTGGGTGGGTTGGACCCCGACCCAGCTCACGGGGGTGCATGTGACGGGCAAACGGCTCGGCATCCTTGGCATGGGCCGCATTGGCCAGGCCGTTGCCGACCGGGCGCGCGCCTTTCGCATGCAGATCCACTACAGCAACCGCAGCCGCCTGCCGGCCGACCTCGAAAAAGGCGCCACCTTCCACGCCAATGCCGACGACATGCTGCCGTATTGCGATTTCCTGTCGATCAACGCGCCGATGACGCCGGCGACACACAAATGGGTGAATGCCGAACGCCTTGCCAAGCTGCCCAAGGGAGCGGTTGTCGTAAACACCGCTCGCGGCGGCGTGGTCGACGACGAGGCGCTGATCGCGGCACTCAAGAGCGGCCGAATCGCCTCAGCGGGTCTCGATGTGTTCGACGGCGAGCCCAAGATCCACCAGGGCTATTACGACCTGGAGAATGCGTTCCTGCTGCCGCATATGGGCTCGGCCACCGTCGAGACGCGTAATGCGATGGGCTTCAAGGCGCTCGACAATCTCGAGGCCTTCCTGCTCAACGGGCAGACGCCACCTGACCTCGTGAAGGCTTCTTAGCCGAGCGCGCGACCTTGGCTTTCTTGGGCTTGGGCGCGGCAGAAACCGCCGCCGGAGCCTCAGCGGGCGGCGCATCGGCAACGGCCGTCACCGGTTCGGCCGATGTGGGCGACGGCGTCGGGCTGGTCTTGTAGGCTGCCGCATCCCAGCTCGCGGCCGGCGCGTCGGCCGCCGCGCGCAGCGGCGGCCCGTACGTCGTGCCATCTTCAGAGACCGACCGCTGCGGCTCGTTGTATTCGACGGCGTATGGATCCTTGGCGCCTTCTTCCCGATCCCTGCAGACTTCGCGACCGCGGAACACGCGCCACAGCGCGCAGTCCTTCTTCGACACCATGGAGGCGAGATGGTCGGTCCCGGTCTTGTCGGTCGCCACCAGCATGGCGCCGTCGCTGCCGTAGCTCACGGCCGAAACTGCCAGCGGCGCGCCACATGCTCCGGTCAGGAGGGCCAGACCCACAACCAATGGCAGGGCAATGCAGGGGAGCCGAAATAAGCTCATAATCTTCTTTATGAAAAGACTATAACTATTTGAATATATGTCATTTTATAGATTCAGTCAATTTGCACTTAGACTACCAGCCCTAGTCCTTCTTCGGCGGCGGCAGCCGCAAGCTGATGTAGAGTTCGCGCAACTTCTCAGGCGGCAGCTCGGCTGGCGCATCCATCATCAGGTCGACCGCCTGCTGATTCATCGGGAAGCAGATAACCTCGCGGATGTTGGGTTCGTCGGCCAGCAGCATGACGATGCGATCGACACCGGGCGCGGCGCCGCCGTGCGGCGGGGCGCCGAACTTGAAGGCGTTCAGCATGCCACCGAAGCGCGCCTCGACCTCTTCCTTGCTGTACCCGGCGATGCCAAACGCCTTGTACATGATATCGGGCTTGTGGTTCCGGATCGCACCGGAGCACAGCTCGATGCCGTTGCAGACGATGTCGTACTGCCAGGCGTTGATGGTGAGCGGATCCTGGGTCTCGAGGGCTTCCAGCCCGCCCTGTGGCATCGAGAACGGGTTGTGGCTGAAGTCGATCTTCTTGGCCTTCTCGTCGTACTCGAACATCGGGAAGTCGACGATCCAGCAGAAGCGGAACTCGTCCTCGGCGATCAGGCCCAGTTCCTGGCCGACCTTGGTCCGTGCCTGGCCGGCGAATTTCCACGCCTGCTCCGGCTTGTCGGCAACGAAGAACACCGCGTCGCCGTCCTCCGCTCCGGTCAGCGCCTTCAGCCTGTCGAGGCGCTCGCCGGCGACGAACTTGGCGATCGGGCCCTTGCCCGCGCCGGCTTCGAGGCCGATGTAGCCCAAGCCAGGTTTGCCCTCGCCCTGCGCCCAAGAATTGAGCTTGTCGAAGAAGCTGCGCGGCTGGCTGGCGGCCTTGGGCGCGCGCAAAGCCCGCACGACCCCGCCCGCGGCCACGATGCCGGCGAAGACCTTGAAGTCGGAACCGGCGAAGACCTCGGCCACGTCGACGATGCGCAGCGGGTTGCGCAGGTCGGGCTTGTCGGTGCCATAGGTCAGCAGCGCCTCGGCGTAGGGAATGCGCGGGAACGGGAACGGCGTCACCTTGCGCGGAGTCTCGCGACCGAAGCCTGCGAACTCCTCGAACACGCCACCCAGAACCGGCTCGATGGCAGCGAAGACGTCCTCTTGCGTGACGAAGCTCATCTCGAAGTCGAGCTGGTAGAACTCACCCGGGGCGCGGTCGGCCCGCGCATCTTCATCGCGAAAGCACGGCGCGATCTGGAAGTAGCGGTCGAAGCCCGACACCATCAGGAGCTGCTTGAACATCTGCGGCGCCTGCGGCAGCGCGTAGAACTTGCCGGGATGGAGCCTGCTCGGCACGACATAGGACCGTGCGCCTTCCGGACTGTCGGCCGTCAGGATCGGCGTCTGGAACTCGATGAAGTCCTGCTCGATCATGCGGCGGCGCAGGCTCGAGATGACCTGGCTGCGCAGAACGATGTTCTTGTGCAGCTTGTCCTTGCGCAGGTCGAGGAAGCGGTACTTGAGCCGCAGTTCCTCCGGCGTCGTGTCGTTCTCGATGTGGACCGGAATCGGCAGCGGCTCGGCCATCGACTGCACGACCATCTCGGCGGCGTCGAGTTCGATCTGGCCGGTGGCCAGGCGCGGATTGACCGTGGCGGCATCGCGCGCCACCACCTTGCCGCTGACCGTGATCACGCTCTCGGTGCGGACCGCCTCGGCGATCTTGAAAACCGGGCTGCTCGCATCCACCACCACCTGCGTCACGCCATAGTGATCGCGGAGGTCGATGAACAGCAGATTGCCGTGGTCGCGCTTGCGTTGGACCCAGCCCGACAGCCGGGCTTCCAAGCCGACATTCTGCGGCCTGAGCGCACCACATGTATGGGTTCGATAGACAGAAGACATTACATATTTTCCGGGTTTTATCGGCCCGGCAAAAGGCACGGATTGTCGGGCCAAGTCAAGGGAACGGGCCCCTTCCGAGGAGTTGGCTTTGCCGGCGGCGGCCCCGCCCGCTATAGATCGCCTCAATGAAGCCCATTACCACGACCGACGAACTCGCCGCCTTCTGCAAGCCCTTGGCCAAGGCCGAATTCATCGCCGTCGACACCGAATTCATGCGCGAGCGCACCTACTGGCCCAAACTCTGCCTGGCGCAGGTGGCCGGGCCCGAGGATGCAGCCGCGATCGATGCGCTGGCCGAAGGCATCGACCTCGCCCCGCTCGACGAGTTGATGGCCAATCCCAAGGTCCTGAAAGTCTTCCACGCCGCCCGCCAGGACCTCGAAATCTTCTATCTGCGCATGACCCAGGTTCCGCAGCCCCTGTTCGACACCCAGGTCGCGGCGATGGTTTGCGGCCATGGCGAGGCCGCATCCTACGAGTCGCTCGCCACCAAGCTTGCCAAGGCGAAGATCGACAAGTCGAGCCGCTTCACCGACTGGAGCCGTCGGCCGCTCAGCGAGCGGCAGATCACCTATGCGCTGTCGGACGTCACCCATCTGCGTGTCGTCTACGAGAAGCTGAAGCACCAGCTCGAGAAATCCGGGCGGCTGCCGTGGATCACCGAAGAGATGGCGGTTCTCAACGATCCGGCGACCTACCGGGCCGATCCCGAGCAGGCGTGGCGCCGCCTGAAGCCGCGCGGCTCCTCGCCCCGCCTGCTGGCAATCCTGAAGGAGTCCGCGGCGTGGCGCGAACGCACCGCGCAGCGCATCGACATTCCGCGCCAGCGCCTGCTGCGCGACGAACAGTTGCTCGAGATCGCAAGTCACGCCCCCAAGACGATCGAGGAGCTCGCCATGACCCGCGGGCTCGGCCGCGGCTTCGCCGAGGGCTGGCAGGGCCGCGAGCTCATGGAGGCCATCGAGCGGGCACGCAGCCTGCCCGAGTCGGAATTGCCGGCGCGCGACAAACCCACCGAGCAGCTCCGCGCGCCGGGCGCCGTCGTCGATCTGCTGCGCACGCTCCTGCGCCTGAAGGCCGAGCAGGCCGGCGTCGCCGGACGCCTGGTGGCCAGCGCCGACGAGCTCGATCGTCTGGCGGCCGGCAAACGCGACCTGCCGGTACTGAAGGGCTGGCGGCGTGAGGTGTTCGGCGCCGATGCCGTCGATCTGATCGAAGGCCGTGTGTCGCTGGCGCTTTCAGGCGACCAGGCGCGGCTGATCCCCGTGACATCCGCCGGCTAGACCGCCGACCTAAGCCGAGACGATCACCGACTTGAGATCGAAGGCTTCGGCGGCCGTCTGCAGGCGCCGCGCGGTGACATCGCCCAACGCCCATTTCAGCCCAGCCGGAACGATCAGCCGGAGATCGCGATCGGTGCGCCGCAGCGAGATCTGCGGCAGCAGGCCCGGTGCGCCGCCCGAGAGGTTGTAGGCGAGCCTGAGGCAGGCGCCCAGCCGGCGCGCGAAGGCCTTGCCCTTGTTGTCGGAAAGCCTGAGCGCGGTGTCCATCGTCGCCGACTTGGGATCGCTCTTGTAGCGATAGGTCAGCGCCATCGCGAGCACAGCGCGATCGCGATGACTCATGCCTGGTGCCGGAAGATGCAGCACCCGGACATAGGCCTGCTCGGCGCGATAGTCGGGATGGTCGTTCCACGAGATGTCGCTCAGGTGGCAGGCCGCAGTGCGCAGAATACGATCGGCCGGGCTCTCGTCAGCGAAGGCTGGACTCAGCCAGTCGAAGATCTCGGCCGGCGACAGGTCGAAGCGCCGCCAGCCGGCGCCCTGCTCCTCGGCGAAGGCGATCAGCGGGTGACGCGCCCGCTCCGCCTCGCTGAGGCGCACGTGGTAGAAGCCCTCGCGCAGGCCGAACGCCGAGAACACCACCGTCTTCGGCTTGAGCGCGACCAAAAGACGGTCGAGCGCGAGACAGGCCAGCGGCAGGGTATCGACGCGCCGGCGTGACACGCCCGGCATCTTCTCCAGTGACTTGGCACTTTGCACAGCGATCAGGCGGGCGACGGCGCGGGCCTCTTCGGCCGCGATCTCGTAGTGATGGATGATATGCAGCGGGTAGCCCGCCTGTTCCATGTGCAGCCGGGCAAAGGAACGCCAGGCGCCGCCCACTGCGTAAAACGTCTTGCCGACTTCCTCGCGCAGCCAGCGCACGCTCTCGATGGCATCAATCACGGTACGCTTTGGATCGCCCTTGCCCGACGACATCAGGCGCAGCGGCCCGACCGGCAGCGTGCTCGACTCGCCCAACCCGCCATTGGCCAGCGCGACCAGTTCGAGGCTGCCGCCGCCCAGGTCGCCCATCACGCCGTTGGCGTCGGGCATGCCGCAGATCACGCCGAAACCCGAGTAGCGGGCCTCGTCGCGGCCGCTCACCATGTGGGCATGGATACTGGACCGCCGCGCGATCTCGTGCATGAAATCCGCGCCGTCGGCGGCGTCGCGAACCGCGGCCGTGGCCAGCAGGTCGAGCGACGTCACCTTCATGTTCTGCGCCAATGTCGAGAAGCGATCGATGTTGGCCAGCGCCATCTCGACGCCTTCCGGGTTGAGCCGGCCGGTGGCGTCGAGGCCGCGAGCCAGGCCACACAGCACCTTTTCGTTGAACACCGGCAATGGCGCACGGCTCGCGCGCTCGTAGACGACCAGGCGGATCGAATTCGAGCCCACGTCGATGATTCCGACGCGGCCCTTTTCTGGGGAGGTCCGCGAAATCGGGGTACCTGTGGTCGGTTCACCGTCCATGCGCGCTCCCTCTACCGCAAACCGGAGCGGATTGCAGCGGCGATGCGGGCGCGACCCGGCGCCGCGGACGGCGCCTGAGGCGCCGCGGACGGCGCCTGAGACGCCGCTGGCCGGATCAGGAGCGGAGAACCAGTCGCGGCACCGCGCCGCTCAGCTTCAGCGCGCTGCCACGGCCGGAAAGCGACGGATTGGTCATGAAATAGTGATGCGCGATGAACGGCTCCTTGCCCGGATGGGGCCGGATGTAGGAACCGTCCGACGTCATGATCCAGCTCTGGCCGTCGTCCTTGAGGTTGGCGACCATGATCTGGTCGAGCACCTGTTCGTGGACCGTCGGGTTCTCGACCGGGCAAAGCAGCTCGACACGACGATCGAGGTTGCGCGGCATCCAGTCGGCCGACGACAGGAAGACTTTGGCCTTGGGCGACGGCAGCGCCTTGCCGTTGCCGAAGCACATGATGCGGGCATGCTCCAGAAAGCGGCCGATCATGCTGCGCACGCGGATGTTGTCGCTCAACCCCTTCACGCCGGGTCGCAGGCAGCAGATGCCGCGCACCACCAGATCGACGTGAACGCCGGCCTGCGAGGCGGCATAGAGTCGGTCGATCAGCCCGGAATCGACCAGCGAGTTCAGCTTGATCCACATTCCGGCGGGCTTGCCGGCGCGGGCACTGGCGATCTCGGCGTCGATCAGGTTGTAAAGCGTGGGGCGGAGCGTCACCGGGGCGAAGCCGATCTTCTCCATCTGCTCGGGGCGCGCGTAGCCGGTCATGTAGTTGAACAGGCGCGCGGCGTCGCGGCACATCGCCGGATCGCAGGTAAAGAACGACAGGTCGGTGTAGATGCGCGCGGTGATCGGGTGGTAGTTGCCGGTGCCGAAATGCACGTAGGTGCGGATCGACTGCGCCTCGCGACGCACGACCATCGAAACCTTGGCATGGGTTTTCAGATCGATGAAGCCGTAGACCACCTGCACGCCGGCACGCTCGAGGTCGCGCGCCCAGCGGATGTTGGCCTCTTCGTCGAAGCGCGCCTTGAGCTCGACCAGCGCCGTCACGGTCTTGCCCGCCTCCGCTGCCGAGATCAGCTCCTTGACGATCGGCGAGTCGGCACTGGTGCGATAGAGCGTCTGCTTGATCGCCACCACCGCCGGATCGCGTGCCGCCTGGCGCAGGAACTGCACCACGACATCGAAGCTCTCGTAGGGATGATGGACCACGATGTCCTTGGCGCGGATGGCGGCGAAGCAATCGCCGCCGAAGTCGCGGATGCGCTCGGGGAAGCGGGCATTGTAGGGCGCGAACTTGAGATCGGCCCGGTCGTCGACGATCACCGCCTTGACGTCGCCGATGTTCAGCATGCGGTCGAGATGGAAGACGTGCACGGTGGGCGTCTGGTCCGGCACCTCGAGCTGGTCGAACAGGAAATCGCGCAGCTCGGCCGGCATGGCGCTGTTGACCGAGATCGAGATCAGGTCGCCGCGACGGCGGCGCTTGAGCGCACTCTCGTAGAGCAGGACGAGATCCTCGGCTTCCTCGTTGATCTCGACGTCGCTGTCGCGGATCACACGGAAGAAGGCCTGCTCGATCACCTCGTAACCGGGAAAGAGTCGCGGCAGGTAGATGTCGACCAGATCTTCCAGCGACAGGAACCGGATTGGCGTCCCCGGCAGCCGAACGAACCGGTCGACCTGCGACGGCAGCGGCAGCAGCGCCATGAGAGGGCGCCGGTCTTCCCTGCGCTGCAGCTTCAGGATGGCGGAAAAGCCGCCGTTGACGATGAACGGGAACGGGTGGGCCGGATCGATGGCGAGCGGCGTCAGGATCGGGAAAACCTGATCGATGAAATACTGGTCGAGCCAGGCGCGCTCGGTGGCGGACAGTTCATCGGAGCCGACGACCGCGACGCCGGCCTCCCGCAGTTCATCCTGGAGAGCAGCCCAAACGTCCTGCTGGCGCGCCATCAGGCTAGAAGCCTGGTCGCGGATCGCCAGCAGCTGCTCGGCAGGCGTCATCCCGTCGTCGCTCAGCATCGTAGACCGCGTCTGGAGCATGTCGACCAGACCGGCCACGCGGACCATGTAGAATTCATCGAGATTGTCGGCCGAGATCGACAGGAAACGGACCCGCTCCAGCAACGGATGGCGCTTGTTGCTGGCTTCCTCGAGGACCCGCATGTTGAAGGCGAGCCAGGACAGCTCCCGATTGATGAAGCGGCGAGGGCTGTCGCGCCCTATGTCGAGGGCCAACGTCGGGTCGATTGTCGTGTCGAGGGCGTCCATTGTGGCCCCGAACGGGGCACCTCCTGAAGATTGTGCACAGAAACGGTAACGCCTCTACATGACGGTGTCATGGCAATTCCCTAATTGCTTGTTTTCAAAGCTTTTTCCAGGATAGAGCCCGTGAAGACAATTCTCCTCCTGCGACATGCAAAATCGGCCTGGAGCGACACCCGGTTGAGCGATCACGAACGTCCGCTCAATCGCCGCGGCGAGCAGGCGGCCAAGGCCGTTGCCGATCATCTGGTCCAGCACGGCCCTCGCCCCGACCTGATCCTGTGTTCCACGGCCACGCGTGCCCGCCAGACCCTGGCGCCGCTCATCAAGCGGCTCGGCGCCCCGGCCCCGCCGCTGTCGCTGGAGGACAGCCTCTACCTCGCCCCCGAGGGCAGTCTCATCGCGCGCCTGCAGGCCATACCTGAAGACGTCTCGACTGTTCTCCTGGTGGCCCACAACGACGGCATCTGGCAGCTCGCCGAGGCCCTGGCCGGCCGAGGGCCGGCAGCGCCCCTCGCCGCCTTGCGTGAAAAGTACCCGACAGGAACCCTTACCGTGCTCCGGATCCCCACGGGGACCTGGCGCGACCTCGCGGCCGGCTCGGGCGAGCTCGTCGCCTTCGTCCGGCCGCGCGATCTCACGAGCCGCTGAGGATTCCGTCGTCCCGAGCGTAGCCGAGGGACCTTGCTTCGACACGCACAGAGCAAATCGTGGAGAGAAGGTCTCTCCACTCCGCCCTTCGGGCTCCGGTCGAGACGACGGGTAAAACCGTAGCCTCTAGTACGTGCCCGGATACTGGCCGCCGTCCATCAGGACGTTCTGGCCGGTCATGTAGCCCGCGTGCACGCTGCACAGGAACGCGCACATCATGCCGAACTCCTCGGCCGTGCCGAAGCGGCCGGCGGGATGGGCCTTGGCGGCCGCCGCGTACTCCTCCTCGAAGCTGCGCCCGGCCTTGGCCGCGCGCGCCTTCGTGGTGCCGCGCAGGCGGTCGGTGTCGAACGGGCCCGGCAGCAGGCCGTTAATGGTGACACCGTGCCGGATCGTCGTGCGCGCCACGCCGGCGACGAAGCCGGTGAGGCCGCTGCGCGCGCCGTTGCTGAGGCCCAGGATATCGATCGGCGCCTTCACCGAGCTCGAGGTGATGTTCACGATGCGCCCGAAGCCGCGCTTCATCATGCCGTCGACCGATGCCTTGATGAACTCGATCGGCGTCAGCATGTTGGCGTCGATCGCCTTGATCCAGTCCTCGCGGTTCCAGTCGCGGAAGTTGCCCGGCGGCGGACCGCCGGCATTGTTGACGATAATGTCGGGTTCCGGACAGGCAGCGAGCACGGCGTTGCGTCCCGCCTCGGTCGTGACGTCGATCGCAACGGCCGTCACCTTGACGCCGGTCGCCTTGCGGATTTCCTCCGCCGTCGCCTCCAGCTCGGACTTGGTCCGGGCATTGATGACGAGGTCGACACCCTCGTGCGCCAGCGCCATGGCGCAACCCTTGCCCAATCCCTTGCTCGCCGCGCAGACAATCGCCTTGCGACCCTTGATGCCCATATCCATTTTCCGCTCCCTAATTCACGCGTTTCCAGATCTGCGTCTCCCCGAACATCGGCGAGCCGACATAGCCGCGCAAACGAAGCGTGCCATCCGGCTGCAGGCTGATGTTGGCCGAGTAGGTCTTGCCGTTCTCGCCGTTGTAGATCTGCCCGCCGTCAAAGGCGTTGGGATCCGATGTCTTCTTGAAGCCCCAGATCAGCGGCATGCCCAGCACCTTGCGGCTGCGCAGCGCCGGATTCTCGTTGCGAAAGTCGTTCGCGACTTCGGGCGCGACCACGACGCCATTCGGTCCCGTTGGATTGATCAAGCCGACAATGAAGCCGCAGATCGGACCGCTCGCCGGATCCGGACACGGGTCGATCTTGACCTGCGCCTTGCCCGAAGCGGTCAGCCAGGTGCCCATGACCGACTGGGCGTGGGCTGAAACCACCGGCGCTAAAACCGCAAGCAGAGCGGCCAGGAATAGCTTTCTCATTCATCCTCCCTACGTCGTCGGCGACGCGCCGGACAACTCTGCCAAGACATCGGCGGCCAACCGGCGGTCGATCTCCCGCTTCTCGATCAAGCCGCGACGATCAAGCGCCGCCACGACCCGCCGTGCAGCTTCGGCCGACCGCTCCATGTGCGACACCAGATACTGCACGACCCCGGCGCCGACATGCAATTGCCTGTCGCCGAGCTGTTTCAGGATGATCGAGCCCAGCAGTTCGTCATCGGGAGGAGCCACGGCCACCGCCGGCGCCGCCCGCAGCCGCGACGCGAGGTCAGGCAGGGCGATCGACCAATGGGCCGGCGGCAACGTGGATGTCAGCAGCAGGTGGCCGCCGCGCTCGCGCAGCAGATTGTAGAGATGGAACAGCGCCCGCTCCGGGGCGCGATCGGCGCCTTCGAGAACGATCGTGGGGGTGGCCGCGGCCATGTCCGACAGGTCGGCCACGCTCTTGCCCTCGAGGTCGGCGCCGTCGACGACAACGGCGCCGGCGCGCGCCGCCCAGATGCGGGCGAGATGGGTCTTGCCGCAACCGGTCGGACCGCTCAGCGCCAGTGCCGGCGCCGGCCAGTTGGGCCAGCGGTCGATCCAGGCGAGCGCATCGCGATTGCCGCCGGCGACGACGAAGTCCTCACGGGCATAGGTTGGCGGTGGCAACGCAAGTTCGAGCGTGAGCTGATTGGGCATCGGCGGATCAGCCCGATTCGCTGCCACGGTAGATCGCGCTTTCGCGATAGCGACCGATCAGGTGGCGGACGATCACGCCAACCACTGCCGCCGTCGGCACCGCGATCAGGATGCCGACGAAGCCGAACAGCGAGCCGCCCGCCAGCAGCGCGAACATGATCCAGACCGGATGCAAACCGACCCTGTCGCCGACGAGCTTGGGCGACAGCACGTTGCCTTCCATGGTCTGGCCGAACAGAAACACGGCCGCGACCTTCACCACGCCCATCCACTCCGGCGGAAACTGCACCAGCGCCATGCCGATCGCCATCACCGCGCCAACAAAGGTCCCGACGAACGGGATGAACGATATCGCGCCGGCGATCAGGCCAATGACCAGGCCGAACTGCAGGCCGACAAGTGACAGGCCGATGGCGTAGATCGAGCCGAGGCAGAGGCAGACCAGCGCCTGCCCACGCACGTAGCCCGCGATGGCGGCATTCGACTCGCGGGCGAGCTTGCGGATGGTGTCGGCATGATCGAGCGGCAGTGCGCTGTCGATCGCTGCGAGAACCTTCTCCCAATCGCGCAGCATGTAGAACGTCACCACAGGCGTGATGAACAGCAGCCCGAGAAGATTGATGATCGCCACGCCGCGTTGCGCGACCTGGCCCGCGACGCCACCGGCCACGGCGAGCGCCTTGCCGGCCCACTGGGCGGCCTCCGCCTGCAGATCGTGGACGCTGAGCGGCTGCAACCCGAACTTCTCGAGGAGCGGCTCGATCAATGGCTGGATACGCATCGCCGCCTTTACGACGTATTCGGGCGCCTTGGTAATCAGCCCCTGCAGCTGTCCGAACAGCGGCGGCAGGATGGCCGTGGCGATGCCGACGGCCAGCAGGACGGCGACGACCGTCACGGCGGTCGTCGCCATCGTGCGCGAGAGTCCGAGCCGCTGCAGGCGCACGACGACGGGGTCGAGGAAATACGCGACGACCATGCCGACCACGAATGGCAGCAGGATGTCGTTCAGGAGCCAGAGCAAAAGCAGGAAGACGGCGGCCGCCGCCAACCAGAAGCGCCAACGGCTGCCATTGGTCGTCGGAGCCATGCCCTGCGTCCCGCTTTCCGTCGTCACCGCGGCTGTAGTCGCCATTGGTCGGCGTCCCTCTCCAGCCTCAGACCGGCCTGGGCCAGAGTGCGCTGCAGCTCATCGGAGGTGCCGTAGTATTCGAGATGCAACTCGGCACGGTCCGACTCCAGAGACCGCACGGCCACGCTCTTGATCGCCGGCACGGCACCCAGCCGCTGGCGGACCTGCACCCAATCTCCAAGCGCGCGGATCGGCACGACGACATCGATCGCATCCTGCGAGTCGCGACGAACGACGGCGATGCTGCGCCAATCTTCGTCCAGTCGCGCGTGCATCTTCTTGACGGCTTCGCCGAGTTGCGCCGAACTCTCGACCGGGACCCTGGCAATCTCGCTGCGGGCGCCGGTTTGGGTATCGTAGCGGATGGCTCCGACGCTGAGTGGACCCGTGTCCTTGTCACCCTCGACGATGGCCACGATGATCGTGGGGGCGCGATAGCGTTCATTGAGCCGCGACAGGGCGGCGACGTCGCCGACATAGGCTTCTTCCGCCGACAGTGCATTCTGGTCCGTCGGATCGCCACGGACGACGGTCACGGGGACCGCGCTGTTGCCGGTGTCGAGGGTCCGCCATGCTTCACGCCAGACATTACGATCATCCAGCGCTTCAACGCCCGCCTTGCCTTTCCACAACGGGATGACGAGCGCCGGGCGCGAGACGGTTTCGACCACCTTCACACCGCTGTCGGTCAGCCAGGCCTTGGCCTGGTCGGCGGCGAAGACGACGTTCAATGTGGCGATGAAGCGATTGGACGCGGAGCGCTCGCGGACGAACTCGACACCACGGACCATGCCGTCGAGCCGGGCATCGTCGAGCGGCGGCACGCGGCCACGGTCTTCGGCCGACACCAGGCGGTCCACCAGCAAGCGCGAGGCCCGGCGTTTGGCTTCCTGGATGCCCTGCTCGCGTGCCTTGATCGCGTCAGCGGCGTTCACATCGACGTCGATGCCGCTAATCGTATAGGAATTGCCCCCGGGCGCCTGCGCGGCAACGCGGCCGCACACGGCAAAGGTCGTCAGCAGAATTGCGACGATCGTGGAAAACCATCGGCCTATCGGCATTGCGGGGGTCCGGTTTTTGGCTATGTTCGCGCCACCTATCTAGCATGAATGAGCATGGCTTGAAGCCCGACGCACCGAACGACAACAAGGGGGGCCATAACCGGCCGCCCCTGACCTACAAGGACGCCGGTGTCGATATCGATGCCGGCGATGCGTTGGTCGAGCACATCAAACCCTTGGCCCGTGGCACCGACCGACCGGGCGTCATGGGCGCCTTGGGTGGCTTTGGCGGCCTTTTCGACCTCAAGGCCGCGGGCTTCCGCGACCCCATCCTGGTGTCGGGGACCGACGGAGTCGGTACCAAGCTCAAGGTGGCGATCGAAGCGGGAATCCCCGACACGGTGGGAATCGACCTGGTGGCGATGTGCGTCAACGACATCGTCGTCCAGGGCGCCGAACCGCTGTTCTTTCTCGACTACTATGCCAGCGGCCGGCTCGATGTCGACGTCGGCCGGCGCGTCGTGGCCGGCATTGCCGAAGGCTGCCGCCGCGCCGGCTGCGCCCTGATCGGCGGCGAGACGGCGGAAATGCCCGGCATGTATGTCGACGGCGACTACGATCTGGCGGGCTTCACCGTCGGCGCCGCCGAGCGCGACGAGCTGCTGCCGCGACCCGACATCGCGGCCGGCGACACGGTGCTGGGCATTGCCTCGAGCGGCGCGCATTCGAACGGCTATTCCCTGGTGCGCAGCATCGTGAAACGAAGTGGGCTCGCCTACGAAGCACCGGCGCCCTTCGCCGAAACGTCGCTGGGCGTGGCCCTGCTTGAGCCGACCCGCATCTACGTGAAGCAGGTTCTCGGCGTCGTGCGGACGACCCGTGCCATCAAGGGGCTTGCCCACATCACCGGCGGCGGCCTGCCGGGCAATGTCCCGCGCTGCCTGCCCGAAGGCATGCGCGCGCGCCTCGATGCCCGGCAGTGGTCGGTGCCGCCGGTCTTCCGCTGGCTGCGCGAGATGGGTCAGGTGCCGACCGACGACATGCTGCGAACCTTCAACTGCGGGCTCGGCATGATCGCGGTGGTGGCGAAGGACGATGCCGCGCGGGTCGCGAGGGCACTGACCGAAGCCGGCGAGACCGTGTGTGAGGTCGGCGTCGTGGAGCGTGCCCCGGGCGACGAGGCAGACTGCGTCGTCGAGCATGCCGACAGCCTATGGCGAAGCTGAAGGTCGGCATCCTGATCTCGGGCCGCGGCAGCAACATGGCGGCGTTGATCCGCGCCGCCCAGGCCGCCGACTATCCGGCCGAGATTGCCTGTGTCGTCAGCAACCGGGGCGAAGCACCCGGCCTCGCGATTGCGGCGTCCGCGGGAGTCGCAACGGCGGTGGTATCCCATCGCGGCCAAGCGGATCGTGAGACCTTCGATCGCGCCCTGTCGGCCGAATTGGAGCGGCACGGCGTGGAACTGGTCGTCCTCGCTGGCTTCATGCGGATCTTCAGCCCTTGGTTCCCGGTCCGCTGGGCCGACCGGGTGATCAACGTCCATCCGTCCCTGCTGCCTTGCTTCAAGGGCCTGCATGTTCAGCGCCAAGCGCTGGATGCCGGCGTCCGGCTGAGCGGCTGCACAGTCCATTTCGTTACCCCCGACCTCGATGCCGGCCCGATCATCGCCCAGGCCGCCGTGCCGGTTCTGGCCGATGACACCGACGAAACACTGTCGGCGCGCATCCTGCGTCAGGAGCACCGGCTCTATCCGCAGGTCGTGCGCTGGTTTGGCGAGGGCCGCGTCGTGGTCGCCGAGGGCCGGGTCATGGTCCGCGACATTCCGCCCGGTGCCACCCTTCTCTTCTCTCCCGAGCCCTAATTCGCTATAAGATTTCGACGACATCTCAACGAGGATCCGACATGGCCGAAGGGCAGGACGACTACCGCGCGCACATGGAAACCTACACGTCCTTCAACAAGCTCGTGTTGTTCACGATCCTCTGGATCGTTCTGCTTCTGGCGTGCATGGCGCTGGGGCTGGTCGGCAGCCTGCACGTCTTTGCCCTGCTGCTGGGCATTGGAGGCACCGTGGGCCTGCTGGTGGCTTTTGCCGTCCTGAGTTGAGGCGGGCGTTCACCCACAAATAAAAAGCGGCCCTGATGGGCCGCTTTTTTCTTTCTCCTCCCCAGCTCGCTGGGGAGGTGTCGCCGTCATACGGTGACGGAGGGGTCATGCGCAGCAATGATGATGCTCATGACCCCTCCGCCCGCGAAGACGCGGGCACCTCCCCTTCGCGGAATCCGCGAAGGGGAGGCAAATTGAGTCAGCCGACGATTTCCAGGCCGGCGAAGAAGAAGGCGATCTCGGTCGCGGCATTCTCGGGCGAGTCCGAGCCATGCACCGAATTGGCCTCGATCGACTCGGCGAAGTCCTTGCGGATCGTGCCGGCGGCAGCATTGGCGGGATTGGTGGCGCCCATGATCTCGCGGTTCGCGGCGACGGCGTTCTCGCCCTCGAGGACCTGCACCACGACGGGACCGGACGTCATGAACGTGCAGAGGTCGCCGAAGAAGGGACGCGCCTTGTGCACGCCGTAGAACTGCTCGGCCTGCCCGCGGGTCATCCAGATACGCTTCTGGGCCACGATCCGCAGGCCCTTGTCCTCGAACCGGGCGTTGATCTTGCCGGTCAGGTTCCGGCGGGTCGCATCCGGCTTGATGATCGAAAAAGTGCGTTCGACGGCCATGAAATCCTCTTGAAGGCAAACTCTCGGCGAGTGGGCGCGCCTTATAGACGCGAGGTTTCGACGCGGCAAGTCGGCCGATCCGGCTTGGAATGGGCCGCTATCGCATGCTAAAGGCCGCCGCCCCATGCTTCATATCAGCGACATTTCCTTCCGCCACGGCGAGCGCGTGCTGTTCGATCGCGCCTCGGCGGCCTTTTCCGACGGCTGGAAGGTGGGCCTCGTCGGCCGTAACGGCGCGGGCAAATCGACGCTGCTGCGCCTGATCCAGGGCCAGATGGAGACCGATAGCGGCGAAATCAACCTGATGGGCCGCACCCGCGTGGGTTCGGTGCCGCAGGACCCGCCCGGCGGCGATATCAGCGTCCTGGACGCCGTGCTGGCCGCCGACGTCGAACGCAGCGCCCTGATAGCCGA
>Ga0207952_1000101_pt1 | contig 88110 bp, 80 predicted proteins | sample SubbioR12Aug_8Ca_FD_184831 | JGI IMG/M metagenome (GOLD analysis project Ga0207952, IMG submission 184831) | Serpentinite rock and fluid subsurface biosphere microbial communities from McLaughlin Reserve, California, USA - CR12Aug_8Ca (SPAdes) | ecosystem: Environmental > Terrestrial > Deep...
GAAGAAATGGACCATGCCTATACAACACTGGCGACAGGCACTCAACCGCTTTGATATAGAATTTGGTGAGCGCATCAACGCTCACCAATAGTTCCGGGAGAACTTACACAGTTATTTTTACAGGCTCACGCATGACTGATCATGCCTACGCTCGCTAAGCCGTTTTTGAATACAGCTTATTTAACCAAGCTTAAAAACTCATTGACCCTTGCCAGGAACACACCTTCATTTTTGGATAAACGGTAATTTTCATCTACAAATGCTAAAGCACTTCTTATCAAACCGACGCCGACATATTGTCCAGGTTCTTCATCGTCAGGCTCTTGAGGGGGATATTTTCGCTCACTTGCACTTACAGCATCCCAAGCCTTTTTTATCACATCGTCAATGCTGCTTAACTTTTTATATCCAAATTGGTTTAATTCCGATAGCAAATCGGCTGCCGCCTCAATGGAGGAAGTATTTCTGTCAGGGAATCTCCAGGCCATGTAACCAAGAAGGTTATCAAGATTTATGTCATTCTCCAGGGATGATTTCGCGTCGACACTAATTGAATTTTTTACGTTATTTTGATATTGAATTCTTGCGTGATATATTCTTTCGAATTGATCATCAGCAGCTTCAAATAAGCCAGAAAGCGCGTGAAGTTTTCTTTTCAGTTGCTTAGGAATATCTTCTTCGTGTTTGTACGATAAATGATGGTCCACAATCGCCCATGCATCTTGGAGAATTGTGCGAATCTGAATTTCACAACGCACTCCCTTCAGGTCGTCGTATCTTGCACCAGCGTGCTGCTCTCTTAAGCTAACAATATAATGAAAAGCGCCGTATCCAAATTCCTCTACTCCTTTGTCACCGAGTTTATCGACTATCTCATGTATTTCGAATTCTTCATTAACAAGCTGTTCCAGTTTTTCTTTATCAGAAACGTATAAGAAAACAACTCTCACGCCAGATAAATCGGTGATTTCTTGAAGTGGATTATCATATGCCTTTCGTTCTATTTTTTCGCAAAAACTCTCAAGCGTTTTCGCTCTAGAAGTTAGGTGGCCTATCTGAATGCCTGAAGATTTTATTTTCTTTTCGAGAATATATTTAACTTCTTCGCAAAGACGTTCATGAATAGGGAGTCTGTCGTAGTAACTACGAATTAACTCAGGGTTGTTTTCCCATACTCTATTTAAGGGGCTGTCCAAATCAATACTCCTTGTTTTCATCGTATTTCGATTTTACTGCCGCACAATCAGGCTTGATGCAAAGCCTTCAAAACCAGCTCTGGCGCAGCAGCAAATACTCTCAGTAGTGAATCTGCCGCACCAGTCGGTTCACGTCTATGTTGTTCCCAGTTTTGCAAAGTCTTGATACTGACGTTCATGACAATGGCAAAATCGCTTTGTGATAAACCTGTTTTTTCGCGCACTTGTCTGGCATCGATTTTTGTATGTGGAATTGATGGTGTAGTCGTTGATTTTTTTCCTGGCTTTGCCTGGACTTTAGTTGTCTTGCCAGATTTATTTAATGTCGTAGTACGAGCAGGTTTGGCCTCGCCTTTAGCGATCTTGCCAGCTTCAGTCAGACTGGCAACCAGGTTTGCGAATAATTCTTTGTCCATTTTTAACTCCTTGCATTTGCGGCTTACAATGATTTTGCCAAATCTTTGAGTATGGCTTTTTCGGCGGCGGATAAATTGTCTTTCACTGATTTTGGGTAGATTACCAGCATGTAGATTTGATCATCTGCTGATTTAAAATAGTAAATTGCTCGTGCTCCGCCGCTTTTACCTTTACTGCCGTAATTGACACGTATTTTTCGAATTCCGCCACCGCCGCTAATCAGGCTGCCAGATTCAGGGTTTTCTACCAGTTCGTTTTGTAATTGCCGGTATTCTTCATCATTCAACAAGCCTTTCAATTGATTGGTGAAAATTGTAGTTTCTACAAAAACCATCGACACCCTTTCAATACATCGATATTTTATTTTCATATTATACGCCATTGGCGTATATTGCAAATTGCAAGAAAGCCAGTTGAGCAAGGCCAAATTATTATAGAGTCTGGTATTGATGTTGTGAAATTTACATTTTCCATTTGCCTTGCTGGTGCAAATGGCCGTGCTGGCCATTTAGCATTGGGTTTTATTTGGAGATGCATGCCTGTACCTCAAAGCTTGCACTCAGCCGTACATCTTGATTAACGCTTCATCATCAGGTTAATATAAATCAGTCACCACCCCTCAATCACCTGGAAATCTTATGCCAAAGTTTTTCAAGTTCCCCGTGCTGCTACTAGTCATTGCCTACCTGCAAGCATCACCAGCCTGGGCTGATCTGGGTTTTCCTGATTATTTGAAACTGCCACCGCAAATTGTGTTGAACCCTGATCAGGCATTGCAGGTGGAGAATGTGGCGGAGGCGGAGTTTTTGGTGGATGCTGCGGGCACGAGCAAGCTGTTCAAGGGCAAGCGGTTTGCGCGCTGGATGACTTACAAGTCTGCTGCGGGTGAGCCTGCGCTGGGTTATTACAATGGGAGTGAGGCGCGCATTTATAACGCCATGCAAGCGACATTGAGCAAGAGCGGCTGGCAGACTGTGCGTGCAGATGACAACAAGGCGCGCTGGACCATGCGGTATCAGGGTGGTGGCAAGCAGGCCTGGGCTGAGGTGAAGATGGATGCGCCGCAAGCGCAGGTATGGGTGGAGTTGATTGAGTCTGCCGATGCGGGTGCGGCTTTCAGCATACCCAAGCCTGGCAAGCAGCCAGAGAAGTTCAGCGCCAAGGATGATATTCCTTATCTGCCACCCTGGCCCGGTTCCAAGCGCACGGGTGAGGGGCATGGTAATGAGCCTCTGGATGTGGCAGAGCCAGGCAAAAGCCAGGAGCCGCAACTGGTGGGGCAGGCGGTGGAGATACGCAATTATCAGGGGCCAAGCACTTTGTCCAAGCTGCAGTTCATTGGCGAGTATCGCGAGGCTTTGATCAAAAATGGCTGGACGGTGATCTTCCCTGCCAGTGCTGCTGCAGTACGCGACTATGGCATGCTGGTGGCGCACTACACGCAAGACGGGCGCGATATCTGGGCGCGCCTGACTTATGAATTTACTGCTTCGCTCACTATCAGTACGACTGATGCTGGCAAGACTGACCTGGGCAGTGCCTTCGCCAAGGATTGCCATGTGCCGTTGTATGGTGTGTTATTTGATTTCAACAAGGCCACGCTCAAGCCTGAGTCAGATAGTGTGCTGGGCAAGGTTGCTGCACTGCTGAAAGCAGATGCCAGCATCAAGGCCGAGGTCGAGGGGCATACCGATAATGTGGGTGGCGATGACTATAACCTCAAGCTGTCTGATGCCCGCGCCGCCAGCGTGCGCAACTGGCTGGTACAGCATGGTATAGATGCTGCACGTCTCACTTCTGAAGGGTATGGCAAGTCCCGCCCTGTGGCTGATAATGCCACTGATTCAGGCCGGGCGCGCAACCGTCGGGTGGAACTGGCGAAGTTGGGTTGTCGGCGTTGATGTATTGATCTGGCTTCAGCCAGTCTGGGTATTAATTGATGAGGTGGTTTTCTTTGGACGAGTTTTCTCTATTACCCTATATCACCAAGCGTATCGATAATGTCGACGACTATCTATTGAAGGTCAGGGGTAAGCGGCTTAAGCAACAATTCAAGAGAATAGTGCGTGCCATGGAATTGGGTGACCAGCTATGGGAATACTACTGGTCCGCCGAGCGTTCTGGAAGACACAATTATTCATATGGATGGTGCATTGTTCGTGATTACCAGATCGTAGCTGACGAACTTATTCATACCTCATAAGCTGCATCTGCACATGTTCACTAACCCTGATTCACATCGCCTCCGCAATCGCGGGCACGGTTTCCAGCGCGACGGCAATGCAGTTGATGAGAATGACGGCAGCAAGGAAGTAATTGACCCATGACGCGTCAGTGCATTCGAGCGCGATGGCTTGTGCAGGATATGGAACAGGCGTGCACCCAAGCTATGATGGTCTGTCATTTTCTTCAATCCGCTATATCAGTGGCATCCACTATTTTTTCCTGAAACTTGCATTTGCCAGCGCACATGGATGGGCGTATATCTATGGCTTGCACCCCATCTGCTTACGCAATTTAATCATGTCACTGGCAGAGGTGGATTTGATGATGTCTTCAGAAATATGGCCATATTCTTCGCGCATGAGGCTGAAGTGGTTTTTACTGCCAGGTGGCAGGAACCAGATCACATAGCCGCAAGTAACTGGCGCAATGCTGTTTTTTGTTTCATAGTCTACGGCGATGTAGGTGCCAGGTTGTTGTGAATTGGCAGGGTTGTCGTAGACAGTGACGCGCCACAGATCGCGTGACACCAGCTTGCCGATTTGGGCCTGATAGGCCGTGACGCGGGCTTGCCAGTCTTGCGGGCTACTGATGGCTTTCATGCCTGGGCTTAGCATGTTGTAGGCAGTTTCGTAGTAGGCATTGTCGATGGCTGAAAAATAGGCAGTGCTCAGTTTTTTGCCTTCTATCTTGAGTTTGAATTCCTGGTCACTGTCCAATTTGGTGACGGGCGCAGGCTTGAGACGTGCTGGCAAATCAGCGACGCAACTCAGCATTTGTACCATGTGAAAAACGGGTGTCTTTTCGGCAGATTTTTGCCCCGACAGATTTTCTGAACCGGTAAATTTATACTTGCCATATTGCGGTATCTTCCCAGCACACAGGGTAGAAGCCGGGTCCGACATCATGACCTGCGCCTGGTCCACGGTCAGGCTGATGTCGCTGGTCAGCACCAGTTCAAACTCATTGACAGACAATTTTTTGAAAGCCAGGTCTGCCGCGAGAGTGGAGCTGGAGAGCAGGCAAAGGCTGAGTATTGCGGCAAGGGGTGAAGGTGTCATGTTGTTTTTAATGTGAAGTAATGCCGCAACGATACGGGATATGTTCGCATTTAACAACAATGGATGAGGCGGGTGTTTCTGTTGCACGACGTACGCATGCTCAGTCTCTGCATTGATACTCCGGGGAAACTATATGGGCAAGATTGGAAAACCTGATTGTTGTGTTTTTGAGTGTATAAAAAAATAAATAATCAGTGCGTGCGGCAAAAGAAAATCATTTCCGTATCAAAATCAGAAAAAGCTGCCAACTTATGTTGATAGATATACGCCAATAAGGTATCGTGCCACAGTTTTTAACAGTTCTATCTTTCTGTCTATTAGTGATTATCTTGGCTTCTTGCTTAGTGTCATTGACATTGAATAAATACGGCAAAATTGTCGGACGAGAGCGCAACCTCAAGCGATATGCCAGATAGTGGGCTATCAACAAAATCTGTATTAAATCAATCTTGGAATAAAAATGCATATTAAGAAACTTGCCTCTTGTGTGGCGATTGCTGCACTGAGCACGGGTTGCTCCATGATGGCACCTCAGTATTCGGCTTCGATCGAAAATGTACAAACCTTGAAAAATAGTGGTGAGACACAGGTCAGTGTGGGGCAGTTTGCTTTTACACCTGGTCCTGGAAATACTTCGCCAATCACGATTCGCGCTGCTTCGATGAATTCTCCTTATGGTAATTCCTATGGTGCGTTTTTGGCTGCAGCCATACAGCAGGAATTGACTCTGGCAAACAGGTATACGCCCACTGGCAATCTGGAAGTATCAGGTGTGCTGCTCAAGAATGATATTGATGCTGCTGGTTTCAGCGTAGGTTATGTGACAGTCGAGGCGCGTTTTGTCGTCAAACGTAACGGTGCGACGACGTATGACAAAGTGAAGTCTGTCAAACAGGAATTTCCTTCCTCTTTTGCTGGTGCAGTAGCAATTCCCAAAGCAGTCCAGGAATATAACGTTGCTGTGCAAAAACTGCTGGGTCTGGTTTATGAAGACAAAGCTTTTGCTGACGCAATCAAATAATTTTTATCACTCTTTACATAAATCTACCCATGCGCTTTTCTAAACTTTTTTCTATCGCATTTGCTGCTGTTATTCTCAGCGCTTGCGCCCATCCATATTCTGTTTCCCCAAGTGCGGATAAGCTTGGTCCTCCTATTCAGGGCCAGCAAATCAATGCAAGTGTGGCTTACATCATCACGCCTGAGCAAAGCAGTCTGGCGGTAACGACACCAGGCGGTGGCGGTGATAAAGTAACTTATCAACCTTATCGTGATATCGAAACAGGTTTTTACCGTGTACTGAGCAATGTTTTCACCAAGGTGACACGCTTAAAATCTGCCACTGATACTGAAACCATGGCGAAGAACAATATCTCCATGATCATTACGCCAACGATCAAGACGGACTCTTCTTCTCCAAGTGCTTTGACCTGGCCGCCAACCAGGTTCACAACAGAGTTGACTTGCAAAGTAACAGACAAGAATGGTCAACTTATATTTGAAACTAAAGTTTCTGGTAACGGTGCTGCAGAATTTGATGAATTCAAGAAAGACTTCAATCTGACAGGACGTCGTGCTTCTGAAGACGTACTCTTGAAGCTGCAACGCAGTCTGAGCGAGTCGCCAGAACTGAAATCTTATATTGCCCGCTGATAGCAGGTAGTAAAACAGTATCAGGTACTCCTGAGTTTGAAAGACCTGCCAACAAGGCAGGTCTTGCTTGAAATTTCACTTCCTCTGCTTCTTCCGCTCTTTTTTCAGTATCTTCTTCAGTCTCTCCCCCTGTATCTTTTCCTGCATCTCTGTTGCTGAATAAGCCGCATTTTTCTTGCCGGGATATCTGTCCTTGATTTCCCTAGTTTCCCTTTTGTTTTTTTCTGGCATGAATGTCATGAGCGTTAGTGATTGCCAAAGATCTGGCGCGCGCTTGCCTTAAAACATATCTGGCTGCGATCTTCTAATTAACTTTTTTGCATTGAAAATTTATCCCTCATAGCTAATTTCATGCTGCCCTGCAAAATTTTTTAAACTGGTATAAACTGTTGACTAGTCAATGAATATTCTTTGCAGCCATGAACCAGGAAAACCAGAATTCAGAATTTTTTGCCCATCAGGTAGAAGAAAGTGTCGGCTATCTCCTGGCGCGCTCCCGCACTATGTTGTCGCGGGCGATTGATGAGTCATTGCGTAGGCTTGACATCACTCACGCTCAGGGGAGTGTCTTCATGATGTTGTCCATGGGCAGTTGCCACACGGCGGCTGATCTGGCGCGTGAGTTGTTTATCGACTCTGCCGCCATGAAACGCACGCTAGACAAGCTGGAAAGCAAGGGCTATGTGCAGCGTATCGTCGATGAGAATGACAAGCGCCTGTTCAAGCTGGCTCTTACCGCGAGTGGCAAGGCCCTGGCCGCACAATTGCCAGCCGTGTATTCAGAAGTGCTGGATGTGGGCTTTACTGGTTTTGCTCCTGAAGAACTCACTTTCCTCAAGTATCTCTTGCGCAAACTATTGGCCAACAAGCCTACGCTTGAAGCATGGATGGCAAGAAATAATTAGTTGCTTGGGCAATCAATTTATTCGCCAATTTTAGTCATTAATTTTTGACATCGTTTTTTGATATCGTCCATATGAAAAAATCTCTTTTCCAGCCAGCCAGCGCCGCATCCAGCCTGCGCCTGCTGCTCAGTGCGTCGGCGCTGTGCCTGCTGTCGGCCTGCGTCAGCTATCAGGGTATTGAAAGCCGTACGCAGCTTAAGACTCTCACTGCACAAACGGGGGCTTTCCCTGACCAGGGTGGCAATGCGAGCTGGCCCGACCTGCAATGGGCGACAGGCATAGGTGGTGCAGAATTGCAGGCACTGATAGAACGTGCGCTGGAAAATCATCCCAGCCTTCAGGCTGCCGCCGCGCGTTTGCAAGCGGCCCAGGCAAGCACTGCTGCCGTAGGCGCGAGCAAATTGCCTTCAGTTAATCTTGGTGTGGACAGCACTTACCAGCGTTTCACCGAGCATGGCCTGGTGCCGCCGCCGCTGGCTGGTACTTACAACAGCAATAACCAGATCAGTTTCAATGCTTCTTATGAACTGGATTTCTGGGGCAAGCATAGTGCTGAAATGCGTAGCGCCCTGTCACAGGAAAAAGTGGCAGAGGCTGAAGCGCAAAGCGTGCGCCTGATGCTCAGCAATGCCATCGCCCGCGCCTGGCTGCAACTGGCGCGTCAGAATGCGCAACTGGAACTCAGCAGGCAGCAACTGGTAGTGCGTGAACAGTTTGATCGCTTGACGCAACAACGTGTCAGTGCAGGTCTTGATACCAAGGTAGAAGTGCAGCAAAACCTGGTGCAGTTGTCTGGCCTCAAAAACGAGATCGCCCAATGGCAGGAAGCCATGGCACTGACGCGCAACCAGATCGCTGCCTTGCAGGGTCTGGGGCCAGAAGAAGGCAAGCTGATCGCCACACCCAAATTCCAGCCCGTGGCAGATACGGCATTGCCGGGCAACCTGCCGCTGGAATTGCTGGGCCGCCGCCCTGATATCGTCTCTGCGCGCTGGCGTGTAGAAGCAGGGCAGAGTGATATCGATGTCGCCAGGACCCAGTTCTATCCCAATATCAATATCGTTGGCTTTGCTGGTTTGTCCAGCCTGGGCCTGAGTAATTTGCTCAATAGCGGTAGCAGCATCATAGGTGTGGGCCCGGCGATACGCCTGCCTATATTTGAAGGTGGCCGCCTGCGCGCGCAATTGAAGGGCAAGGTCGCTGCTTACGATGTGGCCGTGGCGACCTATAACCAGAGCCTGACCGATGCCCTGCATGAAGTGGCAGACCAGGTGCAGATACTGCAAGCCAGCCAGTCGCAATTGCTGGAGCAGCAAGCTGCCGAGCAAGCTGCCCGTGTAGGTCTGCAACTGGCACAGCAAAGACAAAAAGCGGGCACCGCCAACAAGCTGCCCGTGCTGGCTGCGGAAAGTGTAGTGCTGTCCCAGCAAAAACTCTCGCTGGAACTGGCCGTGCGCCATACAGAAGCGCGCATCAACCTCATCAAAGCACTGGGTGGTGGTTATGAAAGCAAAGCCTTGCCTGCGACTAATTCCACTGCCGCCAGCAGTAATAAAAACATCATTCAATCTCAAGTTAAAAACACAGCGGAGGCCGCGTTATGAACGCCCCAGATCAAAACAAACCTGTCAACGTTCCTGCTCAGGCTGAATACGCACCAGAAAAAAACGGCAAGCGCCGCGTACTACTGATCATCATCACCCTCATCGTACTGATCGCCCTGGCAGCCTATGGCACATGGTGGTACACAGTAGGCCGCAATTTTGAACATACTGAAGATGCCTATGCCGCCGGCAATGTCGTGCAAGTGACGTCGCAAGTTGCCGGCACGGTAGTGGCGATTCATGCTGATGACACTGATGTTGTGCAAGCAGGCAAACCTCTGGTAGAACTCGACAAGACCGATGCCAAGGTTGCAGTCGATCAGGCCGAAGCCCAGTTGGCGCAAACCGTGCGCGAAGTGCGCGTATTGTTTGCCAACAATGGCAGCCTGCAGGCGAATGTCAGCCTGCGTAGTAGCGAAGTCGAAAGAGCTAAATCTGATCTGGCACGCCGTACCCAGTTGCTGAGCACAGGCGCAGTCTCTGCCGAAGAACTGGAGCACGCCCGCAATGCGGTCAAGAGTGCGGAAGCTGCCTTGCAAGCCGCCAGCGAGCAGCTGACATCCAACCGCACACTGACAGAAAACACTACGGTCACCCAGCATCCAAATGTCTTGCGTGCTGCTGCCCGTGTACGTGAAACTCTGCTGGCCCTGAGCCGAACCAGTTTGCCAGCGCCGATGAATGGCTTTGTCGCCAAGCGTGCCGTGCAGGTTGGCCAGCGTATTGCCCCTGGTGCGCCATTGCTGTCCATCGTGCCTTTGAATACCTTGTGGGTAGACGCCAACTTCAAGGAAGTGCAGCTTGCCCATATGCGTACTGGCCAGGACGTCGAATTGCATTCTGACTTGTTTGGTACCGATGTGACTTACCACGGCAAAGTGCTTGGCATGTCGGCAGGTACTGGTTCTGCCTTTGCCTTGCTGCCTGCGCAAAATGCCAGTGGCAACTGGATCAAGGTGGTGCAGCGTGTGCCTGTGCGTATCAGCCTCGACCCTAAAGAGCTGGAAACACATCCGCTGCGCATCGGTGTTTCCATGCAGGTGAAGGTCAATATTTCGCAACAGCAAGGCGCACCGGTGACTGCTGCCGCACGCACTGTTCCTGCTTACCAGACTGCCGTGTTTGAACAAAACGGCAAAGATGCTGACCAGCGTATTGCTGAAATCATCGCTGCGAATTTGCCTGCAAGTAAAGACAGCAAAGCGGACAGCAAAGCGGACAGCAAAGCGGACAGCAAAGCGGTTGTAGCTAAATCCAAAGCCAAGGGCATGTAATGAGTGCGCCAAGTCCACAGGCACCGCATCCGCCACTGAAAGGTGGGCAGCTGGCAATGGGCACGCTGGCCCTGTCGCTGGCGGTTTTCATGAATGTGCTGGATTCATCCATCGCCAACGTATCGATACCGGCAATCTCTGGCAACCTTGGTGTCTCGCCGCAGCAAGGCACCTGGGTCATCACCTCGTTTGCGGTGGCGAATGCGATTTCCGTGCCGCTGACGGGCTGGCTGACGACCCGTTTTGGCCAGGTCAGGCTGTTCCTGTCTTCCATCCTGCTGTTTGTCATTTCATCCTGGCTGTGTGGCATGGCACCCAATATCGAGATATTGATTGCAGCACGTATTTTGCAGGGTGCAGTTGCTGGCCCCATGATCCCGCTATCACAGGCCTTATTGCTGGGCAGTTACCCGCCCGCCAAGAGTTCGATGGCGCTGGCACTATGGGGGATGACGACCCTGGTCGCACCTATCATGGGGCCGCTGCTGGGCGGCTGGATCTCGGATAATTATTCCTGGCCCTGGATTTTTTATATCAACATCCCGGTAGGCTTGTTTACTGCCTGGGCCACCTGGTCCATCTATCGCAAGCGTGAGTCTGCCATCAAGAGTCTGCCTATCGACAAGGTCGGTTTGTTCCTGCTGGTGGTCTGGGTAGGTGCTTTGCAGATCATGCTCGACAAGGGCAAGGAACTGGACTGGTTCAATTCTGGCGAGATTATTTTGCTGACGGTGATTGCCATCATTGGCCTGGTTTACTTCGTCGTCTGGGAGCTGGGGCAAGACCATCCTGTGGTTGACCTGTCCCTGTTCAAGGGGCGCAATTTCAGTGCTGGTGTGATTGCTATCTCGATAGGTTATGGCCTGTTCTTTGGCAGTCTCGTCATCATGCCCCTGTGGTTGCAGACGCAGTTAGCTTACACCGCGACCGAGGCGGGCAAGGTCATGGCACCGGTTGGCATCTTCGCGATTTTATTGTCACCCATCATAGGCAAGATTTTGCCCAAGGTGGATGCCAGAAAAGTCGCTTCTGCTGCCTTCCTCGGTTTTGCGCTGGTGTTCTTCTTGCGCTCGCGTTTCAATACCGAGGTGGATACTTATACTCTGCTGATTCCCACACTGATACAGGGCGCGGCCATGTCGATGTTCTTTATACCGCTGACGTCGATTATTTTGTCAGGCCAGCCACCGGATAAAATCCCGGCTGCGTCGGGCTTGTCTAACTTCGTACGTATTATGTGCGGTGGTATGGGGGCCTCTATCATGACTACCATCTGGGACAGCCGCAGCACTCTGCATCATGCCCAGATTGCAGAAAACACCGGCAGCAGCTTCCCTAACTTTGTGCAAACCGTGCAGGGCCTGATGCAGCAAGGCATACCAGAGCAGGGTGCCTATGCCATCATAGACCGTGCCATCAGCGTACAGGCCAGCACCATGGCAGCGACGGATATCTTCTGGCTGTCAGCTTATATGTTCATCGGTCTGATAGGTCTGGTGTGGCTGACCAAGCCTAAGAAATCGGCCGTGCCTGTGGATGCGGGTGGGGCGCATTGATGCTGTAGGCTTATGGCTGCGGCTTTTAGAAGGCCTTGCAGATGTATGAAAAACACCCCGGATTGAGATTTGTCTTAGTCCGGGGTGTTTCATTTTGGGATGTTGTATTAACGCTCTAACTTGGTTTTCAAAAAGTGGTGATGGTAAATCAGACAGTTTGATTTTGAATTCATGTTCTCTGCGCGGTAAAAGTATCTCACCAGGGTGGGTTGCCACAGCGATGCTAGAATATTGATTTACTTGGCAAGAGAAGATTGAGTCGTCATTGTCTTGCTACTTTTCTTGAGTGAGCTCAAGTTTTTCATTTCACAGGGATGAACTCGTTAGCAGGCTATAACAGTCCACTGGTTTTTACCTTGTGCGAGCCAAACATAATACGGACTACGGCATGGGTTACGATCAAACCGTCATCATCATGGCAGAAAATGTTGATGACAAAATGGATTTGCAGTCGGTTTTGTTTCATATAGATTGGGCCAGGGCTTATCGCCGGTGCAATTGCCTTAAAAAAGGTAATGCGCTCATTTATATTTACGAACGGATCAATCCCTACAATCTAAGCAATTTGCTGGATATCTCTCTCTATTTCCCCGGTGTGCGATTTACGCTTTATGAGTTGCCATATGAGTTTGCTCTGCCTGCTGTTACGCGGATTTTTTCAGGCAAAGTGCAAGACGAGTATGAACTTTGGGACGAACAAAAAAGTGTCATCCTGCATTTTCATCCAGAAGTATTCTATCTCTGGTTCCGGCGGGGTGGGATAGAAGAAGGCAGGCGCGAGAGTTTTTTACGACAATTGTCGTGTGACGTACATTTGCCTGAGCAGGATGGTAAAGAATCCTATTCAGAACTTGCACGAGGGCCTATGCCTTTCAATATGGAAGATGGATACAGCCTGCGTGCGAGATGCATGGAAAATCCAGCCTTCTACGGTTGGGAAAGACAGGCGATACAAACTGACTACGCCTCTGATGCTGCTTTGCTTGAAAAATTGATACAGATAAGACTGATAGAGTTTCAAGGCAGTCTGACTGATTCATTGGAAAGGGGATTCCCAAGTCCGACAAGCCTGGTCAGGTTTTATCGTGCACAAAATAGACTGGATAAAGCTGCAGAAATATTTAAACTGGCTTTGGCTTGTTGTGATACGTATAAAGAAGGAAAGTATGCAGATTATGAAGCTTCCTGGGTAAGCGTGGAGTTTGCTGAGTTTTATCGACAGCAAAATCAGTTCGGACAGGCCATAGAATTGTTGAAGCAAAGCTTGGCCAAGTTTGAAGAGTTGGCGCCAAATAGCTACTATCTGGAAAAAATTTTGCTTGAACTGGCTTTACTGTATTGCCATACAGAGCAATTTGGCGAGATAGAAGCTCTGTACCTCCGCGGCTTGAAATATTTCGAAGCCTCTCCGCCCAAATATGGAGATGACGTCAATTTTCTGCTGAAATTCGCAGATATGCTTGTAGAGCATAAGCAATTCGATCAAGCCAGAAATCTGTATTTGCAGTCAAAAGCGCTTTGTCTCCGGAGCACTTATGTACGGGCCGATGCCCAATTGTTTGAAGTCAAAATCAAACTTGCTGACCTTTATCAACTACAGGGAAAATCTGCCGATGCAATTGCAATTTATCAGGAACTTCTTGCTCTTGAGATTGCAAAAAACGGAAGAGATCCCGAAGCATTTCAGGTAATGAACCTCAATGCAAAAATCCTGGTGGCACAAGCCAGGCCGGAGTTGGCAAAACTTCTTTTAAAACCTGTCAGGCGTACAGGAATTCAGGGTATCGACAATAATGTGTTGAAGAGCATAGCTGAAGCCGGCAACGCCGACGCGCAGTTTTTAATGGGGCATCAATCAGATTACTTATATGGAAACATATGGCTGGAAGATAATATGCCACCTGTTTCCTGGGAGAATTTCCGGGACCGCGTTATTTTCTGGTATAGCAAAGCTGCAGAACAAGGCCAGCCAACTGCACAGGCAAAAATGGGAGATGCCTACAGATTGGGAATGGGGGTATTGCAAGACTACAAAATTGCACTGACCTGGTATCTTAAATCCGCAGCGCAGGGATACAAGCAGGCATATCTGATACTAGGCATGATGTACAAAAATGGCCTGGGTGTTGAAGTGGATCACGAGATGGCAAAAGAGTGCTTGAGTAAATTCCATCCGAACGCTGAGAAAAATTACTTTGGTAAGCATTTCTGGGATGCAACAAATGAAATCAGGCCAGATCGTGAATATGTCGATGCACTTGCTGATGCTCTCATGGTAAATGCCAATGTGAACCTTAATTAAACCTGGAGAATAAGGGGCAAGCTGAGAAAGCTGCCCTTTGATAAAGCCTGTCCTTAGTAGATCAGTTTCCCCTGCCTCCACATCGTCGTCAGCGACACCGGCCAGAATGCAACCGGGACTATCATGACTGCATCGGTAGCCGGGTGAACTAGAACAGGGAACACGGCAGCATTCAGGATGCCATTCGGAATATGCTTGCGAAACACCATAAAAGCGGCTGCTCTGACGTTTTTGTCAGTGAGCAGATCAGGCAGTTTCCAGCCCATGTTACGGTTCATTTCATTCGTCACGCTGGCTGCTACCAGTTTTTCTTCCGGGTCTTCAGGCTCTGTGCTTTTCAATTGATAGATTTTGTCGGCGATCGCGCGCAACTCATGCGGGCGGCTTTCGAAATAGGCGTCTTCGCTAAATACCAGCATGGCTGGATGATCATGTTCCCCCTCTTCAAACAAGAGGTTATTCGCCTGCACCAGTGCAGCCCAGACGATGTGGCCTTCAGTCATGAGACGCCTTTGCTGGCGTATGATTTCCAGCAAGGGTTCATTATTGTCCATCCAGTCTGGTCTGCCTGCCGCTATCCTGTCGAGGATTTCCGCATCCATGCCGCTGCGGTTGCGACTGAAGTTGAGTTGTAATTCGGCGAGTATGCGGCTCATTTCTGTATCCGCTGGCCTGCCCGCGGTGTAATACTGACTGTTCCTGCGTTTTGCATCCGATTGCCGTTTGTTGGTAGAGACAGTTACTTCAGGCACGACCAGGCTGGTGATAAACGGCACGGCACTTTCTGTTTCACCCATGAAGGCCCACAGCTTATGTGCTGGGCCCAGCCTGCCTAAGGCCTTGACTTCCTGCCCTGGCTTTATCCACGCTGAGTTCAGTTCAAACCAGTCCATAAATTCAGTGTATGGATAATAGGTCTGCAATGGCGTGCTGAGTAGCCAGTAGTCATCTTCAAAATGAAAGTGGGCGAATTGCTGTATCCGGATTTTTTCGCTCGAGATATTCTTTATACTGATCACATAGACATCGTCAGTGTCGCTGTCACCCTGATATTTTTGCAGGCGGATAGTTGCAATAGATTGCTCTTGCCGCAGCTCGGCATCGCGGTACATGGTCCTGATGATTTTGTTCGCTGCAATGTTTTTCCTGACATCGTTGGGCAGGAGGCTGGCAAGTGATTCGCTGATGCCTTCGGCAAGGACAAGGCTGCCGTTGGATGAACGCACATAATAACTGTGCATCTGGTGCAGGTAAAAACTGGTGGTAGCTGGCGTAGCTGCATTGTTCTCGTCATTTTCTCCAGTCGGGCGCTGGACATGTACCAGATTGCCATCCATGCCATTGACCCGCAGCCACTGCAAACGCTGCTCGAGCACGCTTGCTATATAAAACTGATAATCCGCATGTCGTTTGTAAAGTGTCTGCAACAGGCGCTGCGCCTTGCTGAGGCTGGGTGGATACATGTCCTTGATGACTTTATACAAGCCCAGCACTGAATCTTCACCATCCTGGCCGCACGCCAGTTGCTTTGCTACTTTGCTACAGGGAGAGAAGAGTTTGTCATCCCCGATGCGGATAACGTAGTCATCTCCATGCCAGTCCCATTTGCCACCTATGCTGCGTACTATGCACTGACCAACAAAGGCACCCGCGAAGAGGATGATATTCTTGTGTTCTTGTGTGGAGCCGTTTTTGTAGGTGTTTTCCAGAAATTGATTGACCCAGCGTACGCCGCCGATGTCATAGTCTATCTCTATCTGGAAATGCTCTCTGGCGATATTGCGCAATACTTCGGCATTGGCCAGCATACCCTCATGCAAGCGGGCATGGGCCTGTTCCAGGGTTTCGGCTCTGGTGACGCTGATGTCTGTCTTGATTTCTGTCCATTTGCCGCCCTGGCGCTGATAGAGTGAGGTAGTCAGCAAATGCTCTGCGCTCTCGTGGGTGCGCTTGATCAGATCTTTGAGCGCCTGTATCCCTTCTTCAGACTTGCTGTCGCAAAATGCCAGTGTATTGCGGTTGGGAATAGCGACCATGAAGCCGTTTTCAGTCAGCGAGGCCAGTCGCTTGTCCCACAATTCACTGATCAGCAGCAGGCTGGCTTCAAAACAACCATCCGTGGTGATGGTGCGCAGGGGGCCGTGCTTGTGCATCTTTAAATGAGTAACGGATTTTTTCCATAAATTCTGCAAACCGGACAGGTAAAGATCTCTTGCTGTGTAGCCTGCTTGCTGTACATCCTGCTTTTTGACATGGATGAATTGACCGTCTTGTATATAGACGTAAGCTATGTCCAGACCCAGTCCTGCACCTGAAGCATGGTGATAAACCTGCTGATCCTCTGGAATATTACTTTCAGCACCAGTTTCACCGGTAGCGGGCAAGTTGATGCAGACAATGGCGTCACGGCAAATTGTATTCATTTAAAACTATCCAGAAGGTGGTTGTGGCATATGTTGCTGGCCATCGGTGCATAGGTCCACATTGGTCAGCAGGTGAAAGCGGAGAATAATACCAAAATACCAATGACACACCTGAAATCCCGCTTCACGCGCAGGCATTTCAGCATAAATCCCCCAGCTAGGCTAATATCCTCGCCTTGGGCCTGATGGCGCTTATATGTGAGTCATATTCTATGAACAAGAAGTTTATTACCCTGGCGCTGGTGCTGGGGGTGGCGTTTGCCGGTTTGGGTATCTATGTGGGTAACCGCCAGATGACACCAAAGCCTCCTGCAGACAAGGCTGTGGCACAGCTGATGGCCCAGCAGTTCAAAGATAGCGCTGGCAAGAGCCAGACGCTGGCGCAATGGCAGGGAAAGTTGCTAGTCGTTAATTTTTGGGCAACATGGTGTGCGCCTTGCGTACAGGAAATGCCAGAGTTATCTGCATTGCAACAAGAGTTCAAGGACAAGTCCGTGCAAATTCTGGGGCCGGGCATTGATAGTCCAGGCAATATTGCTGAATTTGCAAAAAAATATCAAATCAGTTATCCGCTGTTTGCCGCTGGCATGGAAGGCTCTGAATTATCGCGTCAGTTAGGGAATGCTGGCGGTGGTTTGCCATTTACTATTTTGATCAGCCCTGACGGCAGGGTGTTGAAATCTTACCTTGGTCGCCTGAAGATGGAAGAATTACGTGCCGATATCACCAAATTTTCTTTGGAAAAATAGAAGTCGCTTCGTTTTTCCTTGCCAATCTGCTTCGATTAGCGGCAAAATGCGGCCATCTTCGTGAAATTGAATGTGACTATGGCGCGCAAACTGTTGCTGCTGAATGGCCCCAATCTGAACTTGTTAGGTACGCGTGAACCCGCTACCTATGGCGCTAAGACGCTTGCCGAGATAGAGAGTGCAGCGCAGGAACAGGCCAAAGCGGCTGGCGCAGAGTTGTCATTTTTTCAAAGCAATCATGAAGGTGCATTGATAGACCGCATACATGCTGCCCGTAATGAGCAAGTCGATGCTATTATCATCAACCCTGGTGGCCTGACACATACCAGCGTTGCTTTGCGGGATGCCCTGGCTGGGGTGGCTATCCCATTTATTGAAGTACATATATCGAATGTACATCAAAGAGAAGCGTTCAGACATCATTCATACTTGTCTGCTATTGCCAAAGGGGTTATTTGCGGCCTCGGCACTGAAGGTTACCGCCTAGCGATTGACTTTTCACTAAAAAATATTTAAATTCTCGTATCTTCTCGTAATTTGCTGATAATTTCAGTTTATTTCGTATATAATCCAAACTTCGGCGGCGATTCCCGGGCTGTTGTCCTGCTCAGTATTGCGCGTCCCAATTAATTCAGAACCACTTTTTTCAAGGGGATTCCACATGGATTTAAGAAAACTCAAGACCCTGATTGACCTTGTAGCAGAATCAGATATCGCTGAACTCGAAGTAACTGAAGGTGAAGGCAAAGTCCGTATCGTCAAATCTTCTGCGATGCCGCAAAACCAGGTAGTCATGATGCAGCAGCCCCAGCATCAGCAAATGATGCCAGCAGCACCAGTCGCCGCAGCGGCACCAGTGGCAGCAGCTCCTGTCGTGCCAGACGGTCATATTGTTAAATCCCCAATGGTTGGTACTTTCTACCGCTCCTCTTCCCCAGGTGCTGCTCCTTTTGCTGATATCGGCAAGAGCGTCAATGTTGGCGACACCCTCTGCATTATTGAAGCAATGAAATTGCTGAATGAAATCGAAAGCGATTTCAGCGGTACGATCAAACAGATTCTGGTTGAAAATGGTCAGCCTGTAGAATACGGCCAGCCGCTGTTCGTGATTGGCTGATCCAGGCGCGCGTGCGCGAACTGACTGCCGCTTTGCCCGTGTTGAGGGCAATCATACCGGACAGGGTTTTCTGCTCACGCAATTGCAACCATTGCCACCGCAAAGTTAAATCATGTTTGAAAAAATTCTTATCGCCAATCGTGGTGAAATCGCGCTACGAATACAGCGCGCCTGCCGCGAGATGGGTATCAAAACCGTGGTCGTGCACTCTGAAGCCGACCGCGAAGCAAAATATGTCAAGCTGGCCGACGAATCTGTTTGCATAGGCCCGGCACCATCGAATTTAAGTTACCTGAGCATGCCAGCCATCATCAGCGCTGCTGAAGTGACTGATGCACAGGCTATCCATCCAGGCTATGGCTTTTTGTCTGAAAATGCCGACTTTGCTGAACGTGTAGAGCAATCCGGTTTTGTCTTCATAGGCCCGCGTGCTGAATCCATCCGCTTAATGGGTGATAAAGTCTCAGCCAAGCATGCCATGATCAAGGCTGGCGTACCATGTGTGCCAGGCTCTGAAGGCGCTTTGCCTGACGACCCTAAAGTCATCGTGCAAACTGCCCGCAAGGTTGGTTACCCTGTCATCATCAAAGCTGCTGGTGGCGGTGGTGGACGTGGCATGCGCGTGGTGCATACTGAAGCTGCACTGCTCAACGCGGTCACCATGACCAAGTCAGAAGCTGGTGCAGCCTTTGGTAATCCTGAAGTGTATATGGAAAAGTTTCTGGAAAACCCGCGTCACGTGGAAATCCAGATCCTGGCTGACCAGCATGGCAATGCCATCTGGCTGGGCGAGCGTGATTGCTCCATGCAGCGCCGCCACCAAAAAGTTGTTGAAGAAGCACCTGCACCTGGCATCCCGCGCAAGATCATAGAAAAAATCGGTGACCGTTGCGCTGCTGCCTGCCGCAAGATCAACTATCGTGGTGCTGGTACTTTTGAATTCCTGTACGAAAACGGCGAATTTTATTTCATAGAAATGAATACCCGAGTGCAGGTTGAGCATCCGGTGACTGAGATGATCACTGGTGTGGATATCGTACAAGAACAAATACGCATCGCTTTCAATGAAAAACTGCGCTTCAAGCAAACCGATATCATGCTCAAGGGCCATGCCATTGAGTGCCGTATCAATGCTGAAGACCCGTTCAAGTTCACCCCTTCGCCAGGTCGTATTACCTCATGGCATACACCGGGTGGTCCTGGCATACGGGTAGATTCGCATGCTTACGCTGGTTACTTCGTGCCGCCAAATTATGATTCCATGATAGGCAAGGTCATCGCCTATGGTGAAACCCGTGAACAGGCTATCCGCCGCATGCAGATCGCCTTGTCAGAGATGGTGGTAGAAGGCATACAAACCAACATCCCGCTGCACCGCGAACTGATGATAGATGCTCGGTTTATTGAAGGTGGTACGAATATTCATTACCTTGAGCATAAGCTTGCAGATATGCCGGAGTTGTCGAAGAAGTCCAAGTAATTTGTAGTAAAGACCTCTCAACACAGAGACACAGATTCACAGAGGAAGGCGTTGGAGTTCTGTAGCTTGGGCTACGGTTCATCAGCCCAACACTCGGCACTCAGATCTGCGTAAACGTTAATCGAAGGCACAGTGTTGGGCTGGTAAACCGTAGCCCAACCTACGAAGTTGAAAAAGAAGCACAGAGAAAACACAAGTTTTTCCCTGTGCTTTTGGCTTTGTTATGTAGCCTCTGTGGTAAGCTTTTTGCTATTGAGAAGTTTAGTGTTTTAAATAATCGCCACATTTCAGAGCGCGTGAAGAGCTTGTTTCTTTTGCTTTTCTCTGTGACTCTGTGTCTCTGTGGTGAGCCTTTTGGTTTGGAAGTTTAAAAGTTGCATTGGAATTTGTGATATGGGCTGGATAGAAATAGTCATAGAAGTTGCACGTGAGCAGGCTGAGGCTTTGTCGGACGCTTTGATGGATGTGGGTGCCTTGTCGGTGTCCGTGGAAGATGCCGATGAAGGGACGGATGCTGAACGTCCGCTGTTTGGCGAACCCGGCATGGAGCCTGATGAAGCCGCCTGGGACCGCAGCCGCGTCGTTGCGCTCGCCGATATCGATGCTGATCACGCTGAGCTGGTGGCCGAAGCTGCCACCGCCATCGGCCTGACTGTCGTGCCAGCCTATATCACCCGCAATGTGGAAGAGCAAGACTGGGTGCGCCTGACGCAATCGCAGTTTGCTCCTATTCATATAGGCAAGAATATCTGGGTCGTGCCTAGCTGGCATGATGCCCCTGATCCTGATGCGCTGATCCTGGAACTTGATCCTGGCCTGGCCTTCGGTACTGGCAGCCATCCAACTACCAAGTTGTGCATGGAATGGCTGGAAGCGCATGCGCCCAAGGATTTGTCCGTTCTGGATTATGGTTGTGGTTCCGGTATTCTGGCCATGGTTGCCAGCAAACTGGGTGCTGCCAGCGTCATTGGTGTGGATATCGACCCGCAAGCAATTGAGTCTGCCAACTTCAATGCTGAACGCAATAACTGCCAGATTGAATATGCGCTGCCTGAAGGTTTTGGTGCTGCCCATCCGGCATCGCAGAAATTTGATGTGGTCGTGGCGAATATCTTGTCCAGCCCCTTGAAGTTGATGGCACCGATGCTGGCAGGCCGTGTGGCCCCCGGTGGCTCGCTGATACTCTCAGGTGTGCTCGCCAGGCAGGCTGAAGAAGTGGCAGCAGCGTATGCGCCTTTCATCAAGCTCACCGTCTGGGCTGAGCATGAAGGCTGGGTCGCGTTGTCAGGCTCTTTGAGTAACTGAGGCGACTATGGCACTGGCGACCCGCTGCCCCCACTGTCAGACTGCCTTCAAGGTAGCCAATGATCAGTTGAAGCTGCATGCGGGCCTGGTGCGTTGTGGCTCATGCCAGCAAACCTTTAATGCGGTTGAAAACCTGTTGCCAGGTGAGGGGCAGAAACCTGCGCCAGCACCTGCTACTGCGTCTGCCAAGCCAGCAAGTGCGCCAACTGCCACGAATGCTTTAACTGCTGCAGCAGCGACTTCAGCAGTCACCACAGCAGCCACAAATGCGACGGCTGCATCACCTGCTGCCGCTGCCCTGACTGCTGCGGCCAATGTTAAACCTGTCACACCTGCTGCGCCTGTTACACCAGCCAAACCGCAAATCAGCGCAGCAGTGCCAACGCCAGCAACAAAACCTGTCGTCCCTGAAACTGCCAGCGTAGTTGCAGCTGAAAACAAACCGGAAGCCAAAGCATTACCAGAAGAATACCTGGCGTCGTTAATAGAACCAGAACCGGATTTCGAGCAGACGCGTATTATCCCGCCATCTCCCGTCGCTCCTGTTGGTCGCTTCTTCCCGCCAGCAGCGCTGCCGGATGATAGCGCGAGCCTGCCAGACAGTCTGGTGCCGCCAGAAAGACCCGCACCTGTCGGTAGACCAGGCAGTGCTACTGCCAAGCCAGCGACTGAAGTGCTGGCCGCCATCAGCAAGGCAGAACTGGAATTTGAGGCAGAAACTTTTGACATGCCCAGGGATGTCAAGGTGCCAGCCCAGCCAGTTCCGGCAGTGTCAGCCAGGCAGGCACCAGTGGCCAGCACGATAGCCGCCCCGCAATTGGTGAAGCCTGTATCGGCGGCGGTAGAGCCACCACCTGCGACAGTCAGGCCTGTAGCCGGCAAAGTTGAAACAGCTTCCAGGCAAGAGCCCACGTTGGGTACGTCATCAGCACTCGACTTTGATCTGGGTGATGGTGGTTTCTTGTTGCCTGCAGGAGAAGTGCATGACACTGACATTGCTCGCATGGAACTGGAAACCCGTGCCGCCCTGATGGACCCTCCCACTGCCGATTGGTCAGTAAGTGAAGTGTCTGAAGAGCAGGGCGAAAAAGTTGCCGGGGCAAATGACAAGCCAAATGACAAGGCAAATGAGTTTGCTGCCACTGAAATACTGTCACCAAACAGTATCAACAAGGTCTGGCGTCACAAAGACCATGGCGATATCGCTGAGCCTGGTGACGCAGTTTCACTCAATGATGCAATAGAAGAAGATGCAGTCAAAGAACCTTATCTGGGGGATGCCGAAGCTGCTCTGGCCAGACAGGCTGCCATGAGTGAAGACTCCAGCAGCGATCCGGAAGCAGAACAGGAAAAACCCAATTTTGTCATCCAGGCAGAAAAACAGCGTGGCCGCAAACGCATGGCCAATATCATGCTGGCGCTGATGATCATCTTGCTGATACCTTTATTGCTGGGCCAGTCTGCCTACATCTTGCGCAACCAGCTGGCAGTCAGACTGCCGCAAACCAAGCCCTGGTTACTGGAGGCGTGTACCTATCTGAAATGCCAGGTGACTTTGCCGGCACAGATAGAAAAGATTGTCGTCGATTCCAATGAGTTGCAAAACCTGGCACCAGAACGTAATGTCTTCATGCTGGTCATGCAGATACAAAACCAGAGTGATGTGCCACAAACCTGGCCCAATATAGAACTGGTCTTGAACGATATCAAGGACAAGCCGCTGCTGCAACGCGCCTTCACTCCCGCTGATTATCTGACCGAAAAAGACAAGCTGGAAAAAGGCTTTGCTGCGGGCGGTGAACAAAACATCAAACTGTATTTTGAATTGCCTGCACTCAAAGCGGCAGGCTTTCATGTGGGTGTGTTCTATCCCTGACATACCCGGCCTGAATTGCCGAGTTTTTCTGATAAAACTGCTAAAAATCACACTGGCTTTACTTTGTATGATTTGATTATCTTCCATTGAAGATAGTCCTTCCTCTTTTACCGAGTGCAATGCAAAGTCGCAAAGCCTGACCGCCCGTAATTCAGAGATGCGTCAGATGAAGATGGCATGCTGTCTTTGTTAAAACAACAGCCCGTCCTCAAGTTTTGTAACAAAATTTTACAAACTTGTTGGTCTTATGTTATTTTCCTTGTCGCTGCCTGGTGCAAGGCAAAAAAATTAAAAAGACCTTCAGATAAAAGACCATAAAGATTTCAGGCATGCAAATACAAACAGGGGCGGCGGATGCGTGGCCACATGCGGCAGATGCTCTGCCGGTAAAAACTATTCCAGATCAGGAGGCAGCTACAGCCGCAGTCATTGGCACAGATGCAAGCGCTGCGCCTGTGGCGGAGCCACTGACTGAATATCATCCTTCATTCACTGGCACAGGCAAAGAATACTTTCGTATATGGATCGTCAATCTGTGTCTGAGCCTGGCGACTCTTGGCATCTATTCTGCCTGGGCCAAAGTGCGGCGGCTCAAGTATTTTGACCGCAATACCCAGTTAAATGGCGCAAGCTTCAATTTTCATGGTGACCCCAATATCATCTTCCGCGGCAGGGTGATCGCAGTTCTACTCCTGTTTTGCTATCACTATCTCTTCACATTTTCAAAAACGCTGGCGCTCAGCCTGTTTGTCATTTTCTTGTTGGGCGTGCCATGGATGATGCGCAGTGCTTTGCGCTTCCGCCTGCGCAATACCAGTTATATGGGCCTGCGCTGTCAATTTCATGGCACACTTTCTGGTGCTTACGCGACCTATTTGCCAGTTGGCCTGGTGGTGCTATTGCCAGGTTTGCTTGGTGTCTTGATACCCCATAAACCTGGCATTCTGGCTTTCGCATTTATCCCTTATTTAAGCTGGCCCTGGCTGCATGCACGCATGCGCATGTATCAGCACAATGGGCTTGTTTTTGCTGCATTGAAAAGTAGTTGTAGCCTGACCAAAGGATCTTTTTTCCTGTCTTATTTCATCATTGGCCTGAGCTTGCTGATCTTTGTCATGGTGATCGGTATGGGTGCTGCGATTTTCTTTGCCTCCTTCAAAAATCATGCGGCTGATAACTATAAAATTTTTATGGAAACCTATAGCTGGCTCCTGGTCCCAGTGGGGTTTCTGGTCGTCTTGCTGGCTTACGCGATCTTCCTCAGTGGCAGTACATTGTTGCAAGTCAAAATCTGGAACAAGTCCTGGAATGCGACTCGCTTTCCCGGCGTAGAAATAGAGTCGCAACTGCCTTACAAAGCCTTTTATTATTTGCAAATGAAGAACCTGTTCCTGACCCTGCTGACGCTGGGTTTATACCGGCCTTTTGCTGTGGTGAATGTCTACCGTTTCCGTTTGCAATATGTCAGCGTGAAAGCCGCCAGCCTTGAGCAATTGCTTGCAACCCAGCATGCGGAAACTGGACAGGCAGGAAAGTCAGGGCAGTTTGGCCAGGCCAGTGGCGACAGCAGTGCAGATTTGTTTGGTTTTGATTTGTCCTGGTAGAGAGCATTTATGATACAAGCACATTATTTTGATCATCGCCAGGCTTTGCTGCACAAGGTCATACTGCATTTCCAGGTTGGTGGTATCAGTCTGGCAGGTGAGGGCATAGACCGCCAGATAGATAAAAACCAGTTGCAACTGGAAGAACCTTTTCAGGATGCCCCCTGCATCTTGAATTTTGCAGATGGCAGCCATTGTGAAATTCATGCCCAGGCCGACAAGCAAAGTCTGCTGGCCCATCTTGGCTATACGCCATCCACCATAGAGCGCTGGCAGCACAAATGGCAAGCCGCCTTGCTGGCCATCATCGTTATGGCCGGTATTTTTTTCTCTGGATATAAATGGGGTGTGCCGGTCTTGGCAGACAAGATTGCCACGCTCATTCCTGTCAGTTATGAGCGTGCCCTTGGTAGCGAGATCATCAATTTTCTCGATCAGGTCATGCTGAAACCGAGCGGGCTTGATGACCGTACAATCGCGCAGGCCGAGCAATTAATTCGCCGCCTGCAGCCCAAGGATTCATATGTTCCTATTCATCTCGAAGTGCGCAATGCGCCGGGTATAGGCGCAAATGCCTTTGCCCTGCCAGGTGGAACCGTCGTCATTACAGATCAGTTGGTGACACTCATCGTTGGTAATAGTGGCAATGAGCTGACAAATGCTTTGGCGGACGAATTGTCAGGTGTACTGGCACATGAAATCGGCCATATACAAAACCGCCATGCCATGCGCCGCCTGGTGCATAAAGGCCTGGTGACAGTTGCCCTCGGTAGTCTGTTCGGTGATTTCAACTCAGTCGTAGCGCTTGCGCCGGTAGCTCTGGTAGGGCAGGAATATAGCAGGGAAATGGAAATTGAAGCCGACACTTATGCTATTGCTGCCCTCGCGAAAAATGGCATTTCGCCCAAGCATCTGGCCAATGTGTTGGAAGGCATGAGCAATAGTCGCAAACGCTCCGGGGCAGAGGCGACGCCCAAATGGTTACGTAACATCTATGCTTACGCCTCCAGTCATCCGGCTTCGGACGAGCGGATAGCACGTTTCAGGCAAGTAGCGGCAGAGATGGAGCGAAAATAGAGAGTAAATTGAGAGAGGCGAAAGTAGATAGCTATTTACGAAAAATGCCACAGGCAACCACAACATTGCCGACTTTTTCTATATACGTCGATTTTGCTTCTATGGCTTTGTTGATGGTATTTGGCCATTGATAATCCACCCAGCCCTGTCCTTTGCCATTGGCAAGTTGCAAAATTTCTTTCATGACAAATTTGCCCTTGCCATCCTGGATATCCATGATGTCCTTGCCGATGACCTTTGGAGTGGCACCATGGGCCAGGATCACGCCTTGCATATTGGTTACATAGACGTACATGTCGCGGTCAACAAAAGGGCCGTGAGGATCACTGATTTTGGCGTAAGCGGCCGGCCCTTCTACCCGTATCAGGAGGCCGGCTTTTTTCACCATGGCAACCGCTTCAGCCGGGCTGCCATAGTCATTTGCTATTGAAACAGGTAAATGCAGGACGAGACAAAAGCCAAGGATAGTTTTTGAAACAGATCGCATGGGCCACCTCGTTCTTCTGACATCCCCATACTCAGGTGATCGGGGTTTTATAGATCAAGCCTGGCATTTGGATTGCCAGGCAAGCTTTTACTCAGTTTCAGCTTTTGCCAGGATAGCCCGCAAGCCTGCTGCATTGGCACGCTCCGTACTCTTGCCGTGGCCGCTGCGTATGGCATCCTGATCTTGCAAGACCAGATGCACGCCTTCGTTCTTGTACATGAAGCTCAGGGTTTCTATACTGTCATTGCGATTATTGAAACTTTCCGAGACTTCAAACTGTACATCCTTGTTCAATAAATAAATGGCAACATCCTTGGTGTTATCTGCAAATAAATGCAGGTGAATGTCAGAATGATTGCCCGCCGTGCCATTGAGCACTGCGCCAACGATGTAGGGGCTATAGCGCTCCAGCTCGTCCATGATTTCGAGGGCGAGTTGTCGCAAGTGCAATAAGCGCTGTGGCTGGGTGTCGCCAAAGAATAACTCATTGTATTCGCGCACTTCCTGTTCGATTTGCGCATTGTCAGGCAAGACATCACCCTTGACTTTATGGTTGCCCAGCAACTGCTTGGCCGCCTTGCGCTTGGCCGAGGCATAGTCAGCCCCATCCTCGGCTATCATACGCGCCGCCAGCGCAGCAATCTCAGCCCGCAGGCTCTCTGCTTCATTAGGTGTATGGATTATCATGGGGTAATCATAACTGAAACCTTGGGTAAATCCAAAAACAAGACCTCTTAACATAGGGAAATGCTGGTTTTTTGCCTATGTATTCATAGGTTTTCAGCTTCTGTTACGAGTGGTGACAAGAACATGGCTTCTCTCAGGTAGAATTGCGGGATTCTGGAATTTGGTTCAATTATGCATATTCATATTTTAGGTATCTGCGGCACTTTCATGGGTGGCCTGGCCGTGTTGGCAAAAGAAGCAGGTCATACCGTGACAGGCTGTGATGCCAATGTCTATCCGCCTATGAGCACCCAGCTCGAATCCCAGGGCATCAGCCTGACTCCGGGCTATGGGGCCGAGCAGATAGCGCTGGAACCGGATTTATATGTTATTGGCAATGTTGTCACCCGTGGTAACTCCTTGATGGAAGAGATACTCAACCGAGGCTTGCCCTATGTATCTGGCCCGCAATGGATGGGTGAACATATCCTGCGTGACAAGTGGGTGCTCGCTGTCGCTGGCACGCATGGCAAGACCACCACATCTGCCATGCTGGCCTGGATTTTAGAATATGCCGGTTATGCACCGGGTTTCCTGATCGGTGGCGTACCGCTGAACTTTGGCATCTCTGCCCGTTTGTGGGGCAACCATTCATCTGACTTTTTTGTCATCGAGGCAGATGAATACGATACCGCTTTCTTCGACAAGCGCAGCAAGTTCGTGCATTACCATGCCAAGACTGCCGTGCTGAATAATCTCGAATATGACCATGCTGACATCTTCCCGGATGTGGCTGCAATTGAAACCCAGTTCCATCACCTGGTGCGTACTGTGCCTGGCGTAGGCCGTTTGATTGTGAACGGCAATAATGCCTCGCTGGAGCGTGTGCTCAAGCGTGGTTGCTGGAGCGAAAAAGAATTCTTTGGCAATGACCAGGCCTGGCGTCTGGTCATGCAAGAAGGCGAAGATTTTGATGTGTATTTCAATGACCAGCTGCAAGGCAAGGTACAGTGGAATTTGAATGGCGAACATAATCGCCAGAATGCCCTGGCCGCTATAGCTGCTGCCCGCCATGTTGGCGTGACGCCAGAAATCGCGATTGAAGCCCTGACCCAGTTTGTCAGTGTCAAGCGTCGTATGGAAGTGCGCGGTGTCGCTGATGGTGTTACCGTCATTGACGATTTTGCCCATCATCCTACCGCTGTAGCCACCACGGTTGCAGGTTTACGCCGCAAGGTGGGTGATGCCCGCATCCTGGCTGTGCTGGAACCGCGCTCGAATACCATGAAACTAGGCACCATGAAACAAGCCTTGCCCGGTAGCCTGGAACATGCCGACCTGGTCTTTGGCTTTGGTGAAACCGAAGGCAAGTCCGCCCTGGGCTGGGATCTGGCTGAAGCATTGGCGCCGTTAGGTGACAAAGTTGCCTGTCATCACAAAATCGATGAACTGGTGCAGGACATCGTCGGCAAAGCCCAGGCAGGTGACCATGTACTCATCATGAGTAATGGCGGCTTTGGCGGTGTCCACCAAAAATTGCTGGATGCCTTGCAAGACCGTGCCCAGCAAACAGACAAACAGGCGATTGCAGCATGATCCTCTACCTGCATGGCTTTCGCTCATCGCCAGACTCCTACAAGGCCCGCTGCATGCTCGCGCATATGGCGAAGCTGGGTCGCAGCGATGAAATAGCCTGCCCCGACCTGTCGCCATCGCCAGCGCTGGCAATACAGCAGGCTGAGGCTTTGCTGGCCGGGCACAAGGCGGACGACATCTGCATCATAGGTTCATCCCTGGGTGGCTATTATGCGACCTGGCTGGCAGAAAAATATGGCTGCAAAGCCATCTTGCTGAACCCTGCCGTCAAGCCGCCGCGTGACCTGGAAAGCTATGTAGGTGTAACGACTTATTACCATAGTGACCGCGTCTTTGAATTCAAGGCAGAATACATGGCTGAACTGCGCGCACTGGCCGTAGAAAAGATTAGCCAGCCTGAACGTTATTTCTTGATTGCTGCTACCGGCGATGAAGTGTTGGACTGGCGCGAAATGGTGGCCCATTATCCGCGCGCGAAACAAATCGTCATTGAAGGCAGCGATCATGGCATTGCAGAATTTGCCGATTACCTGGATCAGGTGATGGACTTTGCAGATGACAGGGCCTGATTTGGACGCAAAGATTTCGCCCCGGGATGTGCAAAAAAGTAAGCAAATGCAGCGCCCGCTGGCTGCACAATGGTATGCCCATGTGAATGCCGTTGACACCAGTGCGTTGATGCAAGACTGGTTGACAAACCGCGATTCGCTGACGGCCAGGCTGGTGGCAAGATGCCAGCAGTTTCGCGTGCAGCGTTTGTCGCAGCACAAGGCAGTGTGTCTGCAGGATGAATATGCTGCCATAGGTTTACCCCGCGCCATGAAAGTGCATGAGCGTGAAGTGTTTTTGCGTTGCGATGGCGAGGCCATGGTGTATGGACATACGATAGTGCCGCTGAGTGCCACGGCAAATGAATGGCCGCTGTTCCATGCATTAGGAGAAAAATCCTTGGGCAGTACCCTGTTCAGTGACCCGCTGGTGCGCCGTGGTGAATTGCATTACGCCAGGCTAAGACAGAGCCACCCGCTGATACGCCGCATCGTGGCGAGACAGCCGGAGCTGGCAAGTGTGCATAGCATGCTGGCACGCCGGTCTTTGTTCTGGCGCAAGGGTGGGTGTTTGCAGGTGACGGAAGTGTTTTTGCCTGGGGTTGAGGGTTTGCGGTTGGTTTAGTTTTAAAAACCTTAAGACCTCTCAACACAGAGGCACCGAGACACAGAGGTGCGCAGAGAAATACAAAAAGGGCGTAGAGAGAAACGAGGCCGTATCGTGTTAAATAAGCCGCGCTCTCAAAGCCGTCATTCCTGCGAAGGCAGGAATCCACCGGGCTGGCGACACCAGTGGCGTTCGTGGCAAACTGATGCAGCCAAAACGCAAGCTGCAATGTGTAAACCCCTTCCCCTTCAAGGGGAGGGGATTGAAATAGGCATATGAATAATTTTCCGCTTTGCTGATAAAAGCAAAGTAAATATAGAACAACAAACATCTCAACCAAGAGACACAGAGAATAAAAAAAGAGGTAGCAAAAATCCAGGATTTTCTCCTGTCTTTATCTGTGTCTCCGTGCCTCTGTGTTGAGCTTTTTGGTCTTAAAACATAAAGAAGTATTGAATGAATTTATTTTTCGAAGAATCCGGTGATTTCAAGGCAGGCAGCATCATGACGCATGCTGGTGAGGCTTATCAGGTCGAGATGGCCAGTGGCAAGCGTACCAAGGTCAAGGCCAAGGATGTGTTGCTGCAATTTGCCTCGCCCGACCCCGCAAGCCTGATCGAGCAGGCCAAGGCCGCTGCGGCTGAGATAGACCTGGAATTTCTGTGGGAAGTCGCCGGGCAGGAAGAGTTTGGCTTTGCCGAACTGGGTACAGAATATTTTGGCCATGCGCCACAGCCGGTAGAAGCCGCAGGCCTTATCTATGCCTTGCATAATGCTCCTATTTATTTCTATAAAAAAGGCCGTGGCCGCTACAAGGCTGCACCTGAAGCGTCCTTGAAAGCAGCGCTGGCCGGTATAGAAAAGAAAAAGCAGCAAGCCCTGATACAGGCTGGCTATGTAGAAGAACTCAAGCAAAATCGCCTGCCAGATGCAATGAAATCGCTGGCCCTGCAACTCTTGTTCAAGCCAGACAAGAACAGCATAGAATACAAAGCCCTGGCAGAAGCCTGCGATGCCATGCAAATGTCACCGCAACGCCTGATGCTGGCTGCGGGTGGCATTGCCAGCCCCAAGCATTTGCACCTGGCCAAGTTCCATTACGAACATTTCCCCAAAGGTGTGGGTTTCCCGGCGATTACTATCCCGGCCCTGCCTACCGATTTGCCCGTGGCTGATGTGCAGGCGTTCTCTATTGATGACGTGACTACGACTGAGATTGATGATGCTTTTTCTGTCGTCGACCTTGGCAATGGCCAGTTGCGTGTCGGCATACATATTGCCGCACCAGCCCTGGGCATACAGCGCGGTGATGCGATAGACCAGATGGCACGTGGCCGCATGTCTACCGTGTATATGCCTGGCGACAAGATCACCATGCTGCCGGATGAACTTGTCAATACCTACACCCTGGGTGCAGGCCAGACCCGCCCGGCCGTATCCTTGTATGCGACTTTGAATACCGAAGACTGGTCTGTCATCAGCACCGAGACCAAGGTAGAAGCCGTGCCCATGGTCAGCAACCTGCGTCACAATGACCTTGATGCGCTGGTGACTGAAGATAACCTGGCAAATGACGCCGGTGAATATCCACACAAGGCCGATATCGCGCAACTATGGAAATGGGCGCTGGTGCTGGAACAGGGTCGCATGGTCAAGCGCGAAAGCTTTGGCATGAAGCCTGAGCAAAATAACCGCGTCGATTTCAATTTCTATGTTGAAGATGATGTTGTCTCCATCGTCCGCCGCAAGCGTGGTGCGCCGCTGGACAAGATCGTTGCCGAACTGATGATTTTTGCCAACAGTACCTGGGGCAAACTCATGGCTGACCATGGCATCCCCGGTATCTACCGCGCCCAGGGCGTGGCCGGTGGCCGTGGCCCCGGTGGCTGGACAGCGCGCATGCAGGTACGCATGCTCACCCATGCAGCACCGCATCAGGGCCTGGGTGTGGATCAATATGCCTGGAGTACCTCACCACTGCGCCGCTATACCGATCTGGTCAATCAGTGGCAAATCATCGCCTGCGTACAGCACGGCATCACGGCACCGCTGGTTGCGACCTTCAAACCCAAGGATGCTGACTTGTTTGCCATAGTTTCAGGCTTTGATGCTGCCTATGCTGCCTATGCTGATTTCCAGAACAATATGGAACGTTACTGGTGTCTGCGCTGGCTGGGGCAGGAAGAAAAACGCCAGGTCGAAGCTGTTGTTTTGAAAGACGAAGTCTTGCGCCTGGTCGATATTCCGCTCATCATCCGTTTGCCGGGCATGCCACAAACTGCACGTGGCGCCCAGGTGCGCCTGGATATCTTGCGCTGGGATGAAGTCGATCTTGAGGTGGAAGCCCGCTTGCTGGAATTGCTGTCCACAGTCACTGAGCTTGATGAAGAAGAACTGGACGATGAAACCAGTACCGAAGTCGCCGAAGATTTCAGTGCAGAAGAGGGTGCACCTGCAGAAGTAGTAGAAACAGAGACTGTGGCAGACAACGTTGCAATTAATGTTGAAAGTAATGCTGCAAACACTCCAGATGAAGAACAGCCACAAGCCTAGTAATGAAAAGTCAGAATAAAAAAACCAAACCTGAAAAGCAGGTCAAGCAAGAAAAACTGCCTGGTGAGCAAGGCCTGCCTGCCAGGGCTGGTAATGCTGCATCTTCTGCATCTGCTACATCCACGACATCCGTCGCCGCAGTGAAGCCTGCTGCAGTGACTGCAAAGAGCAGTAACGTTAAAAGTAGTACAGGCAAACCTGCTGCTATTGAAGTGCGGACAGAAAGAGCCAATTATGAAAGGCTGATTTTCACTGTTGCCGTCACAGCGTCACTGGTCTTGCACGCGCTGGCTTTGCTGGTGCATTTTGTCATGCCCAAAACAGTGGAAAACAAACCGCGCGATGCTGATCTTGAAATCATCCTTGTCAATTCCAAACACGCCAAGCGTCCGGTGAATGCTGAGGCGCTGGCACAGGCCGACCTGGATGGCGGTGGTGCGCATGACAGTGGTCGCAGCAAGTCTCCCTTGCCTGATATGAAGCGCAGTGAAGATGGCGATGCGCTGCAAACCAATACCCGTAAAATTGCCGAGCTGGAAGAGCAGCAAAAACAATTGATGGACCAGGCCAAACTCAAGGATGACTTCCGTCAGCAAAAGCAGGAAAAGAAAAATACGGACGAAAAGCCCAGACCATCGACAGGTGAGGACAGTGTAGATACCACCAAGGCTCTGGCACGCATGGCCGCAGAAATTTCGCAGACCATAGAAGACCAGAACAAGCGTCCGCGCAAAACCTATATCACGCCCAGTACCAAACGCCTTGACCATGCTATTTATTACAAGGCCGTACAAAAGCGCATAGAAGATACCGGCACGCTGAACTTCCCGCAGAAAGATGGCAAAAAGCTGTATGGAGAAATGTTTATTTCCATTCCTATTTTCCAGGATGGCACTATCTATGAAAAAGAAGGCGGCCCACGCATAGAAGTGTCTTCCGGCGACAAGGCACTGGATGCGGCTGCACTGCGTATTGTCCGTCGTTCCGGGCCTTTTGGACATTATCCAAAAGCCAGCCTGGGGCCGGACAGCAATGAAGTCTTCATCATGTTCGCCCGCTTTAAATTCACCCGTGAACAACAGCTTGAAACAGAATTACGCAAGGGCCCAAATTGAAGTCAGATCAGTATGTCGTCATAGGCAACCCGATTGCGCATAGCAAGTCGCCAGCCATTCATGCCCGCTTTGCTGAGCTGACAGGGCAGCAACTGGATTATCAGCGCTTGCTGGCGCCGCTGGATGGGTTTGCGGGTGCAGTCCATGACTTTATTGCGGCTGGAGGCAAGGGTGCCAATGTGACCGTGCCTTTCAAACTGGAAGCCTTTGCACTGGCCAATGAACTTAGTGACCGTGCCAAAATTGCTGGTGCCGTTAACACCCTCAAGTTTGAACAGGGGAGTATCTACGGCGACAACACTGACGGCATAGGCCTGGTGGCTGATATTGTACGCAACGCCGGTGTCAGCCTGCGCGGCAAGCGCCTGCTCTTGCTGGGTGCTGGCGGAGCAGCCCGTGGTGCCTTGCTGCCGCTGTTGCAAGAACAGCCTGCTGCTCTGACCATCGCCAATCGTACCCTAGCCAAAGCACAGAATTTACAGGGACAGGCAAAAAGCCTCAGTGATCATTGTGAGTTGCAGGCTTGCAGGTTTGAAGACTTGCAACAGACTTTTGATGTCATCATCAATGCCACCTCGGCCAGCATCAATGATGATGTGCCACCTATTGCCGCAACAGTATTCGGTAAAGATACGCTGGCCTATGACATGATGTATGCCGCTGCACCGACAGCATTTCTGCGTCTGGCAGCCAGTCATGGCGCGCAGTGCCGTGATGGCCTGGGTATGCTGGTGGAGCAGGCAGCACAGGCCTTTGCTCTTTGGCGTGGTGTACGCCCACCGTCAGCTAAGGTACTCGATGAAATGCGTGCTGCATTAATGGCGAGCCAGGCATGAAATTATTTGGCCGCATCCTGTTCTGGCTGGTACTTGTGCCGCTGCTCTTGTTCACGCTTTTACAAGCTTATTATCTGGCGCATGTATGGTGGTGGATAGATCATAATCCGACATCTACCAGTTTCATGCGGCAACAACTGGATGTCTTGCAAGAGAAAAAGCCAGATTTCCAGCTCAAGCATAAATGGGTCCCCTATAGCCGCATCTCGAATAACCTCAAGCGCGCCGTCATCGCTTCAGAAGACGACAGCTTTGTCGATCATGAGGGTGTCGACTGGGAAGCCATGCAAAATGCTTATGAAAAAAACCAGAAAAAAGGCAAGGTTGTTTCTGGCGGTTCCACCATTACCCAGCAACTGGCCAAGAACCTGTTTCTGTCGCCCGACCGCAGTTACTTCCGCAAGGGTGAAGAACTCATCATCACCTATATGCTTGAAAAATGCATGGACAAGCAACGTATCTTGGAAATTTACCTGAATGTCGTAGAATGGGGTGTGGGCGTATTTGGTGCTGAAGCTGCCGCGCAACATTATTACCGTACCAGTGCTGCCAATCTTGGTCCTTCGCAAGCTGCCAGGCTGGCTGTGATGTTACCCAAGCCACGCTATTTTTATAAGAACCCAGGTTCAGGCTATTTGCAAAGGCGTAGTGAAGTCATCCTGCAACGCATGAATAATTCGGAATTACCATGAAGCTCAACAAACAAACCGGCATCAGCCTTGTCATGGTGTCCGTTATTTCCATGCTGGTGGCTGCGCTGAGCATGACCTTCCTGTATTACATGCGTAATGGCCACTTGCCCATGCAAGACCTGTGGGCGCGTTTTGGCAAGGCAGCAGCTATTATTGGCAATGATGTCAAAGACAGTACAGGCTTGCCAACCGGCAGTAACGAGGGGCCTGGCGTGCGTCAGGCAGCCACCGTCAGCGAAGGTGTACGCCGTTGCACCATTGATGGCAAAACTGTGTATTCAGACACCCTGTGCCTCGATACCAATCCCACCACCAAAAAAATCAAGCTCAATGACTCCAAAGGCATGGAGCCACCAAAAACTGCCATCGCCAGGGATGAGGCAGGTAAAGCTGCAGACAGCGGCAATTCAGCAGCCATGTCAAATGAAGAAATGAAGAGAAAAGTCATGGAACAGGCGCTGGGGAAAAGTGCTCCAGCTTCCAGTGCTGCTGATGATGACCTGCGCCTGAAAGCCACTAACCGGGCGATTGACAAGGCGACTAGGTAAGTTTGCCGGGTGGGCCTGGTTTGTCCATTCCTGTACGATAGACAGGGTGCGACATCAGTACCCACACATACGGCAAAGCTTCTTGAATATCAAGTCATCCTCTTGGTTTGATGTATCAAATCAAATATTTGCTTCGCGTCTGGTATCGATTGAAATTGCGTCAATTTGGAATTCATCATTCCAGGTAATCCAGAAAATCCCCCTAACAGGTTTGCAAATGGATTGTGCCCAAATAGGATACTGCCTTCGCCATTTTTTCTTTCTGTAAAACTTAGCTCTCCCAGGTTGCTGAGTTTGAGTGATTTAATACTTGAATTGAAGATGCCAGAAACGATGAGAATACGCTCATCCGTTACTGCATAAAAGGTTTTGGCACGTAGCTGTGCTTCAAGAAAAAAACGGCCAATGATCATGTATAAACCGATCAGCACAAAAGGAATACCCCATATCCAAAACAGCAGCGGGGCATTCGACGTGATGACCGTATATTCCCAGAACAGGGCAAAACCACCCCACATCAGGCTGAACGGTATCATGAACAAATCTGTTGCCTGGAGCATGATGCCCTGACGTGGCTGGCCTGACCAGAGCAGACGTTCATTACTGGATAACTGGGAGGTAATTTGCGGGAACTGCTTGGCTGTCATTGGTGTGCCGATCAGGAAGGTAAATGAAAGGTCCTTGAAGAATTTTCAGGGCTATCAATACATGTTTTAAGCTATTAGAACTCATTTCATAAATAGGGTGAGATGCGTTTGCCTCATAACGTGGGCTGGCAAGGCGGGCGAGGCAGTCAATAGTTTGCCTATTGACAAGGAGTCCAACGCAGTCCAGCGCGCGTTATGAGGCAAACCCTTCGGGAACTGACGATTTGGGCGCATTGCAGCGTTGTGCCCTTTGCTAAGGCAGGAGCCTTAGCTGCAGGTCACGCCTTGCACTGCATCCCAAATCGTCTTGTTCGCACTCATCCTATTTATGAAATGAGTTCTAATAATTATATCTTCAGTCCAGATTCATAGAGATTAAAAATTTCGTCTTGGATGAATCCATTTGGCTGTTTGCACACTCTGGTCATGGTAGGCAGATCTTAACCCTTCCAACAGGAGTAACCATGAGCACTTACCAAAACCCGCAAGACCTGGCCAAAGCCAAAGACCTTATCAGTCTCGCCCCCAAAGAAGCGCAAGCTTTTCTGGCGCTGAAGACAGTAGCCGAAAGAACAGATGGCATCATCCCCGAAAAATACCGCGAGTTGATTTCCATTGCTGTTGCCCTGACTACCCAGTGTGCCTATTGCATAGATGCGCATAGCAAGAACGCGCTCATGGCAGGAGCGACACTAGAAGAAATTGCCGAAGTCGTTTTCATTACCGCTGCACTACGTGCAGGGGCAGCGGTTGGCCATGGTTTGCTGGCTTTACGATTATTCGATGAGGCGAGCTGAATCTGGCTTAACAAGGCAATACATGAAATGGCGCTCCTATAACGTGCGCTATGCCATTGATCGCCGCACTACATACCCTGGCTTTGTTAAAGGCGATATCCGTCAGGCTGGCTATTGCCAATCCCAGATAGGAAAAATAAGTCAGACCCAGATAGTCGGCAAAAACAATGGTGTGCAGCCAGTCTTGTCTGAACAGATAGAAAAAACCGGTGACAGCAGCTGCACCAAGCAATACTCCTGCAGGTAATAATAATTGCACGCTGACGCGAGGGCGGAAAATGACGCTGGCTGCCAGCAGGATGAACACCAGGGCGTTGGCAGAAGTAAAGATACGAAATTCCCTGGTCAGTGCCTCTGCCACATCCATATATTTGCTACGAATTAAATTATTCAGTTTGTTATTCAGATTCGCAAGTTTAAGGCTGCGCTCTTCCAAGCCTGTTGTTATGGTTTTCTCTATCTTCTGGCGACATGGGCAGTCAAGCTTGCCCATCTCAGCCACGATACCTGCAATTTTTGCCGGCAGGCCAGCCGCCAACTGCTGTCTGATTTTTTCTATCTCTGCGGCTTGTTGCCCGGCCAGGCGGCTTGCAAAGGCTGTTATTTTGCTTTCTTCCAGCGTATGCAGGTTTTGCTTTACGCGCTTTTCTACCTCCAGGCGCATCACTTCACGCGCCATGTTTTCTGCCATGACCGGGTTGGTATACGACAGCACAAATGCTGAAGCGAACAACAGGCTGCCTGTTACACTGATTAATAATAGCAGTATGCGTATCATGACTTTTGCCTCACTGCTTCATGCAGCTCTGTATCTTTGTCGGGTTGCTGGAAGCACCAGCGCACCAGGTTTTCCTGCTCATCATCTACATAGCTGCCTGCCTCAATAAACCCCAGCTTTTGCACCACCCTCGTTGATGCCAGATTGTCTGGATTAACCTGGGCCAATACCTGAGATACACCACCATCAAATGCCAGTTGCAACAAGGCTTGCACAGCTGAGCTGGCTGCACTTTTCCTTCTGCATTCGGGAGAAATACCGTAGCCAATTTCTACCATGCCATTTCGTGGCGCATGCTTGAAGCCGCAACTGCCGACGATATGCTGTTCTTCTGTGACGACGATGTAAAACGTACTGCACCAGTAGGCAGAATCACCCTCCATCATTTGCTCCAGCGCTCTTGCCGCAACAAAGGCTGGTGGTAGCGCATCAACGGCCTGGGTGTAGCCTGGCGTTGCGGGTTGGGCAGCATTTGCCAGCACCTGCAGATGTTCTGATGGAATACTGATCAAGTGATATGACATGATGAAAAACCGTAAAAGAGTGTGCAATCATTGTAGTGCCTCAACCGTGTGAGCGAGCCTGCATCAGCTTAAATATTTGAAATGCATTCCTTGCGCTATAATTTTTTTCATCAAGACATGTGCAAAAAAAAAGAAATGATGGATTTTGGTTCACACTATTTTCCTTCCCCCGTTAGTCTCACGCAGTTGCCATTCAATCCACGCATTTTACTGTTAGTCGCAGTGGTCTGGAATTACCCATTTCCTATGTCTTAGCATATTGGTGCTGCAACAATCACAGCTTGCAGAAACACCTCAATAACAAATACCCAAGTATGGAGACCGCATGGACCAGCAAGAACTCATCACACAATTAAGTCGTCAAAATCGTTTGCTCAAGCAGGTATTGGCCGTCAGTGCTACAGGCCTGACCGTCATGTTGCTGACGGCTGCAGCACCGACAGAAAATCGCGGTAAATTTTCTGAAATAGATGTGGAGCGCATCAACATCGTTAGCCCTGAGGGCAAGAATCAAATGGTCATCGCCAATCACTTGCGTCTGCCTGGCCCCATTGTCGATGGCAAGCAAGTTAACCGCATGGGGCCACAAAGACCGGGCATGATTTTCTATAATGCGACAGGTGATGAAAATGGTGGTTTCATCTTTGATGGCAAGCTTGATGACAAGGGCAAGCCAGCCGCAGGCATGCATTTTTCCATGGACAGGTTTGGTGGCGATCAACAACTCTCACTGGGACATTACGAAAGCGGTGGGACTATGGAGTCCGGCTTGAAAATCTATGACCGTGGCCTGCAAAAAGACTACGATGGCTTGTATGAAGCCTATGAAAAAGCACCAGCAGGGGCTGAGAAAGATGCACTTCTACAGAAATGGAAAGATGCCGGTGGCCAGCAAACCAATCGCCTGTTTGTAGGTAAAACCCGCGGCAAGTCATCTGCCGTCATTCTGGCCGATGCCAAGGGCAAGCCTCGCATCATGATGCTGGTCACCCCGGAAGGAGAACCTATGCTGAATTTCATGGATGACAATGGCAAGATCATCCAGAGTTTGCCACAGAAGTGAACCGCGAAATAAGTGAATAAGTGAGTGAGTAAGTGAGTAAGTGAGCGGAACGGATATTTTTACAGTGATGGTCTGATTGAGTAATACAGACTCAGTCTCTGTCACTGTAAATAAATATTTACTTTGACGTTCCCGCTTAGTCACTCACGAGGCAAAGGCAAAGTCGACAATTGCCTGACAATGTATGGATGTCGTATTAAAGACGGGCATGGAAACATCTTCCTGGCTGATAAGCGAAGGGATTTCCGTGCAGCCCAGGATAACGCCCTCCGCCCCCTGATCTGCCAATGCCTGTATGTAATCGAGAAATAGTGCACGGCTTTTTTCTGTCAGCCGGTTATGGATCAACTCACTATAGATAATGTCGTGAATGCTATCTTGTGTGGTTGCATCAGGTGTCAATGTGGTGATGCCTGCTGCGCTCAGTTTTTCATGATAAAAATTGCCTGACATAGTTTGCCTGACGCCGAGCAAGCCAACTTTTTGTATGCCCGATGCCTGCACCTGGCTGACTGTTGCATCGACGATGCTGACAAAGGGCAGGGGCAGGCGCGGCAAAATGGCTGGCACAAAACGGTGGGCACCATTTGCGCAGAATATGAAAAAATCAGCACCTGCTGCCTGAAGTTTATTTGCCTGCATCACTAGGAAGTCATGAATGGCTTGTGGATCAGCCTCTGCAGCGCGCGAAGTGAAATCATGTTGATCCAGACTGAGCAGAACCACGCGCGCACTGTGGCTGATACCTGTGCGCTTAAGCACGAGTTCATTAATGAGACGGTAGTATTCGGCGGCGGAAGCCCAGCCTATTCCACCAATTAAACCTATGGTCTTGTTTTGTACCTGGTATTGCACTATTCATTGCCCCCGCTGGTCAAATATATCTTCTTTACATCTTACTGCTTAAGAATGGGTCAGGAGAATAGCATGATCTGCTATGGCACATGTTGGTCAGGCCGGCCCGCTCCTGGTGTCTGCATGGTCTTATGCTATGCTGAGCCTTCTTGTCACCTTCACGCATTCTGCAATGAGATCCACTGCCTTAGTAACAAAAATTCTGCTCACAGCTTTATTGGCATTTCTTAGCCAAAGTGTTTTCGCCAAAGCTAATTTCCGTACCTTCAATGTCGTGCTTTTACAGCCAGAAGCAGTATTGACAAAAAGAGTGCCGGATGTGGGAACATTGGCCAGCTATATCAAAGAATTAGAACAAGCTCTGGCTGCGAGCATAGAGCCTGTACCAAGGATGGAAGTGGCAGGTGGTTTTGTGGTGGTGGGTATCAAGCCAGGTAGTAAATCGGCTGTCTGGCTGGATTTCAAATCGGGTATTTCTCCCCGCACACAAAGCATTTTAAAAAATGCAGTAACGGCAGTCAAAGCGCCAGACTATAAAGGACTGGTGTTGTTTGCACTTAAAATAGGCATCAATGGTGGTAGCCAGCCTATCGAACTCAGCCCATCCCCACCAGAATGGAAAATTGCAGCTGAAAAACTGGGGCGCACGGTGGAAGTGGAAACTCTTGTCGAATCCATGTGGGCTGATTAATAGCTGCTCCTGGCATTAGTGACTAATACTTGTTTCTTCCTTATTAAACAAATCTCAGCTTTGGCTTAGTGCTGATTCAGTTTTTGCGTAATTTTTATTGCATTGATGTCAACCTCGCTACCACTCTGGCCGTTAAGCGAGGATGCCAGACATGAACTGAAAGGAAGACCAATTGAAAACGCCTACGCCGGACTGCTTGCAGTCGTATTCTCCTCCTGTATTTGCTCCGCTGCTTTCTTCACTGGCAGTCCTGCTTGCATCTGTTACATTGCTGGCTTGCACACATGCTCCTGAGCAATCCAGCGTAGCAGAAAGAATGGCACCTGCACCAGTTATAGCCGCAGTACCACAGCCACCGATGTCACCAATGCCATCATTGGCACCAAGGCTGGCATTCGACGGTTCGTCGCGCATAAAGGGTCTGTCTTATGAGTCGTCGGCCTATATTCCACCCCAGCCAGCCAATACCGCCAAATACCAGGAATTTGCCGACAACCCCTGGAAGCGGGTAGCTGAAGAGCCCTTGTCCACTTTCAGTGCGGACGTAGATACTGGCAGCTATGCCAATGTGCGCCGCTTCATCAACCGCGGTCAGTTACCCCCGCGTGATGCCGTGCGTGCTGAAGAGATGGTGAATTATTTTGGCTATGACTATGCTGGCCCCAAGACTGGTGATGCCCAGCCTTTCAGCATCCATGCACAGCTGGCAGCCGCACCCTGGAAACATGAACATGGCTTGTTGCGCATCGCCATCAAGGGCAAGGATGTTGCCAAGGAGAGTTTGCCAGCAGCTAATCTGGTCTTCCTCGTGGATGTATCTGGCTCCATGTCGCCTGAAGACCGTTTGCCCCTGGTGAAGTCTGCATTGAAATTGCTGGTGGCCCAGATGCGACCAATAGACCGCGTCAGCCTGGTGACCTATGCCAGTGGCACCAGCGTGGTCTTGCCTGCCACGGCGGGCAATGAAAAAGAAAAAATCAATAATGCCATCGACAGGCTGGTAGCCTCTGGCAGCACCGCGGGTGAGGCTGGCATACGCCTGGCTTATGCCCAGGCACGTGAAGCCCATATCAAGGGCGGTATCAACCGCGTCTTGCTGGCGACTGATGGTGATTTGAATGTTGGCGTGACTGACCCCAAGCAACTGAAGACCCTGGTGGAAGCAGAGCGCAAATCAGGCACAGGCTTCAGCACCCTGGGCGTAGGTGACAGCAATTATAATGAAGCCCTGATGAAGCAACTGGCCGATATCGGCGATGGCAGCTACCACTATCTCGATACCCTGCAAGAAGCGCATAAAGTGCTGGTCAATGAGTTCACCTCTACCCTGGCGGTGATTGCACAGGATTTGAAACTGCAGGTGGAATTCAATCCAGCCAATGTCAATGAATACCGTCTCATCGGTTATGAATTACGCGCACTAACCCGTGAGCAATTCAATGACGACAAAGTGGATGCTGGTGATGTCGGTGCCGGTCATACTGTTACCGCCTTGTATGAAGTCATACCCAAAGGTGTGGCAGGCAAGGTCGATGCCCTGCGTTATCAAAACAAGGAGAAGCCAGCTATCACACCTGCTGGCAATGTGGCCAATGCTGGTGAACTGGCCTGGATCAAGGTGCGCTATAAAGATCCTGGCAGCAGTGCCAGCAAGCTGATTGCCTTTGCTGTCAAACAGCCTGCTCGCTTGCCAGCACTGGATAAAGCAGATAGTGATTTTCGCTTTGCTACAGCCGTTGCTGGCTGGGCACAATGGCTGCGCGGCAGCAGCATGATAGACAACTTCAGCGCCAATGATGCCCTGGCCATAGCCCGCGAAGCTCGCGGCAATGATCGCTATGGCCACCGTGCAGAATTCTTGCGTCTGGTGGAATTGTCAGCGACTTTGAAACGCTAGTGACCAGTCTGTGACAATACAGTCAGGCTGGCTGGCTGGGGCAGCGTGCCCCGGCTTGCCAGGCTTGTCTATAAAAGAGGGCTGCCTGTGGGAACATTGGGCGGCCCTTTTAATTCAACCACATTGCCTTCCGGGTCGCTGATGTAGATGGATGGACCTTCACCCTCGGCCCCATAGCGTTGTTCAACAGCACCGGCTGCTACGCCATGGGCTTGCAGGTGCTCGCGTATGCCATCAGCATCAAAGGGCTCTACGCGCAGGCACAGATGATCCAGGTTGCGGCCTTCCTTGCCTGGCGCTATACCACCCATGCGGCCCAGCTTGCCGCTGACAGGGACCAGATCTATCAATGATCTGCCTGCACGCAGCTGTACCAGGCCTATCTCATCTTGCCTGCGTTCTATCGTGCAAGACAATACCTCGCAATAAAAATGCAGCATGCTGTCCAGCTTGCCTACCCTGAGAACCAGATGGTCTATTTCACGTATCTTGAACATGATGGATATGGTTTTAAGATGATAATTTTGTATCTTAGGCTTTTTGGACATTTTTTGCAGGCCATGCACTGCGGTAGTTTATTGTCGCAGCTTATTGCTGTGCTTAAGGAACACGCACGGAAAGTAATAGCCAATAGACATGTCTGTTGCTACAAAAACCTCAAATAAAATAGCTGCCCACCCCGCCCACAGATGTAAAACAGGTTTACAATCCAGCCAAACCAAAGACTTCGCTTTTCCGGAATTTGCCTATGATTAATGTCTTCGTCTTGCACAATGGCCGCCTGAGCCAGATCAACGTGGAAAATCGCGCTGATCTTGAAAATACCCTGCCTATCTGGGTCGATCTGACTGATCCCAATGAAGAAGAGCGCGAATGGGTAAAGAGCATCTATGGCGTGACCTTGCCGGGGGAAGACGAGGTCAAGGATATCGAAGCATCGGCGCGTTATTACGAAGCCGATAATGGTGACCTGCACCTGCGCACCGACTTTTTGATCGATGATGATGATGAGCCGGCACGTACTGTGACTGTGGCTTTCATCCTGGCGCGCGATATTTTGTTTTCAGTCCATACCATCGACTTGCCGGTGTTTCGCCTCGTGCGCATGCGCGCCCGTTCACGCCCCGGTTCGATTGCTGATTACAAGGATGTCTTGCTGGACCTGTATGCAACCGATGCCGAATACTCAGCCGATGCACTCGAAGGCATTTATCAAAACCTGGAAGACGTCAGTCGCAGTGTCTTGCAAAAAAACTTTAGTGATCAGGACGCCGCCGCCGCGCTGAACTCAATTGCAGTAGAAGAAGATTTGAATGGCCGCATCCGTCGCAATATGATGGATACGCGTCGCGCCGTCAGCTTTTTGATGCGCGGCCGATTGTTGAATGCCGATCAGTTTGAAGAAGCACGCCAGATTCTGCGCGATATAGAATCACTCGATGGTCATACTTCGTTCCTTTTCGACAAGATCAACTTCCTGATGGATGCCACCGTCGGTTTCATCAACATTAACCAGAATAAGATCATCAAGATATTCTCGGTCGCCAGTGTGGCCTTCTTGCCACCTACGCTGATCGCCAGTATCTATGGCATGAACTTCAAGGGCTGGTTCCCTGAACTGGACTGGCAACTCGGCTATCCGTTTGCACTGGCCCTGATGCTGGGTTCGGCGATTACGCCGTTCTGGTATTTCCGCCGCCGCGGCTGGCTTAAGTAAAAAGCACTTAGTAGAAAGCAAAAAGAACATGCCTGCAATTGGACTCGGCCATTACAATTTGCGCGGTGACCGCGCTACGCTGGAAAAGCTCAGGGATTTTTATATCCACTATGTAGGCCTGGCAGTAGGGCCGCGTCCGCTGAAAAGCTTTGGTTTCTGGTTATACGCCGGTAGTCGCGATGTATTGCATTTGTCAGAAAACCGTCCTGGTGAAACACGCCAGACAGAATTAAAAACCGGATTTGACCATGTTGCCTTCAGTTGCCTGGATTTGCCAGCCATGCTGGCCACGCTGACAGCCGGTAATATCCCTTACCGCCATGCCACGGTGGAAGCGTCCGATGGTTTTGCTACCCAGCACCAGGTCTTTTTCAGTGACCCTGAAGGCAATGGCATAGAGCTCAATTTTGTTGAAGCTTAGTTACTGAGAGTTACTGAGCATCTAATGCCAACAAACGCTTGCTGGCCTGCTGGTTATCGGGATTGTGCTTGAGTGACAACTGATAATTTTTGATCGCCAGTGCGGCATCTCCCGATTTTTCATATGCCTCGGCCAGGCTGTCATAAGTATTTGCGCTCTCTGGATACAAATGCACGGCCAGCTTGAAGACTTCGATTGCCGCGGCTGTACGGCTTTGCTCAAGCAAACTATAACCCCAGTTATTCAGAACGCCTTCAGACAGGTTGAAAGCCGTATCTGCAGCGTTCAGTTTTTGATACTCAGGCAGCAATTGCGCATAGCCTTGCTGTTCCAGTATTTGCACCAGACTGGCGGGTGGTGCATGCAGGACCAGGGGGAAGGCGCTATTGATGATCTTGTTGCCGATATCGGCTGTACTGATATCGGCATTCGTCAACACCACCGTACCTACGCCTGTCTGTTTGTCAAAACCCATATAGCTATTGTAGCCAGCAGTCTTGCCGCCATGTGTGAGTATCATGCTGCCATGCATTTTGTTGTGCCTCCCCCAGGCCAGCAAAACAAGTTTGCCTGCTTCAAAGGGCCGCTGCATTTTTTCCATGATGTGCTTTAAAGGCGTATTAGTCTTGCCCATATTGGCTGCCAGAAATTTGAGCATGTCATTGACGGACGAACGCAAGGCCCCGGCACCTTCCAGCGAACCCAGATACCATTCCGGCGCGGGCATGATTTCAGCCTTGATGGCATGGCCCGTGGCCAGATGTTGCCGCATCTTTTCATTCATGTTGATGCCTGTGCTATGCATGCCAAGAGGGATAGCGATGCGCTGTCTGACGAGCTCTTCATAACTGCTGCCAGCACGCAGGCTCAGCGCGTGAGCAAGCAAGCCCACACCGAGATTGGAATACTCACTCTTGGCTCCTGGCTCGCGCGGCAACTGATAGCCAGAGAGAAAGTCATATAGCCGCTCTTTCGTGAAAGAGGCATATGGGCTGGCCAGACCATTGCGTACCATATCAGGCGGTACTCTGGGCAAGCCCGAGCGATGTACCGACAAGTCAGCCAGGGTGATCTGTCTGTCGCCTTTTGCGGGCATGCGGACAGTGGCGGGCAAATATTTTGTGACTGGGTCTTGCAGGCTGACTTCAGATTTTTCTGCCATATCTACCAGCAGCAATCCAGTAAACACCTTGGTGATGGAGCCAATTTCAAACAGGCTGTCGCCATCGACAGCACGCTTCCTGCTCAGGTCAGTATAGCCATGGCTGATGACCCTGCTGCCTCGCTCGTCTATGACGCCAACCACCATGCCCACCCCTTTTTTATCAACATCAATGCGCTGTTTCATCAATGCCAGAATTTCAGCGTCCGTCAGTGGTGGCGCGGCAAATACTGGCAGGGAAAGGCAGCTAAAAGCCAGCAATAATATGGGGGAGAAAACGCGAGGCAGACAGGGAAGCTGGATGGGTTTATTCATATTTTTCATATGCGCTTTCAAATTGGACTGATGGAAATCAAGCCGGTATGGATAAGCTATGGCGTCGATTTTTTACCGGATGTGAGCAGAATGACTATAGATAAACCATTGCAAGTGCGCAGCCAGATTCCGACCAAAACCAAAAAACTTGGATTAAAACCTGTTTTTTCATGACTAAAACCGGCTGTTACCTTGCCTGCTGTTTTGCACCTCGTTTGCACATCTGTGATAAATTCCTATACCCGTTTTCGAGCATAAAATATGACTACCGAACAGACTACACATCACTACCAGGCCATTGCTGCCGTACCGGATGTCGCAACTTATTGCCACTTGCGCCAGGCCGCAGGTTTAAGTGCCAAGACTGCTGAGGCAGCGGCGCGGGGTTTGCCTGCCAGCCTGTTTGCCGTGCAAATCACTCTGGATAAACAGGTTGTTGGCATGGGGCGCGTCATAGGAGATGGTGGTACGGCATATCAGGTGGTGGACATTGCGGTGTTGCCTGAGCATCAGGGCAAGGGCCTGGGCAAGATGATCATGCGCGAGATCAAGCAATACTTGCAGCAGCATGCGCCGCCATCTGCCTATGTCAGCCTGATTGCTGACGGCCCGGCACAAGACCTGTACGCACAATTTGGCTTCAAGCACACGGCACCCGCCTCGGTGGGAATGGCCTATAAAGTCTAAACAAGTTAAGTGTAATGTAATTTAAATCTGCAGCAATTCAGCACAAGGATGAAAAGACGCATGGAAGAATTTCTGGCAAACAGCATTTATATCGACTGGCAACATCCAGCCGTTCTGGCGCGGGCACAAGAACTGGCGGCAGGCACCGAAGACCAGGCAGAGATAGCACGACGCTGTTTTCATTTTGTGCGTGACCAGATCAAACATAGCTGGGATTATCGCCAAAATCCGGTCACCTGCAAGGCTTCTGCTGTGCTGGCGCATGGCACTGGTTATTGCTATGCCAAGAGCCATTTGCTGGCTGCCCTGTTGCGTGCCAATGGTATTCCTGCAGGCTTATGTTACCAGCGTCTGACCATAGGCAATGAAGCACCATTTTGCCTGCATGGCCTGAATGCGGTTTATTTGCCAGAACATGGCTGGTACAGGATAGATGCTCGTGGCAACAAGCCTGGCGTACAGGCAGAATTTTGTCCGCCGCAAGAACAACTGGCTTTTGCCATTAACACCTCTGGTGAGCAAGACTTCAAGGGTATCTGGGCAGAGCCGCATGCAACCGTGCTGGCAGCTTTGCTGAACCAGCCTACTGTCGAAGCCGTGATGGCACATTTGCCGGATGGTGATTTGAGTACAGAAGCTACGCCTGCCAGTCTGGCACATTCCTGATTTATTCTTTATTGACGATCATGACAACGAATATTTATCCTGAACCTGAAGCCGTGGTGCAAGCCCAGCTCGATGCCTATAATGCCCGCGATGTTGAGGCCATACTCAAGACCTATGCCGTCGATGCGCTGCAGTTTGAGCATCCAGGCAAACTGCTGGCCAGTGGCCATGTGGAAATTCGTCCGCGCATGGCAGCACGTTTTGCCGAGCCCAATTTGCATGCCAGATTATTGCGCCGGGAAGTCATAGGGCATATTGTCATAGACCATGAAGAGGTGACACGCACTTTTCCCGAGGGCACAGGCCGTATTGAAATGATTGCCATCTATGAGGTCAAAGACGGCCTGATACAAAGCGCTTCGGTAGCGCTGGGCGCGAAGATACTAGACTGAATCGAATGAGCATAAAAAATGCCTGCAATATGTTTGCAGGCATTTTTTGTTTTGCTGATTTTGCTGGGATTACAGTGCAGCTTCCAGCGTGGTCCTGATCGCCTTGACGCGGTCATCGACATAATCAGCATTGCTGAAAGGTTTGAAATTGATGGTCAGCACACCATCTTCAAATTTCACACCGTTTTCAAATGCCATTGATGGTGCAGTTGCTTCATCGTAGTGGAACTTGATGGCCTTCAGCTCTGCAGTCAGGGCTTCCTTCCCCATGGCATCGGCGGTGACTTCACCCAGGGCTTTAGCCGTAGGGTTAAAGAAAATGTCTGTCCAGTAGTCATCACGGGCATAAAAGTCTTGCTGGCCTGATACGGCGATGCTTTCCCAGTCCACTTCAACCTCTACAGGAAAACCGGCAGCAGTGTGCAAGTCTTCCAGTTTTTTGCTGAAGGTGCTTTCTTTGTAATCGGCTACGGCACGGCGTTCTGCCAGATTCATTTTTGGTTTGTCGCTCACTTTGTCTTCCTCACAAATTCATTTCTACAGCGCTATAGCGCCAGATAATCCGGTAATACCGCCCGATATTGCTTTGTCGGCGGTGATGTAAAGTTAACATGAGCAGGCGGCCTTGATCACTATACTAAGGTATGGTCAGAGACTTGGGCTTGTTTCCAAATGTAATTGATATGTGCTTGGGAACTGTGCTTCATCAAACAGAAGATGGCGGTAAACACGGTAAAATGTCGCATCTATCCCTTAATTTCTTTCATTATCATGGCACGCCTGCAACTACATTTCCCTGAGGATCAATACTATTTTTCTACCCAGTTGACGGTGCGCGTGACTGATATCAATGGCGCAAACCATCTGGGCAATGATTCCATGATCTCCATGATTTCTGAAGCCAGGGCGCGCTTCCTGTATGACTTTGGCATACGCGAAACTGCTGCAGGTGGCAGTGGCATCATCGTTACTGACCTGGCTACTACCTACAAGGCAGAAGCCCATGCCCGCGACCAGTTATTATTTGAAGTGGGTGTCATGGACTTCAACAAATATGGCGGCGATATCACCTTCCGTATCACCCGTCCGGCTGACCAGACCCTGATCGCCATGGCTAAATCAGGTTTTGTGTTCTTTGATTATCGTGCAGGGCACGTAGTGGAAATGCCTGAAGATTTCACGGCCAAGTTTGCGAGGGTAAATTTTCTGGATTGATGCGGGGTGATTTTTGTTGGGCAATTTTGCGCACCAGGCTTTCAATAAAATCGAAAGACCCGGTGCGCACAGTCTGGATGCTGGTTCTCGTTCAGCGGGAGAGCCAGCTTAAAACATCAGGCACCAAACTTGTAATTCACCTCCACCCAGCCCTGACGGCCAAATGGAGTAAAGGAACCAACAGGGTAATTAGGCCAGCCGCCTGTGTAGTCATACTTGATCTTGTTGAAGACATTGTTGACGATGACAGAGACGCTCAGGTTTTTGTTTGCCTGATACACCGTGCTCCAGTTGGCAATGCCAGTTGGTGACAGATAATATTTGCCAGAACCATTTGGTATCTTGCCATAACGTGTCACTGTCAGGGTATTTGACCAGTCACCCTTGTTCCAGTTGAGGCTGGTGATGAGTTTATCGCGCCAGTCGCTATTGCCAAGATCGGCCAGGTCATCATACAGCTCGTCATTTTCAAATTGCTTGGATTTCTTGCTCAGCACTTTGCTGTAGTTGGCCTTGAGAATGAAGTCACCATAGCCGCTGGTTTTTAACTGATACTTACCACTGATATCGATACCGCTGGTCGCCTGATACGCTGCATTGATAGGATTGACCCAGATTTCCTGTATCTCGCCAGCACGGCTCAGTGCATCTTTTGGATAACGCTTGATGCGGTTGATGGTGTCAGCGCACAGGCTGGTATTGATATCACGTTTGCCCGTGCGGCAATCAGCTTCGTCACGCAATAACTGGTCAGAACTCAGGTTGACGACCATGTCACTGATCTTGATATTCCAGTAATCGAGGGATACATCAAACTGGTTGCTGGGTGACCAGACTACGCCCAGGCCAAAAGACTTGCCTTTTTCTGATTTCAGGTCAGGGCTGCCAAACTGCACGTAGTTGGCACCTGGCGAGTAGCCCGCATAATCACAATCCTTGAGTTCCTTGCCCTCAGCCTTGCAGCGGTAATAATCGGTGGAGCTGGAGTAATAGCCGGTACCGCGTGCCTTGAAGATATAATTCATATCAGGCGCACGGAAGCTGGTCGCATAATTGCCACGCAACAGCAGCTCTTTCGTCGGGCGAACTTCCAGGCCGCCGTTATAAGTCAGCTTGCCATCCCTGCGTCCGGCAAAATGATAATCATCATAGCGTCCCGCCAGGCTGGCCGTGACTTCTTTCAGCACGGGTAAATACACTTCTGCACCAAGGGCATAGCGCTGGCGTGAACCATGTACATCGTCCGATTTGGTGACTGTATTGAAGTAGCCCTGATTCACTCTTGGGTCAACCACGTTATCAAAACTCTGGCGGCCTATCTCGGCGATACCGGCAGTTTTGACAGCGCCTGCTGGCAATTGCCAGAGTTCAGTATTCACAGCCAGGCTCAGGGTTTGTGTGCGTGAACTGTCGGAGCTGCGCGATGTACCCGTGATCTGGTCAAATTCTGCTGGTGTCAGCCTTTGGGTCAGACGTTGCTGGTCTGGTGCGTAGATGGCAATGCCTGCCTTGTCCAGTCCCAGTTTTGGTCCCAGGAAAAACTGATCTATATTCGCCAGTGTACGTGGGGCGACATTTTCACTGCGGTAGGCCGATGCACTATAGGCCGCTTCATAATTCCATTGTGTGCCGGGTATCACACCTTTTATACCAAGATTGATACCAACTGACTGGTCATCCCACAGGCGGTTGAAGCGGTTAACACCATTGATTTCTTCCGGCGCAAAGACTTTGCTCCAGGCTTCATAGGCATTGGTATTCTTGTTCCAGAAATAGCTTTGATTGGTGGACGAGGAAACCCAGCTTGGTGACCGGGTATCGTTTTCGGTCTTGTTCTTGCCGAACAAAATATCGGCGAACAAGGTAGTGTCGGCATTCAGATCCAGGTTGCTGCTGTTGAATAAATTCAGGCTCTGGTTCTTGGTTTGCACAGTCCAGTGCATGGGGCTCAGGCGAGGGCTGGCGCAATAATTGCCCTTGCTGGTTTTATAGCTGATTTGTGATCCTTCAAAGAAGTCACTTTGCTGGCTACAGGTATCACCCAGGTCGAAGAAGCGCCCGCTCTTGACATCCTTGCGGGAAAGCGTGGTGCTGGGAGTAGTGCGTGTCGCCATGAAGTCGCGCTGGGTCGCGCGTAGCGGTTCGCGTTCACTGTATTCCAGGCTGAACAGGCTGCGCAGTTGATCTACATTGGCTGTGCCAGAAAACTGTACACGCTTGTTACTGCCACCACCACGCCCGGTATCACCGATTTTGACGTTCAGGTTATAACCCTGGCTTTGTTTTTTCAGAATGATGTTGACCACACCAGCAATCGCATCAGAGCCATAAATTGCAGAGGCGCCGCCATTGAGTATCTCTATGCGCTCAACGATATTCGACGGGATATTCGCCAGGTTGGTAAAATTGATGGTGCCCTCATAAGCGATAGGGAAGTCGGCCATGCGTCTGCCATCCAGCAATATCAGGGTATGATTGGGGCCAAGGCCGCGCAGGCTGATGGTATTGGCTGAGGGGGTAAAGGTATTGCCAAAGTCCTCGCCCTGGGTAAAGCCGGAGTTTTGCACTGCATTATTGAGCGCATCAAAGACATTCTTGTAGCCTTGCTTGGTGATCTCTTCGGCAGTGATGATGGTCACTGCCGCCGGCCCTTCCAGGCTGGCACGTGGTATGCGGGAGCCGGTGATGACCACGGATTCAGACTTGGCATCGGCCTTGGGTTCTGTTGACTGGGCAAAGGCATTGCTGCTGTAGGTCTGGCTATAAAAAATCGCCAAAAGGCAAGCTGCCAGAGGCTTAAGTACGGGATTATGTGCGGGCTTAAGTGCGGGCTTGCGGGGGGAGTTTATATGCTGCATAGGTCTTCTCATGAATGAACGAAGACCGGAAAATATCAAGAATATATTTATATGAACACGAATATATCCGTATATCAACATGCATAGCTTGACTGGTATTAGAATTCCAGCTGCGACCTAAATTTACATTTTCGCAGGAAATGTATGGCAAACTCTTGCAAGTGGTCTCGTCATCCTCCAAATCAGAATGCGCGCAGCAAGCATAAAAAATATCTGGCTCAGATTTAGCATGGCCTTGCTGTATTGCCTGGCAAGCCTGTGCTGTATTGTCAGCCATGCCGAGACTATCACCCTCGTTGGTGAAGATAATTGGTATCCGTATTCTGCCACTAAGGATGGACAAAACCGCGGCTTTGCCGTGGATGTCATCAGGGCAGCCTATGCTGCTGTGAATATTGATGTCAAGTTCATCGCCACGCCTTATTCACGCTGCCTGATGCTGGTACAAAGCGGGCAGGAGCTGGGCTGCTTTGACAGCCTCAAGGATGCCAAGCTGGAGCCTGATTTCATCTTCCATAAAGAACCCATCTTCAAGGCTAGTGTCGGCATCTATGCCAGGACTGACAGCCCACAAAGCAGGGTCAGCAAAATCAATGTGCTGGAATTGCACAAGTACATCATCGGCATCACCCATGGGTATACTTATGGCACAGCATTTGAAAAAGACACTCGCATCGTGCGTGAATCTGCCCCCAATGACTTGTCCAATCTGCGCAAGCTGATACTGGCGCGTTCAGACTATTCGCTGATCTATACCCGCGTGGCAGATTACCTGACCAGCACCCATCCTGAAGAATTCAAGGGAGCTGTCCAGCAAGTGGGTATCCTGGTGGAAGATAATCTGTATGTCAGTTTCTCCAAGCGTCGTCCTGAATCTGCACGTTATGCCAATGCCCTCGACCAGGGTTTGCGCCAGATCAAGGCGAATGGCGTGTATGCGACCATAGAAAGAAAATGGGCCAGGCCTGAGCCATGAATGTCAAAATACAAAATACAGTAAACCGCAAAGCATTCCATGTCTGAGATACCAGGTAAAACAATCAACTATCCCCATCATCAAGTTCAATCCCGACAAGGTCTCTCCACCCGGCTGGCTTTTCTGGCGGCTGGCCTGGTGGTTTCTGCCTGGGCACCATTGGTGCCGTTTGCCAAAGACAGGCTGGCCCTGGATGAGGCTGCGCTGGGTTTGCTCTTGCTGTGCCTGGGTGCTGGCTCTTTATGCGCCATGCCCATGACAGGCATGTTATCTGCACGCTTTGGTTGCCGTATGGTGATCTTGACGACAGGTGCGCTGACTTGCCTTATCCTGCCATGCCTGGCGATAGTCAGTAGCCCGTTGCTGTTTGGTTTGACCCTGTTCCTGTTTGGTGCTGCGGTAGGCACACTGGATGTCGCCATGAACATACAGGCGGTTATCGTCGAAAGAAATAGTGGTGCTGCACTGATGTCTGGTTTTCATGGCATGTTCAGCGCCGGTGGTTTTCTTGGTGCTGGCACCATGGCCCTGCTGTTATGGCTGGGCATGAATACGCTGGCTGCTAGTATTTTCCTCAGCTTGCTGGTCGCCAGCATGCTTGCCATTGCCAGCCCCCATTTGCTGCACGAACTGGAAGCCTCTGAGCGAGATGGCCCGCAATTCGTCATGCCACATGGTGCGGTTATCTTCATCGGCGTCTTGTGTTTCATCGTCTTTCTGGCAGAAGGGGCCTTGCTGGACTGGGGCGCATTAATGCTGACTGCAGGCCGGGGTATGGATGCCGGGCAGGGTGGCATAGGCTATGCTGCATTCTCGGTCGCCATGACGCTGGGACGCCTGACAGGCGATCGTGTGGTGCAGCGCTTTGGTGGTAAACTGGTCATGCTGGCTGGTGGTATTTGTGCTGCTGCCGGTTTTTTTGCTGCCGTGCTGGCGGCGTCTCCCATTATTGCCATCCTGGGTTTCATCTTGATCGGTATAGGTGCATCGAATATCGTCCCCATCCTGTTTAGTGCAGCTGGCAAGCAACATGCCATGCCTGCCAGCCTGGCCATCGGTGCCATTACCACCATAGGCTATGCAGGCGTGCTGGCAGGCCCGGCGCTGATAGGCTTTGTTGCGCATGCTTTCAGTTTGAATATGGCATTTGCAGGCCTGGGTATCGCCATGTTGCTGGTCGCGGCTTGCGCCAGGCTCAGGCTGTTTTCCGGGCAGACAGTTTGAAGGCATCGTCCTCAAAGTAAAACTGTACAAAAAAATCTTCAGCTACAATAGCCCTTCGATTTTCAGCTTTCAATTCCACCATGACTTCTTCCGCTTATTACAAATTCGCCCAGCCGCAATTATCAGAAGCCAGCATACAGGCTGTGGCCGATGTCCTGCGCTCCAACTGGATCACTTCCGGCCCCAAAGTGAGTGAACTAGAGCAAGCCTTGTCGCGGACCTTTGGCAACCGGCCTACGAGGCTGCTGACCTCGGCGACCGGGGCGATGGAAGTTGCGCTGGCCCTGTGTGATATAGGCGAGGGAGATGAAGTCATCACTTCTGCGCAAAGCTTTTTCTCGGCCATGAACATGATCGTCAAATGCGGTGCCAGACCAGTGTTTGTCGATTGTGATCTGCACACCCGTGCCATAGACCTGGCACAGCTTGAAGCGGCCATCACACCCAAAACCAGGGCCATCATGCCCACCCATTTCCCTGGTGCGTTGGGCGATATGGATGCCTTGTATGCGCTGGCCAAAAAATATCGGTTGCGGGTGATTGAAGATGCTGCCCTGGTGCAGGGTTCATTATGGCAGGGCAAGCCTGTGGGTTCTTTTGGTGATATCGCCACCTTCAGCTTTCATCCGAATAAAAACATGACCACGATAGAAGGTGGTGCCATCGTCGTCAATGATGAAGCAGAAGCGCAAAGGGTAGATGTCTTGCGCTTCCACGGCATCACCAAATTGCCAGACCAGACACGTGATGTAGTAGAAGCCAGCGGCAAGTTCAATATGTCGGATGTATCCGCCGTCATCGGCCTGCATCAACTGACTCAGTTCGACGACTTCATGGCGCAGCGCCAGATATTGGCTGAACGTTATTTCACCAGCTTCCCGGCCATCCCCGGCATCGTACTGCCGCCACAAGGCCAGCCAGGACAAACCTGGAATATGTTTTGCGTGCTTATCCCCTATGAAAATTTCGGCCACACCCGCAACAGCTTCCGCGCAGCCCTGCATGAAGCTGGCATAGGCACAGGCGTCTCTTATGAAGCCTGCCACCTGACGACAGTGGGTAAGGGTTTTGGCTATGCCGAAGGCATGTTCCCGAACGCCGAACGCATCGCCCGCGAGACTGTCACCCTGCCTTTGCATGTGGGGTTGACGGTGGGGGATGTGGATGAGATTTGTGGGGTGGTGAAGAGGGTGTTGCTGGGGGGATGATGCAAATTCCAGGGCATGCTTCACTATGTTTGCCATGTTGATCAAGACGGTATCAATTTCTGAAGTATTCAGTCTTGGTCAGTAGAATGATCTTCTGCCTTCGTCCTCATTACTAAATTAATTCATCAATTTTGCATCATTATCAGACCTGTCACGCTTCGTCCCCTTGAGCAGTTTTACCAGAATTTCGATTTCAGGTTCATCAAATACTTCAGTCAGATCATCAAAATCTGCTTCTATGGAATGCTTGCTGAGGTTCTTCAAACAGGCACGCAAAATCGATAGCAATCCACTGACATCGTAATCGTAGCTATCGCCGTCAAAAGCTTTCCAGTTTTCAAGAAACTGAACCAACTTTTCCCCAGTATCTACATCTTTGAACTCCATGATTTCCCTTAGTGAGGCGTAGTCGAATAGCTAGAAAGCGTAACTTAAATTGACGTTGCGGAGTAGCCTTGCAAAGCCCAATATCCGCCACTTCCATGCTGCAAATTTTCTGTCATCGCACAATGACTTTGACCCAGATAGCAGCTGAAATTCTTGGGAAGTATGCCTAACAGTAACAGTAAGCGCAGTTCGGGGTGGGCTTTGCAAATGTGGAAAGTGGGGCCACGCAGGCATAGATAGATATCGTTGCCGATCAGGTTTTCGTAATAGTCCTGGTTGGGGAAGTCGTAATTGTCCAGGCTGGCAAGGTCTTGTGCACGCATTTGCCTTTCTTCCCTTGCTGCCAGTTCAGTATTGATGTTATCAACAGCAGTGCTGACGGCATCACCCTGTTTGTAGAAGCTGGTGATCTCATTTTGCAGGGTGTCTCCGAGGGCATCCCACCATTGCGTGAGTTTGCCATGTTCTGCGGCGGGGACGATTTGCTTGAACTTTTCAATCAGCATAATGAGTTCTTGACTTGCTCAGCGTGAGACCAGGTGAAGTTTAATCACTCGCATCCTTGCGCTTTTCCGGCGCATCCGGCACCGTCACTTTTTGCCCATCTGCGCCAGCCTTGCTGAGCTGGCCTTTATCCCAGAACAGCATTTCACCTTTGACGCCGCCCTTGATGCCGGAGTCTATGGAAATGACTTTTCCCTGATAGTGGGAATATACGCCATTCATGGTGGTGTGACCAACAACGATGCGTTCTACCTTGAGTTGTTGCAAGACTTTGTTGAGATCCTCAACAGGCAGTTGCGGGGCGCTGAAATAGCCGCGATACCACAGCGGGCCCATGCTGCCATACAGCCAGTCGAGTACAGAATCCGTTTTCACTTGTGCCTTGCTCAGGCCCAGGGTCTGGCGGTATTTTTCATTGACTTGCTGCAGGCTCATATTGAGGTTCTGATGGTCAGGATGCAGGCCGCCATGCATGAAGAGCGTGTCGTTGACCTGGATGATGACAGGTTTGCTGCGCAGCCAGCGTCCCAGTACGCTGCTGTTGTCCAGCATTTGTGGATAACTGGTGTTCAGATGTTGGGCGACGGTGACATATTTCTTGTTGAGATAGCGCACGTCGCCAGCCATGGTCATGGTCTCGTGATTGCCCAATAGCAGATGTACGGCACCACCTGCTGCTTTTGCCTGGGCTTCGAGTGCATACAATAGCCACAGCGCTTCAGTGACTTTGGGGCCGCGATCCAGCACGTCGCCAGCAATGACAAGGTGGCCCGTACCAAATGTCCATTGCCAATCCTGGTTGATGATGCCATTGCCCTGCAAGAGCTTGAGCATGAGCTCAAACTGGCCATGGACATCGCTGATGGCGGCAACTTTGTCTGCCTTGAATTTGATACTTGCAGGGAAGCTGGTTTCTGCCGGACGTATAGTCAGTGTTCGTGGATAGCCACAAGGGGCGGGCAGGCTGATGTTGCCCGAATTGCTAAAGCTTTGTTTTTGTAATTTGTCATCGCAGATCCAGCTGACGTCCAGCCCGGCATTATCGGGGCTGGCTGGGGACTGGTAGACGGCGTAAGGGCCATCATTGATGCCAGTGACCGGAGCAGTGTCCTGCGTTTGCGCGCAGGCTTGCATGGCAGTAGCCAATAGCAGGGCCAGCAGTCTGGTGCTGGTGCGCGGCATCAGACTGCTGGTCTGGAAACGGGATTGTGTTGAATTTGTGCCTGGCATGGGATGCATTCTTTACCTAGTCGTTGCAAAAAATCAGGAGCATGAATATACCACCGGCAATATGAAATGACAGGCAAGTTTTACCAGCAAGGATTCAGTTTTATATCCTTGCAATATCAGTTTACATATTGCTTAAGTAGCATGTATGGTTTTGATAGATACGCATGGGTTATTTAATGTAACTTATAGGTTTCATTTTGAGATTGATATGTTATATAATTCAAACAAGGTAAAGCACATAAGCGGCTTGCCCCCACGCTGTTAATACGCAAATTTTAATTTTTTACGGAGATGCAAAATGAAGCAGAGCAAAGCCCTGGATGATCTGGAACTGGTAGTTCGTTATGACCGCCACCGTACCTGGGTGGGGCTGGTGTATTGCGTGTATTTTTGTATCTGTGCCGTATTAGCGCTGGGTTTTGAAGATAGTGCGGCGGCACAGTTTATCCGCCGGCATTTTACGAGCATGTTCCTGGTGCTGATGTTTGCCGGTTTTGTCAGTATGGGGGCAATACGCCGGGCTGCGAAAATTCCGTTTTCCAGCCCGGTACGCAAGGCGGCACGTGCAGATGAACTGTTCAAGGCCAGTGCCATGCGTGCTTCCCAAAACGGTTTGATCGTAGCGATACTGTCGCAGCCAGTGCTGGCTATAGCAGTACATACCTGGCCTATGAGTAATGACTATATTTTCATGGCTATCATGACGGCTGTACTGAGCATGATGGCGGTGTGTGTCAGTTTGCTGTATCTGGATCGCTGAGCCTCAGTCATGACAGAACAACTCAGAACCACCATGAAAGTCCAGCGTGCCATTCATAACCTGACCCAGGCTGATCTGGCAGAGCGGACTGGAATTACGCGCAAGTCCATCAATGCCATAGAAATGGGACACATGGTGCCGTCTACGCTGTTGGCCCTGAAACTGGCCAGGGCTTTGCAAGTGACGGTAGAAACACTGTTTTTTATTGAAGAGGCAGATGAGTAAACACGCACCTGCGTCTCGCCAGTACTCATTTATCAGAACGCATCTAATCCTATTTATGAAATGAGTTCTAATTCTTCAAGTAATAGACTTCACCCTGGTAAATCTCAGGTTTGGTTTTGATGTCGCTGAGCGGGGGTAATACCAGTTTTGGTGGCCAGGTGCCCGGTTGCCATTCGCTGGCCAGGGTGACGGCTTGTTGTATATCTTCGGTTTTCAGGCGAAAGGCCAGGCCCAGTTTTTGTTTGTTGGGCATGTCTTGCATTTCTTTTTCAGTATCGAGCTTGTCGGCGATACTGAAATACAGGTAGGCGCGCGGCAGGTCGGCACTGATGCCATTGCCTTCGCTATAGATATTGCCCAGCCAGGCAAAAGCACGTGCATGGCCCTGGCGGGCAGCTTGTGCCAGCAAGTGTATCGCCAGGTTGACATCGCGCGGCACACCATTGCCAGACAGGTACTGGGTAGCGAGATAAGTTTGCGCCTGTGCATGGCCCTGCTCAGCCGCCTGGCTTGCATAGATATTGGCAACACGCTGATCAACTTCAGTACCCAGGCCCAAAGCAAAAATACGGGCCAGGCGAAATTCTGCTTCGGCATTATGCTGGTCTGCTGCGGCCCTGTACAACTTGCTGGCTGCGGCTATGTCCTTGGGCAAGCCCAGCCCCAGCTCATGACAAATGCCCAGCGTCACCTGGGCACTGGCCAGCCCCTGGTCTGCCGCTTTCTTATACCAGGATATTGCCTGGGCAATATCCTTTTCTATACCTACACCCAGGCGATAACCTTCTGCCAGATTGAATTGCGCACGTGCATAACCGCTATCTGCAGCTTTGCGAAACCATTCCATGGCCTTGGCTTCATCCTTGTCCGGGCCTTTGCCGCTCAGATACAGGTTACCCAGGTTGTGCTGGGCCGCGGCTTCACCGCTTTCTGCCCGCAGACTCCAGTCCTGGAAAGCCAGTGCGAAATTACCTTCCTTGAAAGCTATTGCAGCCACATCTGGCTTGGCCGGTGCAGCTGGAGTGACAGCAGCATGTGCGGCCAGTATCTGGGTAGAGAATAGTGCGGCGCAGAGTATGGATTTCAGCATGAGGGAAATAAAAAGGTGCTTGCAAAAACGAAAAACATATATTTTTCTTCGTCGGCTGTCAGAACTGCTAGTGTAAATCATCTTGGGCTACACTGGTGGGTTGTCGCATACTCAGGAGCGCAGGCCCCTGGTTTTACCTGAGTCAATTATAAAAACAGAGACCCCGGACCATGAATAAAAATCATCCAGGCATTTTTGCCTTATCTATCCTGATGCTCAGTACAGTACAGGCCGCGCCGCCAGAATGGCCAGTCATTACCCGGCAAGACGTGGAGTTTGCCGCGCAAACACTGGCCAGCAAACACATAGGCGCAGTGGCCGGACATCTGCATGTCGCTGAGCCCCTCAAAAATGGCTTGCCAGTTGCACTGGCAGAAGCTGCGGCGGCGCGTGATGAGCAAGATTATTTACGCGCTATCAGCCGTTTCATTTACGGTTTTGGTGACCCGCATACCGGTATCAATCTGCAATTGAAACGCACAGGCTGGACTGGTCTGGTGATAGACCGGGTCGATGGCCGGTTCAAGGTGATCTGGTCAGAGAAAAACTGGCCCAATCCGCTGCCTGGGCAAGGCGCTACTGTACAAAGCTGCGATGGTGTCTGGCTCGGTACTTACTTGCAGACCAAAGTCATGCCTTATCAGAGCCATGCGCCAGAATATGCCAGCAGTGTGAGTGAAGCTGCACGTACCATGATGTTTGAACGCGGCCTTGGACTGGCGCCGCAGCGCTGTGTATTCAAACTGGCAGATGGCCGCGTGCAGGAGTTTGCCCTGCCCATGCAGGCATTACAGGACAGTGGCAACATCAGTGAAAAGCATATCCTTGAAGTACGCAAAAACTATGTCGCTGTTGCCAGGGATGTGGGCGTGTACCCGCTTGGCAAGTCCATGCACTGGGTAGGCATGCCCAGTTTTGGTGTCAAGGATGGCGGCAAGGCATATGAAAAAGTGTATGCCCACCTGGAAAAATTAAAGCAGGACAAATGGATCATCTTTGACCTGCGTGGCAATGGCGGTGGTGATTCAAGCTGGGGCACGCGTGCACTGGCTGCCTTGTTTGGTGAAGATTACAGCGATCAGTTGAGCAGCATGGGTGGATACGCCAAGTTCATGGTCGCCAGCAAGGAGAGTATCGCCTGGGCCAAAACCTATGCAGCCGACCCTAATTATGCCGACAGCAAGCCCATGTTTGACAGTATGATCCCCAAACTGGAGGCAGCAATGGCGGCTGGCAAGAATACCGCTCTCATCAGTGGCGATGACAGGCAAAACCCGCAGACACTGCAGGCAGCACTTGGCCCCAAACCAGCAGGGCCGCGCATTGCCGCCGTGATAGACCGCAACTGCTTTAGCTCATGCATGAACTTCCTGCAACAAATCAAGGCTATACCAGGCAATGTCGTCCTCGGCGAAAGCACGCTCGGCTATTCACCCTATGGCGAAATTGACCGTTTCAAGTTACCCAGTGAGCGCGGTTATATTTACATCCCCGCAGCCTATTACATGGTGGCCGAGGCGGCCAGGGAGCCCTTTGTTCCCGGCATTCCCTACACTGGCAATATGGCAGATGACAGCAAATTGATGGCATGGGTGGAAGGTATTTTGCAGGGCATGAAGTAGACCTCGCAAACAGGCTTGTTATCGCACTTATTCTTTTTCTTCTGCATGCAGATCCAGCATCTGTTGCCATTCTTCTGACCAGGCCAGCAAGGGAAACATGGCCTGCACCAGGCTTTGTCCGGAGGGGCTAAGGCAATAGCCCCCGCTTGCTCCCATTTCTATGATGCGGGTGTCGCGCAATTCGCGCAGGCGCTGGTTCAACACTGTTGGCGACATGTCATCGCAGCGCTCGCGCAATTCCCTGAAGCTCAGGGGATCGCTGCGCAATTCCCAGATCATGCGCAATGCCCAGCGCCTGCCCAGCAAATCCAGCAAGGCCATGATGGGTCGGCCACTCTGCGAGCCCCTGACTGGCTTCCTGGGTTTTGGTGTTGTCATATTTTCTCCTTGTGCTACATTAAATGTAGCGGTATGCTACTAATAACGTAGCGGCGATGAATTGTACCACTGCGTGACCCTTATCAAGGCAAGGCAGGCATATGTCTGTTTGCGTGAACACGCTTTTTCTTTTTGGGAGAACCAGATGTCAACGACCAGAATTGCTCCATTAGAACCGCCATATGAAGCTGAAGTTGCGGAGGCCTTCCAGCGCATCATGCCACCCGGGATGGCACCCTTGAAATTATTTCGTACCCAGGCACATAACAAAAGGGTATTACAACGCATGTTTGCCGGTAATTTACTGGATAAGGGATCAATAGAATTACGAGAGCGTGAATTGATCATCCTGCGCACTTGCGCCCGCTGTGGCTCTGAATATGAATGGGGCGTGCATGTCGCGCTGTTCGCGGAAAAAGCAGGTTTGAGCAAGACAGACGTCGCAGCTACCTTGCATACGCTGCCTGATCCAGACCACATGCCTGTCAAAGAAATCTTATTGCTCAAGGCAGTCGATAACTTGCATGATACGTCGGGTATTGCCGACAGCTTATGGACAGAGCTGACGCATCATTACAGTACCGCACAAATACTGGAAATCATTACCCTGACGGGCAGTTACCATGCTATTTCCTTCATTACCAATGCCGCAGTGGTAGAGCTGGAAAGTTTTGCACCCAGATTTGCGCAGTATCGCTGAGAGAAGCGGCAGCTTCGTCAGCACATTGGTGATCTGTGATGGGACAAGTAACGAGGTAGTTCTAATCATGGCCCGGCAGACTTTTTTTCTACTTCTTCGTCGCTATCTGCGTAGAGCTTGCCTATTTTTTGGAACTCGTCACTGATGAGCAAAAAAGCATCCACTATGTCAGGATCAAAGTGGCGCGCCCGGCCTTCCCTGATGATGTCAACTGCCTGCGCGTGAGGGAATGCGGGTTTGTACACACGCCTTGAGATGAGTGCATCGTATACGTCCGCAAGTGCCATCAGGCGTGCCGAGACAGGGATGTCGTCTCCGGCCAGACCCTGGGGGTAGCCGCTACCATCCCATTTCTCTTGATGGCTGTGGGCAATCTCCAGTGCACAGCGCAAGAAACTGCTGGGTGTGCCCAGCAGTTTCTCGGCGGCTGCTATGGTGTCACGCCCCAGCACCGTATGGGTTTTCATGATTTCAAATTCTTCGGGAGTAAGCTTGCCAGGTTTCAGCAAGATACGGTCGGGGATGCCAACCTTGCCTATGTCGTGCAAGGGGGCGGACTTGAACAGCGCTTCTATCATCTCTTCACTGAGTCCCTCAGAAAATCGCGGGTGTCCTTGCAAAGTCTTTGCCAGCAGGCGCACATAATGCTGAGTGCGGCGCAAGTGGTTACCCGTTTCATTGTCACGCGTCTCGGCCAGTGATGCCATGGCCATGATAGTTACATCCTGTATGACTTGCACTTGCCGGGTACGGCGCTCGACTTCCAGCGATAAAAATTCATTTCTGTCGCTTAGAAAATCAGCTGCTGCTTTCAGTTTCAAATGGGTCTTGACACGGGCATGGACGATGGCTGGTGAAATGGGTTTGACGATGTAATCGACGGCACCGGCATCCAGGCCTGCTTGTTCATCTTCCATTTCTGCCATTGAAGTCAGGAAGATCACAGGGATTCCTGCAGTCCGTGCGTTATTTTTCAATTGATGGCAAACTTCAAGGCCGCCTATCCCAGGCATCATGACGTCCAGCAAGACCAAATCAGGGAGTGGCTGACCGGCGAGGATTTCCAGCGCCCGCTCACCACTATTGGCGACTTTGACGACATATTTATCCTTCAGCAAGCCAGTCATCAGCGCGAGATTTTCCGGTGCGTCATCGACGATCAATAAAGTGTGACGCTCACCATAGTCATACTTGGTATTCATGGTTCCTCCAGCACTGTGACGCGCTCTGTAGTACTGCGTTTCAAGTGATCCAGCGCCGCAACAAAATCGAAATTGGTCACGGCCCGTTCAAATTCTTTGGCGTTGCCATCAACAAGCAGGGCAGAGATTGCCGCTGCATGTTCAAGGTAATAACTGACTGCTTCACCATCGCTGTCGAGCATGAGTGTTTTCAAATGATGCAAATGTTGTACTGCATCTGCGTTGGCAACCGGGATATGTTCCTGAGGGGCAGCTTTGCTGAAAGCGTCATTGAGTGCGGTCAGAGCTGATGCCAATTCATTGTCGAAACCGGGTAGCAACTTATCGAGTTCCTGGTCTGAACGTATGGCATGTTCCAGTGCATCAGCGGCTATCTGCAGATTGCGCAAGCCAGTTGAGCCAGCCAGACCTTTGATAGTATGCGCTATGCGTCCGGCGGTTTGCATGTCACTGGCTTGCAGTGCCGCTACCAGGCGCGCTGTAGCATCTGCCTCCTTATCAGCAAATTGCCTTAGCAAACTTTCATACAATTGTCGATTACCGCCAGTATGTCGCAGACCTGCAGCCTGGTCCAGGCCCGCGATAGGCGGAAGTGTGTCGTGCTCTGCCTGGCTGGACGACGGTATATTCACGCTACTGCTGGCGGGGGCCGGTACCTTGATCCAGCGTGCCAGGGTCTGGAACATGGACAGCGGATCGATAGGCTTGATGATATGATCGACCATGCCAGCCGCCAGGCAGCGCTCGCGTTCTACATCCAGTGCATGGGCAGTCATGGCGATGATGGGTACAGCAGAAAAACGGCGATCCGCGCCTATCATTTTGGCAGCTTCTATGCCATCCAGACGTGGCATCTGCACATCCATCAGGACAGCGTCGTACAAGTCTGGGCCTGCTGCCGTGAGCATGTCGATTGCCTGTTGACCATCGCTGGCAATATCCACCTGCGCACCAGCGCCTTCCAGTAATTCGGTGGCAATTTGCTGATTGATCTCATTGTCTTCTGCGAGTAATAATCTCACGCCATGTAACATGGGGGCCGTAGCAAGAAGATCCATGGGCCTGCTCAGTTTGCTGGCCTGTAGTCCGAACAAACCAAGTATGGTATCGAGAAGTGAGGATTGACTGACAGGTTTGACCAGGAATGCATCGATTTTGGCTCTCTCGCTTAGTGCACGTACATCATCCTTGCCAAAAGCTGTTATCAGGACTATGCGCAGTGTGCTGCCAGAACTTCTCAAGCGTCGGGCTGTTTCTATACCATCCATTTCTGGCATTTGCCAATCCACAAAAGCGACATCGAAGGGATGATCCAGCTCGGCTTGCTTTATCGCTATGATGGCATCTTGCCCAGAGGCGACCGTACTGACGGCGAACTCCAGGGCGTTCAACTGTGTAGACAAGATTTCGCGGGCTGAGGCATTGTCATCCACCACCAGCATGCGCAGGCGCTTGAAGTTTTCGGGTAAAGACTGACGGCGTTGCGGAGTAGCTACTGACAGCCCCAGCCAAATGGCAAAGCCAAAGACGCTGCCACGCCCTGGGGATGAGGCTACTTGTATGACGCCACCCATGAGTTCAACCAGGCGCTTGGCTATCATCAAACCCAGCCCCGTGCCGCCGTATTTGCGGGTGGTCGACCCGTCTGCCTGGGTAAATGCCTGGAACAAGCGTGCAAGCTGTTGTTCATTCATGCCTATGCCGCTATCGCTGACTTCAACGCCTAGCTGCAATTTGTCACCGACTTGTTCCAGCTTGTGCAAGACGATAGACACCTGCCCCTGCTCCGTGAATTTGACCGCATTATTGACCAGGTTGATCAGTATCTGGCCCAGGCGCAACTGGTCACCAACGAGTTGTTGCGGGATGTCGGGTGCCACATTGATGAGGAATTCCAGGCCCTTGTCAGCCGCTTTTTTCGCCACCAGCGAAGACACATGTTCCAGCATTTCATCCAGGGAAAAATCCACAGCTTCTATATCCAGCTTGCCTGCCTCAACTTTGGAAAAATCAAGGATGTCATTGATAATGCCAAGCAATGAAGTGCCAGCATTGTGGATCTTGGCAACATAATCATGTTGCCTGGTGGTCAGTTCAGTCTTCAAGGCCAGATACGACATACCTATGATGGCATTCATGGGGGTGCGTATCTCATGACTCATATTGGCCAGGAACATAGATTTGGCTTGCGTCGCTTGCTCGGCAATATTCTTGGCTTCATGCAATTCTTCATGCGCCTGGGCCAGGCGTACATACAGCATGCCATTTTCGAGTAGCAGTACGATCAAGACGAAATTGGCCGCCAGCAAGCCATATATCCGGCCTGCATAAAATCCGAGGTCGAAACGCCCGCCATTGAGGACGGCAGAGAGTGCGATATCAAACAGCCAGGATATCATTACCACCATCAGCCACATATCAAGCACAGTGTGAGGGCGTCGCCGCCACAACAAGATTAGTGCAGCCAGGCTAAACAGCCAGACACTGGAGACGGTGGCCAGCATGGCAGAGGTATGCTTGTTACCCTGCATGATCCTTGGAAGATAGTCCTGGCCTGCCGTGGTCAACAAGGTGAAGCAGCAGACGACGGCCATGACAGCGATACAGCTTGCCAGCACCATTGTGCCGGGATGAAAATATGCTGGTGGATTGCCGGCGTTTTCTTTATATAAGGCATAGGCAATCACGATCAGCGGAAATCCACCATGCCATAGCATATACATCCATGCAGTGGTTTGCGGGCCTGCGCCCAGCAAACCTGTAGCCGCAAACAAGCCAGGGAAACTAAGGGCATGTGCAACCGCCATGGCTGCCGTAAACAGATAGGCGCTGGCCAGTATCAGTAAGGCCCTGGACCTCAATATCCCGAACTGGCCAAACAGTAGCACTGCCGTCACCAGATCGCTGACAACCAGTGCCGACTGGTAAGCCGGTATAAAAGCCCAGACCGGCGTCAGAGCCTGCTTTGCAAATGGCACTACGATGATAAAGACGAGCGTAGAAATAATAATGACTGCCAATGCCAGGCGGCGTTGGGCGAGTGTCGCTGGCATCGTAGACAAGAATACATAATCCTTGTTGACCAAGGGTGGTGTCCTTTCTGTCAGCACCATTGGCTCCCCAAATGCGCTTATGACAATCTTATATCAAGGGCTGATTTGCCCTTGAGGCCACGGTAAGTCTGTCAGTGCAAGCAGGTATCCACTGGACAGTATCAATATTGACGACCAGACCTGCATTAAAGTTTAAGCAAGACATATTGATCATTGTAGAAATGATATTTTAATAATGCAAGTATGGCATGAGCATAGGCGCAGAAGATGTTGCGCTTTTGTCAGCGACCAACTGCTTAGGGATGCCAGGCAGCTTGCTTGTAAGCTGCGTGGGAATGTGCGAGCGTGGAATTATGTAGGCGTATCCACCTCATCCCACGCCGCGTTTTCAAAATTCACCAACCAGTTCAGCGCATAGTGTCTTTCATAGATGACACCTGCTTCCAGATTCAACGGCAGTGTTTCTTCATTCATCCGCGTTTGGCGCACCAGCCAGTGCAGGCGGTAGTGCAGGTCCAGCGCATCGAGTATCTCGCTGGCAGGTCGTGTGCCGGCTTTTGCCAGCGTGCCTTCAAAATCCAGATTCATCATGGTGCGGGCGACTATGGGCACATCGCAAATCGCGTCGGCAAAAGTCAGTTTATCTTGCAAGCCCAGCGCCCATTCCAGTACGTACAGTGATTCATAACGCCAGGCAAACTGGGGCAATAGATCGTGCCCTGGGTCCTCTGTTTCCAGAAATTCACGTTCATCTGGAGATAGCCATGCATGCACTTGCGGGTAGCGTTCGGTCAAGTCTAGCGAAGGAATGGCTTGATTCGCAGCCACCGATTCTGCCCTTAGTGCAACGATGTATAAAGCCAGCGCCCGCCCCAGTATTTCTGCTGCTGGACGCAGTTGCAATTCGTCTTCGCTCACCAGTGGTGGCAAGTGCGCCGGTATTGCCAGCCCTTTTTCTGCCAGCAAGGCATCGGTTCTTGCCTTTCTTTGCCAGGCCTTCGACGGGTAGGGCACGGTAGCTCCGGTTTCCATGCCCCCATCTGCCGCTGCCAGCAAGACATAACCGTGGGGGTCGCGGATATCGCCATCCTGCATGAATACGATGGCATTCGCTGCCCCTGCCCAGTCAGAAAAAGCATCCAGCTGGCTCTCATCTATCCAAAGACTGATTTGCTGCTGCACACGTTGTATGTGACGCATCACATGATAACGCTGATGCGTCATCTGCCCGTCACCACGCTTGAGCACGTATCCAATAAACCCTTGCAGATGGCCATGCATTTCAGGATCATGCAAATCGCGCACGCTATTCAGTTTATGTGGAAAGTTAAGCGGCGGTATATGCGCACATGTGCAATACGCATTGATCAGAATGCTGCTGGGACTGTTGGTATCTATCTCTCGCGCAAATGTGGAATTTGACATGTTTTCATCAGCAGAAATTGCACTGTCATTTGCCGGTTTTCCGGAAATTAAATTCTTTAAAATTTTCAGCATGATGCAGATGGAAAGTGGGCCAGAATTGCCAGTATCAAGACAGATTTTTTCTGATCTGCTCCTTGGTGGCAATGCATGAAAGGCGCCAGGATAAGAGCAAAGCCTGAGCAGGGGTAGTGTTTTTACAAGCCGAAACAGAATTGGGTATGGGTAACAGAGTGGTGAGGAAGATCAATCGCAGGGATCTCGAGTAGATCACTATAGCTGGCAAATCACAGGCTCAGGGCCGATGAAAATGGATGACAGCGCCTCTTTAAACTCAATGCCCACCTTCAACCCTGACCACTTCCAGAGGCGGTGCTTCGCCTGGTAACCACTTTTGATGGATCTTTTGGAAGCTGCCATCCTTCTTCATTTGTCGCAAAGCGTTTTCCCACAGAGTGATCGTGGTAGCCGGGGTCTTCAAAGAAAATGCCAGATACAATTCCAGGCTGTCGAGTACCATGACTTCTTCCACATCAGCCGCAGTACGGCCGCTTTCCTGCAAGATGGAATTGACAGCAAGGCTGCCTTCTACCCACATATCAAAGCGATGGGCAAACAGCATCTTGGATGAATTCAAAGGTGAGTCAGCCTGGGCCAGATTGATAAAACCTTTCTTTTTTGCCGCGTCAGCAAATATGCTGCCTCGGTAAGCTCCCACTGGCAATTTATAGATGTCACTATCGAGTGCCTTCAGGCGTGCTGCCTCGCCTTTGCGGCTGTAGACAGCAGTCTTGGAAATGGCGATGGGGCCCAGCATATGCATGAGTTTTTCACGCTCAGGTGAGCGACCCAGGCTGAACAGCATGACGCTCTCATCTTCCAGCACGGCCTTGTAACCGCGCGCCCAGGGCACCAGTTGTATGTTTTCCCTGCTGCCAGTCAGCGCCTGCAAAGCCCTGACAATGTCGACTGCCATGCCATCAATACCGGTCTTGGTCTTGAAGTTCATTGGTGGCCAGTCTTCGGTATAGATGCTCAGCTTTTGTGCCTGCGCTGTGGCACTCGACAGGCTTAAGAGACAGGCCAGCATCAGTATCAGTACAGGCATTTGCATAGGCCGCATAACTATCTGCTGGCGGTACATTGATAAGCGGGCTGGAGCTGGCATATTTCCCCTTGGATGCAGTAAGCCTGAGCACGGACGTATGCTGAATAGTACGCCCGTGCCTGAAGCTGGCAAATGCTCTTGTGGCTTTTTCCTGGCCCAGGAAACGATGTTTTACTTTATTTTTGTATAAATTACATGAATTTAGATTAATTTCACACAGTGACATTGCTTGCAGATCAAGGTGCTTTCAGCATGTCGCCGCTGTCGACTGTTATTACATTAAAGTCAGACTGGGACCATCCAAATGCACGGTACATTGGTGTGATTCCACATGCCAGCCTCCGGCTGCCAAATCAGCCCGTCGCCTGGTCCTGGGTATTCAGGTGAGCAGTAATTGCTGTATGCGCAATCAAATCCAGAGCTGGCCTGGACTTGCCCTGTTTGTCCGTCCATACCTTGGGCGTCAATGCACCGGACAGGGAAAGGCTGTCGCCATCACCCAGGGCCAGCAAAGTCTCGCGCACTTTGTCATTGAAGGCGATGACATTGCAAATAATGAAGTCGCCATCATCGGTAGATGCCCTTACTTTGCAAGTGACATAGACAGAACCATTTTGTCCTGCGCGTTCTTCAACCTGGCCGTAAATGCGTCCGGCTATGAGTGCGTCTATCATGATATTTTCATTAGTCTGTATTGTGCCGGAAGGTATTACATGCGCTATAGAATTGCAAGCGAAATGCTCGTTTCCTTTCATGCGTTGGGCAAGGACGGGCCGGTATTGTCAATCGCCTGATGATACTATTTAAATAGTTGGCATTTGAAAATTACCGCTAAGGTAAAGCTGCGACCATGTGTTTATAGTTTCGTTGGGCAAATTTTCCGTATTTATTTTATTGGAATCATATGAAGGAAAGAAGCGATGTTTACGCATATTTCTGGGTGCAGAAATATGATTGCTCTTCGGAAGAAATCAGTTCCATGATGCAAATTTCGCCCACCAAAGTCCGGGAGCGTGGAGACGTATCCCAAAATGGCAAAGTGAGAAATCATAGCTTATGGCAATTGAATAGCCCGCTTGCAAGGGGAGATGATTTCCTGCAAGACTATTTAAGCCAGTTGCTGGACATTCTTGAAACTCGCGAGAATGCAATAAAAACGCTGGTCCAGAAGTATGAAGCTGGCATTAACTGCGTAGGCTATTATTATGGCTCTAATCCTGGTCTGCATTTGTCCGCTGAATTAATAAAGCGTGTGGCTCAACTGGACCTGTCAGTAGATTTTGATATTTACAATTATGCCGGGGACGAGGATACAGAATAAGCAGCTGCGCTATAGGAGCAAGCTTTAAGCTTCTTGAAGATTTTTATCCCACGCCCACCGAACTGCTTCCTCCGGACACCCGCTGCACGACCACCCTGGTCGCAATTCTCTCTGTCATTTCCTGCACATGCGAAATCACGCCCACTTTGCGGCCCTGGGCTTGCAGGCTGTCGAGGGCATCCATGGCGATGCGCAGGGTGTCGGCGTCCAGGCTGCCAAAGCCTTCGTCTATGAATAGCGATTCGACCTTGATGCGGTTGCTTGACAGCGATGCCAGGCCCAGCGCCAGTGCCAGCGATACAAGGAAAGATTCACCACCTGACAATGAATGCACGGAGCGTTGTTCATCGCCCATGTCCTGGTCGATGACCATCAGTGCCAGCGTGTCTGCCACGCGTTGCAGGCGATAGCGGCGTGAGAGCTGGTGCAGGTGCTGGTTGGCGTAGGCGAGCAAGACATCCAGTGTGATTTGCTGGGCATAGTTGCGGAATTTCTTGCCATCAGCAGCGCCTATCAATTCATTCATCTGCGCCCATAAACGGGTTTGCGCTTCCTGCCCTTGCATGTCGGCGATGAGGTCTTTGGCCTGCTGGTGGCGGGCTTCATCCTGGGCATGAGCAAGCTGATGACGACTGTATTCCTGCTGGATATGCTGACGGCTTTCACTCAGGTCTTTGAACAGAGATTGCAGATGTGCAGCCTCGCTTATTTCGGCCGCTACAGCCGCTTCCGTCACTTCTTCCTGTTCGGCCTCTTCATCTGTTGCTACTGGAAGCGTAAAGCTGAGTGCTGCCGGGCGTTCTTCCAGATGCACCTGTCTTTGCTGACTGCGCTCATGCAGTATGGTCGCAGCCTGCTGAACTGCATTGTTAATGGCTTGCATGGCCTGGCGCTCTGCAGTGATCCAGTCATGGGCATAGGCCAGCAGTTTACGCAGCAGTGCTTCATCCAGATTACTCATGACAGCTTGTTGCTGCGCTATCCAGGCATGCAGTTTTTCATGGGCGAGTTGTAGTTCCTGCTGGTTCTGTGTGATGCGTTTGCTGATTTGTTCCTGTGCTTCATGCAGGCGGGCCATTTGCTGACGCAGCTCATCATAAGCTTGTTGCCGCGTTTGCTGCAATGATCTGGCCTGGCTGACAGTACGGTGGAAGTGCGCCTCTGCTTCAGCAACTGCGCGGCCCTGGAATAATTCCTGGCGTTTTGCCTGTTGCTGTTTGAGTTCTGTATCTGCTGCCAGGTAACGCTTGCTGTCGCTGTTAAATTGCTCTGCCAGTTGTTGTGACTGTAACTGCAGTTTTTCTACATCCGACTGCAGCTTTGCCAGTTGTTCTCCGCTTTGGCTATAGCTGAGCTGATGGCTTTGCCATTGCTGCACATGGCTTGCACACTGACTCTGGAATTCCAGCGGTGCAGCATGCCAGTTATCCTGCCAACTGCTGCCATCGTCTGATTGTGCGGCAAATGCTGGCGCTAGCTGGGCAAGTGCGTCGTCGAGTTTCTGGCTGGCTTCCTGTGCTTTTTCTGTGCTTTGCGTCAGTGCAATCGTGAATTTATCGACCGCATGGGCTAGCGAGGTATGGGCATCCTTGTGCTCTTGCAAGGTACGAGTTGCTTTTTCACTGCTGGCAAATGCTGCATCCCTGGCTTGTGCTGCCAACTGGTAAGCGTGTTCAGTCTGCTGCAATTGCTGGAGTTGCACTTGCAAGTCAGTTTGCTGCTGTGTTACGTAGTTGCCGGTTTCTTCGTAGCCCGCATTTTTTTTCTTTAATTCAGCCGTGAGTTCAACTGTAATACCATGTGCCTGCCATGCTTTTGCCGTGACTTGCTGTTGTTCCTGCAAGGTATTCAGGTCTTGCTGCAATTGCTGCTGTTGCTGTTGATGTTGTTTGATTTCAGCCATGGCAGTTGCTAGTAACTGGCGACTTTCTTGCTCGGCTTGCTGGCAATGCCTGAGTTCATTTTCCAACTGTGCCAGCAAGGCATGCAGTTGCGGGTTGGCAGTTTTGTAGGGGTGTTCAGTTGCACCGCACACCGGGCAGGCTTGTTGATCCTGCAGGGCATCGCGCAGGCTTTCTACATTGGCATTGCAGGCAGTTTGTGCCAGTTGCAGGCTTTTTTGCGCCTGCTCTTTTGCCGCAATCAGGCTGGGCAATTGCGACTGAAGCTGGTGGATGGATTTATCCACGGTTTGTATGGCTGACAGGCAGGCTTGTTGCCGGGCTTGTAAAGCCTGGCTGCGTTGAAGTTCTTCCTGTCTCTGTTTGTGTAAGACTGTGGCACTGGCCAGGAATTCTCTTCTTTGCTCAAGCGCCAGTCTTTGCATTTGCAAACCAGGCAAATCAAATTGCGCCAGCTTGCCGAGGGCCTCTTCACGCAAATGATCTGCCTGTTTCCAGTTTTGTTCGCTGGCTTGTTTTTGCAAGGCACGCTCTGCAAGTAACTGTTCTTGTTTTTCTTTTTGCTTTTGCAAGTCCAGCATATTCTGTTGCTGGTAGCTGGCATCTTTTTTGGCTGCGGCGGCCTGCTTCAGTAATAAGTCCCAGGTTGACCAGTTGTCGGCCAGGCTTTGCAAGCCCGCATGGTGGGTCAGCCATGCTTGCAGATCTTGCTGTTTCCTGTGCAGTTGTGCCAGGTCGGCTTGCTTGTTTTTGTGCTGTAGCTGCGCATGGTCCAGCGCTTGCTCTGCCTGCATTTTTGTGTGTTGTGCTGCCAGCCAGCTACTGCGCAAGACACTCAGGCTGCTATCGAGTGCCTTTGCTGCATCCAGCAATGGTGTTGCTCCCTGCAAGGCATGTTCTGCCTGCTGCAATTGTTGCTGTGCCAGTTCCAGCCCTAGCTGCTTTTCCTGTGCTTCCAGTGTTCCTGCCCGTATGTTGTTGTGGGCAGTGATGATTTCTTCCTGCCCTTTCTGGATTGCCTGCTGCAAGCGTTCGATGTCAGTCACCAGGGGGCGTGCAGCCTGTATGCTTTCCACTTGTTGCAGAAAACCTGTCCGCGGTGCTGCCGCAGCCTGCTCGTGCGCATATACCTGCAATTGCTGTTGCGCTTGCTGCTCAGCTTGCATCAGCTTGTTATTGTCGGCGTGCCAGCGCAGGTGTATCTGTAATTCTGCAAGTTGTGCATCCAGTTGTTCCAACCGGTTTTTGCTGATGGCAAGTTCATTATCAAGGTGCGTGCGTTCTTCTGCGCTCAGTGGCTTGTTATCTGCCAGGCGCACATGAAAGCGCTCTAGCGCTTCACGTTCCAGTTTGGCGCGGGCAAAGGCGCGTTGTGAAATCTGGCCATAAATGTCGCTGCCGGTCAGGGTTTCCAGCAGTTCGCCGCGGTCATTATCATCGGCTTTCAAAAAACTGGAAAACTCATTTTGCGCCAATAAAACAGCGCGGGTGAATTGCTCAAACTTCAGGCCAAGACGCTTGATGATTTCTTCCTTGACCTCGGTCTTCTTGCCGCCTATGGGCTGCATTTGCGGTAACTGGTGCAGCGACATGGTGGTTGGCTGCAAGATGCCTGTGGCTTTATTACGAGAACGGCGCACGCTCCAGCGTGCGCGATAGGCATTGCCATCGGTGCCTACGAAATCCACTTCTGCATAGCCTTCACCCGTGCCACGCCTGAGCAGGTTGCCGGTATCTTGCTGGGTGACTGCATCTGCACCATCCGGCAATTTTGTCGTGCCTGCCTTGATCAGGCGTGGTGTGTTTTCATACAAGGCCATGCACAAGGCATCCAGCAGCGTGCTTTTGCCCGCACCTGTGGGGCCGCTGATGGCAAACAGGCCGGCAGATTGCAAAGGTTCCTGCGTGAAATCGACAGCAAATTCACCGGCCAGCGAAGCCAGGTTTTTACCGCGTATGGCAAGTATCTTCATAGGCCATCCTCGCCATGCAAGAGTTCGCCAAACGCCTGCAGCATGTCGCCTGGTGCTTCTTGCTGGTATTTGCCTTTGTACAGACGACGGAAAATATCTTCAGGGTGTAGTCGGTCCAGCGTGTCCTGTAAGACTTCTTTATCTGCATCATCGTCCTGCGACTTGCCAGGGTAATGCGGGTCTATCTTCAGCAAGCGCAAGGGTTTGCCAGCGATATAGCTTTCTATGCGGGTACGCAGACCAGGTTCTGGCGCATCCAGTTTCACCCTGACTTCCAGATAGGGGTCATATTGCGCGCCTTTGTCGCCAGCTACGATATTTGCAAGGTCAATACTGTCCAGCGCATCCAGCACAGCAGGCAAGGGGGCTGCCTGTTTGGGTATGCGCAAAAGCTGGACTGCGCGTGGCACATGCAGCGGTTTTACTTGTGAGAGCTTGTCCCCAGCTATATCCACACACAAGACCTGGTGCTGGTAATCGACTTCAGAAAACGACAGGGGCAGGGGGCTGCCGCAATAACGCAGATGCTCTTGCTTACCGACTCTTTGCGCCAGATGCAAATGCCCCAGCGCAGCATAAGTGATGTGACTGTCGAACATATTGGCAGACAAGGCTTCAGTGCCACCGATGACGATACGGCGCTCAGAGTCTTCGGATATTTCGCCGCCTACCATATGGCAGTGTCCCATGGCGATGATGGCCTGGCCAGGCTGGCGCAAGCTCAAAGCATGGTCGCTGACGTCTTTGTACAACTGGGCGATGCCCGCCATGTAAGGATCGCTGGCATTTTCAACGCGGGGCACGTCGCCGGGTCGCAAGAAGGGGACAGCCAGACACCAGGCCACAACTTCAGAATTCTGTCGCAACGGCAGCACCATCGCAGCGACATTGATGCTGCCATCGGCCAGGCGCGGGACCACGCCGATGACACTGATATTCATGCCGTCAAGCAGGGGGCCAGGTGCTTCCAGCCTGCCGGGTGAGTCATGGTTACCAGCGATGATGACGATATTCAGAGTGGGCAGGCGCATCTTGGCTTGCTGCAAAAATCGGTAAAACTGTTTTTGTGAGGCTGCAGATGGATTGGCATTGTCGAAGATATCCCCCGCTATCAGCAAAGCGTCGGCTTGCTGCTGTGCCAGGGTCTCGATCAGCCAGTCAAGAAAATGCTGGTGCTCAAGCCCGCGTTCTATGCTGTGCAGGGTTTGGCCAAGGTGCCAGTCTGAAGTGTGGATGAAGCGCAAGTGAAGTCCTTTGAACCTGTTTACGATCTTACTGCGCGAGCGCAACCGGAATTAATGCGGGGGCTCATGCGCTGCTCAAAATGCTCATGTACTAGAGTACATTCCGCTTTTTCCGCTGCGTTTTTGTTACCTTAACCCCGCTGACGCACGCTCGCTACAGATCGTAAATGCGTTCTTAGCCTATGCTTGTGTGGATGTTAAACAGGGCAAGTGTAACTGTTTTTACATGGGGATGAAACTTGAAGCGGGGGCGAGAATGTGTCGTGTTTAGCTTAACACTTAGTCGGACTTTTTTCCTGTCCAGTTCCTGCGCAATTTACGCATCTTCAAAATGCCATTGCCGAGATTTCTGCGCCAGGCATTATTCTTCACGCACTGATGTTCCACATAGTGAGTGACGCTTGGTCCCCAGCGGGTTTTGGAGACGTCTTCACCAACGGATAAATTAATGCGCTTGAAATTTTGCGGGTAAGACCATTGTATGATTTCGGCCAGCAAGGTAGTCATGACGCTGTAGCGGGCAAATTGCAGGTCATAGCCTGAATAATAGAGATACAGTTCTTCGTCCATGGCAAAGCCCAGACGCATGGCGACCACGTGGCCATCCAGTTCCAGACTGAACAAATGCATGCGCTGGGCAAAATCGCTGTCAAGCAGGGCAGCCAAGAAGGCACGGTGCCTGGGATCAGCGAAATAATCGGGGTGCTCTACCGTATCGGTGGCACTGGCACGGGCTGCATGCAGGGCATAGAACTCATGCAGGCGCGGCTTGATGGCTTCAGCGCCTTGCCAGACTTGCAGCCGCAATTGTAGATTATCGCGTGCCAGTGAGTTATAGCAGCGTCGCAGCGATTCCTTGATATTGCGCTTAAGCCGACTTTTAAAGTCGGGCCAGTTGCCATCCAGATGCAGGATAAAGTTGGGCACATCCCTCGCTTCCAGCGGATGAACGGCTGCATTGTTGGCTAAAAAATGTGCGGCATGCTGTCTGGTATGGATGACCTGGAATTCAGTCAGCCCAAAGGTTTCTTGCCTGGACAAGTCTTCCCATTGCTGCAGGATGGTTTCATCATAGGCAGGCAAGGCCAGTGGTACCCGGATTTCGGTCAGGTTGGGGTCGGCACCAAAAGGGCGTACATAGCGATAGACGAACAGGCTATGCAAGCCTACATGGGTATTTGTCAGCGGCATGACGGCAACCAGTTGCCCGCCATCATGCAGGGTGCAGATCGCCAGCTCATCCTTGTGATACCAGGATGAATCAGAGAATACTTTCCACCATGCGCGGTTCCAGTCATAGGTCTGGAAGGGTAAAAGCTGTGGCACTTGTGTTTCCAGCACACGCCATGAAGCCGCCAGGGCTTCAAACCCCGCATCTGTATCAACTACAAGTTTTTTCAAATTCGACATCTATGGATAAATCTGGTGGTGCGTAATCACAGGTAAACAAGAAATGCGATTTAATTGTTAAAAACCTTGTCGCATAATCTCAGGTTGGGGTTTATGCCATGTAATGCCAGTAATTGCAAGCATGCTTAAGTCTACGAACTGGTATTAGAGCATTAATGTGCTGTGCTTCATGGCTTTTTCTGTAATAAGAACTTATAGTCGTTTTCGCTGGTCTGATACTTATCTTTTATTTACACGCCTGGATGTTCATGCTTAAACTTGCCAAAATCATATGCAGTCTGTTCCCTTCTTTAGCCATTAGTCTTGCGCACTTGCCCTTGCAAGCTGCTGAAATTTTGGAGTCTGCACAGCCCATGCTCGATGTCAGCAAGCTTGCCAGTGTAGAAATGGCAGGCCGTGCGACGGAAAGCAAGGGCAACGCCCTGGCGCGTGATTACATCATCAACCGCTTGCAGCAAATCGGGCTGACACCCTGCAAGGATGAATTCGTCCATGAATTTGAATTCAAAACCCGCCAGGGGACCTTGCGCAAAGGCAATAACATCGTGGCTTGCAGCCCAGGCAGCATGAGCGGACACGCTACTGCACCCATGATGGCTATTACTGCCCACTATGACCATCTCGGTGAACGTGCTGGCATCATTTTTTATGGTGCGGATGACAATGCGTCGGGCGTCGCTGCGGTATTAGCCATTGCCGAAGCCATGCAAAAGAACCCGCCGCAGCATGATGTCATGTATATCCTGTTTGATGCCGAGGAACTGGGACTCAGCGGTTCGCGGGCGTTTGCTGCCAAGCCCGTGGTCGACCTGGCACGCATAGGCATCAATATCAATTTCGACATGATCGCCCGTGGTGACAAAGGTGAGTTGTATGCCAGTGGTGCATACCATACGCCGGTATTGAAGGATTTGCTGCTGAGCCTGGATGGCAATCAGGGTGTGAAACTGAAGTTTGGTCATGACAGACCAGAGCAGGGGCAGGATGACTGGACCAAACAATCAGACCATTTGCCATTTTTCCTGGCAGGTGTGCCGCATATCTATTTTGGGGTGGAAGATCATCCCGACTACCATAAACCCGGTGATACGGTAGATAAAATCAATCCACGCTTTTATTTGGGAGCAGTGGATTTGCTGACCAGGGCCAGCTATTTACTGGACCAGGCCATGCTGAGCACTGACTTCAGGATAAAAAACAAAGAGGGACAAGCTTCAGTATCAAAAGAGGGCAGCAAGGGAAGCCGGTAAGGACGCAGATAAAATCAGGGGCGGGAGAGGAAAGAAATCCAGCCTGCGTTTAGTGCATTGAGCAGGCTGGAGGTAATGCAGATCAGCTGTTGATAAGCTTAGTGATGGTTTAGTTGAGCTTAGTCACGCAGTTTCATGACGATGCGCAGTACATACCAGAACATCAGGGCAACAGAAGCAAATAATTGCAGCGATGCGCCGACATAGCGGTCTTCTGGGTAGTGATGGATGATGTTGGAAGCGTCATACAGGATGGACGCGCCGGCAAATGCCACCATGGCTACGCAAAAGAACAAGCCAAGCTGGAAGCCAAAAATCATGCCGCAGGCAATCAATACCAAAGCCACCAGGCCACCCCATTTCAATACGGCGCCCAGGAAAGAAAAATCTTTCCTTGATACGTAGGCAATACCTACCAGGCCAACCGTTGCCAGCACTGTCACCAGACCTGCCGTGGCAATCGCACCAGGCGCTACCTGATTGGCAATGTACAGGATGGGGATGAAGATAATGGCTTCTGCCACGATATAGGCACCCAAAGCTGCATATTGCAACGGCAGGCTTTCTACCGTATGTGCAGCGCGTGATGCCAGCCAGCCTATCAGCATGAATGCGCCAAGGATGAGGAACCACGGCAGATGACGCATGGCTTGTGCCATGACGTCAGCGATGCCGGTCTTGAATAATATAACTTCTATTGCAGTGAACGCCAGAATTGCGCCACCGAGATGATTAAAGGTCTTGCTGATAAAACGCTCACGCGCTGGACCGTAACCTTGCTGGGTGCTTGCCAGTTCCATGGATGTTCCTATCGTAGATGTGCCGTATAAGCTGGAAGCAGCTTTACTGCGTAGATTAATTGATAAACCTGCAAGAATTGCAAGTTGCAAGAATTTTATACGAATCAGTCCACGCATGAACATGCATGTTTCAAAGTGTTGCAAGTTATTGCTTATATAATAAGAATTCAATTTCCATGCGTATTCTTAAGGGAAAGGAAATAATGCTTATTTATAGGGAGCAAGCGCCAAATACAGGTACATTTTGGTACATAAGCCCAGATAGCGTGTTTTTTACACAAATATGCCCGATACTTGGCAGAAATTGCCTTTGGCCTCTGCAAACTTCGTGTAACTTACGTCTATAATGCCCGCAGCAAAAAAATGCGGGTTTTTTATTGACATCATCGCACGTCTTCCATGAATACTCTTATCTGGTTTGTCATCCTGTATTGGGTCATTTCTGTTGGCATAGGTTTATATGCCGCCCGTTATGTCAATAACTCCAAAGACTATGCCGTAGCAGGCCGTTCCTTGCCCATGTATGTGGTGACGGCGACGGTATTTGCTACCTGGTTTGGCTCGGAAACCGTGCTTGGCATTTCCTCGACCTTCGTAAAGGAAGGTTTGAGAGGTGTGGTTGCCGACCCCTTTGGCTCTTCCCTGTGCCTGATCTTTGTCGGCCTGTTCTTTGCGCGCCCCTTGTATCGCATGAACTTGCTGACCATAGGTGACTACTACCGCAATAAATTTGGCCGTACTGCCGAAGTGCTGGTGACCCTGTGTATCGTGGTTTCCTACCTCGGCTGGGTAGCCGCACAAATCAAGGCCCTGGGCCTGGTGTTCAGCGTGGTATCTGGCGGTTATATTAGTAACGATGTGGGCATGATGATAGGTGCTGGCAGTGTGCTGATCTATACCCTGATGGGTGGCATGTGGTCGGTAGCGATTACTGACTTCCTGCAAATGATCATCATTGTGGTTGGCATGTTGTATATAGGCTGGGAAGTTTCTGGCATGGTTGGCGGTGCCGGTGTGGTGATTTCCCACGCAGCCAATGCGGGCAAGCTGGAATTCTGGCCTAATCCTACCGCCAAGGAGTCACTCTGGTTCTTTGCCGCGTGGATCACCATGATGCTGGGTTCTATTCCGCAGCAAGACGTGTTCCAGCGCGTGGCTTCATCGAAGAATGAAAAAATTGCCGGTAATGCATCGGTACTGGGTGGTGTCTTGTATTTTTGCTTCGCCTTCATCCCTATGTTCCTGGCGTATTCAGCCACGCTGATCGACCCCAAGATGGTGGAAAGCCTGATAGACAAAGACTCACAACTGATCTTGCCTACCCTGATCATGACCAAGGTGCCCATGCTGGCCCAGGTGATGTTCTTTGGTGCATTGCTGTCAGCAATCAAGAGCTGTGCCAGTGCTACTCTGCTGGCACCATCCGTGACTTTCTCTGAAAACATCCTGAAACCATTTTTCCCCAAGCAAAGTGACAAGCAATTTCTGTTCATGATGCGTACAGTTGTGCTGGTGTTTACGGCAATTATTACTGTTTTTGCCATGAATACTGAATCCAGTATTTATAAAATGGTCGAGAATGCCTATAAAGTGACTCTGGTTGCAGCTTTTGTACCGCTGTCATTTGGCCTGTACTGGAAACGCGCAACTACTCAGGGCGGTCTGGCTTCCATCATTCTTGGCATTGTTTCCTGGGTCAGCATGGAAGTGTTTGCAGCCGATGGCTTGTGGCCGCCACAACTGGTGGGCGTACTGATGAGCATGACGGGCATGATAGCCGGGTCTTTGCTGCCGCAATTTGTCCATAAGAAGTTGGCAGTTTGATCCTGATCTGGACAGCGGCATGACGCAATGCGCAAATTCTGATCAAAAACCTTTATAATTCAGGGTTTTATCAGTTTTTTAGGGCTACGCCATGCCGATTTATGCTTACCGTTGTGAAGAATGCGGGTTTGCCAAGGATGTACTGCAAAAGATGTCTGAAGAGCCGCTCAGTGTTTGTCCTACCTGCGGCAAGTCTTCTTTCCGCAAGCAAGTGACTGCTGCCGGCTTCCAGCTCAAGGGCTCAGGCTGGTATGTGACTGACTTCCGTAATGGCTCTGGTGGCACCGCAGCTGCACCAACTGCACCAGCGGCTGAAGGCGTGACCGCAACATCGGCCACACCTGCACCCGTAGCGACACCAGCGGCTGAAACCAGTGCGCCCGCACCAGCCAGTGACGCTGGCAAGGCTGCCTGATTTGCTCTTTAACCCTTATTATTGCCGTTTAATTCACAAAGCTGACCATTACCATGCGTAAATACTTTATTACTGGCTTGCTGATTCTGGTGCCCCTGGCGATTACGCTGTGGGTACTGCATGCCATTATCAGTACCATGGACCAGTCCCTGCTATTATTGCCGGTTGAATGGCGGCCAGAAAAACTGGTAGGTTTCAAGGTGCTGGGTATAGGCACTATCCTGACCTTGCTCATCGTCTTTGTCACTGGTTTGCTGGCACAGAACTTTATTGGTAACTATGTCATCAAAGCCTGGGAAAGCCTGCTGCAGCGCATTCCTATCGTCAGCTCCATCTATTCCAGCGTCAAGCAGGTATCCGATACCCTGTTCTCATCGTCCGGCAATGCCTTCCGCAAAGCCGTGCTGATTGAATACCCGCGTCGTGATTGCTGGACCATAGGTTTTCTGACCGGTGTACCTGGGGGTGATGTGGTTAATCATCTCAAAGGCGATTTTGTCAGCGTGTATGTGCCGACTACGCCAAATCCGACTTCCGGCTTTTTCCTGATGTTACCCAAGGATGAAGCCATAGAGCTGGACATGAGTGTCGATGCCGCACTCAAGTATATTGTTTCCATGGGCGTGGTGGCTCCCGAGCATCTCCCCACCAAATAAATGATGTGGTTATACACCGCATCAAATCATTTTTAATTTTGAATACAGACAGGTAAGAAATATGTCCATGCGTACCCAATACTGCGGCCTCACTACTGAGGAATTACTCGGCCAAACCGTCAGCCTGTGCGGCTGGGTGCACCGTCGTCGCGATCACGGCGGCGTGATCTTCATTGACTTGCGTGACCGTGAAGGTCTGGTGCAGGTGGTTTGCGATCCTGACCGTGCTGATGTGTTCAAAGCTGCTGAATCCGTGCGTAATGAATTCTGCCTGCGCATTACTGGCCTGGTACGCAGCCGTCCAGAAGGTACTGGCAACAATAATCTGAAATCCGGCAAGATCGAAGTGCTGGCGCATGAAGTGGAAGTCTTGAATCCTTCCGTCACGCCACCGTTCCAGCTCGATGATGACAACCTGTCTGAAACTACCCGCCTGACTCACCGCGTGCTGGACCTGCGTCGTCCGCAAATGCAAAACAACCTGCGCCTGCGTTACAAGGTAACCATGGAAGTGCGCAAGTTCCTTGATGCGAACGGCTTTATCGATATTGAAACACCGATGCTGACCAAGTCCACGCCTGAAGGCGCACGTGACTATCTGGTGCCATCCCGCGTCAACGCTGGTAACTTCTTTGCGCTGCCACAATCCCCACAATTGTTCAAACAATTGCTGATGGTTGCCAACTTTGACCGTTACTACCAGATCACCAAGTGCTTCCGCGATGAAGACTTGCGTGCTGACCGTCAGCCAGAATTTACCCAGATCGATTGCGAAACTTCTTTCATGAATGAGCAAGAGATTCGCGACATGTTTGAAGGCATGATACGCCTGGTCTTCAAAAACACGCTGGACATCGACCTGCCAAATCCTTTCCCTGTCATGGAATTTGTTGAAGCCATGGGCCTGTATGGTTCCGACAAACCAGACATGCGCGTCAAACTGCAATTCACAGAATTGACAGAAGTGATGAAGGATGTTGACTTCAAAGTATTCGCCGGTGCTGCCAATATGGCCAATGGCCGTGTAGTTGGCTTGCGCGTACCAGGTGGTGCCAACATGCCACGTTCTGAAATCGATGCGTACACACAATTCGTGGGTATCTACGGTGCCAAAGGCCTGGCTTACATCAAGGTCAATGACAAGGCACAAGGCCGTGACGGTTTGCAGTCTCCTATCGTCAAGAACATCCATGACGCAGCCCTGACTCAAATCCTGGAACGTACAGGTGCGCAAGATGGCGACCTGATTTTCTTCGGTGCTGATAAAGCTAAAGTTGTGAATGACGCTATCGGTGCATTGCGTGTGAAAATCGGTCACAGCGAATTCGGCAAAGCCAATGGCTTGTTTGAAGACGTATGGAAACCATTGTGGGTAGTTGACTTCCCTATGTTTGAACATGATGAAGAAAACGACCGCTGGACAGCAACTCATCATCCGTTCACTGCACCAAAAGATGGCCATGAAGATTTGATGGAAACAGATCCGGGCAAGTGTATTGCCAAAGCCTACGACATGGTCTTGAACGGTTGGGAACTGGGTGGCGGTTCTGTCCGTATCCACCGTGCTGAAGTACAAAGCAAAGTGTTCCGTGCATTGAAGATCGATGACGCAGAAGCGCAACTGAAGTTTGGTTTCCTGCTGGATGCACTGCAATACGGTGCGCCTCCGCACGGTGGCCTGGCTTTCGGCCTGGACCGTATCGTTACCATGATGACAGGTGCAGAATCCATCCGTGACGTGATCGCTTTCCCGAAAACCCAGCGTGCCCAGTGTCTGTTGACACAGGCACCGTCTGAAGTCGACGAAAAACAATTACGTGAACTGCATATCCGTTTGCGTGCAGCAGAACCAAAACTCGCGTAATTCTTCATCCGCAAAGCGAGCGTATTAATGAATCTGAGAACAATGAAAAGAGTATGTAAGTGAATAACAAGACAGCCTTATTTTTATTGTTGAGCAGCAGTTTGTTTCTCGCCGCTTGTGGACAAAAGAAAACCGAGCTTGGTGAAGGTGCCTCTGAAGTAACAGGGGCAGCCGGTCCTGCTGGTGCCAAAGGTGCCAGCAAGACCCTGGTCAAGTGTGATGCCCCGGTGGCGACACTGGCACTGGTGGAAAACCCAAATGGCTACACCCAGATCAGTCAGTACAATCTGCCATCCTCACCTGTGCCACTGATACGTCTGCTGGCCCAGCAAAGTGGCTGCTTCCGAGTGGTGGACCGTGCGTCTGGCCTGAAGGCTGTCATCAACGAGCAGGAACTGAAAGACCAGGGCATCATACGCAAGAACTCTACCGTTTCCAAAGGCAAGGGTTACGAAGCGCAATACACCATGACGCCCAGCCTGACTTTCTCTGAAAGCAAGGCAGGTGGTGGCATCGGTGCCATCATGGGCATGATTCCTGTTCTGAGGAATTTTGTAGGTTATGCTGAGAAAGTCAGTTTCAAGGAGGCGCAAGTCGCCTTGCTGCTGACCGATAATGAAACTACCGAGCAGGTAGCTGCCTCGACAGGTTCGGCCAAGTCTACTGACCTGGGTCTGGGTGGGCTGGCTTTTGGTGCCAATGGTGGTGGCTTTGGTGCTGGCTGGAGCAATACCAACGAAGCCAAGGTCATTGTTGCGGCTTTTCTGGATGCGCATAACAAACTGGTGCCGCAAGTGCGACATTTGCAGGAAAAAGAATTGCCGCCAGCAGTACCGGTGAAGAAGTAAGCAATCTTCGCAGCAAATATCAAGAAAAGAGCCTGTTTTTGACAGGCTCTTTTTGTTTTTGGACGCTTAAATACCAGATAGCTCAGATACAAAAAAGCAAGAGTAGCTAAAGGCGTTAAAATAGCTATCTGAAAACCAGCTACAGCTTTGTCTTGCCCACCATGTCACTGCATAAAATCCCGGTATCCGTACTCGTCGTTATTTATACACCCGCGCTTGATGTACTATTACTGGAGAGGGCCGACAAGGCTGGTTTCTGGCAGTCAGTAACGGGTTCCAAAGATACTGAAGATGAAGCCCTGGTAGAGACCGCTATCCGTGAAGTAGCAGAAGAAACCGGTATCGATGCCTTGCAATATGACTTGCAAGATTGGGGTTTGACCAATATATATGAAATCTACCCGGTCTGGCGTCACCGCTATGCGCCGGGTGTGACGAAAAATACCGAGCATGTGTTTGGCCTGTGTGTCAGTCCCGATGTAGCAATCAGACTGGCACCGCGTGAACATCTGCAATATTTGTGGTTGCCCTGGCAAGAGGCAGCGGATAAATGTTTCTCCGCATCGAATGCCGAAGCCATACTGCAACTACCGAAGCTGATCGAGGTTTAACAAGCTAAAGGGAATCACCATGAAGTTGCGCATTGCCACCTATAATATCCACAAGGGCGTCAGTGCATTTGGCCGCAAGGCCCGCATCCATGGCATCAAGGAAGCGATAGATTTGCTGGACGCCGACCTGGTATTTTTACAGGAAGTGCAGGGGCAACATGACCTGCATGCAGAAAACCACACACTGTGGCCGCAAGAGAGCCAGCATGATTTCCTGGCAGGACAATCCCATCAAGCCGTGTATGGCATGAATGCCGTGTATGAGCATGGCCACCACGGCAACGCTTTGCTGAGCCGCTTTCCAATCGCCTCCTTCACCAATCATGATGTATCAGACCATGCTTATGAACAGCGTGGCATCCTGCATGCCATAGTGCAGATCGACAAGGTTCAGGTGCATTGCTTCGTCATTCACCTGGGTTTGTTTGCGGGCAGCCGTCGTCGACAAATACTAGCACTGATAAAAACCATCAAACAAGATTTGCCAGCTGACGCGCCATTGGTGATCGCAGGCGATTTCAATGACTGGAGCCAGCGCCTGAGTCAGACCCTTTACCAGGAACTGGGTGTCATCGAAGCCTTCGATGTTGAGGCGCAGCCTGCTGTATCACGGTTTTCCTTGAAAGGCATGCGCAGGATATTAAGCAAAAACACCACTGGCCACGCCCGCACCTTCCCTGCTGGTTTGCCCTGGTTGTGCCTGGACCGCGTATATCTGCGTGGCTTCAAGGTGGAAGAGGCGCACGTCATGAAAGGTGCACCTTGGACTACCCTCTCCGATCACGTGCCGATTACCGTCAACCTGGAGTTACTGACCCCTGCTGAAAGCACATGAGACAGCTGCATTTTACAGAGGGCAACGATGTCGAGCTTTTGCAAAACGGTGCCCAGTTTTTCCCCGCCCTGATTTCATCCATCAACCAGGCGCAGCATGAGGTGTATCTGGAGTCGTATATCTTCGCGGCTGACCAGACTGCACAGTCAGTGCAGGCTGCCTTGGTGCAGGCAGCTGCGCGTGGCGTGAAGGTCAGAGTGGTCATAGACTGGATAGGTAGCGACAGAAGCCATGCGATTGATTTGACGAGGCGCTTCAATGAACTGGACGTCGCTTGCCGCTGTTTTAACCCCTGGTTCAAGCGAGGTCTGGCGCGCACCCACAGGAAAATTTGCGTGGTTGACAGACAGATTGCCATTATCGGTGGCTTGAATATCATTGATGATTGTATTGCTGATGATGGTTCTGGTATCGCCCTGCCTTTTCCGCGCTGGGATTTTGCCGTTACTGTCATTGGTCCTCTGGTTGAGAACATTCATCTCGAAGTGGAATCTCAATGGCGGAAATTGGGTAAGCTGGGTTTGCGTACCCGCTTCGCGCTGATGAAGCATTTGCGCGCCGATGCCAAGGTGGCAGGCAAGCAAATCACCGCTGCCGCACTGGTGGTGCGCGACAATTTACGTAACCGTGCCACCATACAGCGCGCCTACCTGCAGGCGCTGGGCGTGGCAAAAACACGTGCCATTCTGGTCACGCCTTACTTTGCGCCCGGCAGAAAATTCCGCCGCGCCCTCGTCTCTGCCGCCACCCGAGGCGTCGATGTGGTGCTCTTGCTCGGCGTAGGCCAGTTCGCCTTGCAGGATGCGGTATCACAATCTTTTTACCCCAAATTATTGGCTGCCGGTGTGCGCATCGTTGAATATGGCAAGACGCAATTGCATGCCAAAGTAGCCGTCATTGATGAAGACTGGGCTACGGTGGGCTCCAGCAATTTTGATGGCCTCAGTCTGTTCGTCAACCATGAGGCCAATGTTGTTATCCGCGACAAAACATTTACAGCAAGCCTGGCACGTGAGCTGGAACTAGGCATCGCCGATGGCACAGAAATATTTGCAGAGGATGTGCACAAAAAAGCCTGGTACAAGCGCGCCTGGTATGGCGCGGCTTATTTGATTTACCGTGGTGTGATGCGCATCGTCACCTTCGGGCATTACGGATGAAATTGCACGGTGTGGATTTCACCTCGGCACCATCGCGCCGCAAAGGCATCACGATTGCCAGTGGCCAGATGCGAGGCGATGTACTACACCTGGAATCCCTGCAAACACTCAGCGATTTCACCGCTTTTGACAACTGGCTCATGCAACCCGGCCCCTGGCTGGCCGGTTTTGATTTGCCATTTTCCCTGCCACGTGAACTGGTAGAACATCTGCAATGGCCAAGCAACTGGCACGACCTGATGCGCCATCTGCAAACACAGACACGTGCTGAATTACGCTTGCAATTCAAGGCCTTTTGCGATGCCCGCGCAAGCGGTAATAAATTCGCCCACAGGGCAACCGACATCCCTGCCGGGTCTTCACCGTCCATGAAATGGGTGAACCCACCCGTCGCCTACATGCTGCACGCAGGTGCCCCGCGCTTGCTGGATGCCAGTGTCAGCATCCCCGGCATGCATGAGGGCGACCTGCAACGCATCGCCCTCGAAGCCTACCCAGGCATGGTGGCTCGCAGCATCACTAAAGCTTCGTATAAAAGCGATGACAAGAGTAAGCAAACTCCAGAGCGCCAGCAAGCGCGCGAGCTTATCATCACTGCTTTGGAAGCAGGGACTACGCCCTGGAAAACCAGACTGAACCTCGGCAGCTATAAACCAGAACTCATAGAAGACGGCAGCGCTGATTTGCTCGACGCCGTGCTATGCCTGTTGCTGGCAGCCTGGGCATGGCAGAGGCGAAATGAAAATTATGGCTT
>Ga0207952_1000102_pt1 | contig 87933 bp, 66 predicted proteins | sample SubbioR12Aug_8Ca_FD_184831 | JGI IMG/M metagenome (GOLD analysis project Ga0207952, IMG submission 184831) | Serpentinite rock and fluid subsurface biosphere microbial communities from McLaughlin Reserve, California, USA - CR12Aug_8Ca (SPAdes) | ecosystem: Environmental > Terrestrial > Deep...
TTGGCCAATGCTTCTTGGATGGGGATATTTCGGTATTCCCCTAATTGGAGTTGGGCTTCAATTTGGGCATTTACACTGGCTTCTACTTGGCGTAATTCTTCGTCGGTGACTTTACTAAAATGGGAAAAGTCGAAACGCAAATAGTTCGGATTCACCAACGAGCCTTTTTGCTCCACGTGTGTTCCCAAAACGTTTCTCAACGCCAAATGCATTAAATGTGTAGCCGAGTGGTTTTTGGAAGTCGATGTTCTCAAATCGGTGTTGACCTTGGCCATGAAAGTAGCATTTACATTTTCCGGTAACTGTTTGGCGAAATGCAAAATCAGGTTATTTTCCTTTTTGGTGTCGATGATTTCAATCGTTTCATTGGCAGAAACCAAAGAACCTTTGTCGCCTACTTGCCCACCACCTTCCGGATAGAAAGGTGTGTTGTCTAAAACGATTTGGTATAAAACACCATCTTTTTTAGAATCTACTTTGCGGATTCGAGTGATTTTGACTTCGTTTTCGGTTTGATCGTAGCCCACAAATGTTTCCACGTTACCCGGAATTAATACTTGCCAATCTTCAGTAGAAACCTCGGAGGCAGCGCGAGAACGGTCTTTTTGTTTTTGCAATTCAGCGTCAAATTCCGATTCGTTGAACGAATAGCCTTTTTCTTTTAAAATCAGTGCTGTTAAATCTTTCGGGAAACCGAACGTGTCATACAATTCGAATACTTTTTCCCCTTTAATCTCTTTATCCGAAGCTTCGGCAACGACTTTATCCAGCAATTGCAGACCTTGTTCTAAAGTTCTTAAGAATGATGCCTCTTCCTCGCGAATAACATTGGTCACTAACTGTTGTTGCGATTTGATTTCCGGGAAAAATTCTCCCATTTGATCCGCTAAAACCGGAACTAATTTATTGATGAACGGTTCCTTCGTATTTAAAAACGTAAAGCCGTAACGAATAGCTCTGCGCAAAATTCTGCGAATTACGTAACCGGCACCACCGTTAGACGGCAATTGCCCATCGGCAATAGCGAAGGCTACGGCACGAACGTGATCTACGATGACGCGAATGGCGATGTTCGTTTTGTTTTGTTCGTCACTTATATTTTTTACTTCGTTGGAAGTATATTGTAAACCGGTGATTTCTTCTACTTTGGCAATCAAGGGAGTGAACACATCGGTATCATAATTCGAGGTTACGTTTTGCATGGCCATACACAAACGCTCGAAGCCCATTCCGGTATCTACGTGTTGGGCAGGCAATTTTTCTAAACTGCCATCGGCTTTGCGGTTGAATTCCATGAATACGTTGTTCCAAATCTCGACCACTTGCGGATGATCGGCATTCACCAAACTACGCCCTGAGACGGCAGCTCTTTCGGCCTCCGTTCTCAAATCGATGTGGATTTCGGAACACGGACCGCAAGGACCTTGGTCACCCATTTCCCAAAAGTTGTCTTTTTTGTTACCAAGAATGATTCGGTCTTCTGACACGTATTGTTTCCAAATATCAAAAGCTTCTTGATCGAACGGAACATTTTCGGCCGGATTGCCTTCGAAAACGGAAACATACAAACGGTCTTTGTCTAATTTCAACACTTCGGTTAGGAATTCCCATGCCCAAGCTAAAGCTTCTTTTTTGAAGTAATCGCCAAAAGACCAGTTGCCCAACATTTCGAACATAGTATGGTGATAGGTATCAAAACCTACATCTTCCAAATCGTTGTGTTTTCCGGACACTCGGAGACATTTTTGGGTATCGGCTATTCTTGGACTTTTCGGGGTTCCGTTGCCTAAAAAGAACTCTTTGAATTGTGCCATACCCGAGTTATTGAACATTAGGGTTGGATCGTCTTTTAAAACGATAGGCGCTGAAGGAACAATCAAGTGTCCTTTGCTTTCGAAGAATTGTAAATAGGCTTTACGGATGTCTTGTGATTTCATTTTAGATGGCTAGATTGTTAGATCTTTAGATTATCAGATTTAAAAAAACGGCTTACTGTTTAGCCCCGATTGCAGTGAAAATCCTTTTTGTAAAAAAGATTGTAACGGAAAGCGGGAAAATGGTTTAGCAATTGAACCAAACGTTTCGCTCCTAATTTTTCAACTTAGCTCAGAAAGACCGTTAATTTTAAAGCTTCCAATTAAAATTTCGGATATGACTGAAACATTTGTTAAATTTGTTCGTATAACCATTGTTTTTTAAAACAAGCACAAAAATAGTATAAAATCAAAGATGGCGAAAAAAGTAAAGTATTATTTCGACCCCGAAAGTTTGGCTTACCGAAAAATTAAGCCGAAACTGTCTAAAAAACTGGGATACATAGGGTTGTTTTTGCTGTCTTCTGCCTTGTTTGGATTTTTGTGTTTTGTGGTTTTATTGAATTCATCGTTTTTGGAAACCCCGAAAGACCGTTTGCAAGCACGTGAAATTGAGACCATGAAATTGCGGTATGCGATTTTGAATAAAAAAATCGATCAAGTAGAAGAAGTCTTAGCGGATGTGGAAGAAAGAGACAATAATATTTACCGCGCTTATTTCAATACATCTCCTATTCCTACTGAACAGCGAAAAGCGGGATTTGGCGGGGTCAATCGATACAAAGAGTTAGAAGGTTTTGACAATTCGGAATTGGTAATTAACACTTCAAAACGAGTAGATGTAATTTCCAAAGAGTTAGCCATACAGTCGAAATCGTTGGATGAAATTTTAAAATTGGCCAAAGAGAAAAATAAATTATTAGCGGCCATTCCGGCGATACAACCGGTGAAGAATGAACAAATGAAGCGAGTAGCCTCGGGATTTGGATACCGCAGCGACCCGTTTACCAAAGTGCGCAAAATGCACCAAGGCATGGATTTTACGGCCAAAACCGGAACACCGATTTTTGCTACCGGAGACGGTGTAGTGAAGAATGCCGACAACTCCAAATCGGGTTACGGGAATCATATAGAAATCAGTCACGGTTATGGCTATTTGACCTTGTATGCGCATTTAAGCAAGTATAAAGTAAAGCGCGGACAACGAGTGAAACGCGGCGACATTATAGGCTATGTAGGCAGTACCGGACGTAGCGAAGCACCGCATTTGCATTATGAAGTACACAAAGACGGCAAAGTAGTGAATCCGTTGAATTTTTACTACGGTAATATTTCGGCGGCAGAGTACAATGTGATTTCGAAATTAGCGAACCAAGAGAATCAATCATTGGATTAACAATTTTAGATTGTTGATTTAAGATTTATGAATAAAAAAATATAACGACTATGCATATCGAGTTAAAAGAAGGAAAAAGGTATTACAGCATTGGCGAAGTGGCAAAGGCTTTTAACGTGAATGCGTCATTGATTCGTTTTTGGGACAAAGAATTCGACATCCTAAAACCCAAAAAGAACGCCAAAGGCAATCGAATGTTTACGCCGGAAGATGTAAAGAATTTGCAACTCATTTACCATTTGGTAAAGGAAAGAGGCTTTACCTTGGAAGGTGCCAAAACCCATTTAAAAGAAGGCCAAAAGAAAACCTTAGACAAGTTTGAAATCATTAGCAAACTTGAGGCGGTGAAAGCCCAATTATTAAATATCAAGAACCAACTTTAGGCTTGGTTTTTGTAACATCTAAAGCGATTTAAAAACAAATAACAAACACTTAAATTAAATAAACATGAACATTAGAAGATTTTTACCAGTAATAATCGGATTAGGATTAGTATTGATTATTGGACTTTGGTACATCAATGTCAAAAACGGAGCCATTGAAGTAGATCAAGCTGTGAAAAAAGAATGGGGAAATGTTGAAACATCTTACCAAAGACGTAATGACTTAATTGGAAATTTAGTTAACACCGTTAAAGGTGCTGCTGATTTTGAAAAAAGCACTTTGACTGCTGTGATTGAAGCCAGAGCTAAGGCAACTGCGGTTAAAATTGATCCAACAAATGTTACTCCTGAACAACTGGCTGCCTTTAACTCAGCACAATCAGGTGTTTCCTCTTCATTATCCAGATTATTGGTATCGGTAGAACAATACCCTACCTTAAAAGCTAACGAAAACTTTTTGAAGCTTCAAGACGAATTGGCCAGCACAGAAAATCAAATCCTTACTGCCAGAACACGTTTCAACGAATCAGTTCAAGCTTACAACAACTATGTTTTGAAAATGCCACGAAACATAATTCTATCTGAATACAAAGAAAAAGCCGCTTTCAAAGCTGTTGAAGGTGCTGAAAAACCGGTAGAGGTAAAATTCTAATCCCATACGATGTCAAAAGTAGAAGATTTTCTAACCCCTGAAGAAGAACAAGAAATTGTAGCAGCTATTCGCACAGCTGAAAAGAATACTTCCGGGGAAATCAGAGTACATCTTGAAAAACATACTTCCATTGCTGCGTTTGATCGCGCGATGGAAGTTTTTCATTTGCTTAAAATGGACGAAACCGAGTTGAAAAACGGGGTTTTGATTTACTTGGCAGTGAAAGACAAAACCTTTGTGATTTGTGGCGACAAAGGCATTAACGATTTGGTGCCAAACGATTTTTGGGATTGCACCCGTGATGTTATGGCGACCCATTTTAAAGAAGGTCGTTTCAAGCAAGGCTTGATTGACGGCATTTTGCGTGCCGGGGAACAATTGCAAAAGTACTTTCCGTACCAAGCAGGTGATACCAACGAATTGTCGAACGAAATATCAAAAGGATAAAATATGAAAATTCCAAACCTGAACATTCCAAATTCCAAATGGGTTTTGAAATTGGTCTTTATCCTCTCCTTTTTTCTGAGTAGTAATAGTATTTTTTGTCAATTTACCATTCCCAAAGTGCCGGCTGAACAAACTTCGGTTTACGATTATGCCGATGTTTTACAACCTGACGAAGAAGCGCAACTCAAAGAAAAACTGATACGTTACTCAGACAGTACCACTACACAAATTGTAGTAATTACTATTGAAAGTTTACAAGGGGAAGATATTGGTATCTTAACCCCAAAATGGGGACATGCATGGGGAATAGGCGGCTCTAAACAAAACGACAATGGTGTTATCATTTTGTTGGCCAAAAAAGAACGCAAAATATGGATTTCGGCCGGTTACGGTTTAGAAGACCGATTGACCGCCGGAATCGGAGGAGAAATTACCCGTAACATTATCATTCCTGAATTCAAAGCCGGAAGTTATTATAAAGGTCTTGACAAAGGAACCGACGCTTTGTTTGACGTTTTTAAAGGCAAGTACAAAGGAGAAAGAAAAAAAACAAAAAAAGAAGGCAATATTCCTATCTTACCCATTATTATCATTGTAATCGTAATCATTTTTATCATTGCAAAAAACAAAGGCAACGGCGGTGGCAATCACGGTAATCGCGGTGGCGGTGGTTTTGACTTAGCCGATATCATCATCCTAAGCAGTTTGGGTCGCGGCGGCGGCGGTGGCTTTGGCGGTTCCTCCGGTGGTGGTTTTGGCGGCGGAGGCTTCGGTGGAGGCTTTGGCGGTGGCGGATTCTCGGGCGGGGGCTCGGGCGGAAGTTGGTAAATCAGTGCTGTTTCGAAATATAAAAAAACCTCGTTCTAATCAAACGAGGTTTTTTATTTAATCCATGATAATAATCCCACCATCACCTTTTTTCTTGCCGCCAAATTTTTCGAGTTTGTAGGTTAGTGAAAACATGACATAGCGTCGTAATACGGTGTTTTCCGAATCGATAATGGCTGTCGGCGTAATGGTTCGGGTGGCGTTTTGGTTTTGGTCTAATAAGTCGTAAACTTTGACTTTGGCCAAAAACTGATCTTTAAAGAAATTGTACCCCAAACTCACATTCCACAAATAGAAATCCTTTTTGTAACCATCGGCTATGTTGGAATTATAATTGTATCCGAAATCGCTGCCGATGACAAACTTTTTAGGCACATAAGAAGTAATTTCCAACTTGGCATTATGAACAAAATTCTGGGCGTTATCAATGATATAATTCTTATAATTGGTGGTGTTAAGAGTGTAGCGATAACTTGGTGCTATAGTGATTAATTCGTCTATACTCCAAGTTAAATTGACCCTCGGATTAATTTGTAAGCCTTTCGACTCAAATGCAACCGCATTGGTCAACCCTTTATTAGAATCATAATTAAAATTGATTCCGGCACCGTAACGCAAGGTTCTTTTTTCTTTTTTATAAGATTTATTCCAGTTTACGCCGAAATATGAATTGTAAACTACATCAACGTTTTGGTAAGTGGTTGTCGCTTTAAAATTACTATTAAAAACGGTAGAGGAAACTACAGCATCCTGACTCAAATTAAAGCCGGAATAAATGTAATAACCGGAACGACTTTGGTAATCGTAATCGTTGAAACTAAAGTATAAATTGTGTCTTTGTGTGGGTTTAAGCGCATCATTCCCAACAAAAGTACTCAGCGGATTAGACAAATTTTCAACCGGTAATACCTGATTGGCTTGTGGCAATTGCACGCCAAAATCATAGAAGGAATAAATCGATTTAGATTTCCCCATACGGTGACTGATGTAACCTTTTATTCTGGGGAAAACGTAATTTTTGTTGCGGTTGGTAGTCACACCCAAATAGTTCGAACGGGCATCAAAAGTCACAAATTCCGGTCCGATATTAATGCGTCCGTTGGTTTTGTTTTTCCCTAAAATCAATCCGGTTGACGGGAAGAATGTAGTGGCTTTAGACGAAGTTTCATTCGATTGCAAATCGTTGAAATCGTTATAATCAACCCCATCAAAATCAAAAGTAGTCAACGTATTCTTGATGTTGCGATACGTGACTTCAGAAGTCAAGCTCAAACGAAGTGAATCGGCTATAGGCTCGCCAAATCGGACTTCGAGCTTTACAAAATCGTTATTGGTTTTATCCGACTGATTTTGATTCCTGATATCATCAGGCGTAGTATCGGTAAAGAGCGTGGCCGAATTGGTATTTAAGAAATTATCTCGGCGTTGGAATTCTGATTCAAAATTAACCGACATACCTCGGTTTTTCTTCAAAAATTGTTTGCTGTAACTGGCTTCTGTTCCAAATGTGGTGTATTCATTTTCGCTGTAATCGTCATTGGTACTTGAATTCAGTTCGTCTGATGCTTCATTTACAGTAACTTGATTACGGGAAGACTTGTTGTAATTTTTGGTTTTCTGAAAATTAGGATTGATATAAATAGTATTCAAAGAATCTATGGCAATTTCGAGATCCATGTCTAAAGTATGTCCGTTACTACCACTTTTACTGAAGCCATTAGCATTGGTAAAGGTTCTGCCTTCCGGAAGCAGGTTGATTCTATCCGTACGAGTGGTGTTTTCGGTTTCAGCATTAGAGAAATAATAGCTACCGCTTTGGTCAATCTTTTTCATCCATTTGTCTTGGTAATTCACACCAACCAAATTTGATCTGGTTATCCCGCGATTCCCGCCGAACGACATATTGTTAATCCCGAAGCTGCCATCATCGTTGTAAAAGACGGAAGAGTTTCTACCACCGCCCATATTGTCAAACACTTCGTCCATAGAAAAACCGATGGAGTTAATGTTGTTAGACGAAGCCAAGACACTGACTTTCCGTTCTCCTTTAAAATAATTGAGCAACAAACTCGATTCATATCGTTTGTCCGAACCCGTTCCGGCAACCACTTTTCCGAAAAAGCCTTTATTTTTTTCTTCTTGTATCGTGAGATTGATGGTTTTTTCCTGTGAACCGGAAGCTTCTCCGGAGATTTCTTCCGCTTTGGTTTTAGTGTCTACAACCTGCACTTTATCAATGATTTCTGCCGGTAAGTTTTGGGTAGCAATTTTGCCGTCTTTGCCAAAGAACGGTTTACCATTTACCAAAATATTATTCACTTCCTGACCGTTAACGGTGATTTTACCTTCGGGTGTGATTTCTACACCGGGCAATTGTTTGAGTAGCGCTTCTACGTTGGCATCGGCGCCGACTTTAAACGAAGCGGCATTGAACTCCAACGTATCTTTTTTGATGCGGATAGGTGGAATTTCGGCTTTTACCACTACTTCATCTAATTGATTCGTAGCTTCTTTGAGTTCGATAGTGCCAAAATCTTTGTCGGTTACCAAAGAAGTCATTTCTTCCTTAAAATCTTGGTAACTGATGTAAGACACTTTCAACGTCACCGGTTTGTCTATCTTTTTTATTTTAAAAGAAAATGCGCCCATTTTGTTGGTGATGGTGTAGTCGATAATAGTAGAATCTTTTACTGAGGTGAGATACACTGTAGCCGATTCGATGGGCAATTTGGTGGTTTGATCAATCACTTTTCCCTTAAAGGTAAGGGCAGATTGCGCAAAGCTTACAGTAGTAAAAAGAACAAAAAAAGCAGTGTAGAACGATTTTGGCATAAAAAAAATTTAGCAGTTATTATTGGTTAAGGAAAGCATAATAACGGCTAAATTCTTATTTTAGTATGGAATGTGAAAATTTCTTACGAAAATTTAACAGTTGCTACTTTTCGCGGATGTAGATATCAATCGGTACCCCGGAAAAATCCCAGTTTTCGCGGATTTTATTTTCCAAGAAACGCTTGTATGGTTCTTTAACGTATTGCGGCAAGTTCGCAAAAAACACAAACTGCGGTGTTGGTGTTGGCAACTGCATACAATACTTAATTTTCACATATTTCCCTTTTAAAGCCGGCGGCGGATAGGCTTCGATTAATTTCAACATATAGTCGTTGAACTTGGAAGTTGGGATGCGTTGTTTTCTGTTTTCGTATACTTTTACTGTACCTTCTAAGGCTTTTAGCAAACGTTGTTTGGTTAAGGCCGAGATAAAAACAATCGGCACATCAGTAAAAGGTTGTAGTTCTTCACGGATTTTATTTTCGTAATCGCGGGTAGACATGGTGTCCTTTTCCACCAAATCCCATTTGTTTACTAAAATAATTACACCTTTACGATTCTTTTCGGCCAACCAAAAAATACTTTGGTCTTGCCCTTCAAAACCACGAGTTGCATCTATTAGTAATATACAAACGTCCGAATGTTCAATAGCGCGCACGGAACGCATCACCGAATAGAATTCTAAATCTTCCTTCACTTTGGCTTTTCTGCGGATTCCGGCGGTATCTACCAAATTGAATTCGAAACCAAAACGGTTGTATCTCGTGTCAATGGCATCTCGGGTGGTTCCGGCTATATCAGTTACCACAAAACGATCCTCACCAACCAAAGCATTGATGAAAGACGATTTTCCGGCGTTCGGACGACCTACCACACAAAAACGAGGTAAGGCTTCTTCTTCTTCGGTTACTTCCGGTAATTCGGGTAAAACTTCCACTAACTTATCCAGTAGTTCTCCCGTTCCGCTACCGCTGATTCCGGCTATGGTGTAATATTCTCCCAATCCTAAATTATAAAACTCCACGGCGTCTTTTTCACGCATGGCGTTGTCCACTTTATTAACGGCCAGTAAGATTGGTTTGGTAACTTTTCGGAGTAATTTGGCTACTTCCTCATCCATAGGCGTAATGCCTTCTTCTACATCTACTACAAAAATGATGGCATCCGCTTCATCGATAGCCAATTCCACCTGACGACGGATTTCGCCTTCAAAAATATCATCTGAACCTTTGATATAACCACCTGTATCGATGACCGAAAATTCTTTGCCGTTCCATTCGCTTTTACCGTAATTCCTGTCGCGCGTAACACCGCTAACCGAATCTACGATGGCTTCTCTTCTTTTGATTAAACGGTTAAAAAAAGTGGATTTCCCTACGTTAGGTCTTCCCACTATGGCTACAATATTGTTCATAATCATTTTAAATATGGTGCAAAGGTAGTATTAAAGAGCACAAATTCAATTATTTTATTATTTTTAGTATTGCTTTAACCAACAAATAAACCTTTTATGGATACGCAACAGGAAGTTAGACTTCGCCCTCGGTTTTTTAAAGACGTCGACCAAAACATAGCCATTGTCAGAGAGAAATTTGTGAACTACCGACAAAAAAACCAATCGACCGATTTTTTGATGAAAGTGAGAAACAACCACATACAATTCACTTTTTCCGCAGAAAAGAGACGGTATTGGTCGCCTCATTTGAGCATAGAACTGGAAGAAAAAGAAGGCAACGAAAAAAATGCCACGCACATTCGCGGCTTGTTTGGTCCGGATCAAACCTTATGGACGATGTTTGTGTTTTTACACTTTTTGGTAGCCGGTGTTTTTATCCTGTTTGGGATGTTTGCCATTTCAAATTACAGCCTCAACGAACCCATAACCATGGATTTAACAGTAATGTTCATTATGGTAATCGTTTGGTTTTTACTGTATGTAATTGCCCGACAAATACGAGAAAGAGGTCATGACCAAACCGACGAATTGGAAGCCATTTTTTTAGACGTTATTAAAGACTAACTATTTTTGGTTGTAACCGAAACGGCGCAATTGGTATGCATTACTCCTCCAATCTTTGTTGACTTTAACGTACAATTCGATATGGATTTGCTTGCCGAAAAACTGCTCTAAATCTTCACGGGCTTGCATGCCGACTTTCTTCAAAGCAGCACCTTTGTGCCCAATGATGATGCCTTTTTGTGTATCTCTTTCTACCATAATTACGGAACGGATTCGAATGATTTTTTCGTCTTCCAAAAATTCTTCTGTTTCGATTTCTACGGCGTATGGAATTTCTTTGTCGTAGTTCAGTAAGATTTTCTCGCGGATGGTTTCATTGACAAAGAAACGCTCCGGTTTGTCGGTTAACGCATCTTTAGGATAATACGGCGGTGATTCAGGCAACAATTGTAAGATACGGTCAAAAACTTCTTTAACGTTGAAATTCTCCAACGCGGAAATCGGGAAAATTTCGGCATTCGGCACTTTGGCTTTCCACAAATCGATTTGCTCTTCCAATTGTTCTTGGTTGGATTTATCGATTTTATTCAGCAACAACAACACCGGAATTTTGGAATGGATGATCTTATTGAAGAAGTCTTCGTCTTTGAGTTCCTTCTCGCCTATTTCCACCATATAAATCAAAACATCGGCATCTTCAAAAGCCGACTTCACGAAGTCCATCATGGATTTTTGCATTTCGTATGCCGGTTTGATGATTCCCGGTGTATCTGAAAGCACTACTTGAAAATCGTCACCGTTTACAATCCCTAAAATTCTGTGACGTGTAGTTTGTGCTTTGGAAGTAATGATGGATAATCTTTCGCCCACAAAGGCATTCATTAGCGTTGATTTACCAACGTTTGGGTTACCGATAATGTTAACGAAGCCTGCTTTGTGAGTCATGTAATCTGATTTAATTTTTGCAAAGGTAGTCATATCAGTTCAATAGAGGAAATAAAGATTTTTTACGTTTTTTGTTGCATTTATTGATATTCGTTGTATATTTGCACTCGAAACATCGCGGGATAGAGCAGTAGGCAGCTCGTCGGGCTCATAACCCGAAGGTCACAGGTTCGAGTCCTGTTCCCGCTACTAAAGTTAAATACTTAAAAACAAGCGATTTAGTGCATTCTAAGTCGCTTTTTTTATGTTTAAATTTAACGTACATTTACTCAATGAATACGCAAATGCATACGATTTGACTGCGAAGAAAGATTTTTCAGCTCCTAAAATTTACGATGCCAATGGTGATTTAACCAAGCGTTGGTATGTGTATTTTTCATATCGAGATCCCGCTACCGGCAAACTTACTCGCCAAACACCCATCTATGGCAGTGCCAACACTTTTAAAACCAAACAGGAGCGATATGAAATTTTAAACACCTATCGCAAACAGCTTTTAGCACTACTGGAAAAAGGAATTAGTCCTTATGAGAACAATACCGATATTATAGAAAACACAAGCATTGCAAATCAAAACAATGACAACAGTGCAAAGCCATTGCAATTGAGCATTGCAAACCCTGAACAAGACACTATAAGCATTAAAGAGGCATTTGATTTGGCTTTGAAAACCAAGAAAAGCGTACTAAGTAAAACTTCTTTTCCAAATTTTAACAGTAATGTCAATCGATTTGAAAAGTGGCTCCTTGCAAAGGGCATTGCAAACCATCAATCCATACTTGCCATTACTAAAAAGACCGTCATTGAATACCTCAATGAAGTTTTAGAAAACACCAGTCCAAGAACCAGAAATAACACCCGAATTGATTTAAGCTCGATGTTTCAGGTTCTAGAGGATAATGAGATTATTAAAGAAAACTTTATTAAAAAGATTAATGTTTTAAAAGCCACCCCCGAGCGCAACAAAACCTATTCTACCAGCTTGCAAAGCGATATTTATGAGTATATGCAAGCTCATGATGAAATTTTGTTGTTGTATGTAAAGTTTATATCCTACAACTATTTGCGTCCTATAGAAGTTTGCAGACTTAAAGTAGGCGATATTGATTTAAAAGACCGAAAACTTTATGTAAAGGCAAAAAACAGTCCTGTAAAAACTAAAATCATTCCCGAAATAATTCTCAATGATTTACCTGATTTATCAAAGATGGATAAAAACCACTGCCTATTTACTCCCTTTGCCATAGGTGGTGAATGGGAAACGGCTGAGACTGATAAACGGGATTATTTTTCCAAGCGATTTAAAAAGGTTAAAGACCACTTTAAGTTAGGTAAAGAATATGGATTGTATAGTTTTAGACACACTTTTATCACCAAATTGTACAATGAGTTTGCAAAGCAGATGACTCCGTTTGAAGCCAAGAGTAAATTGATGCTGATAACCGGTCACAACACTATGGATGCGTTGGAAAAATATTTGAGAGATATAGATGCGGTTTTACCGGAGGATTATTCGAGGTTTTTTCAACAATAGAATTAGCTTTTCTATCATTAATTTAGATCATAATCTTCAATTTTTAAAAAATAATTTCCTACATTAGCATCTGTTCGTTGAACAATACCACTAAGTTTTATTTTATGCTAATTGAATTGACATCTCTACATGTCAACATGATTTTTTATTATAAATTTTAAATATAATGATGATGGATGCAAAACTAATAAACTTACCCTATATAGCAGGTCTTGAAAGTCTACCAAGAGACCATGTAAAAAGAGATGTATATATTAATCAAATTGAAAAATCAATAAAAGTCAATGATATATTATTCATAACTGGAGATGAAGGCATTGGCAAAACAACTCTACTTAGTGATTTTGTATTTCAAAACATGACAAACAGCATTTCATTTTTCATAAATGAATTTGATAAGTATACACATAGTTTTGATTATATTTTAGATAAGCTTTATAATCAAATTTTCTTTTATGTAAATAATGAACAAACTGATATTTACCCTGATTTAGTGTTGTATAATTCTATTCAAGGTGATTTGAGAAAAAAAATTAAACAATCAAGAAAAGATTTATATTTTGTATTTGATGGTTTTGATAAATTAAATCCAAATGACTTAGAAAAAGTCTTTTTATTGATTGATATTTTACCTTGGAAAACAGCAAAATTTATTTTTTCTGGTTCTGATAAGAACCTATCATCTTTATATAGTCCTAAACTAACCCATACTACAATTGGTATATATAATTTTGGTTTCCACGAAACTAAAGAGTATTTTTCTGAACTTACCACTAGTGAAACTGAATTACAGGAGATACATAAACTCAGCAACAAAGGATTACCATCCAAACTAAAAGAGTTAAAACTTTTGTGCATAAACAATGGAGGTGTAACTAAATTTCTGGAAAGTGAAAACTTATCTGAAAAGACCAACTATTTGGAAAAATTTTGGGAACTAGTTGAGAGTAAAGATTATATATTAAAAAAAATACTAGCATTAATTGTGTTTAGCGATACTGATTTGGAGCCAAGAGTTATTTCAGATTTGTTAGAAATTGAGTTATCTAAATTAGAAGATTACTGTAAAGAGATTTTCTTTCTTAATATCGATGAGAATAGAATTTCTTTCGAAATAAATACCTTAAGAGAGTTCTCAAAGAAAAAACTTATTGGATTTGAAGACGAAGTAAATTTGATGTTAATCAGTTATTATGAATCAAAACAAGATAGTGACGAAAGTGTTTTTAACCTTCCCCATTTATACAATAAAGCAAAAAGTTGGGAAAAGTTAACGAAGCTCTTTACCACTGATGCTTTCATTAACTTTCTTGATAAATATCAAACAATTGTAAATATTAACTCTCAATTTTCATTGGCTTATAATGCATCAAAAAATACTAAATTAAAATTTGACGAAGCTAGATTAAGGTTTGCACTACATAAGTCTTCAGTAATGCAATTAGAGAAACATGAACTATGGGAAAGTGAAATACAAGCAAGAATTTTGCTCGAAGATTATGAGCAATCTTATAAACTTGCTAATAGCGCACTTTTAAAAGAGGACAGATTAAAACTATTAGCAATACTTGCAAAAGAGATTAAGATAAATAATTTAAGAGAAGATTTTGAATTAAATGATCAAATCATAAGCCTATATGAACAAATAGATTTTACAAAAATTAGAGAGAAAGGCTTTGAAATTGCTAGTTTATTAATTTATTCCAATCTTCAGTTAGCAATTGAATTGGTTGAAAAAGTAACAGATAATTCCTCAACAAATAATTCTTTGGATTATGCATTTGCTTACTTGACACTTTATGCATCACAAATAAACAAAAAAAGTAAATCTCAAATAGCAGATATTGATATACTAAGTTCTAAAATACAAGACTCTGATGTAAAAAATTTAACTAGTGCTCTCAGATTCTTGTCAGATGAATATTCTTTTGATGACTTATTCAGCAATGTAAAACAAATTTCAAAATTCAGTCAAAAATTATTCATTCTTAAAAACTGGATTAAAAACAATAAAAAAAACCCAGAAGTTGTTAAAGCAATTAAATTAACTCTTGAGGAGATAGTTAGAACATCAAGTGAAAATGTTCCAAATGCTACTTCATTATTTGAGATTTCAATACCACTGCCTTACATTGAAGATAATGAGACAGTTAAAGAGTTGACTTTGTTATTTGACGCTCATAAAAACACAATCAATAGACCAACAAAAAGTTTTGTTCAATTACAACTAAAAATAGCTGAAGCCATAATCAAAATCGATTACCAAAGTGCAAAAGATAGAATATATGATGTATATCTATTAATTGAGGATTTGAATGATTTATCTATAAAGACAGATTGTCTATGTTTTTTATGGTTATGGTTAAGTAAAAATGATAAAGAAAATGAAATCGAAAATTCTTTAAGTACAACTGAAAGTATTGAAATTCAAACAAAAAATAATATTGCATCTTTACTAAATGGCACTGCATATCATTTTAAAATGGTAGAGAATATAATAGAAACAATTATCATCTCCAATCCAGATTTTGTTTATGAAATTGTTAAGAAATTAAACACTCAAGAAAGAAGAGATTTTGCTTTTATGATTGCTCTGGAAAATTATGTCCAAAAAAACAAAATCGAAGATTTAGATTTTACTTTAATTAACAAGTTTAGCAAGGAGATAAAAGACATACACCTGAAAGAAAATGTGGTAATCACAATAATAGATAAATTCTATTTTGCCAAAGAAAAATCAATTCCTCACATTAATAAAATTCTCCCTTACTATCCTTTCATACTAACAATTAATCAAATAGCAAGTAAATGTTATATCATTTGTCATGCAATTAAAATATTAAATCTAGACTTTGAATTACAACAAAGCAAAATAAATAATTTACTAGAAGAACTAAAGAATTCTTGGGATGCTATAGATGTTTTATGGGAAAAGATTGAAATTGGATTTATGATAGCGAGAGATTTAACAGATTTCTCTCAGGATAAAGCAAAATACTATCTAAATGCTTCTACCGAATTAAAACACAAGGAAGCATTTTCATCAAGCTCAATTGCAAATACATACATTGAGAGTCTGAAATTATCAATAATAGCCTTTTGTGGTCTAGTACAAATCAATGACAAAAGAGATCAAGAGATAAATTCAATTTTTGACACTATAAATGTCTTACAGTCTACAGGTGAAAAGTTAAAGCTTTGGTCGAGTTTATTTTTGAGACTAAATTCAAATCATAAATATGATTTGTCTAAAACTATCTACAAACAATTCATAACACCATTACTCAAAGAATGGACTTTTAATTCGGCTGATAATTATAAGTCCGCAACTATTATTAATATTTCTCCGTCCTTATATACTTTTAATAGCGAAACATTTTATTCTGATTATTACTGTAAGTTGAATCCTAAGGAAAAAGATGATTCTATTAAAATTATTTGTGATTATATTTTGTCAAAAAAAATACCAGAAGATATTATAAATAATGATTTTAAAATATTAAAATTAGATTATACAGAAATTAATGAACTATGCTCTTTAGTGGGTAAGTTATGTAATGATTTTTTAATTCAAACTTTCTTAGAAAAAATAGTCGATTGTATTAAAGAAAGTAAAAGTAACCTATCAAACGAGCATTTAAATTCATTAAAGAGTAAGGTAAAAGAAATTATAATGAATAATCTGCCAAGCAAAGATGGTATACAGCATGAAGGTTATAAAATAGTTGCAGAAGCGGATTTACTTTCTTTAGAAGTTTACGATGAAAGAGAATGGAAAAAACTAATTTCAAGAGCTAATTTAATTCCTAATATCTCTGATAGAGCCTTAATTTTAGTTGTCATATCAAACAAGATGAATGTAAAAACTAAAAGCAAGAAAATTGAATTGATGGAAAATGCTTTTTCCTTGATTAAAGTAATTCCTTCAGTATATGATAAAACAAATAGGTTTGATGCAACTTGGGAAAGTTTAATTGAAATTGATAGGAGTAAATTTAAATATTTTATAAAACTAGCTTTGCAAGATCTATTGATGGCTAAAGATGGAGAAATAAATGGTATAACTAATATTATTGATGTGGCTCAACAACATGACAGCCAACTTACAAGTGAGTTAATAACCATGCTTGACAATGATCCTGCACGAAAAAAGCTTAAAGAACCATTTAAAAAAAGAATTGAGAATAAATTAAAAATTGATTCTGCATGTAAGAATACAATAAAATTAAATGAACTTAATAATGGCCAATTTCAAGAAGTTTTTAGAAAAAATTTAACTGATTTAAATAATGGAAAAAGGACTTCAAAGGATATTACGGATACATTTGAAATATTAGACAAATCATCTAACATACCATTAATGGAGTCGTTAGAATCTTATAAGTTTTTTATTCAAAATGCTATCAAGAAAGTTGAGTCAAATCTAAGAGACAAAGACATACTCACGTCTATATTTACAGCTACAATTGAGAACACAAAACTAATTGGGATTTTATCCTCTGACAACATAATTAAGATGAAAAATCTTTATAAAAGCTCTACTTCATCTGATGAGAACCCATTAATATCACCAGGAGAGAAGGAAAAAGCATTAGAATATATTAAAAGATGGTTGTATGAGAACATAAGTGACGAATTAATAATTATTGATCCTTACTTTACTGAGAAAGAGTTATATGTTTTAAAACTAGTTCTTGAGACAAATCCTAAATGTGAGGTTAAAATTTTAACGAGTAAGTTTATAACTAAAAATAATTATATATCGGAAGAAACAGGAAAATCTATTAATAGTGAGATTTATTCTAATGAATGGAAAAATATATCATCGGAAGAACCTCCGGTAACTAAAATTAAAATAGTTTGGGATAAAAATAATTTTACTTCTCCAATTCATGATAGATGGATTATTATTCCAAACGACAGAAAAGGGTTGAAAGTAGGTACTTCTAATAATGGGTTTGGCAGTAAAGAATCAAGTATTGAAAAATTAAATTCTGAAAGCATTAAGTCTGCAGAACAGATTATAGACAAATACTTATACAGAGAATTAACAAATGTTGAAAATTATCAACTAAAATATGAAAGCTTTGAATTAGAAATTTGAACATAATTCTATTAGGAAGTTAAAAACTAAAATGAAAACAACTTGAATTTAAGTATCAGTTTTTTCTTTAGGGTCTTACTTATTTTATTTCCAAAATAATATTCTCTTAAAAAAATCTGGCTTATTTATAATATTTTGACTAAGAAGAATGTTTTTAAATCTTCTCATGTTAACTTATTTATCATTAGATTAAGCAATTATATTTAATTATGAAATCATAACAACTGATTTTAATTTTGTATTTATTTATAATAAAGTTTATTCAGCTAAAAATAGAGAATAATTCAACATCTTTGCAACGCTAAAACACAAATCCAACGCTTTTGCAATGCTTATCGTTGCAACTCCCCTCAACGCTTTTTCAACGTATTTACAACGACTCTTCAACAAACCATCAACAAGATAGTATGGGATTGCAACGCCTTGTTGCAATAGCGTTGCAAATCCGACACAATCCGACACAATCCGACATAATCCGACACAATCCGACACAATCCGACAGAATCCGACAGAATCCGACGGAATCCGACGGAATCCGACATCGGCTATTTTTTACCTGTCTAATTTTACCAATTAAAGATTTGTTTTAGGCTATTAGTTTTAGGAATAGCAATACAAAGATTATTGCAAACCTAACGAAGGTTACTCAAATCTAAACAAACCTAACCAAATCTCTACAAACCTTCACAAACCTCATCCTGGATTTTGAGATTATTAAAAATTTACAACCATTACTATGAGAGCCGAAGAAATATATAACATTGCCCTCCATCTTCCTGAAAAGGAACTGGAGCGATTATATACCTTACTCGGTGATAAAGTAGTGAAACAAAAAAAGAAACATTGTAAACCGATTAAAAAGAAGTTGATAACCGATGAAGAGGCGAGGGAATTTATTTTGAGGACGGTTTTTAAGGTTAAAGTTTGAGAGATCTGGCTTTCAAGCCAATTTTATAGTAGACATGACTTGCAATGCGGGTATAATCCTGTATCTATAACTTTATAACAAAAGATATCATTATTTACCATTTTATTCGATTTAAGACATTTTCAAATGTAAAAAGGAGCGCAATAACGCACTCCTTTTTCGTGTTACTATTTCACTATTTATTGATTTGCAAAATGTTAAATCGAAAATCTTGTTCTATCACTAACTTTGAAACATAACTAGGATATTGTTTTGTTATCGATTAATAGTTAGCTATCACTCTAATTTGGGCTGCGTCTTTACTGTAAGTATCGAAATTCTTGATTAGTCCTTTTAATTTTAATTTACCAAATAGTGTTCTATTATAGTGAGTATCTTCAAATGTTGGTTTACGTTGTCTTTCGAACAATTTTACATATGATGTATCAACCATTTTTATCAAAGAAGTAGCTTCATCATTAGTAAAAGAATCAAAGTATAGATTTATCAGTTTTACTTTATTTTCGATAAGATTCGAATGTTTAATCAAAGAAGTTAGAGTTGTATATTCAAAATTAATTTTACTCGCTTTATGAACGATAATCTCCGCAACTTTTTTCGAAATGTCTTTGCTGTCAATTATTGTCTGTTCAGTTAATGTCTGAATATAATTAAACCTATCGTCAATACTGATTTTTTCAGATTTCAATATCATTAAGATATCATCATTATCTGTTGCAAAAGCGTCAGTATTTTTGATGAATTCATCAAATTCATTTTCAATTAAAGTAATGTGGTTATTTGCAAAATTTTCTCTTAACAAATCATAATTTTCTTTAGTTGTATTTAGTACCTTATCAATCAAACCAATGACTTTATCCTCATCTAAATTTTCAAAGTTTAAACTGTTATAACCAAAGTAACAGCTACTTAACAGTTCTTGATAAGCTTCATCGGATATATCATTACACAATAATAGATTTTCTTCGAAAGTTCTCTGTTCCTTAGATAATTTTTGTTTAGACAGCTCAGTATATACATTTTCAGAGCTTAAAAAATCAGATAAGTCTTCGTCGATTTTACTCTCACAATCAGTATAATAATCGATTACATTTGACCAAGTTGGCTCCACTTTTTCATAGATTATGAGATGTTTTTTTATGTCAATATAATCTATACGACTTAAATCAGAAATCATTGTTTCAACTTTTTCTATAATGTCAATTTTTAGATTTTCTTCTAAATCCTCGTTATTCAAAAGTTTAATAAGAATATCTTCATTATCAGATTTGTTTTGTTCTAACATTATATAAACGTCTTCTATATAAGTGTTAATTTCCGAATCGATATATTCAATCAATGGCTTACAATTGGATTGGAGTATCGCTGTATAATTTGAAGTTTCAAAAGAGTTTATTGCTTCAGTGTTTCCATTTAATCTAATCATCTGTTGCAAATTCACTTTGTTTATTTGATAGTGGTTGTTTTTATAAACAAAATCAAATAATTCTTTTGTCTCTTTATTTGGATCGTCTAATTTTTCAAACGTAATATGAAGTTTTTCAATGAGTTTAGTGATTTTGCTGAAGTAGTTCAATTCATTGGTATTTTTTACTATTGAAAGAAAGTTCGGTTTTTGCTCTATAGCAATTGCTAACGTATTATTATTTTGATTTGAAATGATGTCGTCTATATTGGCAAAACGAATTATTAATGATAAATAATAGTCCTCTTTTTCCTTTGTATAATTGCTTTTTGAATAGATATAGTCCCAAAAGCCTCTCCAATTTTTCACTAACTTTTCTATGAATATTCTTAGAGGTCGTTTTTCATCCGAAATGTATTTATCAATAAATTCAATAGATCTTTCTTTTTCGTTTGATAAGACTGTTATTATCGCATCATATTTTTGTGAATATTTGGAATAGTTTGTTCCTAAATAATCTACTAAATCAAAGTTTAAAATGGTTTCTCTTCCAAAGTATTTTAATTCAATATGATTATCAATAAGGTTTTCTATGTTAGTAAGTTTATAATCAAATCCTTCATTTATACCACTCTTTACATTTCTCTCAAATTTCTTTTCCTCTTTCGTAATTGAGACTTCATGGAATAGTGAAATGTAATCGTTATAATTTTCGTTGATGTATCCTTCCAATATTAAATTTCTCAATAAGCCGTTGTTCGAAAAATCATTTAAATACTGATTTATATCTATTTCCTTAAAGATTTGCTTTAAATCCCAATTCTCAATTTCAGATTTGTTAAATTTTAATTTTTCAATTTCTCTCTGTAGTAAATCAACTCGATTATTATTTTTACTTTCAATTAATCCAACTCTTGTTTTATAATTTGAATTTGGATTAATTTCCTTTTCAATTTCTGAGAATTTGAAACTTAAAGTGTCACTTTGGATGGTGGCAAAATTTTGGTGTCTATAGTTGTAGGCCAAATTATTACTCTCAATTAACTGCAAAAACTCTTTGTCATTTAAAAGATCGCTGACATTAATATCAGCTATAATTACACCACGACTTGGAGGGAATTTTGTTAAAATCTGATTTAAATAAACCCTTCTCAATTCTCTTATATTCGATAAGTTTTCTTTTTTTATGTTTTGAATTTCAAGCTCTTTTGTAGTAATTTTTTTGTCTATTTCTTCAATAAACTTTTCAATATATATCTTTTTTTCATTAATTAATTTGAAGATTTTACCATCCTTATTGTTCAGTTTATTGAAGTCCTCAGGATCTATGTTTTTATAGGTTATCATTGCAAACAAATCGGCTTCACGACCATTTACAACGTCTGGTTTTAATATATTTCTGTAAATAACAAATTCATGGAAGATATTGATTAAAAGTCTCATATCAATATCATCAATAAAAGTGGTAATGTCAAGAAGAAATTCTTTAGGGAAAATATTTTCTCCTAATCCTGACTCCTTTATTAAGGTTTTTAATTGTTCGATAGCATTCGATGAATTGATAAAAGGAATAACTGGAATAATGTATTCAAAGAATTTAACTCTTTCTTTTTTGTCATTAAACAAATCGTCGCCGACAGCATAAAGGAATTTAATTCCAATTTCTTTATTAGAGGGTTTAGTTATTATCGAGTCGGCATTATTTAATAAAATATTAAGTTCTCTTAACTTGGTAAAAATGTTGGTATTATCAAATCGGTCTAAATCCTCAATAACAACTACATTAAAATCGTTTTTTTCAAAGAAGTATAGTATCTCATCATAATGCTCATTTAGTATTGACTTATTTAAATTGTCTCCAATTTCAATCTCACCTTTTAAGTTTACTTTATTTATTTTTGAATTGCTAAATAATTCAACGACTATTTTTGAGATATATCCGACTCCTAAAGAAGCCAATGAGAAAATAAAAATTGAGTTCCAATCAACTTGGTTTTCTAATATCCATGTACTTGGATTTATTTTATCTATGTAGTTATATTTAAAAAGGAGAATAACACTTGATAACCACAAAATGAAGCAAAAGGGTATTAAAAATAATAATTTCCATTTAGGGATATTTATGATTCTTTTAAACCGTGATTCTGGGAGATTTCCCGGCTTCACTTTATAGATTATTTGTTGCAATATGCTAATTTCAAGTTGCCTTTCTAATTCATCATTACTGATTAAGGTTTCTTTAAATTCATTTGCAATTTCTTTTTCAGCTTCCTTTTCAGACTTCCCGTTTTTTATTTTTAGGTCGAATAGTTCTTTAAAATCTTCTTTGCCTTTTCCTTTATTAAAGGCAGCTAATGATATATTTAGAAAATTATAATCTTCTTTATGCCTATATTGGAATGTTTTTAATAGAGTACTTTTCCCCGATCCGTAACCACCAGTCAATGCAATATTGTTTATGCCCTTAGCATTTAGGGTGTCTTTCAATTTATCTAAATAAGGTTTAATTTTTTCAATGTCCTTTTCTTTGGTTAAAGTTTTGGGAGCAAGTGAACTTATAGTACTATGCTCTGAATTAAATTCACATTTCTTAAGCTGAAACCAAACAGGTAGAAATTTTTGCATACAAAGGTTTTTCTTACTAATATACAAAAATTGTACTAAGAAGTAAAAAATGATTTAATAAATTCTTTAAATCTATCTAAAGTTTTAAATATCACAATATCATTTGTCTATTAACATAATTGCTATTATTTAACAAATTGCATTTCCAATTTTGCCAAAACACACTTGCTCATTTATTCTTAAATAATTATCAATACTTTATTAATATCTTATACATGAATTCTAAAGATTAGCTTATAATTAATTTAAAATATTTATTCATACTAAATAATTTTAAATGATAACTCTTTCTTTATGCATTTATATATTTATTTCAATACTTCTTTAGAAATTAAAACAGTCAATTTGTAAAGAATAGCTATTTGAAGTTTTAAATAGCATTTATGCAACTCCCCTCAACGCTTTTTCAACGTATTTACAACGACTCTTCAACAAACCTTCAACAAGACAGTATGGCATTACAACGCTATGTTGCAATAGCGTTGCAAATCCGACAGAATCCGACACCGACTATTTTTTACCTCTCTAATTTTACCAATTAAGTATTTGTTTTAGGCTATTAGTTTTAAGAATAGCAGTACAAAGATTATTGCAAACCTAACGAAGGTTTCTTAAATCTAACCAAACCTAACCAAATCTCTACAAACCTTTACAAACCTCATCCTGGATTTTGAGATTGTGTAAAATTTGTAAAATCAATACTATGAGAGCCGAAGAAGTATATAACATTGCTATCCATCTTCCTGAAAAGGAACTGGAGCGATTATATACTTTACTGGGTGATAAAGTAGTGAAGCAAAAAAAGAAAAATTACAAACCGATTAAAAAGAAATTGATAACCGATGAAGAGGCGAGGGAATTTATTTTGAGGACGGTTTTTAGGGTTAGGGTTTGAGAGGTTTGGTTTTCAGTCCCATTTAATAGTAGACTTGACTTGCAATGCGGACAAAAACCTATATCACTAACTTTATAACACAAGATGTCATTTTTTACCTTTTTATTCGATTTAAGACATTTTCAAATGTAAAAAGGAGCGCAATAACGCACTCCTTTTTTGTATTACTATTTCACTATTTATTGATTTTCATAATGTTAAATTGAAAATTTTGTTCTTTCACTAACTTTGAAACATACCTATGTTATTCAATTGGGATTAATAGATATATATTTTCATTAAGTGCATTTTCATCTATGATTATGTTGCCCTCAAACAACATATTATTTATGACTGAAATTTTAGTTTTAAATACCAAATATTTTATCTCAGTATCGGAATAATATTTATACAACTTGAATTTAGCTCTATTTATAATTTTTTTTGATTTCCATTTATTAAAATCATAAGTCTTAATCGTTTCGAGCAGCTTATATGAACTTATGTCACTCTCTTTTATTTTAAAAATAAATTTATCAATGTTATAATTTAAAATAAGAGTATCGGTTGGCTTTGCTCTATATTTAAGTTCCAAATCACACTCATAAAAATTAATCTCATGTGGTTCTTTATTGGTAGTAACATCTACAAATCTCAAACAATTATTATTTGTAATAAATCCAGGACATTTTTTCTTAAATACACGATAAAACTCGAATGTTTTTGAAGTTTTGACTCCTATGTATTCTATTTTTTGTGCTGTTAGCTTTCCAAAAATGAAAAAAACAATAAGTATATATTTCATATATTAAAATTTTACACGTTTTATATCATAAAATGAGCCACTACCTCCATAGGTTCCAATCTCCTTAGGTTTACCTTTTAATGGAATTGCTCTTTTTATTTCTTTGCCTTTAAAAACTCGGTTCAAATATTTCATGGTAAGTTTTACAACCTTGCTTGCATTTCCCTTATTCACATTTTTCATCGTTGCAAAACTGGATGAATAATCCATAACGCCACCTTCATTTTCATCTAAACCTAATGTGTGACCTACTTCGTGCTCACGTGTTTGTTGATTAGCAACGCTACTTTTATTTAAAATTTCCTCGGCATTCTTAGTATATCCTCCCATTAATTTGGGGTCTTCTAATCCACCTTCTTTTTTATATTGACTGTCAAATTTGGCGTCCGAAGGCTCCTCTTTAATAAAGTTTCCAATTGGGTCACTTTTTGCCTTAGCTTCATCTGCGCTTCCAGGCAATACAACACTACCTTTCAAATCAAAAGTGACAGTATATATTTCTCCATCCTTATTTTCATAAGTGCCTGAAAAACTACTCCAAGCGGCTAATGCTGCTTTGTTGGTATTGTAATCTGCAGTGCTGGAAAAATAATAGTTCCCCGTAAATTTTATAGTCTTATTTTTGTGGTCAATTTCAATTCCAAAGTCCTCACCATCGTAATCTACATATCTTACTGGATTGTTTCCTGTATAGTTATATGGGCTAAGTGGCATATATTCCTCCGCCAACGGGTCAATATTCATCCATCTACCAATTGCAGGGTCATAATTCCTCGCTCCATAGTCATACATATTAAGCCCCAACTCGTCTTGATATTCCTTCCCATTGTACTTATACTTATATACCAAATCCTCCCCCGGTGGTAATTCTTTAATTTTTATATTTAAATCAACCTCATCACGCTTAAAATTCTTCTTATCTGTATTGTAATTGGTATGTTTAAGCCCAAATGGATAATAGTGATTCTCTTCTAAAATTTTTACCGTTTCTGCCGGAGCATCATAGCTGTAATTTACTCTGATGTTTCCTAAGTGATCTTTGTATTGGTAAACATAATTGTAATGAACGTCCTCATTCTCATCTGTCACAACATTTACATAGCCCTCTGAATGTGGGAAAAAGTCAAGCTTAGTGTTGGTGTATTGATAACCCTCTAAATAATCTGTTACAACTATGTTATTAATTGAATGTTGAACAGTCTTTTTTACTTTTCGCCCAATGGCATCATAAAGGTATTCAATTTTTTGTCCAGTAACAAAATTAATTCTTGTAGGCAGATTCAAATGATTATAAGTTATGTTTGTAATTAACTTATTGGTGTCAGATTTCATGTTCCCGTTGGCATCATAAGTATAATCATCGGTATTATCAGCAACACCTTCGTAATCATCTTTAAAGCCTAATTGGACATATGATTCATCCCAAACTTTCATCAACTGGTTTTTCTTAGTTGGATGATAAGTATAAAATAAATTATCAATTGTAAAAGGACCAACACCCGCTTGGTCAGAGTCTAAATCTCCGTTTCTGTTAAGCATGCTAATGTTCCCTCCTTTGTCATACCAAATCTCTTCATTATACATATTACTCGCACTAATTGAAGCATCCGGCTTTTGATAAACAGCTTTTCTAAGACGGTTTAAATCGTCATATATATATCCGTATTTTCTTTTTATATTATCCGTGGATGTTCTCCAATAAGTTTCTGATATGTTTCCATTGAATAATGGTTTTACACCATTTAACTCATCCAAAGCATCATCATAAGCAATTTTAAAAGCAAATAAATCTAAAGGATCTGTTTGATGTTGTAAGTTTTCAATGTTATTGATACTTTTTAACCAACCTCTAATGTTGTAACGATAATCAACTACTTGTAATGAAAATGTCTTTGAGCCTCCAACTGATTTTTTGATTAGTTGACCTAATTCATCATATTCATTCAAAACTATTCTCTCAAAAGGCAAATCGTTAATCTTTTGGGAATGTATCGAAAGCCTGTCCTGAGAGTCATATTCAAACTCATCTCTAATTGTCGTAATACTATTGCCTTCTCTTGTATGTTGAGTAATTGTATATAATGGTTTACCCATAAAATCAAGTTTGCTATCAACTTGGGTGAAACCTGCCAAGTAATTAGCTTTGTGAGTTCTGATTACTCTTGACTTAACATCATAAAACATTACAGTCAGTTCACTGTTTAGCTGATTTGGATTGTCTAATACCCTAACCCATGAACCGGTTGCAAGTGTTTTTACATTGGTTGCTACAGTTTCTCCTTCAATATCAGAAGGGATACTTGGAACATCGGGAAAATTATAATGGTCGTAATAGTTAACCGTTAGCAATTTAAACCCTGTTGTTGGGTAAGTTTCATTAGTGTATGCAATGGGTACATTATCCACTAAAGCAAAATTACCATCAAGAATGGCTGTCTCAGCCCAATCTCCCAATTGCAATTGAACAGAAACTCTTTTCTCAGGCCCAACCTCTTCTTCATTATACCATCCTGTATATACTACTCTCCCAAAAACATCATATTTGGTAATCATCCAACCTTCATCTGTCCCGCCAAACGGATTGTAAGTCGGTCCGGTTGCAACTGGCATATCTTGACTATTATAGGCAATGTATTCCCATTGTTTTCCGGGTAATTTTTTGGCAACTAACCTATTCTTGTCATCATATTTGTATTGATAGCCTAAATCATCAATTGCATTTTGCGTTATGCTGTTTACATCCATTATTGGAGGAAAAACATAAGTTAAATTTCCAAAATCATCATAAACATAATAGGTGCTATGCTCTACATCATTTTCATAGGTTCTCTTTAAAATTACCTTACCCTCTTTGTCTTTAAACTCCTCAGTAATACCAGACTTATTTTCATCAATAGTTATGGTTTTATATAGCTGATTTTCGTCATAATAATTGCCATTATTTATTAAAGTCGGATTGTAGGTTAAAAGGTTAGCGTTCCAAGTTGTACTTACCCTAAAGAGCCTAACTTCATTTAATGAATTTGTTTCATAACGAAACTTAACCTCATGACCGCTACCTAAACGCCAACTGGCTCCGGGAGCAGCTTGTTTAAAAACCCTGTTCAGAGGAGAACTTTCAAGCTCTTTTTCACTGTAAGGATATTGTGTGGCTTCCTGAGTTGGTTCAGGTGGAGAAGTATAATAATTAATGATATCATTGCCTGTCAAACCATGATAGTTCAACGTTTGACCGGACACCATTGGCAAATACTCTTTTACTTGTCTGCCAAAAGCATCATATTCAATAGGTGTTACAATATCATTCCCCGAGGTAGATTGTTGATGAGCTACTTGTTCTATAGGACGCCCTAAGCCATCAAAATAGGTTATGTTAGCCTTAGGAGAACTTCCTCCGGCTTCTCTAAAAACAGTTGTTTTAACATAATTTTGGTCGGCACTCTGCCCTAAAACAAGAACAGTGAATAAAATGGTAAAACTGGTTATTATCTTTTTCATCTTGTTTTAGTTTTGAGTTCTGTAATGGTATTCGTTTTCTGAAACAGGATTGCCTTGGGAATCGTAAACTCTTATCAGCCTACCAAAATCATCGTAGTCATAAGTTACAATGTCTCCTTTGGGATTTGTTATGGTTCTTACACCAACAAGAGGTTTATAGGTATATGTAGTCACCATTGCCCCGGGCAATGCAACTCTTAAGTCATTAAGTACGCTAATTAAGGCTGGTTCAGTACCATCAAATGAGCTATTTGAGGCATTCTGAACAGCTAATATTAGATTAGAATCTATTTGGGAATATTTGATGTTTTCAATTTTTGCAATTGGTTTAGTTTTGTTGTAACCCCAAATGTAACTTATGAAAGTTCCCCCTTCTTTTCTTACTTCAAGAGGATTGCCGAATTCATCATAATTTTCAAATGCAACCTGGGTCTCTAAACTTTGAGAACCTTTAGATGCTTCAATTCTTTTGGGTAGATATGATTGGTTATCAGTCCAATAATTACCGTAAATAATTCTAGTTTCAGAAAGTACTTCTGACCCTTTTTTCTTCTCAATAGCTTCAATTTCCGAGATTCTGTTTTGAGTGTAAGGAGAATTGCCTGTATGATAGAAATAATTAGTGGTTAGTATTTCCCCATTACTGTTGTCAACAGTATGACTTGCAATTTGTTTGTTTATTGGATTATAGGTAAAGTTCTCGGTTTTTTCTACAATTTTTGGGACATTACTTCCTTGAGGATAGAAATATTCTTTGGTGATTTTACTTGTTAGTTTTGCCCAGCCGAAAGCTTCCACAAAGCTTGAATATGCTAAATGAAGATTAGGAGAGAATGTAATAACAGGAGTGTCTACATGACAGTGTAATGCTACTTGATTGCAAGATTGCAATTTAAGGACATTATAGCTATAATAATCAGAAATAAGCCTAAACGCTGGACAACTATTGTATCCACTATCATAATTCCCAAAGATATTTAATCCTGTTAGTACATAATTCTCCTCAAAAATATAATCATATGTTATAGAGGTCAATTTTTTATTTAAACTGTCTAAAGTCTCTTCCTTTTTTAATAATCCTCTTTTAAAGTCTAAATTTATGGATGGTAAATAAAGTTGTTCAATTGAGTTTATAATATCAGGATATTCAATTGAAGTTGTATAAGTAAATTCTGTTTTTCCATTTCCTAAATTTTCAACAGTTACATTTCGATAGCCAATTTCAGATCCTTTAGTTTTTCCTCTGTTAACTTTATCGTTACTTGAATACATTTCATAGCTATAATTTATTCCAGGAAATCTTGATTCATCTTGACCTTGAAAAGAAGCATTCAATTCAGGACGATACATACTTGTTACATATTTAAAAATAGGCTTTTTGGAAACCAATACACCACTGGAATATTGAGTTTCATTGTTTTCAATTAAATAATCATAGCTATAATTTTTTCTTGATGTAGGTGTTGCTAAAATATCTTGAACATTCACATCCTCTTTGTATGTACTGATGGATGATATCCTTGATCCTCCACCATAAAAGAGATTCTTATAATCTGAGGTTTTTATCTGTCTGAAAAATGCTGCAATTGATGATGTATACTCGTTTTGACTTGAGTTTGGTTGATCAGGTGTTGTAAATCTAACTACATATTCTCCAGGTTGCAAAAGCAAATAAGTGTAGCCATTTTGATCAAAGGTGCTTTCTGAACTAACACCTCCTACCATATTTAGACCAGGATTTGAAGGGTCATAAAAATCTTTGTATAGAGTAAAAAACCATTGGTTGACTTGAAAATTCATTCCAACCTGAAAATAGACTTTTTGAGCCACATCAATTGTAAACAATCTACTAGCTGGACTATTTAAACCTGTTAATATTTTAGAACTATTCAAAAAGTTCCAATTATAATAATTATCATCAAAATTATTTAATTGTTCATTTCCTTGAAATGAATAAGTATTTGATTCATAATTAAAAACAACACAACCTCCGGTTGGCAAAACCATCTTTTCTAATATAAAACTAGAAACTAAGTCTTTATCAACTTCTTTCTCAAGACCATAATCTAAATCATTTAACTTAAGATATCCCCAATGATCTTTAACATAATTACCGCCATAAATCATAGTGGGTTCTTTGTAATATAGTTTATAAATGTCAATAGTGTCATTTTGAGTAACTTGCTTAACTCCTTTCAAAAAAAGTTTTTTCTTGAGTGCGTATTTATATTCATGTTCTAAGTTAAATTGTTTAATGATATTGTTAATACTATCTCTAACTATTATTTGCTTAAATATGTATACATTTTCTCTATTTGTGTAATCTTCATCCTGTCTACCTTGTTGATATACAAAATCAACAGAACCTACTCTTGGAATTTTTATTTTTTCTATTTTTTTTGCTTGGTAAGTTGTGCTTGTCGTTAATGAACTAGATTTTGGTTTATATAAACTCAGAATAAAATCTTGTCCTAAACCAAAATTGGAATAATTCAAATTAAAGTTATTTATTTCATCCGCAATATTTAGATTGTATTGAGGATAGGCATAAGTAATACCATTGTTGACTACTATATGTTCTGTCCCTGCATTGAAATATTGATATTCTAACAATAAATTGTTGTTTGGGTCATAAATTTTAGACAAATGAAAAGCACTATTAAAGGTCTGACTATTTGTATCAATATTATTAATATCATTCAAAGAAGTTGTTACAGAAAGACTATTACTAATTGATTCTTCAACAACATTAAAAACGTATTTATAACCTAATTCATCATATATAGTAAAACCGATAGGCTTATAATGTAAGTGATGTGGCACACTAGAATTTGGCAGATTATAATGGTTAATAATCTTAAGAGTGGTGTTTTCAAGTAATTTTACCTCTAATGCACCACTCGGCTGTTTTTCAATATAGAATCTTCCTGTGTGTCCAAAAAAGTTAAATTGCCAGATGTCATGCTGCGTATCAAACATTCCTTTTGCATTTGTTTCCCAAAGAAATTCTTTTACGCTATCATCAGTTGAAGAATTGACAATGTTAGCGGGGTTCATCATATTGAAAAAACTTGTGCCTTGAATGGTTTGAAGTGTTTGATAGTAATTCAAACCGTTGGATTCTTTTACTCTATAAATCCCAATCTTGTTACTTTCAATTTGTTCATCTGGCATCCCTAAAACAGTTCTCGAAATTGAGCCTCCTCCTGTAAAGCTCCATCCTAAACCAATGTCACTTGCAACTTCATCTAACTTAGTGCTAGATGAATGGTAACTTAATGAAATATTCAGCCCAATTTTTTGTGAAGGAAAACTATAATCAAACAATGGAATATTTACAGAGGGGACACCAGTGTAATTACTCACAGGAATTTCTTCATACTTCATTAAAGCAGCAACCGTTGGAGAAGGGGGTATTATATTAGGTAATTCTGGTTTTATTTCAGGGGACTGTTGTTGTGCATAAGATATCGCACATAGAATATATAAAATACAAATTTTATAAGTTTTCATAATCTAATTAATTTTATTTCTTCCTTTAATAATCTTCACACCGTCACTTTGTTTGTCCGTTTTGATGTTTACGATATAAACACCCTCAGGTAACCCTTGCAAGTCTATTGGAACAGTCCTGTCTGTAATTTCAAACTGTTGCAAAACGTGTCCAGCTATGTCAACTAGTGTTGCCGTTCCTTTGTTGAACTCATAGCCTACAATAACATTGGTATAATCAATGGCTGGGTTAGGAATAGCTTCCACTGGCTTTTTATCTTCTTTGGGTTTTTGTTTGTCTTTAAGCTTTACAACCCAAAAGTCAGTGCTACCTATACCGCTGTTTTTATCGTTGGATATTTTACCCTTGCTTGTTCCTGCCATTAAATAGCCGCCATCTCTAGTTTCAATAACTTTCTTTAAAATGTCTTGTCCTTCACTACCGACATCTTTACGCCAGATTTCTTCTCCTTTTTCATTGAGTTTAATGGCTACATAATCGTCAGTACCTGATTTTACTTTAGGTTCATTTTTTTGATTATTTTTTATTGGACTGCTTCTTTTGATGATTTCTCCTTGAGCATAACCTCCTAAAAGAATGGTTTTGTCGTCATTTTCAACCAAAGAAGTCAGTACATCAACCTTTGCAATGTTGTAAGTTTCTTGCCAAAGGATACTGCCTTCTTTATCGAGTTTTAGCACCCAAAAATCTGTTCCGCTTTGATTGCTGCTTCTTTTATCGTCACCACTCTCAGAGTTAGAGTTTCCGCCTAACAAATAGTTTCCATCTTTTGTAGTGTGAACAACATATAATTGATCATCTCCTTTACCTCCAATGGTTTTTTGCCATTGTTGTTGACCGTCTTTATCTAGTTTGACAATCCAATAATCTGAATCTCCTAAATTTTTATGTAGCTTATTACCACTATCGGGTGAGTTTGAGCTACCACCTAACAAATAGCCTCCGTCTTCGGTGATTGCAATGCTTCTTAATTCATCGTTATAAATACCGCCAAAAGTATTTTGCCAAACAATCTTACCATCAATATCAATTTTCATTACCCAATAATCCATTCCGCCAAAATTAGGACTGGTTTTATCTCCGGTGTTTGAAGAACTACTTGAGCCTGCCACAACAAAACCACCGTCACGAGTTCTTACTACAGCAGTCAGTTCGTCTTGTCCTGAGCCGCCTATGGTTTTTTGCCATTCTTCGCCTCCTTTGGCATTGAGTTTTACTATCCAAAAATCAGAAGAACCTTTACACTTTTCTTTTTTATCAAAACCCTCTCCTGACTCTGATGAACCCGCCAGTAGAAAACCACCTTCGTTAGTAAGAATAACACAACGTAACTTATCCTGTGCAGAACCTCCTAAGCTTTTCTGCCAATCTAAATCCCCTTTTTCATCCATCTTCCAAACCCAGTAATCCAAATCGCCACGGTTGTCTTCTGTTTTGTTTCCGGATTTTTTAGACACTGAACTCCCGGCCAGAATAAATCCGTAATCAGGTGTGGCAACGACATCAAATAAGAATTCTGCTTGTTTACCACCATAGCTTTTCTCCCATAGAATGTCTTGTGCAGTCATTGGGACAATTCCAAATAAAAAAATGCAACAGACCAAGATTCGGTGTTGCATTAGCAATGATTGTTTTGTCATAAAAATTGTTGTTAGGTTCAATTCGCCAATTTAAATAAGCGGTGTAAATTTTAGGTACACTAAAAGTGTACATTTTGTTAAATTTTCTGACAACAAGTTCTGAAATTGTTTTGATAAAAAAAATCCCCATTAATGGGGATTTTAATCGTTGATTTTAAGGTAATATTACTACAAAAGGTGCTTTTTTATAGATTAATGGTTTTCTTAAATTTACTTTTTTAGCAACAATTTTTATAATTTTTCTATTTCATTTTATTTGTAATTTTTTAGAATAATTCAACTCAAAAAAGAGAAAGATTCACATAACAATTTACTTTTATATGCAAAGACAATTAGGAGAATTTAATCTTCTTTAAAGCTTACTGAAAGAAATTCTTTGTGTAAAACTGTCAACTGTTATTTAAAATTGCATTGACAGTAAAATCAAAGATTATTACCAATGTGGAGACATTGCAATTTGTTCTTATAATTTTCAAAACTATTTAGCATTAAAAAAGCTATCTTTGCCATTGAAAAAGTAAATTTTATTATTAACCAAGTGCATACGAAATCGCATACGTTTTTAATAATTTAACCTCTCAGAGTGGGAATTTTAAGGTTTTATTCGTGGTGAAAGTGATACAAAATCAACTCATAACCCGAAGGTCACAGGTTCGAGTCCTGTTCCCGCTACTAACAAAAGCCATTCTGAAAAGAGTGGCTTTTTTTATAGCAAAAGGCAACCTATGAATATGAAAAAAATTGTCGAGTACAGAACTTTGCTCGGCGTGACCAAGACCGCAACCTTAAAAGAGTTGAAAACCATCTACCGCAATAGCATGAAAGCGTGTCATCCGGATGCCATAAGTGATGAAAACGAGCGTCATTTAGCAGAAGAGCGAAGTAAAGAGATTATTGCTGCTTACCACTTTTTAGTGAGTATTGCTCCTGAAACTATAGAGAAAGACAAAGCGGAATACGAACGAATCACATCGACGACTAATATTGCTGATTTTTATTATGAGAATAGCGTGCTGTATATCACTTTGTTGGACGGCAGTTCATTTGAATATTTCGGAGTTTTAAGACCGGCATACATTAAAATGATTAATGCAGAGTCGCCAAGTCGTTTTGCCAGAAGACATATTTACAACAACTATTTGTACAGAAGTTCTGCAAAGTTGGTCGCTGTATAAATTAAAAAAGGCCTCAAATTACTTTGAGACCTCCTTTACTATTTAAACCAATCCAATTTTTTTCTTATTCATCTGCAGCAAAAGCTGAGTTTTTGTCGATGCTCACCTTTAAAGTTGTAGCTACACCTTGTTCATTCACCATAGTCATATTCAATGTGTCTAATTTGGCCAAATTTTTAGTCACAAAACCATTGAACATATTGTATGAAATATTCATTTCTTTTAGGTTTCTCAACTTTTCTAAATCGAAAGGCACTTGACCATCCATTTTATTTTCAAACAAACTCAAGGTTTCCAAAGAGGTTAAATTAGAAACTTCCTTTTCTAATCTGCCTGTTAACTTGTTGCTGTTTAATAACAATACTTTTAATGATTTCAATTGGTAATATGACGTTGGTATCGAACCTTCTATTTCATTATTAAAAAGCGACAAGGTTTCTAAGTTAGCCAAACTTCCTATCCCAACCGGTAAAACGCCGGTTAAGCGATTCATGTGCAACTCAATCGATTTTAATTGTGTAGCGTTTCCAAGAGATTCCGGCAAAGCGCCTGAAACTTTATTGAAAGCCACATTTAATTTGGTCAAGCTTTTTAGATTACCCAAGGTTGCCGGCAAAACACCTGATATATCATTACGGAACAAGTTTAGCACTTCTAAGGAAGTCAAATCCCCTATTTCTGCCGGCAATTCGCCTACCAAATTATTATTCATCAATTTGATAGCGGTTACTTTGTCATTTTTAACTTCTACACCATACCAAGTGGCCACAGGCGATTTTAAATCCCATTTGTTGGTCCATTGAGATCCTTTGGTTGCTTTGTACAATTTAATTAAAGCATTTTTTTCAGTAGAAGACACTTCAGCAAACACTGAGGTTGATAAAAAGAATACCGCAAGGCATGTAAAAATAGATTTCATATCATATATATTTGGGGTTAATGACGGTGTAAACTTATAACTGTATTCGTTAAAAAACAAAAAAAATCGATGAAATGCATTTTTTATGAATTTAAATAAGTATTAATCTTACAATAAATAAGATTGTTGGTGAAAGTAATTTTTTGCTATCTTTGATACACTAACCAATAAAACTATTATTATGCCATTTAATTTTTACGCTGTTTTAGCCTCAACTTTAGTTACGCTATTAGTTGGATTTGTATGGTACAATCCAAAAGTTTTCGGAACCATTTGGATGAAAGAAACCGGAATGACCGAAGAAAAAGCAAGACAATCCAATATGCTTAAAGTCTTCGGATTGACTATTTTATTTTCGTTTATGTTGGCTTTTTTAATGCCTGTTTTGGTAATTCACCAATTTGGTGCTTTGGGAATGATTGGCGGGCCTGAATTTATTGAAACCGCAAAACCTTCCTACGCAGCCTTTATGGCAGATTACGGATCGGCTTTCAGAACATTTAAACATGGTGCTTTACATGGTTTTATGAGCGGATTGTTTTTTGCGCTTCCAATGACGGCCATCAACAGTTTGTTTGAGCAAAAATCTTGGAAATACATCTTGATAACCTCAGGTTATTGGATTGTTTCCTTTACCATTATGGGAGCAATCCTTTGCGGATGGCAATAATTAACATTTTATTATAAACCAATCGCTCTACATTTGTAGGGCGATTTTTTTATGTTAGATAACTATACCTTTCAAATTTATGCGGCAACTTCGGAACTCCCAAAATCTTGGGATCAGGTTGCTATTCATAATATTTTTCTGCAAACACAATATTTAAAAGTACTAGAAAGTTCGGCTCCAACCAATATGCGGTGTTTCTATATAGGTATTTATGAAGACAAAGTATTGATTGGTGTAGCTTTAGCCCAATACCTCGACTTAAATAAATTGGAATCATTTGGAGAGCGCGATCAATGTATGAAAACCTATGTCCGCAATTTCATCTTCAAAAACTTTGCTTCTCATGTGCTGTTTTTAGGCAACAATATGATTACCGGACAAAACGGCTATGCTTTTTCCAAAACTGTCGATTTTAAATGCATTAGCGATTTGCTTTTGGATTGTGCCCAATCCATCACTGATTATTTCAAGCAAAAAGGCATAAAAATTCATATTGTTTCATTTAAAGACTTCTATAAGCACTGTTCTGACGAACTTAAAAAACATGGCTTTGAAACAATATATGAGTTTAAAACCCAACCCAACATGATTTTTGAGTTACCTGATAATTGGGAAACCAAAGAAGAATATATAGCCGCTTTTTCAAAAAAATACCGTGACCAATATAAAAGAGCCCACAAAAAAGCTGACGGCCTTGACATTCGTGAATTGTCTATGGAAGAAATTATAACTTTGGAAGACCGCATTTATGAATTATACCATTATGTAGCCAAAAACGCGCCTTTCAATACCTTTTTCTTGGCTAAAAATCACTTTTCGGTTTTTAAAGGCTGTTGTGGAGAAAGGTTCATATTGATAGGCTATTTTGACAGTGGGAAATTAGTTGGTTTTCACACCTTACTGCTCAACGGCAATGTATTAGAAACCTATTTTTTAGGTTACGACGAGCAAATCCAGAAAGAAAAAATGTTGTACCTGAATATGCTGTACAATATGACGCAATTTGGTATAGAAAACCGTTTTAAAAAAATCATTTTCGGCAGAACTGCCTTAGAAATAAAAAGTTCTGTTGGTGCAGAACCGGTAATGATGTCCGGATTTATCTACCACACCAACACTTGGATTAACCGACTATTACCGAGAGTATTTCCAAAATTAGAACCTACTTTGATTTGGCAACAGCGACATCCATTCAAATAACCTGAAATTAGTAACTCAATCTTAGCCGGGTTTTAATGTAAAATAACACTACTGATATGCGTTTGTTATTTAAGAAATAATCGTCAGTTAGTCTTTCTTAATAGCAGGTAAGCGTAAACAGCCAAGGTTAATTCGCCAATAGTACCCAAAAGTAAAATTACTGAAGGCATCCCGTCGGTTACAAAACTGATCAAACGACCTAAACCCAATCCGAGCATAAAAAGCATATTCGATATCGTGGCAGCTTTCCAATAAGAGGATTGTTTGAGTCCGATAAACCAAAAAGCGGCAAAGCACAAATACAAGCCCATGGTGGCTTTGTAGATATTGGACTCGTCTGTGGTTTGGGCAGACACTTCAAAAAGTAAATCGGATTGAAAACCGTAAACCAAAGCGGCTGTGGTAACGACCGGTATGGAAATGTAAAGGTGTAAATTTTGGCGCCAATTGGTTTTCATGCTTTAAAAATACAAAAAGTTCGGCTACTACTGTCATAGCCCGGATTGCAGTGGAAAGCTTTTTGCGGCAACGACTATTTATTTTAAAGGGTTTCAAAGCGACCAACGGAAGCTCTTGAAACCCTTATAAAATATTGTTGTTGGCGGAAAAACTTGGAACGAAAAGCCGGATAAGCTACAAATTATCGATTTCAGTTTGCACGGCTTCCCAGTCTTCGAGTAGTTGATCCAACTCGGCTTTTTTCTTGTTGTAAGCCACAAAAAAGTTAGCATTTTCGATGTGTTTGTCGTAATTCGAAGCCAATTCTTTGTCGTCGTTTTGGATATCGATTTCGAGTTGTTTGATTTGACTTTCGATTTTACTTAGGCGATTTTGCAGCGATTTGCTCTTTTTTTGGTCTTCGTATGATAGATTTTTAGCGGTTGTTTTGGTTTCGACCACTACGTCTTTCTTTTCAATTTCGCGCATGTTGCTGGCGTTGCGTTGCTCGAGGAAGAAGTTGATATCACCCAAATATTCCCTGATTTTTTGGTCTTTGAATTCGTATACGATATTGGACATGCCTTGGAGGAAATCCCTGTCGTGCGACACCAAGAGTAGCGTGCCTTCGTATTTTTGAAGCGCGGCTTTGAGGACGTTTTTCGATTTGATATCTAAGTGGTTCGTAGGTTCGTCCATCACTAAAACATTGATGGGTTGCAAGAGCAATTTGCACAAGGCCAAACGATTGCGCTCACCTCCTGACAGTACTTTTACTTTTTTTTCTACATCGTCGCCACGGAATAAAAAAGCGCCTAACATGTCGCGGACTTTAGCGCGATTGCTGTCGGTTGCCGCATTGGTCATGGTTTCGAGTAAGGTTAACTCGCCGTCGAGGTATTCCGCTTGGTTTTGGGCGAAATAACCCAATTGTACATTGTGACCTAACTTGATGCTGCCTTCGTATTGGAATTCGTTTACAATGGCTTTGACGAAAGTGGATTTCCCTTGGCCGTTTTGACCGACAAAGGCAATTTTACTGCCGCGTTCAACTAAAAGCGAAATGTCTTTGAGGATGACTTTATCTCCGTAAGCTTTGGTTACATGCTCTGCTTCGATGACAACTCTACCCGGTGTTTGCGAAACCGGAAAGGAAATATTCATGACCGAATTGTCGTCTTCATCTACTTCGATGCGCTCGACTTTATCTAATTTCTTGATTAGAGATTGCGCCATGGATGATTTGGTGGCGCTGTATCGGAAACGTTCGATGAGTTTTTGGGTTTCTTCGATTTTTTTGGCTTGGTTTTTTTGGGTAGCCAATTGCTTTTCGCGAATTTCTTCACGCAAGACCAAATACTGCGTATATGGTTTATTGAAATCGTAGGCTTTGCCTAAGGAGATTTCTATAGTACGGTTGGTCACGTTATCGAGGAACATTTTATCGTGCGATACTATCACTACTACTCCGGGAAAATTTCTTAAAAAACCTTCGAGCCAAATGATACTTTCGATGTCTAAGTGATTGGTTGGCTCATCCAGCAATAAGATATCGTTGGATTGTAATAAGAGTTTGGCCAGCTCGATACGCATACGCCATCCGCCGGAAAAAGTATCGGTTTGGTTGTTGAAATCTTCTCTTTTGAAACCGAGACCTAAGAGAATTTTTTCGGTATCGCCCACATAATTGTAACCTCCCAAAATTTCGTAATGGTGTGTTACATCGCTTAATTGCTCGATTAATTCGGAATAGCTTTGGCTTTCGTAATCGGTTCGTGTCACCAATTGGTGGTTGATTTCGTCGATTTTGAGTTCAGCTCTTTTGATTTCTTCGAAAGCTTGGTAGGCCTCTTCGAGTACGGTTCGGCCTTTGACGAAGTCGATGTCTTGGCGAAGGAAACCAATTTTCACTTCTTTTTCGGTGGCAATCTGACCGGAATCGGGTTTGAAATCGCCGGCTAAAATTTTGAGCATGGTTGACTTCCCGGCACCGTTTTTACCCACCAATCCTACTCGGTCGCCGGCACCTAAACGAAAGGTTACTTCTTCAAAAAGATAGGTTCCGCCAAAAGAAACCGATAAATTGTGTATGTTTAACATAATGAATTGTTACAAAAGTTACAGCCAAAAGATTTCTAAAAAGTACCTTTGTAGACTCAAAGCCAAAGTGCTGAAAAGTTCCAAATAAAAATTTTTGCAAATGTTAAAAAAAGGATCCAAACTAAATAGCATTTTAACAGGAAGTTGTCCGAAATGCCAAGAAGAAAATATGTACGTTGACCCAAATCCGTACCATCTAAAAAAGATTTATGAAATGCATGAAGAATGCAGTCATTGCGGATTGCATTACCAAATAGAGCCTTCGTTTTTTTATGGCGCCATGTATGTAAGTTATGCTTTAACCGTTGCTATTGGTGTGGCTGCTTTTATCATAGCTAAAGTTTTTGTTGGGTTGGATTTGATAGCCTCGTTTGCGGCTATTATTATTGCGCTGTTGATGTTGATGCCTGTCACTGCCAGATTAGCGCGTAATATCTACATTAATATTTTTGTCCACTACGACAAAGAAGCGGCTAAAAAGAAGTAATATATCTTCGGATATCAACACTTTTGTCTAATGGCTTTTGGTTTTCGATATACTCGAATAAATCCAAAGCCATAGCAGGCGCCAGCATTACACCTCGGGTTCCTAAGCCGTTTAAAATATGTATATTTTTATGCGACGGATGGGTTCCCAGTAAAGGCCTTCTGTCGTTGACCGTTGGACGTACACCGGCGAGGTGTTCTATGATTTCAAAATCACATTGCAATAATTCTTTGATGCGGTCTATTAGTTCTTGCTTACCTTGCTCGGTAGGCAAATCGGTTTTGTCCTCCCAATTGTAAGTGGCGCCGACTTTAAACAAATTATTCCCCAACGGTAAAATAAAAATGCTGGTATTAATGATCACATCTATATCTAAATCGGGAGCTTTAATTACTAATAATTCCCCTTTAGTACCATCTAAGGGGAGATGTTTAAAATATGGGTTAGCGTGCATCCCGAAGCCTTCAGCAAAAACAATATGTTTGGCTTGGTAATCTTTGTAAGCAATAAAGGTTGACTCCAATATAAGATTCTCGTATTCGAAAGTAACAGCCTGATAAACCTTAAGCTTTTTTAAATAATCTCGGTAGCTGTCTAAAAAAACATCCGTATCTAAATAACCTGTATGCAATACTTCGCCATATCCGAACGGGGCGTCGATGGCATTGTATTTCGTTTGGACAATAGCAATGGAGAGAAAAGGTGCCAATGTTGGTTTATCAGAAGCGGCGAACCAATTGTTTTGTTCTTCTATGGAATAGAACTTGCGATAGATAGGCATTTTGAAATCGACTTCAACCTTGAGTTTTGCTTCTATTTGAGCGTAAAACTGTTTGGCTATAGCCAATTGTCGTTCTGCGTCCCAAACTTGGCTAAAACGCTTTAAAATAACAGGATTGTATAAACCGCCGGCTACTCGAGAAGAGTTTTGCGAAAAGTTTTCAAAAACCACAAATGACTTTTGGTTTTGCAACAATGTTTCTGAGAAAGCAATACCGGCCAATCCGGAACCAACTACAATATAATCAAGCATAATATTGGGCTAAAAAAAACTCTCACCAAAATGATGAGAGTTTTGTATAGTTTATGAAATAATCTTAGTAATTCCACATGTCAGATTCGAAACTGCGAATCTTTTCTTTAACACGCTCAGATTCTAACAACTGCATTTGGGCGTTGTCTTTCATGTACTGCTGAATTTCTCTGTCGCCGTAAACGTTTTCTTCTTTGTAAATCACACCATTAAATCTACGGGAATTCAACAAATGGTCGAAAGTAATTGGCATAGCCGAATTCTTGTCATTGAAAGCTTTGGCTTCGTGCAAAATATCTCTGACAGCCGGGAAATATACCCAGAATAAGTCGATAACATCAGGATTATCTTTTCCGATGTCACGTGCTTCAGGTGTCACCGGACAAATCGCTAACAATCTGTACTTTAATTCACCTTGACGCTTGTCGAAATACCAATAACCTTTGATTTTGTAACCTGAAATATCTTGAGCTGTTAAATTTTGCTTATTGATAAACTGAGGATCTAATACTTTCTTTCCGGATTTGTATTCGTCATAATAATTATTAATCTCATCAAAACCGGCAGGAATAGTATCAGTATAAGTAAATGATGATTCCATGTCTTTAATAGTCTTTTTGGTATTAAAGTAGTCATCAGCATATACCTCAGTGATTTTACCATTTTTAATATTCTTTACTAAAACATCAAATAAAGATCTTCTCTCTTTCCCAACGAAAGCAGTATCAATTGGGTAGTATAAAGGGAAATTGATACGTTCATCGATATCAACAAACTCCCAAATAGTTTTACCCATTAAAACATCTCTATCATGCACATAACCGTATGGCAGAGGCTTATCATTGTCAGAAATTAACTGAGCAGGCGTCTTTTTCCCAATTTCACTCGGTACTTTGGCGTTCAATAGATTTGACTGAGCAAAAGCAGAGATACTAATTGACACAGTAAATACGACAGATAAAAGATTTTTAATTTTCATGTTTTTAATTGTAAGTTATTTAAGTAGGTATATCTAACTCAAATTATTATTGTATTTCGTAAATAACCGGAGCTGCTGTTGGTACAACAATTTTGGCACCACCTACAACTTTGGTTTTGATATCAGAAATAGTAACCTGATCTCCACGTGTAACTCTAGCCAAAGCAGCTTTACATCTTCCGTCAACTCTATCACCGTTAACAACGATAGCAGGCTGACCAGGCACTTTGAATGTGAACTGAGTTACTTGGAAACTTAAATCGTATAAGAAGTCTTCTAATTTAGCAGAAATCTGAGAAACTTCTAAACGAGATTTAGCACCTTTTTGTACACCAGTTCCACCACCGATAGCACCAGCAGGAGCAGGGATGTTTTTAATTCTGAATACTTTTCTATCATTAGCAGACGTACCGTCAGGCATTTTAGCAGTAACTGATACAGTAACTTCAGTACCGGCCCCTGGGTTAAGGTTGTATTTACCATTACCTGAAGCTTTTGATAAACCAGGAGCAGAAGCAGATACATTGTTATCAGGCACACCAGCAAATGAAATTGTCATTGGGTTATCTAAACCACGGTAAACAACATTCATTTTATCGGCAGAAATATTTGCTGTTTTAGGACGAGGAACTACAACGTATTTACCTTCAAATTTCAATGGAACAGGTTTTCCGTCTTCCATGAAAGAGAAAGTACCATTAATAGTTTTTTCTCCGATACCACCAGCTGTCATTGAGATTACAGCTTGACCATTTTCAATTTTTCCAGGACCTGAAAAACTTGTAGGAACCGTGTTAGCATCATACTTACCTAAAACTACCTTACCTTTAACAGTTTCACCTTCAAAGAATACATTTTTCTCTAAAACAACCATAGCCTGGAAGTTTTTCAATGAAGCTGCCTGTGCAATAGTGTTTCCAATTAAAGCATTGTAAATATCTTGCTCTGTAGCCTGAACATCATTTTGCATACTAGTTAATTTTGCAATAGATGCGATAGCCGGGAAACCTTCAAAGTGGTAAGATAAGTACTTTTTAGAAACACCTTCTTTATCTTTTACATCACCTAAATTGAATTTTTCATTGATTTTATTAACGATAATTTGGTACTTAACATCATTACCAAAAACAGCTGTTATATCTTTTTTGTATTTCTCGATTTTAGCGATGATTTCATTACCTTTTGCAGAGTATCTGTCACCTTCAAACCAATTCTCATCAATATAACTTCCTTTGTCCATTGCCTCATAAGGCAACTTACCGTCTTTCTCTCTTTCAAATTCTTTGGAAACATCATTCTTGATATTTCCTAAATAATCATATAATTCTTTGGATATAGCTTTTACTTGGTTGGCTTTATCCAACGGAATTTTGAAACGAGTCGGATCATCCTCTGCTTTTTGCTCTAATGTTCCTAATAAGCTTGTATTGTATTCCTCAGCAAACTTATTTACTCCTTCAAATTTTTCATTCATTAAACCAAAAGCAGTCAATACTTCTTTTGACATATTCAATGCCAACATCGCGATGAAAACCAAGTACATTAGGTTAATCATCTTCTGTCTAGGGGTTAGTTTTCCTCCTGCCATTTTTTCTAATTAGTTTATTGTTTTGTTAATAAAATATAGTTCAAAAACTAATTATCCTTTGTTACTCATTGCAGACAACATACCACCATAAACATTATTCAATGTTTGTAAGTTAGATGTTAACGATTGCATTTGGTCTTTTAATTTTAGATTGTTTTCAGCAACTTCGTTGTTAATTTGAGCATTTCTCTCAGCACTTTGTAATTGTACTTGGTACAAACCATTCAGAGTTTCTAATTGAGTGGCTGCTTTAGTCATTTCTTCAGCATATTTTTTTGTTGAAGCAACAGAATCAACTGTTGGAGAAATTGCTTTAGCAGCACCTTCAAAATTCTTGATACTATTTCCTAAACTTTCCATCAACTGACTGTCGATTTTTGCTTCTTTCAACATATTGTCTAACTTTTGAGACAACAAACCTTGAGCATCTTTTGGATCTTCATTCTTTTTGTCTCTAGGTCTTGCCTCTCCACCTGCTAATTCAGGGTAAACCAATGACCAGTCCAATTCCTTATCAACCGGGTCAAAAGCAGACAATCCAAAAATTAGAGCCTCAACAGAAAGACCTACAATAAGCATCAAACTTGCTCCAGTCCAGTGTTGTATTTTAAATAATGCTCCAACGATTACAACAGCCGCTCCCATACCGTAAGCGAAATTCATTGTTTTTTTGCTTAATAATGCCATAATAAATAATTTTTTTTTAGTTAGTTAAGTTAAATATAATTAAGTTGGTTTTGAAATTACTTTCTCGGTGCTTTACCATTTTTGGTTACTTGAGTTCCCATATAATCTTGAACTGTTCTGAAGCCGATATAACTTCTGGCAGTATCAGCATATTCAAAATCTCTGGTTCCTACTTGCAAAAAGTAAGCTACATCTTTCCATGAACCTCCGCGAACTACTTTTCTCATATTTTTAGAGTCGCCCACTGTTGGGTTCATAGTAGACACATATTCGTAAGCAGCGGCATCATAAGCAGAATCTGTCCACTCAGCCACGTTCCCTGACATGTTGTACAAGTTATAACCGTTAGGCTCATAAGACTTAGCTTCTACTGTGTATAAAGCTTGATCGGCCGCATAGTCTCCTCTATTAGGTTTGAAATTAGCCAAGAAACAACCTCTGTCATTTTTAGCATAAGGACCTCCCCAAGGATAAGTTCCGGACTCTAAACCGCCTCTGGCAGCATATTCCCATTCAGCTTCTGTAGGCAATCTGAAAGAGTTAATTAAATCCGGTCTTTTCTTTTTCTTTTTTGATTTGATGTAAGCATTTTTATTCAAGGTTCTCCAAGCACAAAATGCTTTTGCTTGCTTCCAAGATACCCCTACAACAGGATAGTCTCCATAAGCTTGATGCCAAAAGTAATCATTGTGCATCGGCTCATTGTAAGAGTAAGCAAAGTCTTTAATCCAAACTGTAGTATCAGGATAAACCTCTTGTTGTTCTGTTCTGATGAAAGAGCTTCTCTTTCCAACTTTAGCTTTTGCTGCTGCTTGAATATCCATCCAAGAATAACGGAACTTTAATTTTCTTACATCAATAGTTCTTAATCCGTTGAAAGATTCTGCCAAAGGCAAATACATACTATCCATAACTTCTGAATAATATTCATCCGGATATTTACTGGTATCTGTAATTAATTTTACTTTTCTATTCAATCTTCTTCCCGCATAAGGATCATCATCAGTCCCAACACTGTAATAATTCTCATACATATACTTGTCATATGGAGTCATTTTAGCAGGATCAGTGTCGTTAAAAGCAAAATCACCGATACTTCCGGCATTTTTTCCGCCTTTTCCACCTTTACCTCCTGAACCAGCCGTCTGACCAACTTCGTCAGCCAAAATTGCCAAGCGAACTCTGATTGTAGAATCTTTTACCCATTCTACAAACTGACGGTATTCACTGTTGGTTATCTCTGTCTCGTCCATGTAGAACGATCTTACAGTAACAGTTTTAGTAGGCGCATCTTGCACATTGGCCAAATCATCATCTGATTTACCCATGATGTAAGCACCACCCGGAATCAAGGTCATACCAAACGGCTTCTCAGGATGCCATTTTTTTCCTTTAACTCCTACTAATTCACCTTTGTCGCTTGATCGTCCACAGCCCGTTAACAAAGCTAAAACTGATGCGAATGCAATGACTTTCTTCATATAAATTGGGGTTATTTGAATATTTTATTTTTAAGGGCGTAAACCTATTTATTATTTTTCAAAAAAGCAATTAAATAATATTAAATTTTACCCTATCTAATTTCCAATTACACTTTAACAATCCAAAAATAGAATATTAAAAGTGAATAAAAAAACATTTTATCGATAAAATGCACATTTTTACTGATAAAATGCACTTTTATATATTTTTTGAAAACTTTATCTTACAAGAAATATAATTTTAAACAACTTTTAATGTTTATAAACAATTTTTCCTTTGAGCCTTCCACCATCTTTCCGGAATTTCGTGATTGCAAGCAGCCAGATATTCTTCGTGGGAACACGGTAATAACGTATTTTTTTTCAGTTTATTGTGTTGCCCTGCAAAAAAATTAATTTCGATCCACCATCGGTCTGTTTTATTACTCTTGTAGAAAACCAATTCTTCATTTTCCAAAGGAACTATATATTTTAAGTAGTTCTCTTTGGTGCCAAAAGGGTATTCGTTAGAACGGAAGTTAATTCCCTCCAAAAAATACCAAACTACCTGAGCTATTAAAACGGCTTCTTCTTTTGTATTGTTATGGTTGAAAACACCAAACGAACTTACTTTATCACTGATTCCGGCATAACGAGACAAACTACAAATCTCTTTCCCATTAAAACCATTGGGTATAAACTTAAATAAATTACCTGAATCTGAAGACTTTACAGCTGTTAAATCAACGCAAACTATGTCGGCATCTCTAAAAACCGGTTCTGAAAGCGCAATATTATTGGAAATTTCTCCCAAACGATAGGCGTCAAAATACAATTTTTCAATCAAATCAATTTCTTCTTGGGAGTTGAAATAAGTTTGATAACCGATATTACAGTAATTAAACAGATTATTAGGTTCATCCAGGACAATTTTTGACAAATACGAATTTGAAGTTATACCATCTTCCTGTTTTCCAAAATCAAACTTACTATCAATAGCCACTAAGTTTACCATCTGCTCTAAACTATCATAAGCACGATACAGAGGATAAGTCAAATCTTGAGAACCACCAATCACAATAGGAATTACCCCTTTGCGTATTAACTTGGACGCTACTTTTTGTAGAGCAAAATAGGTGTCATCGAGAGAATTTCCCGGATAAATATCTCCCAAATCCGCTATAGCACTTTGCCAATTTCCGGGAAATAAGCTGTACAATTCTTCACGAACAGCTTTCAGTTTGACTTCTTCATAGGCATTGTTGTCGCCTCTATTCTCAAGTACTCCGATTACTGCAACCTTAATTTGATCTAAATCGGGAAAATCTTTATCGGTATGAAAAGACACTTTACTACCAAGGTGCTGAGAGGACAGTCCCTTTACATATTGTATAATATCATTATCAACCGGAGAAAGAAAATCAAGTTCCATAGGTTACTTTTTTTTAGCGGTAGTTTTTTTTACAGTCGTTTTTTTGGCAGTAGTTTTTTTGGCAGTAGTTTTCTTTTCAGGTGTTTTTTTGGCAATTAAATCCTGTACTTGTTCCAATGTTAATTTACCGGCATCGACATCTTTATTCAATTCGATTTTGATTTTTCCTTTGGTGATCACCGATTTTCCCCAACGGGCTTTTTCTACCAAAATCCCTTCTTCTTTCCAATGGTGAATGACTTTATCGATGTCTTTTTGCAATTTCTCTTCGATTAACTCTTCTATATCGGATTGCGACAAGTTATTGAAGTCGTATTTTTTGTTCACATTAATAAACATCCCGTTCCATTTTAAGAACGGACCGAAACGACCAACCCCTTTTTGGACATCCATATTTTGGTATGTTCCGATTGGTGCATCAGCTTTGGTCTTTTCATTAATCAATTCCTGTGCTCTTTCCATGGTTACATCCAACGGATCTTCGCCCTTGGGAAGAGAAATAAATTGTTTGCCGAAACGCACATATGGTCCGAAACGACCGTTGCTCACTTCAACTTCTTCGCCGTTATAAGTACCGAGATTTTTCGGCAACAAAAACAAATTCAACGCTTCTTCCAAAGTAATGTTACCAATGTTTTGGTCTTGACGCAAACTGGCAAATTGCTTATTGTCGTCTTCAGCATCACCAATCTGTGCCATGGGACCGAATTTACCCAAACGCACCGATACCGGCTTACCCGTTTTCGGATCGGTTCCTAGTATGCGTTCTCCACTTTCTCTGTCGGCATTCTTTTCTACTTCTATTACATTAGGATGAAACTTATTGTAGAAATCCTGCATCATTTTAGCCCAATCAATATTGCCTTCTGCAATTTCATCAAAATCCTGTTCTACTTTGGCGGTAAAATTGTAATCTAAAATGGCTTCAAAGTTTTTTACTAAAAAGTCGTTTACAATCGTTCCTATATCAGTTGGCACCAATTTCCCTTTATCAGAACCGGTGTTTTCTTTTAAAATTTTCTCATCAACTTTACTGTCTTTCAAAGTCAACTGCACATATTTTCGCTCTACGCCGTCTAAGTTTCCTTTCTCAACGTAATTTCTGTTGATGATGGTAGAAATGGTTGGCGCATAGGTTGACGGACGACCGATCCCTAATTCCTCCAACTTCTTCACCAAAGAAGCTTCGGTGTATCTTGACGGCGGACGCGAATATCTTTCGGTTGCCGTGATGTTATTGTTGATTAATTTTTCATTGACTTTCAAAGCCGGCAACATACCCTCTTGTTCTTCATCGTCGTCGTCGTTGCCTTCCAAATAGACCTTTAAGAAACCTTCAAATTTAATTACCTCACCGGTAGCTTGAAAAACTTCAGTATGGTTGTTGGCTTCTATCTTTACATTGGTTCGTTCCAATTCGGCATCAGCCATTTGTGAAGCCAAAGTTCTTTTCCAAATCAGTTCATACAAGCGTGCTTGGTCTCTTTCAACGTTCACGGTGTGACGAGACATATCAGTGGGACGAATGGCTTCGTGGGCTTCTTGAGCACCTTTGGATTTGGTATTATAATTTCGAGGTTTACTGTACTCAGCACCGTAATACCCTGTAATCTCTGCTTGTGCGGCAGCCATGGCTTCTTGGGACAAGTTTACACTGTCGGTTCTCATGTAGGTAATGAGTCCGGCTTCGTACAATCTTTGGGCAATTTGCATGGTAATCCCAACCGGAAAATACAATTTACGTGCTGCTTCCTGTTGTAAAGTGGAAGTGGTAAACGGAGCCGCAGGTGATTTTTTGGTCGGTTTGGTCTCCAAATCGGCTACCTTATATATAGAGCCAATGTTTTTTTGCAAAAAGTCTTCTGCTTCCTTTTTGGTGGCGAAATTCTTCGGCAATTTGGCTTTGACTACTTTTCCGGCTTCATTGATAAACTCGGCGGTCACCGAATAGGAAGCTACTGCTTTGAACTCTTGAATTTCTCTTTCTCTCTCCACAATCAAACGCACGGAAACCGATTGCACACGTCCGGCCGATAATCCGCCTTTGACTTTTTTCCACAATACAGGAGAAAGTTCGTAGCCTACCAGTCTGTCTAAAACACGACGGGCTTGTTGTGCATTCACCAAGTTATAATCGATGCCACGCGGATTTTCAATCGCTTTTTGAATGGCCGATTTGGTGATTTCGTGAAAAACAATTCTTTTGGTCTTGTTTTTATCTAACTTTAATTCTTCCGCTAAATGCCAAGAAATGGCTTCTCCCTCGCGGTCCTCATCGGAAGCTAACCAAACCATTTCGGCATTTTTGGCCAGTCCTTTTAATTTGGTTACCAAAGCTTTTTTATCGGAAGACACTTCGTATTTTGGCTTAAAACCATTGGCAACATCTACTCCTATTTCTTTGGAAGGTAAGTCGGCTATGTGGCCGTAACTCGACTCTACCTGAAACTCACTTCCGAGAAATTTTTCGATTGTTTTGGCCTTTGCCGGCGACTCCACGATAACTAAATTCTTTGCCATATCCGCGATTGTTTACGCGGACAAAAGTAAACGTTTTTTTTAAAATATCGATTTAGTGTTGCTTTTTAACGGTGATTGACCAATAAAAGAAATTTATACCTTAATATATAGTGTCTTTTCACAAACTTTTTTCGTAGTCAACCGAGACAAAAGACAAAGCCTATCTAGCCCCGATGGAAGCGGCGTCGAGCAGAGCGTACAGCGGGAACAGAGATTCCAAACACACCCAAACCTTTCGCTCCAAAACTTTTGTTAAACCATCTCTGCCATCTTGTCAGATTTGCGAATTTAGTATTATCTTTGCTGTCCGATTAAGCGAAAATCATTTTATGGAAAAGGAAATTGACGAGAAAAAACAAGGCACCAGCTTGGTTTTAGAACACAAAGAAGGCAACAGCAAAAAACTATTTATAGAAAGCTACGGCTGTGCGATGAATTTTTCGGACAGCGAAATTGTAGCATCCATTTTAACCGAACAAGGGTATAATACCACCCAAAAGTTAGAAGAAGCCGATTTGGTTTTGGTAAACACCTGCTCTATCAGAGACAAGGCGGAGCAAACCGTGCGCAAGCGTTTGGAAAAATACAATGCGGTAAAACGCAGCATTAATCCGGGCATGAAAGTGGGCGTTTTGGGTTGTATGGCCGAGCGTTTGAAAAGTCAATTCCTGGAAGAAGAGAAAATCGTTGACATGGTGGTTGGTCCTGACGCTTATAAAGACTTACCGAATTTATTGAAAGAAGTCGAGGAAGGTCGCGATGCGATTAACGTTATCCTTTCCAAAGATGAAACCTACGGCGATGTTTCACCGGTGCGATTGAACAGCAACGGCGTGAACGCCTTTGTTTCCATCACACGCGGTTGCGATAATATGTGTACGTTTTGCGTAGTGCCATTTACCCGTGGTCGTGAGCGCAGTAGAGAACCACAAAGTATTATGGCCGAAATCCAAGATTTATGGGACAGAGGTTTTAAAGAAGTTTGCTTGTTGGGTCAGAATGTGGACAGTTACCTTTGGTATGGCGGCGGTTTGAAGAAAGATTTCGACAAAGCCACTGAAATGCAAAAAGCTACTGCAGTTGATTTTGCCCAATTGTTAGAGATGTGTGCTGTGCAATTCCCAAAAATGCGTTTCCGTTTTTCGACTTCGAATCCGCAGGATATGCACGAGGAAGTATTGCATGTGATAGCCAAATACAATAATGTTTGTAACTATATTCACTTACCGGTGCAAAGCGGAAGTACCAGAATTTTAAAAGAAATGAACCGCCAACACACCCGTGAAGAATACATGGAATTGGTGGATAAAATCAAACGTATTATTCCGGATTGCTCCATTTCGCAGGACATGATTGCCGGTTTCCCTACTGAAACTGAAGAAGATCACCAAGATACCTTGAGTTTGATGGAATATGTGGAATACGACTTTGGCTATATGTTTGCTTATTCCGAAAGACCGGGTACTTTGGCAGCGCGTAAAATGGAAGACGATGTTCCTGAAGAAGTTAAGAAAAGACGTTTACAAGAAATTGTAGACTTACAACAAATATTAAGTGAAAAAAGAACCAAGCGTTTCTTGGGCCAAACCGTAGAAGTGTTGATTGAAAAAGAATCTAAAAAGTCAGACAAACACTGGAGCGGCAGAAACTCTGAAAATGTAGTGACTGTTTTTCCGAAAGAAAATTATAAAGAAGGTGATTTTGTGTTAGTAAAAGTAACCGATTGTACAACGGCTACATTGATTGGTGAAGCGGTTGGATATAGTGAAATGCAGCGCTAAAAAGTTTAAAATGGTTTAAAATTGTTTAATGCGGTTCTACCCTAATCAATTTTAACCTTTTAAACCTTAAACCTTTTAAACAAATAAGTTATGGAATCCGTTCAAAACATAAAACAACGCTTTGAGATTATCGGGAACGATCCGAAACTCAACCGCGCTATAGAAAAAGCCATACAAGTCGCTCCGACTGACATTTCGGTATTAGTTGTGGGCGAAAGCGGCGTGGGTAAAGAAAGTATTCCTAGAATTATCCATTCGCTGTCCCACAGAAAACACGGCAAATACATCGCTGTTAACTGTGGTGCGATTCCGGAAGGAACCATTGACAGTGAATTATTCGGGCACGAAAAAGGGGCTTTTACCGGCGCTACCAATACCCGTGAAGGTTATTTTGAAGTAGCCGACGGCGGAACCATTTTCTTGGATGAAGTGGGCGAATTGCCGCTTACAACCCAAGTAAGATTACTTCGTGTTTTAGAAAACGGCGAGTTTATCAAAGTCGGCTCTTCGCAAGTACAAAAAACGAATGTGCGCATAGTCGCGGCCACCAACGTTAATATGTTTGACGCTATCGAAAAAGGAAAGTTCCGCGAAGATTTGTATTACCGTTTGAGTACCGTTGACATTACTTTGCCACCCTTACGTGATCGAAAAGACGACATTCATTTGTTATTTAGAAAATTTGCCGCCGATTTTGCCCATAAATACAAAATGCCTCCCATTAAGCTGAGTGATGAGGCTGTTCAGTTTTTGCAACGCTATCGCTGGAGCGGAAACATCCGTCAGTTGCGCAACGTGGCTGAACAGATTTCGGTTTTGGAAACTAACCGCGATATTTCACTGACAACTTTACAATCTTATTTACCAATGGAAGGCAGTACGTTACCATCGGTTATTGGCGGTAAAAAATCGGACAGTGATTTTGCTACCGAGCGAGACATTTTATACAAAGTGCTTTTCGACATGAAGAGCGATTTAAACGATTTGAAAAAGCTGACTTTAGAATTGATGAAAAACGGTGCTAAAGTTCAAGATATTAATCCGAGTTTGATTCAGAAAGTCTACGGTTCCAAAGAAAGTGAGAATGAAATTGTATTCGAAGCCGAACCACATATTAATGTGATTCCGACACCAAACCAGTCGCAACAAGAAGAATTTGACGACGAAGACGATGCCAATTATTTGATGGCGGAAACCGTTGACGAAGAAGAAACCCTTCGATTGGAAGCCAAAGAATTGGAGCTCATCAAAAAAGCGTTGGAACGCAACAAAGGCAAAAGAAAAGCAGCGGCAGATGAATTAGGCATTTCGGAAAGAACCTTATATCGAAAAATCAAACAGTTTGATTTGTAAACATTCAAACTTAGGCAAAATCAAATATTGGTTATATTTACCCTCGAAAACAAACACATGAAAAGCATTAAATTTTTATTATTGGTTCTTGTAGCTTTCAGCATCAACAGTTGCGGTGTGTACAATTTTACCGGAGCCAAACAGATTAACGCCAAAACGTTTCAGGTGAATTATTTCCAAAATACGGCCGAGTTGGTTGAACCGGGCATTGAAAGAACCTTTACCTTACGCCTACAAGACTTGATTCAGAATCAAACCAATTTGAATTTAACCAATTCCAATGGCGAACTTTTATACGAAGGTGAAATTGTTGAATACCGAATAGCACCAATGACCGCCACAGCAGATCAAAAAGCAGCCCAAAACCGTTTGACTATTTCCGTGATGGTTCGCTTTTCCAACAAAAACAAAGAAGAAGATAATTTTGAAAAAAGATTTTCTTTCTTTTACGACTATAGTGGCTCCAGTCAGTTAGTAGGCTCGCAATTAACTGATGCTTTGGACGTTATTTTTGAACGAATTACACAAGATATATTTAACGAATCTCTTGCTAAATGGTAAAATACAGTTGCCTGTTTTTGTAATTTTATAAATTGTCTGAACACTTAATATTTTGAACCTAACCGATTATACATACTTACTCAACAAACCCGAAGCCATCAATGATAGGTACGCGGAAACCTTAGACCAAGTGCTGAGGGCTTTCCCCTATTTTCAAAGTGCTCGGGTGTTAAAGTTGAAGCATTTGTACAATCAGGATAGCTTTAACTACAACTATGCCCTAAAAGTTTCAGCTGCTTACACTACAGACCGAAGTATTTTATTTGACTTTATCACTTCGGATTCCTTTGTATCAGTACAAAAAGGACATTATGAAAAAAAACTGGAAGAGTTAATGAACATCAATGTGGTTGGTTTGGAAGAAGTAAAAGTCGCCTATCAGGAACCTGCTGTTAATCCTTTGGAACTATCAATATTGACCTCAATCAAAGAAGCCGGTGGCAGTGAAGAACAAAAAGCAGAAGAAAAGTTGTCCATCGGAAAACCGCTTGAGTTTTCAAAAAACGAAAAACATTCCTTCCAAGAGTGGCTGCAATTGGCAAGATTGAAACCCATTATCCGCGAAGAAAACATACCTCAAAACCCGGCGAACGAAGAGGTTAAAAAGAAAAAATTAGAGTTGATTGACAAATTCATCGAAAACAACCCTAAAATAGTTCCAATTGCTAAAGATGCTACAGTCCCGATAATAGAGCCGTTTTCCGAAGACACGTCGCATTTAATGACCGAAACTTTGGCTCGAGTTTATTTGGAACAGAAAAAATATTCTAAAGCAATTCAAGCTTATGAAATATTAATTTTGAAATATCCGGAAAAAAGTAGTTTCTTTGCAAACCGAATTTCGGATATTAAGATTTTACAACAAAATAATAACTAATTATAACACATTATGTTTACCATCTTTTTAGCATTAATCACTTTGGTTTGTTTTTTATTAATCATTGCCGTTATGGTTCAAAATCCTAAAGGAGGCGGATTGTCTTCTTCATTAGGCGGATCACAAATGTTAGGTGGTGTTCAAAAAACAACAGACTTTTTAGATAAAAGTACATGGACTTTAGCCGCTGTATTGATTGCTTTAATTTTATTGTCAAGTTTGAGCTTTTCAGGCATGGGCGGAGGCGACACCGATTCTAAAGTAATCGACCAAACTGAAGCTGCAGCTCCTAAAACCGCTACAGAAACTCCGGCCGCTACTCCTGCTCAACCAACAGGTGAAAAAAAATAACAAAGACTTAGTTCTTTATAATAATGCCAGCGCTGACATGCTGGCATTTTTTTTAGGAAAAAATGACAGTAAAAAACCATTGGCATAATTTCTGAAAAAGCGATGTCAACTAAATTATAATAACCTAAAAATATAACATCATGGCATTAAACATTAAACCTCTTTCAGACAGAGTTATTGTGGAACCGGCAGCCGCTGAAACACAAACAGCCTCCGGAATTATTATTCCTGACACTGCTAAAGAAAAACCGCAAAAAGGTGTTGTAGTGGCAGTAGGGAACGGAAAAAAAGACCAACCCTTAACCGTAAAAGTTGGTGATACTGTTTTATATGGCAAATACGCCGGAACCGATTTAAAGTTTGACGGTAAAGATTATTTAATCATGCGTGAGGATGATATCCTTGCAATTATTTAACTGTAAATAGTTTTTACAACTGTAAATAAAACAACTTTAAACTTTTAAAACTTAAACAATTTAAACAAACTAAAAATGGCAAAAGATATTAAATTCGACATTGAAGCACGCGACGGTTTAAAACGTGGTGTTGATGCCTTAGCGAATGCTGTAAAAGTAACTTTAGGACCAAAAGGAAGAAATGTAATCATTTCAAAATCTTTTGGCGGACCAACTGTAACCAAAGACGGTGTTTCAGTAGCTAAAGAAGTTGAATTAAAAGACGCTCTCGAAAATATGGGCGCACAAATGGTAAAAGAAGTAGCTTCTAAAACCAACGATTTAGCAGGCGACGGAACTACTACGGCTACCGTATTAGCACAAGCTATTGTTAAAGAAGGATTGAAAAATGTAGCTGCCGGAGCTAATCCAATGGACTTAAAACGCGGTATCGATAAAGCGGTTGAAGCCATTATTGAAGACTTGGGTAAACAAGCACAGGTGGTTGGCAGCGACTCTGAAAAAATCAAACAAATTGCTTCTATCTCTGCTAATAATGATGAAGTAATTGGCGAATTAATTGCTACCGCTTTTGCTAAAGTAGGTAAAGAAGGTGTAATCACCGTTGAAGAAGCCAAAGGAACTGATACTTACGTTGACGTGGTTGAAGGCATGCAATTCGACAGAGGTTATTTATCGCCTTACTTTGTGACCAATCCTGAAAAAATGGAAGTAGAATTGGAAAGACCTTACATCCTACTTTACGACAAAAAAGTATCTTCCTTGAAAGAATTGTTACCGGTTTTAGAACCAGTGGCGCAATCAGGAAAACCTTTATTAATCATTGCTGAAGATGTTGACGGCGAAGCGCTATCTACTTTGGTAGTAAACAAATTGCGTGGTGCCTTAAAAATTGCTGCTGTTAAAGCGCCTGGATTTGGCGACAGAAGAAAAGCAATGTTAGAAGATATTGCTATCCTAACAGGCGGAACCGTAATTTCGGAAGAAAGTGGTTATACTTTAGAAAATGCGACTTTAGAAATGTTGGGCACTGCTGAAAAAGTAACCATCGACAAAGACAATACTACAGTAGTTAACGGTGCAGGAAATGCCGACATGATTAAAAATCGTGTTAACCAAATTAAAGCCCAAATGGAAACTACTACTTCCGACTACGACAGAGAAAAACTCCAAGAGCGTTTGGCTAAATTAGCCGGTGGTGTTGCCGTATTATACGTTGGCGCCGCTTCTGAAGTAGAAATGAAAGAGAAAAAAGACCGTGTAGACGATGCTTTACATGCGACACGTGCCGCAGTTGAAGAAGGAATCGTTGCCGGTGGTGGTGTGGCTTTGTTGAGAGCTAAAGCTGTTTTAGACAAACTAAAAGCCGGCAATGCTGATGAGGCTACCGGAATTCAAATTGTATCACGTGCCGTAGAATCGCCACTAAGAACAATTGTTGAAAATGCCGGATTAGAAGGTTCTGTAGTAGTAGCTAAAGTAGCCGAAGGTAAAGCTAACTTTGGATACAACGCCAAAACCGATGAGTATGTTGACATGTTGAAAGCCGGAATCATCGATCCTAAAAAAGTAACCCGTGTAGCCTTAGAAAACGCGGCCTCAGTTTCCGGAATGATTCTAACCACTGAATGTGCTTTGGTGGAAATCAAAGAAGAAAATGCCGGTGGCGGAATGCCAATGGGCGGTGGAATGCCGGGCATGATGTAACAGAATTAAAACAATAAAAAAGCCTCAAGAAATTGAGGCTTTTTTTATTAAACTTCCGATTCTGTGTTCGGGCTTTTTTTAATCATTTTCAAAAAGACCGGAAAAGTTGAAATCAAGATAATTCCTATTACAATTTTCTCTATATGGTGCTTTAAATCGATATCAAATTCTTCTAAAAACATACCATACAAATAATGCCCGGAGAAAATCAATGTAAATGACCACAAGAAAGAACTCAAAATGTTATAAAACATAAACTTCTTTTTATCCATGGTTACAATACCGGCTACTATGGGAGCAAAAGTTCTTACCACAGGTAAGAAACGGGCAAAAATAATAGCTTTTCCACCGTAACGTTCAAAGAAGTCTTTTGATTGAATCAAGTACTTCTTTTTCCACCAAAAACTATCCTCTTTTTTATACAAATAATAACCGCTTTTGGCACCAAACCAATAGCCTACCATATTTCCTAAAATACCCGAAACGGCCACTAAAACCGCGAGTAAGGTTACATTTAAAATATCACTTTCAATGAAAGTAAAATTCTCTATCAAATCACGACTGTAAATTCCCGCTAAAAACAATAAACTGTCACCGGGTAAAAAGAATCCGGCAAACAAACCGGTTTCGGCAAATACAATAAACAATACAATCCATAGCCCAACTTTAACGCCGCCTAACGACATGGTTATGTAAAACTCCGGATTCAGCAACTGCATCCAATCAAAATCACTCATGGACTAACAAATTAAGGGTAAAAATTCGAGCGTGAAATTAAGGATATTTTTTGGGATTGCGACCACTTTATACTTTTTATAACACGATATTATGAAACAATGAAATCGAGACAGTATGATTCATCAAATCCGATGTGGAGGATGAAGTGATGTAATGATTCATGTAACCCAATTCCAAACGGATGGTATTGTTGTAGTTGAGTCCGAATCCTACTAAAAAACGATTTTGATCGATGACTTCCGAATTCACTTTATTCTGTCCGAGTGTTGCAAACAGCTCATTTTGCACCACCACATAAAGCTGTTCTTTTTCCGATTTTAGGGTTGTCAAATGCCATAAAAAGCGATTCAATATGCGAAATCTGTTTTGATAAGCAGTTTCCGATACCGTTTGTCCAAACTCTGAAATTCCGAATTGTTCCACCCAACGTTGCTCCAATCGAAACCGATTAATTAAAATATCCTTGGGCCATTTAGTAGTCATTTGGTATTGTTCCCACAACCTGTTTTCCTTAAAATAATCATCAGCCGCTGCACTATAGGTATTAACTAATGCATAACCGGCGGTAATGTTTTTTGACTCGGAGAGATGATATACCACACCAACCCTGAATAAGTTTTGCATGTTTTGCTCCAACTGATTATCCATCCTAAATTGCGCCTCCATATGGTAACCCCATTTGGGAGAAGCTTTGTACTGACCAACATAAGCCATCCAAACCCTTTGATCTTGTTTTACCTCCTGAGAAAAACCAAAAACGAAACAACCAACTGCCAATATAGTGTATAGTGCTTTCAAAGCTTTTTTTGGTAAAAATAACAATAAAAAACTCCTTCGTTGGAAGGAGTTTAAAATTACTTTCTTTCATACATACAACAACCGTGTAACTTTTGGTAATCTTCGTCGGTCGCTTTAACCTCATCAGTATCATGACCAACTTTGGCTATGGCTTTCTTTATCTCAATTAACGAGCATTTTTCTTCGTTAATGATCAAATGCAATTGATGGTCATCTATGTGCCACTCCGCACTTTTTACTCCCGAAACTGAAAAAGCAGCTTTCTCAATTCGTTTTTTACACATTTCGCAATTACCGTTAACTTCAATGCTATACTTTGCATTTTTACTTTTCTTTTCCTGTGCTTGAGCTGTAAAACTTACGAGCATCAAAAGCAAACCGATTACAATATTTTTCATGATATTCATTTTAAATTGTTTGTTATTATTTTTATTACTTGATTTTAAATCTCAATCCGGCATAATACATTTGTCCGAAAACCGGCGCATAAACTATTGAAGTGTCAAATGTTGGTCCAAATGGATTTTCAGCGCCTAAAACTGCTTTGTGTTGGGTATAATTCCCAATATTTTCGCCACCAACATATATTTCAAAAGTGCTCGAAAAAGTTCGGGTAATTTGAGCATTCATAGTAGAAAATGAAGGCGAAAAATTAGGCAAACGATCGTGATGCGGGTTCGTTGCTGTATTTGGCAATTGTTGTTTGCCCAACCAATTCCAAGTAAAATCAAATTTCCATTGCTTGCCCTTTTCAACTATATGAGTGGCATATTCCACATTTCCGAAGAAACGGTGTTTTGCTTGTAATGGTCGTTGAAAACTACCGGAAATATAATCGGTAGCAATATCGTAATACTTGTAAGCTGTTCTTAGATTCAAATGCTTGATGATTTCTAAATTGAAATCGAGTTGCAAGCTATTGGCATAAGATTTTCCGTCTAAGTTATAAAACAAGACTTGCTGCGGCGAATTCATGACATCAACTACGGCTTGGTTTTGAAAATCAGTTCGGTAGAAATCGATCGTGGTATCGGCTTTCATTCCGAAAAACATAAAGTTTTGGGTAAAACTCAAACCGTAATTCCAAGCAATTTCAGCATCCAATCCGTAAATTTTTCCGTTAGTATCCAATACCGAAAACACTCGTGAACTGGCAAAAAGGTTTTGGTTTTCAGCAAAAATATTGGCGGCACGCTTTCCACGTCCGGCAGAAAAACGCAAAACAGCCTTTTCCCACGGGTTGTATTTCACATGCAATCGCGGCGTAAAAAAGACCCCTAACCTATTGTGATAGTCCATTCTTCCACCTAAAATGTAACTAAACTTGTCGTTATCATCAAAAGTATACTCGAAGAAAGCGCCAACGGAGTTATCAATTCTGCTCACATCGGCTAAATTCACAAACTCGGCATATTTATCGTACGTAAAATTCAAACCCGTAGCAAACTTGTGCATCGTATTGCTGATAATCGAGTTAAAAATCAAGTTAGAATAATAACTCTGTTGCTTGATATTGTATTGGTTTAATCCGAAATACGATTGCTGGTTATGGTTGCTGAAAGCGTTTTGAAAACCGATACTTTGGTAAGGCATATCCTTGAAAACATAGCCTACTTTGGAACTGAAATCCAAGCGTTCGGTATTGATTTCCGAACCCCAAAAATTGGTAGTCAGTTTATCTCTGTCGGGATCAAAATCGAGTTGACCGGTTTGTTTTTCATCATTCATGTAACGAACATTCAAAAACGAAACCCAACCCGATTCGGGATTAGCATATTGCCAACGATTCACCACATTCAATTGCTTTCCTAACGGATTATCCATAAAACCGTCATCGTTCATGTCGTTTTTTGCCACACGAGCATTACCGTGAACAAACAAACTGGTAGCCCACTTATCGGATACTTTTTTATTGAAATGGGTATTCAACTCAAAACGACTTCCGCTGTCGCCATAAGCATTTACAAATAAAGGAATATCGCCTATGGGCTTAATTAATTCGGTATTGATTTGCCCCGAAATGCTTTCGAAGCCGTTTACTACACTGCCCGCACCTTTGGTAATTTGGATGCTTTCTACCCAAGTTCCGGGTGTAAAAGACATCCCGTAAGCTTGTGAAGCACCACGAACTGAAGGCACATTTTCTTCTGTTATCAAGATATACGGACTGGTTAATCCAAGCATTTTGATTTGCTTGGTTCCGGTTAAGGCATCGGAAAAATTAACGTCTATCGACGGATTGGTTTCAAAGCTTTCGGCCAAGTTACAGCAAGCCGCTTTGAGTAATTCTTTACTGGTAACCAATGTAGTATTGGCCGTAACATTGAGTGACTTTTTTATTCCTTTTCGGCTGCCTTCTACCGTGACTGTTTTCAAAGAATCTTGTTTGATTGTTTCTTGAGAAAAACTTACGGCAGCACACAACATCGTCAGGAATAACAATGATGTTTTCATAAATTGTGATTTAAAATTAATTCTGATAAGCCGATTCTATGGTATTAGAATCTGTTCGGAATTAAAATCAAATCAGGCGTAAAAGGTGTATTGACAATAGAGTTGGTAAAGCGGCGGCGCATGAGAATCGCAATAAAAAGCCACTTTTTCGTCTACATATTCAGGAGTAATGGCTACTCCAAAAACTTGGTTTTTGTATTCTGAAAAATAAGCCGGTTCAAAATCGAGTGAAATCGTTTTGATGATGATTTTCTCGGTTTTATTTTTCAAATCGACTTTCTTGTCAGAGCAACAGTCTTTATGAGTGACTACTTCTTTAGCACAACAGGTTTTTTCAACCACAACCGGCATATCACAAACTTCCTCTTTAGAAAAAACGGAGGAAATTGAAGCAATTTTACCTTCGCAATAATGCACACTAAAAGCTAAGCCTGAATTGGAAACCAATATCAGCAAAGCGGTTAGTATACTTATGTGCTTTTTAAATTTCATGCCACAAAGTTAATAATATTAGTTTTTGAAAACCTTAATAACGTCTTAAATATTACAAATCAAAAGATTGTCCCAACATCGGCACGGTAGTTTCATATCCGTATTGCTCTTGTATTTTAATACGAAGTGCATCGCTGGGTTCATTCTCACCGTGAACCAAAAAAACTTTCTTCGGTTTGTTTTGGAGTGCTGACAGCCAATGAAGCAAATCATTTTGATCGCCATGAGCCGACAACCCTTCTATCTCCAAAACTTTGGCCAAAACCGGATAATATTTGCCGTAAATTTTGATTTCGGTAGCACCTTCTAATAGTTTTCTGCCGCGTGTGCCCTCGGCTTGGTAACCCACGATAATCAGTGTAGTTTCAGGTAAACCGATGTAGCGTTCCAAATAGCTCAATACTCTTCCGCCGGTTATCATACCACTCGCAGCAATAACTACCTTAGGCTGTTGGTCGAAAATGGTAGCAACTGTTTCCTGATATTCTGAATTCATGGTGAACATTTTACACATGTCAACACACTGCTGCTCGGAGAGTTTGTGCCATGAGCGATTTTCCATAAAAACATCAAGCACACTGATACCCATAGGCGTATCTATCACATACGGAATATCCGGCAGACGCTCTTCTTGCTTGAGTTGCCAAAGCAGATACATCAATGTTTGAGCGCGTTCGACAGCAAAACTCGGAATAATAACCGTTCCACCGGCTTGGACTGTATTATTGATATAAGTTTCGAGTAATAATTTGACATCTTCTTGCGGATGAATTTTATTCCCGTACGTACTTTCGAGAAAGATATAATCGGCTTTTTGCGGCTTGGTAGGGGCGAACATCAGCACATCATCGTCTTGACCGATATCACCGGAGAAAACCAAGGTTTTATTTTCCAATTGTAATTCGATACTACAAGCACCCAAGATGTGACCGGCGTTGCTGAACTTCACAACAATTTCCGCATCAAGTTGGACTTCTTCGTTAGGTTTTACCACCCTGAAAAGCGGGAAAACTTTTTCGGTTTGCTCCAAATTGTACAACGGTTCGGCCTTTTCGTGTTTGGAAAAATGTTCTTTGTTGGCTTTTTCGGCTTCCTCTTCTTGAATTTTGGCACTATCCAATAAAATTAACTTCGCTATCTCTTTGGTTGGACTCGAACAATAGATTTTACCTTTAAAACCCTGATTAACCAATCGGGGTAACCAACCACAATGGTCTAAATGGCCGTGAGTGAGCAGGACAAAGTCGATGGTATCGGGCAAAATCGGCAATGGTTCCCAATTCAGTTCGCGCAAGGATTTTATCCCTTGGAATTGACCACAATCCACTAAAATTCGGACACCATTGCTTTCGATTAAGGTTTTGGAACCGGTTACCGTTGCGGCACCGCCTAAAAATTGGACTTTCATTTTAAAGGTATTTACAAAGTTCGGAAGCTTCTTTGATGACATTTTTCACGCGGTTGGCACTCAAACCAATTTGTTCCAAAACTTCTGTGTTATTAATAATTTCACTGGCCAGAATCACATCTTGAACCAACAATTTGTCTTTTTCAGCCAAAGTCAGCGTCGTCAAACAAGTGATGGGATACAACTGGCCTTCGTCTATTCTTTTTTGCAAACTGAACTCTTTCGGATAATCCCAACTCAGCAATTGCAAACCCGAACAATGGGCAAAAGTCATCGCATCGGCGGTAAAGCGATTATTGGTTACTATCCAACAGCCGGATATTTTATCTTTCTCGGTAAAGATTAAATGATTCCTATCTTTCAAATCGTTGAATCTCGACAAAATGTACATCGGTACTTTCACATCCGAATTGGTTTCGCTTTTGGCATGAAACTTACATTCTACCATTTCGATGTAATTGTTTTTCATGATAGCCACATCTACTTCGTGTCCGACACATTTACCAGATAAAAAAAGATTGGTTTGCGCCAAATAACCTTCGGATATAAACAATCTTGCAATGTATTTTTCAAAGAAAAAACCGGCCGGACCTAACAATTGCAACGCCGCCCTTAAATTGTATCGCGCGGCATGAGAATGAGAAGATTTTTTTAGTAAGTTAAAAGCTAATTTGTAAATTTTCTTAGTAGAAATACCATCGTAGACTTGCTTTTCTATCACCTGCAAAACGTCTTCCACTACTTTCTTATCGGCACCCGATTTAAGCAATGAGCTTTTAAGCTTGTCTCGATTAAAATCGACTATACTACCCGAATGCTTTACGATTTTCATGGTCATTGGTATTGGCGGAATTATCGTAAAGTTACAAAAAACAGCTTACTTCTTGACTTGTTTTTGATAATAAAATGCCGGAATGAAAAGCAAGATAAATATCGGCTGAATTAAAAATCTTCGTAAGTAAAAGAGTGTCATTTTGTTTTCTTCTCCGAAAAAATTCAGGACGAACAAGAAACTGATTAGCAAGACAGAACCTAAAACCATATAGAGCAGTATAGAAAACTTGACCATTTTAGTGTCTTTGAAAATCACATATAACAAGAAAAGCGAGATAACTGTATTGAGATAAAATCGCATTCCCAAACTAAAAAACAGTTTAAAAACATTGTACTGCGGCAACTTAGTGTGAGCATATTCGCTTTTAAAATAGCTCAAAAACGGGTCGTAAAACAATTGGTCTTCAAAAAGGCGAATACCAACTAACAGTCCGATTAAGAACAAAGACCATAAAACAGTTGATTTATTTTTTAGCAGTAGTTGTAGCATGTATAGAAAATTTATTAACCCAAATAACCCAAAGTAGAAAAACGATTCCGTAAATGATTAGCGGAAAAATAACCGCATGTAACAAATGTTCATATTGCGGATAATGATAAAGCGCTACACTCAACAAAGCAATTCGAACTACGTTTAAAAGATGTATCAATAGTAAACCGAAAAGTATAAAAACGATGGTTCTCTTGAACTTTCCGGTAAAGGCAACAATAAAAGCCACAAACAAAATCATCACACTCAAGGCATTACATCCTTCAATGATACGAGAAACATACTTTCCGTTGTAAATAATTTTCACGCTTGGCTCTGTCGGATGAGATTCGATTAGAGCATCATTATCAAAAAGAGTCAACAGTGTTTGCGTTTGATTGGCCACCATTTGAGTAAAAGAATCAACCTGATTGGCAGCCGAATCAAAACGATTCAAATACGTCTGGTATAATAGGGCAAGTACAAAGTAAGTCAGCAAAAATTTGCCCAAAAAAAGTAAAAAAGGTTTGTATTGCAGTAGCAGACTATTCAAAGCTGAATTTTTAACAAATTTATATAAAATTAAAAAAGCGCAGTCGTTACTTTTGCACAAAAATTGAAAATCATGAATCTTGAAAACTTAAAACCGCAAGTAATTACCATTCTGACTAACGCAAACGGAGACAGAAATACAAAACTCCAAAATCTTTGTCAGTTTTTATCCGACAGTGTATCCTATTACAACTGGGTTGGTTTTTATTTTGCCGATCATGAAAACAAAACCTTACACCTTGGCCCATATGTTGGTGCCGAAACCGATCATACTGTAATTCCGTTTGGTAAAGGTATTTGTGGTCAAGTAGCCGAGTCCAATGCCAACTTTGTAGTGCCTGATGTCTCCGCTCAAGACAATTACATTGCATGCAGTTTTACAGTGAAATCAGAAATTGTGGTTCCTTTATTTGTAAATGGAGTCAACATTGGTCAAATCGACATCGACAGTCATGTACTCGATCCTTTCACAGAAGCCGATGAAAGATTTTTAGAGTTTGTGAATGAACAAGTTGCAAAGTTGTTCTAATTGAAAATGGGGTTAAACTTGTTTAAGTTCGTTTGAATTGGTTTAACAACAGTTATTTAAACCTCAGAACTCTTAAACCTTTAAACTTTAATTTTGAAAATAGTTGTCAAATTAAAAATAAAATGTACTTTTGCACTCGAATTGAGAAAGTCTTAATTCATACATAATAATCATTTAAATAAATATTGGAATGTATTTAACTAAAGAAACAAAAGCTGAAATCTTCGCTAAACACGGAGGAAAAGCTGAAAACACCGGTTCTGCTGAAGGTCAAATCGCGTTGTTTACATTTAGAATCTCTCACTTAACAGAGCACTTGAAAAAAAATCGTCACGATTACAACACTGAGCGTTCGTTGGTGCTTTTAGTAGGTAAAAGAAGAAGTCTTTTAGACTACTTGAAGAAAAAAGATATCAATAGATATCGTGAGATTATCAAAGAATTAGGTATTAGAAAATAATACATATCTAAAGAGGTGCTTGCGCGCCTCTTTTTGTTTTAAAATTAAAAGAAAAGTTTCGGTTTTTCATTGGGTTACACAACTACAACAACTACAACAACAACACAACTAACCTAATTGTTTAAACGAATTAATTTTTATGATTCCAAAAGTAACCCAAGAAACAATCGATTTGGGAGATGGGAGAACCATCTTAATCGAAACCGGTAAATTAGCCAAACAAGCAGACGGTTCTGTAGTAGTAAGATTAGGCGACTGTATGCTTTTAGCTACAGCCGTTTCCGCCAGAACTTCTAACCCCGGAGTAGACTTTTTACCATTAACGGTAGATTACCGTGAAAAATTTGCCGCCGCAGGACGCTTTCCGGGAGGTTTTTTCAAAAGAGAAGCACGTCCAAGTGACAGCGAAGTATTAACCATGCGTTTGGTGGACCGTGTATTGCGTCCGTTATTCCCGGATGATTACCACGCTGAAACTCAGGTGATGATTCAATTAATGTCGCATGACGAAAATGTGATGCCTGATGCTTTAGCCGGACTGGCTGCTTCAGCTGCTTTGGCTGTTTCCGACATTCCTTTCTACAACTTAATTTCAGAGGTACGTGTAGCCCGTGTTGACGGAAAATTAGTCATCAATCCAAGCAAAGCCGATTTAGAGAGATCTGATATCGACATGATGATTGGTGCTTCAGCCGACTCTGTTTGTATGGTAGAAGGTGAGATGAAAGAAATCTCAGAAGCAGAAATGGTAGAAGCCATCAAATTTGCTCACGAGGCCATCAAAGTTCAAATCCAAGCACAAGAAAGATTGAGAGCTGCTGTAGGCTCACCTGCTTACAGAGAATATGAAGGCGAAAAAGAAGATGAAGCTATCTACAAAAAAGTAAAAGCAGCGTCTTACGACAAATATTACGCTATTGCTCAGGAAGCTTCAGCTAAAAGCGAAAGAGGCGAAAAATTTGCAGCGGTTAAAGAGGAAGTGAAAGCCTTATTCACAGAAGAAGAATATGCCGAAAATCCGGATTTAGCGGAATTGGTTGGCAAATACAACTACAAAACACAGAAAGAAGCAGTTCGTAACGTAATCCTTGAAAAAGGCATCCGTTTGGACGGTAGAAAAACAACCGAAATCAGACCTATTTGGTGTGAAACTGATTACTTACCATCAGTACACGGTTCGTCTTTGTTTACCCGTGGAGAAACACAAGCTTTGGCTACCGTTACTTTGGGAACATCCAGAGAAGCCAACCAAATCGACTCGCCATCTGAACAAGGTGAAGAAAAATTCTATTTACACTATAATTTCCCACCATTCTCAACCGGTGAAGCCAAACCTTTAAGAGGAACTTCGCGTAGAGAAGTAGGTCACGGAAATTTAGCACAACGTGCTTTAAAAAACATGATTCCTGCCGATTGTCCTTATACCATTCGTGTAGTATCTGAAGTTTTAGAATCTAACGGTTCCTCTTCTATGGCTACCGTATGTGCCGGAACTATGGCGTTAATGGATGCCGGAGTTCAAATGGTAAAACCGGTTTCCGGAATTGCCATGGGATTGATTACCGACGGTCAAAAATTTGCGGTATTGTCAGATATCTTAGGAGATGAAGATCACTTAGGTGACATGGACTTCAAAGTAACCGGAACCAAAGACGGTATCACCGCTTGTCAAATGGACATCAAAATCGATGGTTTGCGTTATGACATCATGGAACAAGCTTTAGACCAAGCTCGCGAAGGTCGTATGCACATCTTAGGCAAATTAGTAGAAACCATTGCTACGCCAAGACCGGATGTTAAAAAACACGCTCCTAAAATCATTATGAGAACCATTCCTGGCAACTTCATTGGTGCCTTAATTGGTCCGGGTGGAAAAGTGATCCAAGAATTACAAAAAGCTACCGGAACTACTATCGTAATCAACGAAGTAGACGAACAAGGTGTTGTTGAAATCTTAGGAACTGATCCGGACGGAATTGCAGCAGTATTGGCCAAAATCGATTCTATCGTTTTCAAACCTGAAGTAGGTGAAGCTTACGAAGTGAAAGTGGTAAAAATGCTCGACTTTGGTGCTGTAGTAGAATATACTAAAGCTCCAGGCAATGAAGTATTATTACACGTTTCCGAATTGGCATGGGAAAGAACTGAAAACGTTGCTGATGTGGTAAAAATGGGCGATGTATTTATGGTTAAATACTTAGGTATCGACCCTAAAACCCGCAAAGAAAAAGTATCGAAAAAAGCCCTTTTACCAAGACCACCAAGAGACGAAAATCGTCCTCCGAGAGAAGATAAAAAAGACGCTCCAAAGGGTTAATCCAATTCAAATATTAATTCATAACAAATCCCGATTCAAAGCAATGAATCGGGATTTTTATTTTTTTTACTTTTTTTGTAACTTTTTGATTCCTCCTTGCGTACAACAACCCGAACACTTTAAAGAAAAGGAGAACATCAATGAGACAGCTCAAAATCACCAAGCAGGTTACCAATCGTGAAACCGCATCCTTAGACAAGTACCTACAAGAAATCGGAAAAGTGGATTTGATTACCGCTGACGAAGAAGTGGAATTAGCACAACGCATCAAAGCCGGAGATCAAAGAGCCTTAGAAAAGCTAACCAAAGCCAATTTGCGTTTCGTTGTTTCCGTGGCTAAACAATACCAAAACCAAGGGTTAACTTTACCCGATTTGATTAACGAAGGAAATTTAGGATTGATCAAGGCTGCTCAACGTTTTGACGAAACCCGTGGATTTAAATTTATTTCTTATGCTGTTTGGTGGATTCGTCAATCCATTCTTCAAGCTTTGGCCGAACAATCTCGTATCGTTCGTTTACCACTTAACAAAATCGGTTCTATCAATAAAATCAATAAAATGTACGCTTTATTAGAGCAATCTAACGAACGTGCTCCTTCTGCTGAAGAAATTGCCAAAGAGTTAGACATGACCGTAAATGACGTAAAAGAGTCCATGAAAAACTCGGGACGTCATTTATCCATGGACGCGCCTTTAGTGGAAGGTGAAGATTCTAACCTATACGATGTATTGCGTTCGGGTGAATCACCAAATCCGGACCGAGAATTGATCCACGAATCATTGCGTACCGAAATTGAAAGATCTTTGGAAACCTTAACACCACGTGAAGCTGACGTAGTTCGCTTATACTTTGGGCTAGGCGACCAACACCCAATGACGTTGGAAGAAATCGGAGAAACTTTCGATTTAACCCGCGAACGTGTTCGTCAAATTAAAGAAAAAGCAATCCGCAGATTAAAACATACTTCCAGAAGTAAAATTTTAAAAACATATTTAGGATAATCCTAATAACCGCAACAACAGTCTGATTAACTGTTCGTTTTTTGATTGATGATTGAAACTCCGGCTGATTACCGGAGTTTTATTTTTTAATGTATTGGCATCGAATTCAAGATTGAATAAACAAGCTTAAGCTATTATACCTGAAGCCCACCGGGCTTCCTCCTCTTAATATCAAATGGCTGATTACCGGAGTTTTATTTTTTTTGGCGTGCCCTTTCAGGTCAGGCTTTCGGCTTTATCTTTTTTGTCACACTGAGCACAATCGAGGTGCCAATTCCTCAAAAAAGGATACCGCCTCAATCCTTCACGCAAACCCTGTTGCAATACAACCAAAACTGCTCCATACAACTTCCGAAAAAAACCTTGCGAACTTTGCAGTTAAAAACCTAATTTTGCAACAACAACACACAACTGAGTCCAATGAAAAACACACTTATTGCTCCATCCGTTTTGGCCGCTGATTTTGCCAACCTGCAACGCGACATCGAAATGATCAATGCCAGCGAAGCCGATTGGTTTCACATCGACATTATGGACGGCGTTTTTGTCCCCAATATTTCTTTCGGTATGCCGGTTTTACAAGCCATTACCAAACACGCTAAAAAAACAATAGATGTGCATTTGATGATTGTCGACCCTGATCGATATATCAAAACTTTTGCTGCTTTAGGAGCTAATATACTAACCGTTCATTATGAAGCGTGTATTCATCTACACAGAACCTTACAAGCCATCAAAGCCGAAGGCATGAAAGCCGGTGTAGCTTTAAATCCACATACCAATATAAGTTTATTGGAAGATGTTATCAAAGACATTGATTTGGTTTGCTTAATGAGCGTTAACCCGGGATTTGGCGGACAATCCTATATTGAAAACACTTACTCAAAAGTAGAAAAACTAAAGGACCTAATCATCCGTAAAGGCGCTTCAACCCTAATTGAAATTGACGGCGGTGTAACCGATAAAAATGCCAAACAATTGGTACAATCAGGTGCTGATGTTTTGGTGGCCGGCAGCTATGTTTTTGGCGCTCAAAACCCAACGCAAACCATAGCCGATTTGAAAAAAATCACAGCTATATAGTCGTTTCAAAGAGAATTTCTTACAATCAGTTTAGAGTTATTTTTAACACTCAACTTTGAGTTGGTGTTGATCATATGCGCTAAAATTTTTCCCATTTCATTAAAATCCGTGGAAATAGTTGTAATGCCGTTCTCTACTACTTTCTTTAGCGAAGTATCGTTATAGGAAATGATGCCGTAATCCAGACCTAAAACCAATTTTTGAAGCTTTGCTTGTTCTATGACATTCACTAAATGTCTGTCATTGGGAATGATAAACAAACTTCCTTTCCGGATTTCTTCACGCTCAAAAGTCGACACCACTTTATAGACACAACGGTTCTGTACACAAAAGTTCACAAAACCGCGGACCATACCGATAGGTTCTTTCTCTCCTGGAAAAATCAAAATCAATTCGCTGTACTTTTTCACCTTATCCAGTCCTAAAGTCAACGCATCATACATATCCGTCACAAAGTCTTGGTAAACCGCAGGAAACTCTTTAAACATCTCATTGGTTTGATCTAAAACATAGGTGTCATTCAAAGGCAATGACTTAACAACATCAACAGGGATTTCTAAATTGGAAGGCATAATGATATACTTGGAATAATTCCCTTTGCTTTCCTCAACCAACTTTTTAAACATCTCCAAGTTAAAATGATGAAAGAAAATATCAATTTGAAAATTCTTATTCACGTGATATAGAAAAGAAGTATACAAATCTTCCTTAAAAGCATTCAATTCATCAAAAAGCAAAAAAATACGTTGTTCCAAAGTAAACGCAACACTCTTTACATAGTAACCTTTTCCCAAAACAGCGTAAATAATGCCCCGTTTTTTCAATTCCTCATAAGCCAATAAAACGGTATCTCGAGAAATAGAAAACTCCAAGCTGACTTTATTCACGGATGGCAACTTATCTTCTCTTTTTAACCGCTTTTCCGCTATAGCCATCTCTATTGACAACACAATTTGCTTGTATTTGGGCTGAGCCGACTGATTGTTTATAGTAATGATTTTCATTCCAATACAATTAACTGGTGGTAAGGTACAAAAAAACCGGTAGGTAGTGGTATGGATGCAAAAGATAAAATTATACTTTCGTTATAAGATTGATAAAAAAAACATGTTTAAAAACCATATTTCACAAAATTACCCGGGTCTAAATGGGAAATTCTTCGGGTTGACACCCGAGAATCAAGAGGTGTTTTGCTACACTTTAGCCAATAAACAGGGTATGGAAGTGAGTATAATTAATTATGGAGCCACAATAACTTCTGTAAAAATTCCAAACCCATCAGGATCAAAAACCGATGTAGTTTTGGGCTTTGACAAATTAGAAAATTACATCAAATCGTTCGGCTTACCGAGCGCACCGTATTTGGGAGCCGTAGTTGGCAGGTACGCAGGCAGGATAAACAAAGCTTCTTTTATATTAAACGGTGAAAAAATTCAATTGACCCAAAACCACAATGCGCATCAAATTCACGGTGGTGAAAGCGGTTTCAGTCAAAAAGTATGGACAGTAAAACACATTCCTTCAAATGAAAACCAATCCATCACTTTAGAATATTTGAGCTGTCACAAGGAAGAAAATTTCCCGGGAGAGCTAACAGTGAACATAACTTATACCTTGACTGAACAAAACGAACTGATGGTCGACTTTTCAGCAAAATCTACCGAAGATACCATAGTAAACCTCACTCAACACAGTTACTTTAATTTAAATGGTCATCAAGAGGACATCAACCACCAAAAGGTTACCATCAATGCCGATACTATACTGGAAACCACAGATGAATTAATTCCAACCGGAAAATTTATCACTTTAAAAAATCACACTTATGATTTTTCAGAGCCAAAAGAAAGTCCTGTCATTATAGACAATACATTTGTTTTAAACAATCATAATGCAGCTACATTATATGGTGAAAAATCAAAAATTAAAATGACAGTTATCACCAACCAACCCGCTGTTCACGTTTACGTCGGCGGCAACTGTTTTGGACAAATAAAAGGCAAAGAAAATGCCGATTATCATTCAACAAGCGGGATTTGTTTTGAAGCCCAAAACTTTCCCGACGCACCCAATCACAGTCATTTTCCAAGTGCTATTTTAAAAAAAGACGAGTGTTATACTCATCAAACTATATTCAAATTTGAAAATCAATTGCCATGAAAAAGTTATTATTTGTACTATTATCCATTTCATTTTTTTCTTGTTCCTCCGACAATAACTCTGAACCGCAACCGCCGGTTGACACCGATGTTTTTATCAGAGGTGCTGACATGTCTTATCTTCCTTTAATTGAAAGCGAAGGTACCGTTTACAAACACAACGGTGTCAATCAAGATCCAATTACAACACTCAAAAATGCCGGTTGTAACGCTATCAGAATTCGCTTGTGGCAAAACCCATCCGATGGGCATTCGGGCATGGCTGAAGTAAAAACCTTTGCCCAAAGAGTTAAAGCCGCTGGCTTAAAAGTTTGGCTAACAGTACACTATTCAGACACTTGGGCAGATCCGGCGCATCAAACCAAACCTGCTGCCTGGCAAAGCTTAACTTTCAGCAGTTTAAAAACGACTGTTATTGATTACACCAATTTAGTAATGACTGAAATCAATCCGGACATCATCCAAATCGGAAACGAAACCAACGACGGTATGCTTTGGCCGGAAGGGAAACTTTCTACTAATGAAACTCAATATTTAGAGCTCGTTGCTGCCGCCAGCACGGCCATCAGAAGCAAATCAACAACGGCAAAAATCATGTTACATCATGGAGGATTATCCGGTTCTGATTGGTTTTTCAGCAAAGTAGCCAACATCGATTACGATTACATCGGTCTTTCCTATTACCCGATATGGCACGGCACCAGTTTAGTAACACTTCAAAACACCATCAATACTTTGGGACAATTGTACAATAAAAAAGTAATCATAGCAGAAACTGCCTATCCTTTTACTTTTGATTACAACGATTACACTAATAATATCATTGGCTTGCCAAGTCAAATACTACCGGCTTTTCCGGCAACTACAACAGGTCAAAAAGGATTTCTTTCTTCTATCAAAAATACCATCTCGCAAAGCAATTACGGTTTAGGGTTCTGTTATTGGGGCAGCGAATGGGTTGCGTTTAGAGGACCAACATCAACCAACGGATCTTCCTGGGAAAATCAAGCTTTATGGGATTTCAACAACAATTCGCTTCCGGCAATGGAAGTATTTAATGCAGAATAATGATGACAGAAAAACTGTTTAGTCTTTTAGCAATACTACTATCAAATTTACTCTTAGCGCAACACAAAGAAAGTGTTTTCGCTAAAGGCGCAGATGTAGGCTGGCTACCGCAGATGGAAGCTACCGGATACAAATTCTTTGACAACAACGGTAAAGAAACAGATTGTTTGCAATTACTGAAAGATTTGGGCATGAACTCGATTCGTTTAAGAGTTTGGGTTAATCCGTCCGATGACAAAGCCAGTGGTCATTGCAGCAAAGAGGAAACCATAGCCATGGCATTGCGCGCTCAAAAAATGGGTTTCCGCATCATGATTAACTTCCACTACTCCGATTCTTGGGCTGATCCGGCCAAACAATTCAAACCCAAAGCTTGGGAAAAACATTCTTTTACCGAATTATTAAACGATGTTTACAACCATACTTTTGACGTTATCAATGCTTTAAAAGTGGCCGGTGTTACCCCCGAATGGGTTCAAGTGGGCAACGAGATTCCCGGCGGCATGCTTTGGCCTGATGGCAGCACCGCCAATTGGCCACAACTCGGACAGTTATTAAACAAAGGTTACGATGCCGTAAAAGCTGTTGATCAAAACATCAAAGTTATAGTACATGTAGATGAAGGTAATAACAACGAAAAATTCAGAACCTTCTTTGATAATGCCACAGCCCAAAAAGTAAGATACGATGTGATTGGATTATCGTATTATCCGTATTGGATTAAAAAAGACTACACTGAAACCATAGCCGATTTACAATTTAACCTAAACGACATGGCTCAACGTTACGGGAAAGAAGTGATGATAGTGGAAGTGGGCGGTGAAGACGATAAAGTGCAAAACACTTACGAATTATTGACTGCTACCATCAAAGCCGTTAAAAACGTTCCTAACAACAAAGGAATCGGTGTACTTTACTGGGAGCCGCAAGGCGCCAGAAGCTGGAGTCATTACGCTTTAAGTGCTTGGCAAGCCGACGGCAAACCTTCTCCGGCATTGAACGCTTTTAAAGAAAATTAATCGCAATGAAAAACTTTCAAAAACAATACCTCACCGCCTTATTGTTGGCACTGAGTTTTATAACCTCAGCTCAGCAAAAAATCAGTCTCGATGACAATTGGAGATTCCACTTCGGCCATGCGGCTAATCCGGACAAAGACTTTGATTATGGCAACAAACTACTCTTCCACAAATCAAATGTGTTTGAAACTACGGTAGTCAACCCTAAATTCATCGACACCACTTGGCGTAAAATCAACGTACCACACGATTGGGTAGTCGAATTGCCATTTGTAAAATCTACTACGCATGAAATGGATACGCACGGCTACAAACCGGTTGGTAGTGTTTATCCTGAAACCAGTATCGGTTGGTATAGAAAACATTTTTCCATTGATAAAAAAAACGAAGACAAACGTTTTGAACTGCAATTTGATGGCATTTACAGAAATGCGGCCATTTGGATTAACGGCTTTTATGTCGGCACCAATTTCAGTGGCTATCTGGGCAATACTTATGATGTGACCGATTTCATGAATTTTGAAGGCGATAATGTAATCGTTATTCGCGTTGATGCTACCCAAGCCGAAGGTTGGTTTTACGAAGGTGCCGGAATCTACCGTCACGTTTGGTTAAACATCACTAACAAAGTTTTTATCCCGGAAGACGGCATTTTTGTGCATTCAGAAATCAACGGCAAAAATGCAGTAACCACTATTGAAACTACTGTTCAAAATAACTACTTAAGAAAATCCTATGGCATCGTTTACAGTTACATAACCGATAGAAACGGGAAAATACTGGCCAAGACTTCGGATCAAAAAATCAACTTAGGTATCCGAAAAGAGGTTACCCTAAAACAGAAAGTAAACCTGAGCAATGTGCGTTTATGGTCTGTGGATGATCCTTATTTGTACAAAGTCATTACCGTTGTAAAGTCAGGTAACCAAATTGTACATCAAACTAAAACCCGATTTGGTATCAAAAATGTGAGATTTGATGCCAAAGAAGGTTTCTTTTTAAACGGAAAACACCTTAAAATTCAGGGCACCAACAACCACCAAGACCACGCCGGTATTGGCAGCGCCCTTCCCGATTACTTGCAATATTACCGCGTAAAATTGCTAAAAGAATTAGGCTGTAATGCTTACAGAGCGAGTCACAACGCCCCAACTCCTGAATTATTAGAAGCCTGCGACAGCTTAGGTATGTTAGTCGTAGATGAACAACGTTTGCTCAATAGTAGCCCGGAATATATCGACCAATTCAAACGACTAATCAAACGCGACAGAAACCATGCTTCCGTGTTTCTATGGTCTATTGGAAACGAAGAACAAAACATCCAAGGCAACGACTATGGCAAAAGAATTGCACAAACTTTACTTGCCATTCAAAAAGAATTAGATCCAACCCGAACCAGCACCTACGCGGCTGATATGGCGAATGATTTTAAAGGTGTCAACGAGGTCATCCCGATTCGCGGTTTCAATTACCGTGAATACGCCGTCGCTAATTACCACAAAGACCACCCGAACCAACCTTTATTAGGCACAGAAATGGGAAGTACCGTAACCACCCGCGGCATCTACGAAAAAGATGTAATCAGAGCATATGTCCCCGACCAAGACATTACCCATCCGTGGTGGGCAAGTAAAGCCGAAACTTGGTGGAAACTTGCTGCCGAAAACAACTACTGGTTGGGCGGATTTGTTTGGACCGGATTCGATTATCGCGGCGAACCAACGCCTTACAAATGGCCAAACATCAGTTCCCATTTCGGCATTATGGATGTGTGTGGCTTCCCGAAAAATATTTACTACTACTACCAGAGTTGGTGGACTGATAAAGATGTTTTGCACATTTCCCCTCATTGGAACTGGCCGGAAAAAGTAGGCCAACCTATAGAAGTTTGGGTCAATTCCAATGCCGAGGAAGTAGAGCTTTTCTTAAACGGCAAAACCTTAGGCAAAAAAATCATGCCGAGAAACAGCCACCTCAAATGGCAAGTCAACTACGAACCGGGCACGCTCGAAGCTATCGGTTACAAAAGAGGCAAAAAAATCAACTCAAAAATAGAAACCACAGGAACACCTTATAAAGTTATGTTAACCACTGATAAAACTATCCTGAACGCGGATGGGAAAGACGCCACCGTTTTCAACGTATCCATAGTAGACGATAAAGACCGAGAAGTACCGGTTGCCGATAATATGGTGAAATTTCATTTGTCTGGCGATGCCAAAATTATTGGCGTAGGTAACGGAGATCCAAGTTCACACGAACCTGATAAATGTGCGGAAGGCGCTTGGCAACGCAGTGCTTTTAACGGGAAATGTCAAGTGATTGTTTTGGCCGGAAAAACACCGGAAACCCTTACTTTAGAAGCCAAGTCTAACGGATTAATTTCGGCATCCGCCACGATTCAAACGCGATAATGAAGAAAAAACTCGTCCAACACACTACGGAACACTTTAAAAAAGTATTTCAAAAATCACCCGAATACCTTTTCCTTTCACCGGGAAGAATTAACATCATTGGGGAACACGTTGATTACAATGATGGTTTTGTAATGCCGGCAGCCATTAACAAATACGTTTGCTTTGCTGTCTCTAAAAACAGTGATACGGCCTTTACCCTTATTGCCCAAGACCTAAACGAAGCCTATCAATTTAAGGTAACCGACGACCTAAAACCGGTAAATCAAATGTGGGTGAACTACATTTTAGGCGTACTGCACCAACTCAAAGCCAAAGGACTAAACCAAGGTTGTTCCATCGTTTTCAGCAGTACTATTCCCATGGGCGCAGGATTGTCATCTTCTGCAGCTTTGGAATGCGGCATTGCTTATGCCATGAATAAAATATTTGATCTAAAATTAACCAAACAAGATATTGCTCTTATCGGGCAACAATCAGAACATACTTTCGTTGGCGTAAACTGCGGTATCATGGACCAATTTGCCTCAGTATTCGGCAAGAAAAACAGCGTCATCAAACTCGATTGCAACACTTTGGAATACGATTATTTCAAAGCCGATTTCAAAAAATATTCACTTCTCTTATTAGACAGCAATGTCAAACACACCCATTTGACTTCGGGTTACAATGACCGAAGACAAGAGGTAGAACAAGGCCTAACCATCATCAAACAATATTTCCCGGAAGTAAAAACCTTTCGAGATTGTACCGAAAAAATGGTGTTGGACCTTAGAGAGTCTTTGGGTGAAACCATTTTTAAACGTTGTCATTTTGTAGTCAATGAAATTCAAAGAGTACGCGATGCCGCTATCGCTTTAAAAATTTCCGATTTCAAAAAATTGGGAGAACTGATGTCAAAAACTCACCAAGGCCTTTCAAAAGATTACGAAGTGAGTTGTGCCGAAATTGACTTTTTAGTCGGTGCTGCGCAACAAGAAAAATCGGTTTTAGGGGCTCGAATGATGGGCGGTGGATTTGGGGGCTGTTCCATTAATTTGGTCGAAAGAGGAACCGAAAACACCTTAATCGAACGCATTTCAACGGCTTACCGTAGTCAATTTGGCATCGAATTAAAAGCGTATAAAGTTAAAATTTCAAAAGGCACAACAGAGTATAAAAATTAAACAGGGCGTTACCCTTCGGCCTGCCTTGAGCCTGCCGAAAGGGGTCGGGCTTTCCGCACTCGCTTTTTTGTTTGTCATCCTGAGCCTATCGAAGGACAAAACAAAAAGAGCTCAAACAAAGCTGCAATCCCTAACGCAAACAAAAACAACATGCAACAATTTAACCATAACGAACACCCACACAGAAGATACAATCCGTTACTCGACGAATGGATCTTGGTTTCGCCTCATCGCGCCAAAAGACCTTGGCAAGGTCAAAAAGAAACAGTCTCCGAAGAGCATCGTCCCGAACACGACAAGGAATGTTATTTGTGTGCGGGGAATGTACGTGCCAACGGTGTTAAAAATCCAGATTACGCCGATTGCTATGTGTTTGAAAACGACTTTTCAGCGTTACTCAGTACTGAAGTTAATTTTGATAGCAAAGCCCCATCGCTCTTCCAATTAAAACCGGAACGCGGGATCAACAAAGTAGTTTGCTTTTCGCCCAAACACAACCTCACTTTACCCGAAATGGAAGTCGAGGCCATCGAAAAAGTGGTGCAAACTTGGAAAGCGCAATACCTCGAATTGGGCAGTCACGATTTTATCAACTACGTTCAAATTTTCGAAAACAAAGGCAGTGTAATGGGTTGCAGCAATCCGCATCCGCACGGTCAAATTTGGGCGCAATCCTCATTGCCAACCCAAATCGAAAAAACCCAAAAAAACCTGCGTGCTTATTACGAAAAAAACAAAACCAGTTTACTTAAAGACTATCTGGAACAAGAATTAATGTACCAAGAACGCGTCGTTTTAGAGAATGAGCACTTTGCTGTTTTGGTTCCGTTTTGGGCCACTTGGCCTTATGAAACCATGATCATCTCTAAAAGACATTTCAGCAACATCATTGCTATGACGCAAGAAGAAACCAAAGCTTTTGCCGAAATCATCAAGAACATCACAGTAAAATACGACAATCTTTTTGAAACGTCTTTCCCTTATTCTTCCGGCATTCATCAAGCACCAACCGACAGAGTAGCGCACCCGGAATGGCATTTTCACATGCATTTTTATCCGCCTTTGTTGCGAAGCGCCACTGTGAAAAAATTCATGGTTGGCTACGAAATGCTCGGTGAAGCACAACGCGATATTGCTCCGGAACAGAGTGCCAAAATTTTAAGAGACTTACCTAACCAACATTATAAAACCAAAACCACTTAGTATGCAAACTTTAGCCACCCAAGACTACATTGTTTTCTTCGCGTATTTCGTCATTATTGTCGGCTACGGCATTTGGATTTACAACCGCAAAAAGAAAGCGCAAACCAGCAGTAACGATTACTTCTTAGCCGAAGGTTCACTGACTTGGTGGGCCATTGGTGCATCGTTGATTGCCAGTAACATCAGTGCCGAACAATTCATCGGGATGAGTGGCAGCGGTTTCAAAATGGGATTGGCGATTGCTACTTACGAATGGATGGCTGCGGCAACCTTAGTAATTGTTGCCGTTTTCTTTATGCCGGTATATTTGAAAAACAAAATTTTCACCATGCCGCAATACCTTAACAAACGCTACAACAGCAATGTAGCGATGATAATGGCGGTATTTTGGTTGCTGCTTTATGTATTGGTAAACCTAACTTCTATATTGTATTTAGGCGCTTTAGCTATTAGCAGTATTTCGGGATTGAATATCACTTTCTGTATGGTATTTTTAGCCTTCTTCGCAGTGATGATTACGTTGGGCGGCATGAAAGTGATTGGTTACACAGACGTTATTCAAGTCTTCTTTTTGATATTAGGCGGCTTAGTAACCACTTATTTAGCTTTAAATTTAGTGGCTACAGAATTTGGTTCCGAAGGCGTTATCAGCGGGTTTAATTTGATGCGAGAGAAAGCCGATGACCATTTCCACATGATCTTCGACACTTCAAATCCGAATTATATGGATTTACCCGGTTTGTCGGTATTAATTGGTGGGATGTTGATCATTAATTTGAATTATTGGGGTTGCAACCAATACATCACGCAAAGAGCTTTGGGTGCCGACTTAAAAACAGCTCGCGGAGGCATTTTATTTGCGGCTTTCTTAAAATTATTAATGCCTGTAATCGTTGTCTTACCCGGAATTGCCGCTTATGTTTTATACCAAAACGGCCATTTTCAAACCGAGATGTTACAAGACGGCAGTGTAAATCCCGACCGCGCCTATCCGATTTTGTTAAACTTATTACCCGTTGGTTTAAAAGGTTTGTCTTTTGCTGCCCTAACAGCGGCCATCGTAGCCTCTTTAGCAGGGAAAGCCAACAGTATTGCCACCATATTCACTTTAGACATTTACAAAGAAAAAATCAATGTTATAGCCGATGAAAAGAAATTAGTCAACATTGGGAAACTAACCATCATTACCGCGATGATCATTGCTGTGGCTGTAGCGCCGTTTTTAGGGATTGATAAAAAAGGCGGTTTTCAATATATCCAAGAATATACGGGCTTTGTTAGCCCCGGCGTTTTTGCCATGTTTATCCTGGGCTTCTTTTGGAAAAAAACCACCTCAAATGCCGCACTTTTTGCTACCATTGGCGGATTCTTGATGTCGATATTTTTCAAGTTCATGCCGTCATTTACAGATTTGTCATTTTTACATCCGATGGGATTTGCCGTACCAAATGCTGAAGGTGTTTACGAAATGCCGTTTATTGACAGAATGGGATTCGTCTTTGCACTTTGTGTAATAGGTATGTATTTGATCAGTATTTATGAAAACAAAAACGGAGTCAAACCAAATGGTTTGGAAGTAGACAAAACAATGTTTAGAATGTCGCCAAGCTTTACCGTTGGGATGTTAGTAATAGTTTCTTTACTAGCGGCTTTATACACTTTGTTTTGGTAATCCTTAATGCTTATGATTGAGCATTTTGCTCACCAATTGAAACAATTCGGGGAACTGTAATTTAAACTCGTTGGGCGTTTCAAAATAATGTTCGATGATGACCGAGATAAATTCAAATTGGTTGGTAAAAGCATAAATGCGAAAATACTCCGAATCAATTAAGCGTTGGCGATTGGGCGGATGGTTTACTTGCTCATGGAGCTTATCATAATGCTTTCTAAAGGCTAAAGAACTGCCGTCGTTGCTTCTTAAGCTATGGTGGTGAATAACATGCGAAAACTCGTGTATCCCGAGATTAAGATTGTCGTTATTCACTTGATAGCCTTCTGTAAAATGCTTCCAAGAAAAAACTACTGCTTTCATCCGTGGATTGAACTCTCCTTTATGATAATCCTCTGAATGCTTAGAATAATATTCCTCAGGATAGATGATGATTTTATCAAAGGCATCCACTAAATAACGTCGCATTCCGAAAGTCAGCATAACATAAGTACCAGCAACTAATGTTTTGACTTCTTGCGTTATCTGAAAATCTTCTCTGGGGATAAACTCATATCGTTCGATAAAAGAAGCCATTCGATGGTGAAAATAGGTTTTGTGCTTATCCGAAAGCTTCTGATAAAAGTCGAACTGTTGTTTCAAGAAAAACTCCTGTTGTCGCGTTATCGATTTGGGTTTTAGATATAAGTGAATATAAAGTGGTTTTTCAAAAAGGGCAATGCTGAGATCGTCCAGCAAACTAATCAAAAACATTCCTGTATAGATTAACAACGAACCCAATATAAAAAGGACAATAAGGGCTATAAAAAGTTCCATTGGCTAAAGATATAAAAAATGCCGAAGAGTTACCTTAAGCAATACAGTGACTGCGAAGGGATTTTGCGAAGCAAAATTCTAAGTTCCGCTTTGAAAAGCTTAGAATAGCGCAAAAGCGCTCTTCTAATACCTGACAGCCAACGGCTGTCCTCCTTTTAATTTCAAATCTCAAAGCTCCGCTTTGAAAATACAATAGCCAAGAAAATGCTCAAGCAAGCTTGGACATTTTCTTGGCTATTGTATTTATTCGTGACCGCGAAGGGATTCGAACCCCCAACCCTCAGAGCCGAAATCTGATATTCTATCCAGTTGAACTACGCAGCCTTTATTTATTTGAGATTGAGGATTCTTGGATTAAGGATTTAAAAAAATCCTAATTCCTAATTCCTAATTCCTAATTCTTTAATCAATTTAAGCTAATAATTTTTTAACGATAGTCGAAATGGTTTTACCATCGGTTTTACCGGCCAAAGCAGCTGAGGCTTTCCCCATTACTTGTCCCATGGAAGCCATACCTGAAAAACCGCCTTCAGCTATAATTGCCGCTACTGCAACTTCTACTTCGGCTTCAGACAATTGGGCAGGAAGGAATTTTTCGATTACGGCTACTTGTGCCAACTCCGGTTCTGCCAAATCAGCTCGGTTTTGTTGTTGGAAAATAGCAGCGCTGTCTTTGCGTTGTTTTACCAAACGTTGCAATAACTTGATTTCATCGTCGGGCGATAATGTATCGCCGGCACCGGCTTCGGTTTTGGCTAAGATGATGCCTGATTTGATAGCTCTTAAGGCTTCTAAAGCAACAGTATCTTTGGCTCTCATGGCGTTTTTCATTTCATCCATGATTTGGGTTTCTAAACTCATACTATTTTAGATTTTTGAATGCAGATTTCAGACTGCAGATTTTATGCAATACAATTACTTTTTAGCCCCGATGGGAGCAAGTATACTTTTTTGTTTTGAGAAAATCCCTTCGACTGCGCTCAGGGTGACAAAACAAAAAAGATACTGCGGACAGCGGGAATAAGGATCACTGAAACTGCCCGAACCATTCGCTCCAAAAAGCACTGCGAAGGTAAAAAAATAACCCGAAAATCTCAAGGAAATTTTCGGGTTGTTCGATTAGAAAAATGGCAGACTAATCTACGTTATCGTATTTGAGAGTAAGAGGAGGAAGTCCGGTGGACTTCAGGTATATGAGCTTTAGCCCAACTCTTATTCCTAATTTTTAATCCACATTGTCATGTAAAAACGAATTGTTGGTACGGATTTGTAAATCGTCGTTACTATCGGTTCCTAAAGACATTCTGGAGTTTGCGTTATTGCCGGTGTTGTTTGACAGGTCAACACCCAATCTTTTGTATGCGGGTTCTTTTTCCAATTCCTCAATTCGTGACGGATTGTTATGGAATTTGTAATTGAACTCTTTTAATTTTCTTCTGCGCTCATCGGCTCTGTGTTTCAAAGTTTCTTCGATGGTCATTTCTACCGGAGATACTTCGTCGAAATAGTTCACCGCTTGCGGCTTTTCGGTTTCTACTTTCATGGTAAAGTTCAACTCTTCAGCGATTGGCTCTTCTACTACTTTAGCGGCCGGTTTAGAGTTTAACAAGTCGTTTTCCAACTCCATGTACTCTTCCAAGGAATATTTGATTACGCCGCCTTCATTTAGTTCAGTAACCGGTACAAATTGCACAGGCTCGTTGACTACAATTTCGTTGGCTTCAGACAAATCGAATACAATTTTGTTTTCTTCTACGGTTTCCGCTTTTTCGAATACCGGCGTTGCAGCAGGCATATCGAAAGTGAAAGTGATTTGTTCTTCTTCAACGGCATTGATAGGCTCAACCACTTCCATAGCTTTTACCTCAGGTGTTGTTACTTTGAAATCGATGTCTTTGATAGGTGAAACGATTTCAAAAGTCACGTCTAAGTTGCGGATGAACTGGTTCATGGCAATCAACTCGTTTTCGTTGATAGCAGCCGGAGTTTGTACCGTTTCTTGGATAGTGAATTCAACCTCAGGAGCAACCACTTCTTCTTCGATTAATTCGAATACGATTTTTTCAGAAGGCGATTCCGCTTTAGGTGTTTCTATAGTATTTTGGAAAACTTCCACCGGTTTTTGCGTTAAGTCGCGCACCAATTTTTGATCATCTTCCAAAGCGTGAACAATTTTTTGACTGTCTACGTTTACGATACCGTTTTGCTGTTCTACATTGAAACCGGTAGCGATAATGGTTACCGCGATGGCTTCGCCCAAGCTTTCGTCTTCCCCAACACCCATGATGATGTTAGCGTTGTAGCCGGCTTCGGTTTGAATGTGGTCATTGATTTCTCCGATTTCGTCAATAGTAATCTCGTTAGAGCCTGAAACGATAAGCAACAATACGTTTTTAGCTCCTGTAATTTTATTATCGTTTAACAATGGAGAATCCAAAGCGGTAATAATAGCCTCTTTGGCACGGTTGTCTCCGGTAGCCACAGCAGAACCCATAATAGCAGTGCCGCTGTTAGACAATACAGTCTTAGCGTCTTTTAAGTCGATGTTTTGCGTGTAGTGGTGTGTAATTACTTCGGCAATACCGCGAGAAGCAGTAGCCAACACTTCATCGGCTTTGGAGAATCCGGCTTTGAAACCTAAGTTTCCGTACACTTCTCTCAGTTTATTGTTATTGATAACAATCAAAGAATCAACTTGTTTTCTTAATTTTTCAACGCCTAACAACGCTTGTTCCGAACGCACTTTTCCTTCAAATTGGAAAGGAATAGTCACGATTCCCACAGTAAGAATATCTCTTTCTTTGGCCAATTGAGCAATTACAGGAGCAGCACCGGTTCCGGTTCCACCGCCCATACCGGCTGTGATGAAAACCATTTTGGTATTGCTGTCCAACATTTTTTCGATTTCGCCTACACTTTCCAGAGCCGATTGGTGTCCTACATCGGGATTAGCGCCTGCGCCAAGACCTTCGGTAAGGTTAACCCCTAACTGAATTTTGTTAGGTACCGGACTGTTTTGAAGTGCCTGTGAGTCGGTGTTACATACAATGAAATCTACACCTTTGATTCCTTGTTTGAACATGTGATTGATAGCGTTACTTCCGCCGCCACCAACACCGATTACTTTGATCACATTTGATTGATTCTTTGGTAAATCAAATGAGATGCTTCCAAATTCTGAGTTGCTTATCATACTATTTTGGTGTTAGGTATTTATTCTGTTATTCTTTACTCTGCGTTATCTAAAAAATCTTTGATCTTATCAACATAGCGATCAAAAAACGAACGTTTGATTTGCTTTTCTGTCTCGCGTTCGATTGGTTTTTCCACTTCCACCGGTTGTTCAATGGTTGCGGCAACCTCTTCTTTCGGCTCGAAAACCGGTTGTTGTGCTGTAGCTTTCGGGGCTTCGGCCACTACTTCTTTCAGTTCTATTTTGTAAGCACTGTTAGAGTTGTTTTCGATGCTGTTCATCACCAATCCAACTGCGGTGGCAAACAACGGACTGGAAATTTCTTCACCCGAATTACCCGCCAAATGTTCGTTAGGGTAACCTATTCTGGTATCCATACCGGTGATGTATTCCACCAACTGCTTGATATGTTTGAGTTGCGAACCGCCTCCGGTTAACACAATTCCGGCAATTAACTTTTTACGCGGATCTTCGTGTCCGTAAGCTTTAATTTCGGTAAATACTTGCTCTATAATCTCCACGACTCTGGCGTGGATAATTTTCGATAAATTTTTAAGCGAAATCTCTTTCGGATCTCTTCCTCTAAGGCCCGGAATAGACACAATTTCGTTGTCTTTATTTTCGCCCGGCCAAGCAGAACCGAATTTTACTTTTAACAATTCGGCTTGTTTTTCTATAATCGAACAGCCTTCTTTGATGTCATCTGTAATCACATTTCCACCAAAAGGTACTACTGCGGTATGACGAATGATGCCGTCTTTAAAAATAGCCAAATCGGTTGTTCCGCCTCCGATATCAATCAAGGCTACCCCGGCTTCTTTTTCTTCCTGACTTAAAACTGCATCTGCTGAAGCCAATGGTTCTAAAGTTAAGCCCGACAATTCGATGCCGGAACTTTGGATACATCTGCCCACATTTCTGATGGAAGACGCTTGTCCGACTACCACATGAAAACTGGCTTCCAAGCGAGCCCCATACATCCCGATAGGTTCTTTAATCTCCGTTTGTCCGTCAATTTTGAATTCTTGCGGCAATACATGGATGATTTCTTCGCCCGGCAACATGGCCAATTTGTTCACTTGGTCAATCAGCAACTGTATGTCTCTGCCACTGATTACCTCTTCCGGATTGGTACGGATAACATAATCCGTGTGTTGTATGCTTCTGATGTGTTGTCCGGCAATACCGACTACCACATCGTTGATTTTGTAACCTGAATTATTTTCCGCCTCAAGAACAGCTTGCTGAATAGACTGAATGGTTTGGGTAATATTGTTTACCACACCGCGAGCCACACCAAGGCTTTTGGATTTGCCAACGCCCAAAATCTCCAATTTCCCATACTCATTTTTCTTGCCAATCATGGCTACAATCTTGGTTGTCCCAATGTCTAACCCTACTGCAATATTCTCTTTTTCCATAATCTTCTATTTAATGCACACCACTTGCTTGGTAAACTTTAAATTAATTCTTCGGTACTTTTCCAAAGTGCTGTCGGAAACAGCCTTCTGAAAAAAGGCTTTATAATTCTTAAATTTTCTTTCGATGTTGATAGTTCTCCCGAAATCAATTTGGTAATCATAATTTCGGTTGGCCATTACCATGCTTCCGTTGGATAAAATTTGTACGCCTATGATGTTTTTTTTCAAAAAATCATCTTCCGCAATTTGTTTCAAAACTTCAGCCAATTTCTCTTTTTTTACTGCCGTAATTTCACCTGAAACTAAGGGCACTCTTGCCGCATAATTTTCAGATAACGGCATTTTATTTCCCTCATAATCAATATAAAAAGAACCGGTTTCCTCAAACACTCTTCCAAGAGGTTGTTTTTGTTCCACCACTGCTTTTAAAACCCCATCAACACTGACAAAAACATCAGCCTTGTGAATCATTTCATGACTGCTGACAGTTTTTTCCAATTTATTCAAATCTAAACCATCTTTATTGATAGTTTTTAGATCCCGATTTTTTTCTATTAACAATTTATTAACCGTTTCAGGCTTTAAAAAAAGACTGTTTTCGCCTACAAAAACGACCTCAGTTTTTGCAATTTTTCGCTTCGCATTTCGGTGCGAAGTGAACGAAAACAGGAAGATGACAACGAAAATCATCAACAGCAATCTGATATTTGTCCAGGTCAACATTTTCATGACAAAGCCAATTTAATTTTCGGAACCAATTCTCCAATATCTCCTGCACCGATGGTCACTATTATTTTAGCACTACTTTCTAAAATTGCGGGGATTAAATCGCCCTTAGAAATTAGTTTTTTATTGGGATTTTCCATTTTGGAAAGTAACCAACTTGACGTAATGCCTTCCATGGGTAATTCTCTTGCAGGATAAATATCTAACAACAAAATTTCGTCGAATTGTGACAAACTTTTGGCAAAATCATCGGCAAAATCTTTGGTTCTGCTGAACAAATGCGGTTGGAATACAGCCAACACTTTTTCACCCGGATACAACTCACGAACCGCTTGGTGTACGGCGTTAATTTCGGTTGGATGGTGCGCATAATCATCAACATAAACCAAGTCATTTGTCTTGATTTGATACGAAAATCGGCGTTGGATTCCTTTGAATGAAGCCAAGGCCTTAGCAATGGACTCGGTTGGGGTACCATAAGTTTTAGCCATTGCCAAAGCCATCAGGGCATTCATCAAATTGTGTCTTCCGGGTAAGCCAAATTGCAAATCGCGGATGGTTTCCGATGGTGTTTGCACATCAAAAACATAAAACCCGTTTTCAATTCGGATGTTGAAAGCGCTATAGGTTGCTTCTTCATTGATACCGATAGTTAACCCTTCTAACGGCAACCCTTTTGGGACAAAAAGTTGGTTCTTATCAGCTACTTTATTGGCAAATTCTCTAAAAGAATCCTCAATGGCGGTAGCATCGCCGTAAATATCTAAGTGATCCGCATCCATTGAAGTTACGCAAGCGATATCCGGATGCAAATGCAAAAAGGAACGATCGAACTCATCGGCTTCCACTACAGTAACGGTTTTGCCGCTGCCGATTAAATTGGAATGGTAATTTTCGACAATTCCGCCTAAAAAAGCAGTAACATCGGCACCACTTTCGTAAAGAATATGACCTAAAATACTGGAAGTAGTGGTTTTACCATGTGTACCGGCTACAGCGAAACAAAAAGTATCTTTAGTG